>Ga0209538_1001353_pt1 | contig 13011 bp, 10 predicted proteins | sample BarGraNGADG00211_2_FD_184492 | JGI IMG/M metagenome (GOLD analysis project Ga0209538, IMG submission 184492) | Arctic peat soil microbial communities from Barrow, Alaska - Barrow Graham LP Ref core NGADG0004-211 (SPAdes) (version 2) | ecosystem: Environmental > Terrestrial > Soil > Wetlands >... | reverse complement strand
AGATCGTTTCGCTGAGGTTTCGCTGAGGCTGAACATCGCTAACTGGCGACCGGCGTGAGAAGTGGTCAAGCCCGGAAGTGTGCAAACGGTTTTCTTTGTATCAGTATCTCCCGGAATCGTCGTCAACTGCGACGATTTCCACGAGCGGCACGGAGCGCGGCTGTATCGCGGATTTCCAATCCGCAGGCGCAGCGAGGCGCAGACGGCCTGCCGACTGGAAGTCGGCGATACAGCAGGTTGGAAACCTGCGCTACAACGGCGCCAGATGCTGACAGTACGCGAGCAGAATTCCGAATTCAGGTGCTTAGTTTACCGCCTGCATTTCGTGGTTCAGCACGGAGAGGCAATACAGCGCCGCCGTTTCGCAGCGCAACACCAGGCGCCCCAAGGTGACGGGGCGGGCGCCCGATTGTTGGATGTTTTGCATCTCCGCGGGCGTAAAATCCCCCTCCGGACCAACCCAGACGCCCAGGGATCGCAGGCCGTGTCGCTGCTCATCGGACACCGTCCGAAAGTACTCCCGCAACGGCCGGCTGCCGGATTGCAGAGAGGCCACCAAAGGAAAATCGAACCGCTCGCCCCGCGCCAGAAATTCGGATATCGTGGCCGGCGTCTCGATCGTGGGCAGCCAGGGCGCGCCACATTGCTTGATGGCCTCCCGCGCGACGGTTCGCCATTTCTCGGTCTTGGCCTCCAGGCTGTCGCCCGCCAGGTGAATCGTCGTCCGCTCGGCTAACAACGGAACCAGGCGGCTCACGCCCAGCTCGGTCGCCTTCTGAATAATCGCCTCCATGATCTTCCCCTTGGGAATGCCTTGCAGCAAAGTGATTCGGTAAGGCAGCGGCGTCACATGCTGCCGGGAGACAACTTTCAGCACGGCTTCCTGGCGCGAGGTTTCCTGAACCCGGCAATCGATGCAATCCCCCGCCCCATTTAACACCACCGCGGCGTCACCCGCCTGCAGACGCAACACTTTGATGGCATGCGCCGCCTCCTGGCCAGCCAAGGTCAGGACCGCGCCTTGCGTCTGTTCCGGAGGCAAATAAAAACGGTGCATTATCCGAAGAACTTTTTGGCTCGTTCGAAAAAGCCCTGGCTCAATGGATTAACCTTCTGATCGCAGAGCGCGGCGAATTCCTCGAGCTTGGCCCGCTGGGCGCTGTTCAAATGCGTGGGCACCTCCACCACCACCCGCGCGTGCAAATCGCCCACTCCGTACCCCTGCACGTTCTTTGCCCCTTTGCCCTTCAGCCGGAAAATGGTGCCCGACTGCGTGCCCGTCGGAATCTTAATGAAAGCCTTTCCTGATAGCGTGGGGACTTCCAGTTCGGCTCCCAGCGCTGCGGCGACAAAATTGATTGGGATTTCGCATAACAGATCGTCGCCGTCGCGTTGAAAAAGCTCATGCGGTTTGGCATGCAACACCACATACAAATCCCCCGGCAGTCCGCCCCGCAATCCGCCCTCCCCATTGCCGGACGATCGCAGCCGCGCTCCCGTATCCACACCCGCGGGGATTTTCAGCTTGATCTTCGAGGTCCGTTCCCGCTGGCCGGAACCCCGGCAGACATGGCAGGGTTTTTCGATGACCCGCCCTGCCCCTTCGCAGCGCGGACAGGTTTGCGCAATGTTGAAAATGCCGCGCGACATCATGACCTGTCCCCGGCCGCCGCACGCGCTGCAGGTCTTGGTCGAAGATCCCCGCTCGGCGCCGCTGCCATGGCATCCGTCGCAGGCTTCCATCTTGGTAACCGTGATTTCCTTCTCGCACCCGAGCACCGCCTCCTCGAACGTAATTTCCAGGTCGTACCGCAAATCGGATCCGCGTTGCGGCCCGGTGGCATCCCGGTTGCCCGCGCCAAACAGATCGCCGAAAATGCTGCCGCCGCCGCCACGCGCCCCGAAAACCTCCCGAAAAATCTCGAACGGATCCTGGAAGCCCCCGCCGCCGCCACCGAAACCCCGGCTGCGCGAATCGAAAGCCGCGTGACCATACTGGTCGTAGGCCGATCGCTTTTGAGGGTCGCTCAGGGCCTCGTAGGCCTCGCCCAGTTCCTTGAATTTTTCCTCCGCGGCCTTGTCTCCCGGATTCTTGTCCGGATGATACTTGACCGCCAGCTTGCGGTAGGCCTTCTTGATCTCCTCTTCAGTGGCGCCGCGCTCGACCCCCAGCACTTCGTAATAATCGCGCTTGGCCATAACTTAAACCCCGGATTTCTTGGCCACAATCACCGACGCCGGCCGTATCAAACGCTCTTTCAGTCGATAGCCTTTGCGAACCTGCTGCAACACCTGGCCCTCGGGCACCTCCGCCGATTCCTGCTGCGACACGGCCTCATGCAGATTGGGATCGAACCGCTTGCCGGTGGCTTCAATTTCCTCCAGCCCGGCTTCTGCCAACACGCCCTTGAACTGGCTGATAATCATCGTGATGCCTTTCTGGAGCGCCGTCACGCCCGCTTCGCTGGACGTGTTGGTGGCGGCCAGACCCATTTCAAAATTGTCCAACACAAGCACCAGTTTTTCCAGCAGCGCTACATTGGCGAATTTGACCGCTTCCTGACGTTCGCGAGCGTTCCGCTTCTTGAAATTATCGAAATCGGCCGTTTGACGCAGCAGGCGATCCCAATACTCGTCCGCTTGGGCGGCCTTGGCCTGAAGTTCGGCCAGTTGCTCCGGGGACACCGTTGACACCTCGGCCGGCGGTGGAGTCGTGCCCGAGGATTCCTTCGCGGCGACCATCGGACAGGCCTCACCGGGCTTGCTATTCGTTACTTCTTTAATTTTGTGACTCATGTTAAATCTTTCTTCCAAGAAGGGCGAACATACACAAACCGCGGCCTCAGGGCAACCCTCTGGCCGAAATCTTTTTCAGGCGGCAGGACTGACCGCATCGGGCGTGAACCAAAACAGTAGGAGACGAGCTGTCCGCGCTGAAAACACGTGGCAGCCGGCGTGCGTCGGCTCAAACGCTCGAGTCGGGCGCCGCTTTTCGAATGCTCGGCGGAGAAATATGATCCGGCTCACGCCAGATGCTACAAAACCAGTGAGTTGCGCCCGCCGCACCCTACCGGTCCGCCTGAGCGCTTGATTTATTGCGATCTCCCTCGCACAATCGCGCGCAACTGAACCCGCTGGCTGGGACCGACGGAACCAACCAGCAACCGTATGCGATTTGTGATGTTTAACTGGCGCGACCCGCGCCATCCCAAAGCCGGGGGCGCCGAGCGGGTAACCTTGGGCTACCTGGCCGCGCTGGCCAAACGCGGTCACGACGTTTTCTGGTATGCCAACGATTTCGCGGGCGCCGCCCAACAGGAAACCATCGATGGCGTCACCATCGTTCGTGGCGGAGCCATTGGCTCTTCCTGGGTGAAGGCCAGGAAGTGGTATCGACAGCAACCGCGCTTCGACCTGGTGATCGATCAGCATCATGGCATTCCGTGGTATGCCCCTTGGTGGTGCCGCACCCATTGCATCGCTTACATCCATGAGGTTTTGGGCCCCATCTGGAACACGTTTTTCCCCTGGCCAGTGAATGCCATCGGCCGCGGACAGGAACGCTGGACCCAGTGGGCCTACCGGGACGTTCCTTTCTGGACCGCCTGCCAGAGCACCAAAGACCAATTACATCGTCATGGCGTCCGCAACATCACCCTCATTCCCTACGGGGTTTCCACGGTCGCCCTGCCGGAGCTGGACGCCAAAACGCCGGGCGCGCCGCTCCGGTTGATCGTGGTTTCGCGACTGGCGCCCAATAAACGCATCGACCACGCAATCCGGGCGCTCCACCACCTGAAGGCACGCGGCATTCAAGCCCATCTAACCATCGTGGGCGTCGGCGAGGAGGACGCCAAACTGCGATCGCTCGTTTCGCAAACGGACCTCTCCAACTGCGTGACATTCACGGGCGGGTTGACGGAACCGGCCAAAGACGAACGACTCCGGCAAGCGCACGTGCTGCTGCATACCTCGATGCGCGAAGGCTGGGGATTAAATGTGATCGAAGCCAATGCCATGGGAACCCCAGCGGTCGTTTATCCCGTTCCCGGTCTGGTCGAATCCACGATCCACGAACAGACCGGCCTGGTGTCAGCCGCGGAAACTCCCCAGTCGCTGGCGGACAGCATTCAACGCCTCCTGAACCGCCCGGACGACTATCGGCAATTCCGACAAAAAGCCTGGGAACGCTCGCAAACCTTCCACTGGAGCCGGGTGTTGCCCCGCGCCTGCGAATGGCTCGAAACCCAGGCCCGTGGAGAGACCCCTGTTCCCACGGGACCTGCCCACGGGCCATGAACCGCGGGACTCGGTAGGGACGCCGCGCTGCGGCGTCCGGTCGGCGCAGCGCGCCGACCCTACCCGGTTCATGGAAAGAAGACCACGATTACTTGACAGGTCTGAAGTTCATACTTTCGCAAACAATACGACGTAGTTCTTGCCGTACGCTTTGGCGCAGTTCGGACACGTGGTGTAGAAAAAATACATTTTCTTCAGCTCGCGTCCTTTGGTCTTCACATAGCCAGCCATGTCCTGACACCAGTTTTTCGCGTTCCGATAAGGACCTTCATAAACTTTGGTGAGGAAGGTTCCCGAGATTTTGTCCATCGTCGCTTCCGGTCAATCATAACGTAGCAGCCGACGTGAGTCGGCTCAAACTCTCGAGTTTTGCGCAGCTTTTCGCATGCCCAGCGGAGAATAATGATCCGGCTCACGCCGGATGCTACCATCACGTAGCAGCCGACGTGAGTCGGCTCAAACTCTCGAATTTTGCTTTTCGAATGCTCGTCGGAGACAAATGATCCGGCTCACGCCGGATGCTACCATCACGTAGCAGCCGACGTGAGTCGGCTCAAACTCTCGAATTTTGCTTTTCGCATGCCCAGCGGAGAATAATGATCCGGCTCACGCCGGATGCTACGAAAAAAGGCGAGCTTGGTGCAGCCCTACGCGAGGCTCGGACCGTTATTGGCGATCACGAGAGCGGATGGCTGGATTCGTGGGCGCCACCTCGCAGACGGAGCATCAGGTAGTAAACTGTCGGCGTCGCCACCAGCGAGAGCAACACGGAAATGCACAGCGCGCCAATGACGGCAATGGCCAGGGGCTTGAGCATGTCCGCCCCACTGCCGATGCCATAAGCCAATGGCAACATCCCAAACGCGGCCGCCAGCGAGGTCATCAGCACCGGCCGCAAACGCCGGTGACCGGAACGCACAAGCGCATCCTCCAGGCTGGCCCCTTCGGCGCGCAGGTGATCCACGAAATCCAGCATGAGAATGCCGTTCTTGGCGACAATGCCGACGCCAATGATCGCTCCCAGAAAGGAAACGACATTGAGCGACGTGCCGGTGATCCACAACGCCAGCACGGTGCCGAACATCGCCAGCACCGCCCCAAACACAATGGCCACCGGTTCGTAGAACGAGCGGAACTCCACCAGCAGCACGGTGAAGACCAGAAAAATCGCCATTCCCAGCACCAGCATCAGGTTGCGGAAGGATTCCTGTTGCTGCCGATACAGGCCGCCAAATTCGATCGTGCCCGGCGGAATGGATTTGTCCTGGCCCAGTTTCGACTGAATCTCCGCCATGGCGCTGCCGAGGTCGCGGCCTTCGAGTCGCGCCGTCACGGCGACATACTGCCTCAAGTCCTCGCGTTCCATTTCCAACTGTCCGGGCGTTTCCACCATGTCGGCCACTTGCGAGAGTTTTACGACCGTGCCGTCCGGCGCCCGCAACGGGAGTTCGCGCAGCGTGGCGACGCGATCCAGTTGCGGCCGGTCCACCCGCACGCGGATGTTGATGACACGGTCACCTTCCAGCACGGACGACGCGGTTTGGCCGAGCATCGCGGTGTTCAAGGCCACCGCCACGTCGTCGGCGGTCAGACCGAAGCGTTGCGCGTCGGCCGAGCGCACGCGGAACCGTAGGGTCGGGCCGGCGGTGATCAGGCCGGAGAAAGTGTCCACCACGCCCTTGATCTTCTTCAACTGCTCCTGGATTTCCGGCGCTTTCTTTTTCAGGAATTCGATGTCGGTGGAAAACAGTTTTACTTCGATCGGTTTGGGCGACCAGGTGAGGTCGCCAATCAGGTCGCCCAGGATGCCCGGGAATTCCCACTCGATGCCAGGGACGGCCGCGTTGAACCGGGCGCGTAATTCGGCAATCACCGCCTCGGTCGAACGCTGCCGGTCGGATTTGAGTTTCACTAAAAAATCACCGGTGTTCGGCTCGGCGATGGAGAGCGCCAGCCGCGCGCCGGTGCGCCGCGAAAAACTCTCGACGTCCGCGGTGGCGGTGAGAATATTTTCGGCCACCAACAGTTGCCGGTGAGTCTCCGCCAGACTGGTGCCTTCCGGGGCGATGTAATCGATGACGAAACCGCCTTCGTCCATCGCCGGCAGGAACTCCGTCTCCAGCCGCTGATAAATCCCGATGCCCAACAGCAGCACCACGCCGCAGGCGCCCATCGTCAGCCAGCGATGATGCAGCGCGGCGCGCACGGCTACCTCGTAAACCCGGAGGATGCGCTTCAGCAAAAAGCCCCCCTCCTCGCCCTTGGGCGCATGCCCATGCTCCAGCTTCTCGCGGTCGCGGATAAACCACGCCGCCAGCGACGGCGTCAGCGTGATGGCCAGCGCCAGCGACGTCAGCAATGCCACCACCATCGTCAACGCAAGCGCGCGGAAGAAAACCCCCGTGATGCCTTCCAGAAACGTTAGCGGAATGAACACCACGACCGGCGTCAGCGTCGATCCCACTAACGGCAGGAAAATCTCGCCGATGGCCGCTTGAATCGCGTCCCGGCGGGCGAGGCCGCCGGCGACTTTGGCATAAATGGCTTCCACCACGACAATCGCATCGTCAATGACCAGCCCGATGGCGGCGGCGACACCCCCAAGCGTCATCAGGTTGAAACTCAATCCGGCTATTCTCATGGCCACCAGGGTCACGAGCACCGTCACCGGAATTACCACAATCGCCGTCAGCGTGGTCCCCCAGTTTTTCAAAAACAAATAGATAATCGCCACCGACAGGATGAGTCCGAAGAGAATGGCATCCCAAACGCTGTGCACCGCCTCGCGAACGAACGAGGACTGGTCATAATAATATGCCGTGTGCAGGTCCGGCGGCAGATCTTGCTTGAGGTCGCGGAGCACTTGCTGAAGTCCGCTGGCTATGTCCAGGGTGCTGCCGTCGGGCTGGCTGCGAACGTTGAGCAGCACGGCGGGCACGCCCTCGGCGGTGACCACGTTGAAGACCGGTTCCGGTCCGCGCTCGACGCGGGCAAAGTCCCGAATGCGAACCGGGTGCGTGTTGACCACGGCGACGGTCAGGTTTTCGATCTCCTCGAGGTTGTGAACCCGGCCATCCACGACGGTGAGGTAAAGGGTGTGGTTCTCCTCGTGCATGCCGGTGGGGACCACCACGTTATTCTTCGTCAGCGCCTCGGAGACTTGCGCCAGCCCGAGGCCCGCAGCCTGCAACCGCAGCGGGTCGATCATCACGTGGTATTCCGGCATTCGTCCGCCCACCAGATCCACTCGCGCCACGCCCGGGATACGGAGGAAGCGCGGTTTGAGTTCGTAACGCGCCGTTTCCCACAACTCGGTGATGCTCCGCTGCGGGCTGGTCAGGCTCACGCCGATGATGGGAAAGGCGGAAAACGTGAGCCGCCACACGGTCGTGCTGGCGGTCGGGGGCAGGGTCGAGCGGATCTGTCCGAGGCGGCTGTGGACATACAGTTCCGACTGGATCATATCGACCTGCCAGTTGAAGAAGACGCTGATTTCGGCGGCGCCGCGCCCGGTGGTGGAGCGAATGGTCACGGAGCCCGGGATGTCCTTCATCGCCTCCTCGATGGGCCGCGTGATGGTCGCCATCATTTCATCGGCGGGCATCACCCCGTTGTCCACGAGAATGACCACGCGGGGAAAATTGGTTTGCGGAAAAACTGACGACGGCATTTTGAACGCCGCGTAAATGCCGGCGAGGCACAAGGCCACGCTGATGAATGCAATCGTGAGGCGGTGCCGGATGGCAAACGCACCGAGATGGTCACGGGGAGGCATAGGTTAGGAACCAGGGGCTTTGACAGAAAAATTAGGGACAGAAAAATGAAGACATGAGTTTAAGATGAAGAATTTATAGCGTCGGGAGATTGCCGATCGGAATTTATAAACTTTCCTCCTCTTCATTTTTCTGTCCCCCATTTTTCTGTCTTAGGTCTTGCCGATTCGATCGTTGTGAATGTCAATCTTTTTAAGCCAACGTTGGCCCAAAGGATGGTCTTGAGATCCAGGTGTTGCAGCAATCTCCGCGTATGACTCTCGAAAGCCGAACCCGTTGCGTCCAAAGCGGTCAACTTAAAGGCCACTCCAGGAGCCGCCAATCGCATCTTTTGGTGACCAAGTAGATGATCGGGCGTTCGCACTTCAACGTCGGCTACGCCGCCTCCGAGGAGATGTGTCATGGCTTCTTCGTAAAGCTGAAGATCGAGCCCCGCACCCCAATCTCGAAGAAGACCGGTGAGCGTTTCTCGAAAATGACCTGCTCCCGGAGTGTGCTCGTTCCAGCCATTGGTTTCTATCTCGAAGTTGACGCGGTCACGATGAGTAAGGGTGGTATTGACGAATTCATGTTCCACCTTTTCCGGGCGCAGATTGACCAGTTTGCCATGAGCCAAGTCGGCTAAAAGCAAATAATGGAGCAACTGCGCACGGTGGCGCGGCGTCAAGCATTTCGCTGTCTTGAATTCGAACACGGCGCCGGACGCCACCATGAAATCCAGAAAAAGCTCCTTGCAGAAGCACCCGTGACGAATCTCGATCGGAACTTCCAGTTGTGCTTCCGGAACCCGGTGCGCAATCTCACTTTTGTAAATCTTTTCGTCAAAAAACCGGCCCAGTTCACTATGAACCTCGAAAATACAGTTCATCACCGCGTAAGCCAAATCACCAAACTCGGCTTGCGATAAACGGCGGATGGGAGTGCGAATGGCTACAGGCATTGAATCATGACAGAAAAATTAGGGACAGAAAAATGGAGCCGAGAGATTAAAACGGCTGCCAACTGCCGACTGGATTTTTTAACTTCCCTCCTCTTCATTTTTCTGTCCCTTATTTTTCTGTCTTAGGTCTTTCTGTCTCCGCCTTTTCTGCCAGCACCCGGACCTTGGTTTCCTTGGGCAAACCGTATGCGCCCGCCGTCACCACCGTCATGCCTTCCTGCAAGCCCTCGGCCTCGACCTCCACCAAGCCGCCCTCGCGCAACCCGGCTTTCACCGCTTTCTGCGTTGCCTTGTCCCCTTGCACCAGCGCAATAACGGTCCCGCCTTCGCCATCCTTGACCACACTGTCAACCGGCACCGCCAGGCGGTCTTTATGCTCCTCGCTGACAATCCGGATCGTGACAAACTGGCCGGGTCGCAGACCGGAGTTGGCTGGGACTGAGATGCGGACAATCGCCGTGCCGGTCCTGGCATCGACTTGCGAGCTGATGAAGGTGAGCAAACCGCTGACCGGTACCGTTGCGGCATCGGCCCGCACTTCGGCCGCCTGTCCGGTTTTGAGCGTGGCCAGTTCGGCGCCGGGCACATTGGCGGTCACCACCAAGCGATCCAGATCGATGATTTCAGCCAGCACGGTGGTGAGATCCACCGCTTCGCCGGGCTTGGTATTCACGCGCATGACAATGCCGGCGAGCGGTGCTTGCACCCGCAGGAGCGCCTGTTGGGTTTGGGCGGCGGCCAGCTCGCTGCGCGCGGCGGTTTGGGATTGCTCGGCTTCCAGCAGGAGTTTTTGCGAGGTGCCCTCCACCTGCATCAACTTCTTCTGCCGTTCAAGATTTTTTGCAGCGTACTCCGCCGCCTTGAGCGCCTTGTCGGCAGCGACATCGGCTGCGCGGCTGTCGAGTTGAAACAGGAGGGCGCCCTTGTCCACCCGCTGCCCCTCGGCGCACGACACAACCGTCACGATTCCGGGAACCGAGGGCGCCACCCGCGCGCTGGCCGCGGGTCGTTCACCCGACGGTTCCGGCTCGACCGCGCCATAAGCCGTCACTTGGGCGCGGAGCGTGGCGCGAGTAATTTTGGCGACATGAACGGGCACTTCGGTGGGAGGTTTGGCTTCTTCCTCCTCGTGGGTGGCGGGTTTAAACCAGACGAGCCAGACGAGGCCGCCGACCACACCCAGAAAGGCCAGACTAACGATGAGCTTTTTCATGAAGGGAGATTCACTTTCCGGTTTCCGAAATGCGCGGCGGTGTCTGCCAAAAGACGGCCTCCAGGCCCATGGGACTTTGCAGAGCATCCTCCAATTGGCCAAGGACCTGCTGCGACTTGGTGCGGGCGTCCTGGCCAGCCAACGCCGACGCGCTCAATTGGAGTCGTAGAGCAGCCAGCTCGCTTTTGGAAATCTCACCCGCTTCAAACACGGCTTGCGCGGCCGTCTCCTGCTTCCGCAACTGAGCCAGCATGGCCTCAACGTCGGCCTGTTTCTGGCGGGCCGCCCGGTATCCTGCCACCGCGCGATCAATCTCGGCGAGCACGCGCGCCTGCAAGGCATTAAAATTAGCGGCGACTTCCGCGCGTTTGGCTTTCGCTTCGGCAATGGCCCCCTGGTTTTGATTCAGAACTGGCAAGGTGACCGTGAGCCCTAGCGACCATTTATTATCGCCCTGATCGTACTCGTAACCGGGATTGAGATGAACATCGGGATATTGTTTGGCGATTTCCAATTGCAACGCCGACTGGCTGGCGGCGTATTCGGCCAGGGCGCTCAGAATATCCGAACGATGCACCAAAGCCTGGCGGCGTGCCGCCGCCACCGATGCTTCCGCCGGGCCTTCGCTCAAGCCGGCAAAGGAAAGGGTCACTCCATCGAGGGCGGTCACGGAAATACCTATGGCCTCGGCCAATTGCACCCGGGCTTCGGCGCTTTGCCGTTCGGCGTCGCGCAACGCGAACCGACTGCTGTTCGCCGCCAGGCGGGCCTGGGTAAGTTCGAAGGCGGAAATCGCCCCCGCCTGCTTTTGTCGCTCCAGCAGTTGCACCATTTCACCCTGGAGTGCCTCCTGCTCCTGGAGCAGCCTTTCGGTTTGGGACGCCGCATTCAGCTCGACGAGGCTGCGTCGCACCCGACTGCGAACCTGCCAGGCGGCCGATGCGAGGTTGAGCCGCGCCACCTCGGATAACTGCGCTGCCTGCGCCAGACGATATCCCCGTTTGCCCGCCGTCTCGATGGGGATATCAACTGATGGATTAACCAGCCATGGGGACGGAGTCGCGGTCGTGGTGTTGTAACCGGGCGTAACGCTAAGCGTGGGATTGGGCCGTTCGCCGGCGGTGGTTTTTCCCGCCTGGGCCGTGGCCCATTTCGCCCGCGCGACATCCAAATCCGGATTATAATAGAAGGCAGCCAGAACCAAATTCGTATAATCCCACGATGCCAGCGGCCAGGCAGACAGGCGATCGTGAAGCTGCGTTTCGAGGAACACTTTCAATTCCGGCGCTGTCAACGATCGGTTCTCCAAACGAGCGGCGCGTTCGTCCGCCGCCAGCGGCTGGGGACGAAATCGCGCGCAACCGGTCAAGACAAAGGCACAACCTAAAGCCAAAAATCCGAACGTCGTTAGGTTCCGCGAATCGCAGACCTTGAATGGCATGAATCTGGAATTCATCGTTCGCAGGACTTTGCGCCAAGCGCCGCTGGCTGTCACCTTTTTTTGGGATTCAAGGCTTGCCTGGTTTGGTGGCGGCTGGCGGCTGGGTGACTTGCTCGCGCATTTTCAATAGATCTTTGTAGGCCTCCTGGAAAGCGGCGGCGTTGACCTGGTCCAATGCGCTCGGAGCGAACTGTTCAATGAGCGCGATGCGGTTTTGGATCAATGGCAGGTCATTAGCGGTCAAGTTTTTGGGATCCGCGAAACCGTCCTGGTTCAGATCTTCGATCAACTCGCGTCGGTTATTCTTGGGCATCGAGACGTCGTTGATGGCCATCTGGTACATTTGATTGGCCTGGCTGTCCGCGCCAACGAAACTCAAAGCCAGACGAGCCAGGGGTTCTTTCACCGCGCTATTGGTAAGACGCGGATCCTGATATGCCTGGGCCGCTACGGTCACCGCCTGCGCTCCCAGGGTTTGTTGCAGGTACCGCAGCGCGCTGCGATCGACTTGACCGTCTCCGCTCACCAACTGGTTTTGCGCCGCTGGCGCATAGGATCCATCGCGGTAAAAGGCGAGCACGTTGTAAAGATGATCGCGATGATTGCGCTCGATCGGGCTGTTGGAGTTGGGTGAAAATGAGGCGGCGAGAAGATCGCGCGCAACCGACAAGGCCAGGTCGCGGTATTTGTTCGGCGCCATTTCCTGCAGCACCCGAGTCAGATAGGCCACTTCCACGCCCCGCTTGGAAACGCCGAGCGCATCAGCCAGTATGGTTTCAACTTCCGCCCCGCCAATTTGTTTGAGCGCGTCGAATAATCCAAATCGCAGCGAAGGCGGCAGGATGAAGTCGCCAGGCAGTCGGTCGCGCGCGCCTTTACCCTGGGTGAACCACGACGCGTCCCAATTCAGGTCCTCGTTGCGGGCCAGGAATTCGCGAATGGCGGGCAAGGCAGCCGGCCCTGTGGCGATCAATTCTTCCAGAAAATAAACGGCCTGCCGCAAACCGCGCGTCGGGCTTTTGTCTGGCGCAAGCCGGATTTGCTGCAGCCGGGCGATTATTTGCGCTGGCGACAACCGGAGGGCTGGGATGGCAGCGACCGGCGCGGCCGGCGCCAAACTCGTTGGAGCGCGACGTGCTTTGGCTCTTTCCAGGGCGGCTTCGAGTTCGGCCCTTTCCGCCTGCCACGCGGCCTGTTGCTCGGCCAATTGCGTGGCGTGCTGGTCGGCCGCTCGTTGAGAAACAATGAGCGTGGCCGCTATCGCACCCAGACCAGCAGCCAGTATCACAGCGAGAATAGTCTTCATGGAATGCCTCCGAGTCAATCAACCGGCCGCGGCCCGAAG
>Ga0209538_1001351_pt1 | contig 13015 bp, 9 predicted proteins | sample BarGraNGADG00211_2_FD_184492 | JGI IMG/M metagenome (GOLD analysis project Ga0209538, IMG submission 184492) | Arctic peat soil microbial communities from Barrow, Alaska - Barrow Graham LP Ref core NGADG0004-211 (SPAdes) (version 2) | ecosystem: Environmental > Terrestrial > Soil > Wetlands >... | reverse complement strand
CCATGACCAAGTTGTCGTGTCTCCGGTAGTTGGCGTAGTAACAGCCGTCATTGTAGGCGTACCTATAGCAGTTGGTGTGAAGTTAGCTGTACATGATTTATTAGCATCCATAGTAATCGTATGACTAGCGACTCCGCTACAGCCAGTACTGCCAGTCCAACTAGTGAATGAATAGTAGGTGCTAGGAGTAGCAGTTATAGTTTGGACTGTGCCTGTGTTGTATGTACCACCAGTATTAACAGTACCACCAGTCCCAGCGACTGTTGTTAAGACATAGGTGGTTATTGGGTGGTACCAGCTGGCACTGCCTGCTACACTCCAGGCGCTAGTAGTAGCCGCATTGTAACATTGAGCCTGAACATTAACTGTGTAGGTTTGTCCTTCAGTTGAAGTTGTAAAGTCTGGGGTAGTAGAAAGAGCGGCCGGGTTGGTAGGTGTATACCAGCCAGAGTCAAAGGGAGTGGGGCTACCAGGTGTAATAGTATAACGCCATTGGTACCTAGCTGTCGTACCGGATGGACAAGTATTTGGCCACGACCAAGTAGTCGTAGCACCAACTGTGTTGGCTGACACGACTGGAGCTGTTGGAGTTGTAATAGGATCAATGTAGGTACTTTCTGTACCAGTGGCTGTTGTACTGTAATGAGAGGCATCAACATAACAACGAGCTTGAGCTTGGTAACCGTATTTGACACCATCATTGGCGGTTCGGCTGGCTGTTGTAGTAGTTGACCAAGCTGTCCAACCTGCCCAACTGCCATCATTAGTTCGGCTGTTGATTTGGTATTGGGTTGTTGTGCCTGTGCAGGTCACTGGAGTGATAGTAGCTAGGACGTTAGGGCTACTGAGAATTACTGTGATGGTTGGAGCTGATGGTGCGGTAATGGTTGTAGCGGCACTGGCTGTAGCTGACCATGGGCTAGTACTACCGGCGTTGTTTGCTCGGACACGATAATAGTAGGTAGTTCCTGGTAATAGCCCGGATGAGGTGTGGGGTGATGACTGTGTAAAGATTGCTAAATCTGCACTTGTAAAAGATGAACTGACGTCACGTTGGAGTGTGTAGCTGGTAGCACTAGTGATTGTATTCCACGATAGGGCTATTGAAGAGCTAGTGATTGTACCAACAGCGATAGTTGGGGCGGAAGTAACACATGAACCTTGTTGAGGACTCTGAGCACCAGTGATTGAGCTGATGTAGTATTGAATAGTTGTGTCTTCTGAACTAGTGGCACTAATGCAGTAGGTTTTGCCACCGTCTGTACTACCACCAGATAATGATACAGTAGCACTAGGGGTAAAGGTTGAAACGGCAGTTATGTCCGCTGGATAACCGTTAGTACCGAACGTACGGGCATTCTCCATAGCGCTGGAAGCACCATTGAGGTCGCTTTTGAGGGTTGCAGTGGTAACTGACCTTTGCCAGTTGCCATAGCTAACAATACTAATCCCTGCCAATATACCGATGATAGAAATAGCCACGACAATCTCTATAAGGGTGAAACCGAATGTTAATCTGTTTCGTTTTGTAGTTGTATTTTTTATATGCATATGCTTAGAATTATAGCGCTTTTATGTAGGTTAAAACAAGCATAGTTTTTGCCGGTCCGATTATTGCCGCGATTTCCGATTCTGAAACGGCTTTTAGCCCGCGAATGCTGCCAAATTTACGAATTAATTTTGAACGAGTTTTGGGGCCAATGCCAGGAATATCTTCCAGTGAGCTGGCTGTTTGTTTGGCGCGTTTTAAAACCGTGTGATAACTGACGGCAAAACGGTGTGATTCGTCGCGAATACGTTGTAGTAATTTAATGATATGAGTAGATCTAGGCAAGTTTATTAATGTAAAACCATCAGAATTAGTGGCATACCCACCGAGTTCTTTTAGCTTTTGTTTTTGTTTTATAGTATGTTTTTTTGGATAGGCGATGACGATTTGTTCTTCCTTTTTTGCCAGGCCGATAAATGGAATGTTGGCTTGCCCGCAGTCATCACGAGCCTTAACGGCAGCGTCAAGCTGGCCTTTACCACCGTCAATCAGGACCAAATCGGGTTTGCCCCAGTTTTTCAGATTTTTCCGGCTTAAACGTCTGGTTATCACTTCATTCATATTATAAAAATCATCATTTTTTTCGGTGCGCATTTTGAATTTGCGATACTGTCCCCTATCGCTGACGCCATTTTTGAAAACGACCATACTGGCAACCACATTAGTACCGCTCATATGCGAGATATCATAACCCTCAATGCGAGCTGGGATTTTAGACAAACCCAGCAAATCCGTTAAATCCCTTAAAGCTACATCTTTACTGATATCTAAAAATTCTTTGTCGCCGAACATAATTCGTTGTTGCAGCTCATATAAATTATTTAATTTGTTGCGGATAATTGCCGCCGTTTCAAAGTTATGTTGTCCGGCGGCTTTTTTCATATCATTTTTCAGATCAGTAATAAGCGTTTTTCGATTGCCTTTGATGTAACTGATTAGTTTTCGTAAAATCGCCTTGTACTCATCACTTGTCACACCAACTGGTGATAAACCAAGATGTGCGTCCAAATCAAGCCTATCTTTTTCAGGGTTGGACCCTGATTTTATGGTGTAATATGGAAAAATCCGGCGCAGATATCGTAAGGCTTTTTTGACAGCGAATGCATTAAAATATGGGCCGAAATATTCTGCCCCGTCATCGGCCGGGTTGCGCGTAAAACTGACGTATGGCCATTCGCTTTTTATATCAATCCGTACAAAGATTAGTGACTTATCATCGCGCAGCAAAATGTTATAGCGCGGCATATAGCGCTTGACCATCTCGGCTTCCAAAAACAGCGCGTCAATTTCACTTTCAGTCTCGACCCAATCAGTATCATCGATTTCAGCCACCAGCGCCCGAGTTTTGACATCCATATCGCGAGTATTTTGAAAATATTGTTTAACGCGGTTTTTAAGCACAGCCGCTTTGCCAACATAAATAATCTCGCCGGTTTTCGACTTATGAAAATAAACGCCTGGACTAAATGGCAAGGTTTTTAGTTTAGAAGAATTATTTGTTAGCTTCGGCATTTGCTTGTTTTGGTTCGGCCTGAGTCTCATTGAGAGTTTCCTCACCATTCTCTACTTCGACTTCAGCCTCGGCTTCGGCCTCACCGCCGGCGGCTTCATTGGCAGCCTGCAAAGCGCTTGGCTCATAAACGTTGGCAATGACGAGTTCCATATCTTGATCAATATCATCAAACTCGACACCGGATGGTAGCACAATATCGCTAACCATTAACCTGTCGTCGGCTTCAGCCAGGTTTAGAATTGAAAGTTCTAATGATTTAGGTAAATCGGCTGGTTTTGCCTTGATTTCAATACTGTCAAGCGCTTGCAAAACTACCAGCCCAGCCCTCTCGGCCACGCTTTCGCCCCGTCCAACAAGTACAATTGGCACTTCGGTCGTAATAATATCGTTTTGTTTGATGGTATGAAAAGCAACATGGCGCAACATATGCTTTACCGGATCCATATCAATACTTTTGATGATAGCCAGTTTCTTTTTGCCATCAATAATCAAGTTAATCGGCGTGTGCTTGCCAACAGTATGCACAACTTTAGTCGTTTCGACTAATGGCGACTGTGCTGACATCGGTTTGGCCTGTCCACCATACACAACACTTGGCACAAAACCACTGTCTCGCAACTTGGCTACTTTTTTACCTTCTGCTGTTCGTTCGTCTAATTTCAATGAAATATCGTTCACCTCTTTGTCCTATCTCAGTCGTTAATAGTAACTGCTGTCATTTAGTATAACATTTTAGATTGCTATCGTGCTAAAATATTGCATAGTCCCTGCAATATAAATTGCTGGGATTTGAGATGATGATCTATGAGTTACAAAACTCGTCTTATTTGGATGAGGCATATCCATAGATACGTCGAATACAAAAAGACAGTTTTTAACCATAGAGGGCATTTCAAATGTTAGTAATTTGTGTTGAAGGGACTATTATATGATACCTGGATTTGACCTTGTGCAGTTCGCGCAAACTGCTGGACCATTAGCGGCGCTTTTGATTGTGGTCGCCATTATCTTTGCCGAGAACGGTCTTTTGATAGGTTTCTTTTTCCCAGGTGATAGTATTCTTTTTACGCTCGGTGTTCTCGTACAAGGAACAAATAGTATTAAGCTTGACTTTAACATCCACCTAGTTGTTATGTTACTTTTTATTGCCGCCGTAATTGGCGCTAGCGTCGGATATGCATTTGGAAAAAAGATTGGACCTCGCCTCTTTAAAAGACCAGACTCGCTATTATTCCATCAAGAGAATGTCCAAAAAGCTCAAAAATTTTATGATAAATACGGTGGAAAAACAATTATTATTGCCAGGTTTATTCCTATTGTAAGAACATTTGTACCACTCATTGCCGGCATCGCAAAAATGGAATATAAAACTTTCTTGCTGTTTAATGTTATAGGTGGTGCACTCTGGACCGCCGGTGTAACCTATCTAGGTTTTTTCCTCGGAGCATGGCTAACCAAAATTGGCGTTGATGTTGATGCAATTCTACTGCCGATTGTTGCACTCATCCTCATAATCTCGATTGCACCCGCACTGTATCACTTTTTGAAAGACAAGCAACAAAGGCAAGCGATTTGGAATGCCACAAAGGCACAATGGCAACAGATTATCAAAGGGAAGAAATAGGGTTTTTATAATGGCATTAGCAATAATCGAAACACCGCCAAAAACTGCCTGGTCAACAAAAAAATGCGTCAGTCTGGCAATTATTAGCCTAATAATAGGGACATTTATCTTTGTATTCGCCTATATCGGCATGCACCAGCATACCGGCATCGGCACGCTCAACCAACCAGTTTTATCCTGGATAGTCAAACATCGTCAGCCACAGATTACGGACGTTATGAAAATCATTACGACGACTGCTAGTCCGCTTGTTTTGACCGCCGTTATATGCATCGGCGCAATTATTTGGGCAGTTATTAACCGCGAAGTCTGGCGACCGCTCCTTTTAGTTAGCGCGACGGGCGTGGCAGCGGCTGCTTCCACTGCGCTAAAAGTTCTAACCAGTAATGGGCGTCCGCCACAAATAGATATGATAAAACCGCTTGAGACAGATTATTCGTTCCCTTCCAGCCACACTATTGGTATAGTAGTTTGCCTTTTAGTCCTAAGTTACCTAATCTGTTCACGCCGCCCCAGCGGCTGGCGAATTTTTGGTTGGACTATTATTACGATTATCGGTGTAGGAATTATTTCAGCTAGTCGCTTGTACCTGGGGTATCACTGGCTAACCGATGTCGTCGCCTCGATAGGCCTTGGTTTTATTATTTTGGCCGTGGCTATAATTATTGACAGACTTGTCGTCCGTCATTTTGAAAATTAGAATAATTTTTTCAAGTATTGACCCGTAAATGAATCTTTGACTTTTGCGACTTCCTCGGGCGTACCGTTGGCGACAATCATTCCACCGCCCAGGCCGCCTTCTGGACCCATATCAATAATATAATCGGCGGTTTTGATAACGTCCAAATTATGTTCAATAATAATCATGCTATTACCGCCTTCGACAAGCTTTTGCAAAATCACGAGCAATCGTTTGACGTCGGCACTATGAAGCCCGGTTGTTGGCTCGTCAAGGATATAAAGTGTCTTGCCGGTAGCCCGCCTGGATAGCTCGCTGGCAAGTTTAATACGCTGCGCTTCACCGCCACTAAACGTCGTAGCGGGTTGGCCAAGTCGGATATAACCTAGTCCAGCTTCCACAAGAGTACCGAGTTTTCTAGCGATGGCTGGAACATTCTCGAAAAATTTGGCAGCCTGTTCGACTGTCATTTCAAGCACGTCGCTAATCGTCGACCCTTTGTATTTAATTTCAAGTGCTTCACGGTTATAACGTTTACCCTTGCAGACATCGCAAGTAACATAAACATCAGGTAAAAAGTGCATTTCAATCTTGATGACACCGTCGCCCTGACAATTTTCGCAGCGACCACCTTTGACGTTAAAACTGAAGCGTCCTGCCTTGTAGCCACGGATATTCGCCTCGGGCGTTGACGCAAACAGTTCGCGAATTGGAGTAAAAACACCGGTGTAAGTCGCCGGATTGGAACGTGGCGTGCGACCAATGGCCGATTGATCAATTACGATAACCTTGTCTAGCAAATTAATACCTTCAATATTCTCGTGCGCGCCCGGAACGTTATGCGAACGATGTAGTCGAGCCGACAATTCTTTTGCCAAGATGTCGTTGACCAGAGTCGATTTGCCACTGCCACTAACGCCACTAACGACGGTCAAAACGCCCAGCGGGAACGCCACATCGATATTTTTGAGATTATTTTCGCGAGCACCACGCACAATCAGGGTCCGACCCTGAATAACTTTTCGGCGCTTTTTTGGCACATCAATTTTTTCTAGCCCGCTAAGATAACGGCCAGTGATACTGTCTTTATTGTTCGCGACTTCTTCGGGCGTCCCAGACGCCACAACATAACCACCAGCAACACCAGCGCCAGGACCAATGTCTAGCAAATAATCAGCACGCCTGATGGTATCCGCGTCGTGTTCAACAACTATTACAGTGTTACCCAAATCACGTAAGTGTTTTAGAGTCCCGATTAAACGATCGTTGTCTCGCTGATGTAACCCGATCGATGGTTCATCTAGAACATATAGTACGCCCTGTAAACCCGAACCAATTTGAGTTGCCAAACGAATTCGCTGTGCTTCACCGCCCGACAATGTGTTAGCGGCACGCGCTAACTCTAGATAACTTAAACCGACATTACTCATAAAACTTAGCCTGGCTATAATTTCTTTGATAATTTGTTGGGCTATGAATAATTCTTGGTCATTTAATTTTAATGTATTTTGGAATAAATCCAGCGCATCATCGATGCCTAAATTACAAATGTCCATAATATTCAAACCGTGAACAGTTACGGCTAAAACTACCGGCTTTAGGCGCGCGCCCTTGCAGGTGTAACATTGGCGTTCGCGCATGAAACGCTCAATATCACGGCGCATAAATTCACTGTCGGTTTCTTTGTGGCGACGTTCAAGATTTGGAATAACGCCCTCATAAGTCGACTCGTACATCCGACCGTTTCCCAACTGAATCGTATATTTTTGATCACCTGTTCCATACAAAACTTTGTCGAGATCCACCTGTGATAATTGCCCAACTGGCGTTTGAATACTAAAGCCATGAGCTTCCGCCACCTCAGCCAAGCGTTTCATATACCACGCATCATTATTAACGCGATTATATGGGCGAATTGCCCCTTCGGAAATGGTCAAATTTGGATTAAAAACCAGATCGGGGTCGACTTCCAGCCGGCTGCCGAGACCAGTACAAACAGGACAAGCACCTTGTGGCGCATTAAAGCTAAACAATCGCGGCTCAAGTTCGGGTATGTCTTCGTTTGGATGATCCAGACAAGCGTATCGCTGGCTGTAAGCCGTTAGCGAATTATTGTCAGTGTTAATAATCTCGATAATGCCGCCCGCAATTTCAAGCACCTGCTCGACCGATTGCGTAACGCGCCCCAGTACATCAGCCGACAAAGCAATACGATCAACCACAATCTCGATGTCATGTTTGTAATTTTTATCGAGATCAGGGAACTCATCAAGGGCATAAACGACACCGTCAACCCGCGCCCTAGCAAATCCCAACCGGCTGTATTGTTCGGGAATGTGAGCAAATTCGCCTTTTTTAGCCTTTACAATTGGCGCCATAATCATTAGCTTTGCACCCTCGGACAATTTCATAATTTCATCAATAATCGTTTCAGAAGTACGGCGCGTTACTGGCTTGCCGCAAATTGGACAGTGCGGAATACCGATTCGAGCGAATAATAAACGTAAATAATCATAAATTTCGGTTACTGTTGCGACGGTACTGCGTGGATTGCGACTAGTCGACTTTTGGTCGATACTAATAGCCGGGCTTAGGCCTTCAATATAATCGACATCGGGTTTTTCCATTAAACCAAGGAATTGACGAGCATAACTAGACAAACTTTCGACGTAACGGCGCTGGCCTTCGGCATAAATAGTATCAAAAGCCAATGAGGATTTGCCCGAACCCGATAGACCCGTAATGACAACTAATTTATCACGCGGAATCTCCACGCTGATGTTTTTTAGATTGTGCTCACGAGCACCAACAACTTTAATCACCTCTGACATAACCAAACAATTATACGCTAATCTGGCACTTTTTTCCAGTGTCGATGGCATTGACACATATTGCTTATGATTGTATGGATATATTTATTTTAGTATAATTTACAGACCACATTATGAAAAAGAATATTACCATCATTTGCACCATTGCGAGCCTTGTACTCATCCTCGATTCTATCGGTATGGGCTACAAGATAATGGCATTTTTATTCGCTGGCATCATACCTGGTACCAATATTGCTCTTACGCCAATACAAATGCTTATTTTGATGGTAGTTTTAGCCAGTATGGTCATTGCTCGCACTGGTGTATTGCCACTGTTGCGTAAATATAAGTCAGTCAAAATCAAGAAAACTAAGCTTACAGCTCGTCATCTAAGTCGCGTTTAGTTAATCCAAATCAGCGGGCAATATACTTTCCGCCCACAAATGCAGTTCTTGCAACACGAAAAGTTTGTTCTCATCTGCAATTACTAATGACATTTTTTGTAGTGATTCAGCGAACGCAGGCAAGCTGGCGGTAATCTTGTCGACACGCCATTTTTCCCACGCAATCGCCTCGTCCTCGGCCAAACTTTTTGGAAAATTACGAGCTTTGTAATGCAATAACAGCGGATCAAGCCGTTCATCTGTAAAATTTGGATGAAGATCGGCCAGTTCGTGTTCATTGGCGTTTCGAACTGCTTCAATACGCATTTTATCTATATCCGGCACAAAGCCATCGTACAGTTGCGATTCGGGATCGGGTGATTTTTTGTATTCTTCACGATTTTCAAACAGAGAACGGATGTTTTCGGCAAACCCTGGCGCCGATAACAATATATCCCTATGTTTGGTTACTGTTGCCTCGTCCAATATGATTCTTTTCCATCCGTCACCTTGCGCCAGCACACTGATCGGAGCGACAGCTGGTGCGCGATTGTACTGCAATTCTTTAACCGGCAGCTTTACGAAATCATCAACTTGGCGCTCGTCCCAGGTCGCATAGAACTTTTTTGCCAATTCTTTTTGATTCATATTTATAAATGGCGTTGGATCATAGCGCAAGTCATAAACTATCACATTGCCGTTCTTGCCGGCAGTCAACGGAAAAGAGACGGTAGCTTTATTATAGACCGCATCGAACCGACCGCTAACATAAACAAATGGTTGTTTATAGTCCAAATTGACAAGTTTTTTAACTTCGTTTTTATCGCGCATTTTTAGCAAATAATCATAAAGTTGCGGTTGTTTTTCACGAATAAGTTTAGTTACCGCAATCAATGCCTCGACATCGCTAAGTGCGTCGTGAGCTTTGAAATGATCAATCTCATTGACGCTAGCTATTAATTCCAGCCGATTAGTTGCTATGCCTTTATCGTCGACCGGCCACTTAATCCCTGTAGGTCTGAGCGCCCTCGTCATACGAACGACATCCAACAAGTCCCAACGCGAGCGGCCATCTTTCCAAGTCCACTCATACGGATCATAAAAATTGCGCCAAAACAGATAACGGATGAATTCGTCGTCAAATCGGATATTATTAAAACCAACCGCAATCGTTTCTGGTGTAAAAACTTCGGCTACTAATATTTTTGAGAATTCCGCCTCAGTATAGCCATCGGCAATCGTTTGTTGCGGTGTAATACCCGTTACCATCAGCGCCTCGGGGCTGGGTAGAACATCGTCATTTAGCTTGACCAGCATATTGACGGGCTCACCAATCTGATTCAGGTTCATATCGGTGCGAATACCGGCAAACTGCATAATCCGCGCCTCACGCGCACTCAACCCACTTGTTTCTAGGTCGTAAAAAAAGAAAGTTTTAGACATTAGGTTAATTATACCGCAATCGTATCTTTTTTCCGTCCACCACCACTAAGTTCACACAGATGGCCACTTTACGTGTGACCTTCATCAGGTCAGCACGTGGCGCTTGGCCTCCGCTACCGCTCCGCATCCATCTGTGCTGAACCAAGTGGTGTTGAACGTATTTAATATACTTTGAAAGTTGCCGGTTTCTTAGCAGTACGTTAAATCTTAAACGGGTGACGTTCGGTGGGGGCAAACCGGACGGCAGGACCCGGAGGTGAGCGCGATTAATTATTGCTCTAAAAATGTAAACTTATTATCACTAATTTGAATAATGCTGTCACCTTCGGCGCCTCGGCGACGCAATTCGTGGGCGATGCCAAGTTTTTTCATAATATCGCGCAAACGATTAATACCTTCGTAATTGTCAAATTTAGTTCGACGCGCGAATCTTTCGATTTTTTCACCAGTGACCACAAAATATATACCATTATCATCTTCAATTCTATCGACGGCCCACGATTCAGCAATTTTTTCTTTACCTAGTGATATTGTCTCTATTTCATCCGTCTCGTCTTCAACATCAATATCTACCTCACGAGCCTCGATAACTTTTTGACGAAGTGCTCGCAAAACTTCGGTTAGGCCCTTATGTGCGGTTGACGAAATAGCAAAAACTGGCGTTTTACCAGCAACCGCTTTGACAGCGTCAATTTGCATCTGGACTATATCATCATCAAGTCCATCGATTTTTGTCAAGGTAATAATCTCGGGACGATCAGTCAAATCGACATTATAATTAGCAAGTTCAGCCCGAATAGTTTTGTAAGCCCCTGCAATATCATCCGTATAAGCGTCGATTAAGTGTAGCAACACCGCCGTACGTTCGACGTGGCGTAAAAATGCGACTCCAAGCCCTTTGCCTTCACTAGCGCCTTCAATCAGGCCTGGAATATCCGCAATCAACAAACTGCCGTCGTCAATATCGGCCACACCAAGGTTGGGGGTAAGCGTTGTAAAAGCATAATCGGCAATTTCAGGACGAGCATTACTGACAACCGACAAAAAGGTTGATTTTCCGGCATTAGGAAAACCGACTAAACCAACGTCAGCCAACAGTTTTAATTCTAGTTCCGCTTCAAAGGTTTCGCCAAGTTCACCTTTTTCGGCTATACGAGGAGTTTGACGAACCGAACTTTTAAAGTGAGCGTTGCCAGAACCGCCTTCACCGCCCTTGGCAATAATCACTTCATTGCCGTTTTCGGTTAAATCGGCAATGACTTTACTATCCCTGCGTACGATTGTCCCCATTGGAACTTTTACATAAAGCGGCTCACCAGTCGCGCCGGTTCGGTCGCATTTTGAACCGTTCTGACCAGGTTTTGCCTTTAATTCTGGTTTGTATCGAAAATCAATTAAAGTATTAAGCCCTTCGGTCGCCACGAAAATAACATCGCCACCATCACCGCCAACACCGCCATCAGGACCACCCTTGGCTACGTAAATTTCATGACGAAAACTAACGGCTCCGTCACCGCCTTTACCTGCGCTAATAAATACTTTGGCGGTGTCGACAAACATATTAGGTGTATTATATCAAAATCGCCCCTGGATTAACAGGGGCGATTTATATCATATGTAAATCTGTTAATGAATGTAATTATATTGTCCGACGTTACCAGCTGGGATAATACGCCCAGAGACGATATTATAACCACCACCAAATACATAAGCATTCATTTCACTGATGCTCAAGTCGCCATTTGGTAAAATACTTTCAACAATTGCCACATGGCCCCAATCTTGGATGATTGCGCCAACGCTGGGATTACTGTCTACAAGTAAATTAGCATTTCGTGCATTTTGCGCCCATGAGCCAGCATTGCCCCAGAAATCACCTACTGGTAGACCAAGTTCTTTCCTTCTATCGGAAGCGTATAAAGTGCAATTACCATGCGTATAATGACCATCGTCTGGAGTTCCGTAACTAATAAACCACGTTCGTCCCCCAAAGCCCGTACCGGTACCAGCATAGTTATAAGTTGTGTAGACGACTGGCGCAACATATCCAGGACGTTCATTATCGGGTAGATTTGCGCCAGGTAAAATAATAGTTGTATTAGCCGCAACTTGGCCGCTAACATCAAGGTCATTGTATAGAATTAAGCGAGTCTTATCGACACCGTATTTACTAGCAATTGAATCAGCCGTGTCGCCGTCCTTAACAGTATAAAGCATTCCGTCAACGGACAATATGCGCAAAGTTGTTCCTGCTATTAATGCGTCAGATGTTAAATTATTTGCCCATTTAATGGTTTCTTTAGAAATCCCAAACTGGGTCGCTAGCGTATCAACCGTATCGCCATCCTTGACAGGGTAACTGACAACCGATCGATTTGTCGTGCTTGATTCAATAATCTGTGGTTTAGCTGTACTCACACCATCTGATTGCATAAATTCACTCTTAGTCTGAGCCGAAATTGCCAAATTGGTAACTGATGTGGCAATAGGTAGGTTAGTCGCCTGAGCAACGCCAGCCGCAACATTTGTTGCCACTACATTATCAACCGAAGTTTGATTAGTTTGGCTTAACGAACTAACATCCGCAGCATTAGCAACCACCGAAGAATTCTGTGGTTCGTGATATCCGATAGATACCATAACAACGACAAGCGCAAAAACGCTTAAATAGACAGCGACTGTTGATGGTTTAATTTTAGACATCGACTTATGGCGATGTTTGGTTGATACGTGCTGTATATTAGCAGCAGTTGATCCTTGAGATACACTCATAGTGATCTGATTACGAATTATCGTTCTCCTGCCGCTTGCATTACTACAAGGGCTTTACCTTACTTTGTCTTTCTTCTCGCAACAGAACGGGGTACATGTCGACCATTATATTAATTTATATTAGTTCAAAGCTTGTTGCACCCGTGCGACATTTGTCGGTAAGCTCATTTATGGTCCGTGTTCCACTCGCAGATTCGGGTTATTACACCGCACTAGCAGACGAAGTCACAAATGTGCTG
>Ga0209538_1001347_pt1 | contig 13020 bp, 11 predicted proteins | sample BarGraNGADG00211_2_FD_184492 | JGI IMG/M metagenome (GOLD analysis project Ga0209538, IMG submission 184492) | Arctic peat soil microbial communities from Barrow, Alaska - Barrow Graham LP Ref core NGADG0004-211 (SPAdes) (version 2) | ecosystem: Environmental > Terrestrial > Soil > Wetlands >... | reverse complement strand
TCAACACCCCGGAGATGCCACTCATGCCTCGTGAAGGACGATTTTTGGCCGCGCGAGGGCGAGTCCCCCCCGCCCGAGCGGCTCCAGCTGCCCGAGGGCGAAAAGCTCCCCCCCGGAGACGAGGCGCACCAGGGCCGCGCCGGCCGCCTCCGGCGGGAGCCGGACCGGGACGGCGTGCCCGCGGCTGACCTTCTGCGCCTCTCCCGGCAGCAGAGTGATCGCCGGGAACGGGAGGGGGATCTGGCCGAGCGGGATCCAGAAGGGCGGGACGGTCCGGGCGTCGGCCGGCGTCGCCTCGAGGGCGTCGAGCGTCACGGCGTCCGACAGGCGGAACGGACCGACGGCGGAGCGACGGAGCGAGGTGAGGTGCGCGCCGAGCCCGAGGTCCCGCCCGATGTCGTGCACGAGCGACCGGATGTAGGTCCCCGACGTGCACTGCACGGCGAACGAGGCCTCGGCCCCCGAGAGGGAGATCAGCTCGAACCGGGCCACGCGGACCTGCTTCGGGAGGTTCGGGACCGCCTCCCCCTTCCGAGCCAGCTCGTAGAACTTCTTCCCGTTGAACTTCTTGGCCGAGAACGGGGGAGGGGACTGCTGGAAGGTACCGGTGTAGCGCGCCAGCGCCTTGACGACGGCGTCCCGCTCGGGGTACGGCGACGGGTGCGGCTCGCCGACCGCCACGCCGTCGCGATCGTAGGTGTCGGTCACGACGCCGAAGAGAAGGGTCCCCTCGTAGCACTTCTCGACGTTGGTCAGGAACGACTGGAGGCGTCCGGCCCTCCCGACGCAGAGGACCAGGAGGCCGGTCGCCGCGGGGTCGAGCGTGCCGGTATGGCCGATACGGCGCGTGCCGAGAAGGAGGCGGGCAGAGTCCACGACGTCGTGCGAGGTCACCTTCGCCGGTTTGTCGACCAGGAGGAGGCCAGACGGGCCGCCGTGTGTCATCTCGCCACAACCTCCGCCGCCGGGGTGGTCCCGGCAGTCACCGCCTCGGTCAGGCGGACCACGAGCTCCCTTCGGACCGACTCGGCGGTCCCGTGGATACGGCATCCCGAGGCGTTCCGGTGTCCGCCGCCGGCAAAGAGGCCGGCGACCGCGCGGACGTCCACCGTTCCCTTTGACCGGAGTGAGCAGCGGAACTCGCCCGGCTCGTCCGACTCGCGGATCAGCGCCGCGGCGACGACCCCTTCGATCCCACGCGCCCGGTTGACGAGGTTCTCGGTGTCGGCCGACCGCGCCGCCGAGGCGTCGAAGAATCGGCGGGGGAGCTCCAGGGTCGCCACACGCCCTCCGTCGTGGAGCGTCAGCGTTTCGAGGACGAGCGTCTCGAGCCGGAGAGCGGAGAGCGGCAAAGCCTCGAAGAGGAACTCGTTCACCTCGCCGGGCCGGACGCCGGCGCCCACGAGGCGAGCGCCAAGGGCCAGGGCCTTCGGGGTCGTGTTGGAGTACCGGAAAGAGCCGGTGTCGGAGACGAGGGCGACCCAGAGGTTCGTCGCGATCTCCGGCGTGATCGTCCACGCCAGCCGGTCGAGGAGGTCCGCGACGACCTCGCCGGCGGCTGCGGCGTCCACGTCCACGAGATTCAGCGCGCCGTAGCGGGCGTTGCCCGGGTGGTGGTCCACGTTGATGACCTTCCCGTCGAGCAGGTTCGGGTACCCGGGGCGGTCTGCGCCGGGGCACTCGAGGGCGACCAAGGCATCGAACTCCGCGGGCCACCCGGCCGGGAGAGCCTCCGCCACGGTCACCATGTCGAGCCCGGGCAGCGGGTCGTACGAAGACGCCCACGGGTCCCGCATGACGACCTGTGCCTCCTTGCCCGCGTTTCGGAGCGCGAAGGCGAGGGCGAGGCACGAGCCGAGGGAGTCGCCATCCGGGTTTCGGTGCCCCGTCAGGAGGAAGCGCCTCCCTGCGGCCAGGAAGGCGGCAACTTCCTCGAAGCCATCCGGCGCGGCGCGCGGAAGCGTCATTCGCCTCCCTCGCCGCCGTCCTTGATCGACTTGAGCAGCTCCTCGATCCGGGCCCCCTGCTCGATGCTGTGGTCTTCCACGAAGTAGAGCTCCGGGGCGAGGCGAAGTCCGCAGTTCCGCCCGACGAGCCCGCGGAGGTGCCCGGCGGCGTGGTTCAGGGCCGCCACGCTTAGCTGAAACTGCTCCTGAGGGCCGAAGACCGAGACGAAGACGCGGGCCGACCGGAGGTCGGGCGACATGTCGACGCCGGTGATCGTCGCAAAGCCGATGTCGGGGTCGCGCAGCTCCTCGCGGACGAGGCGTGCGAGCTCGGCGCGGACCAGGTCTCCCACCTGGCGGGCGCGCCTGCGTTCCTTCATGACGTCTCCTTCGGGCCGGGTGGAGGCTCCCCGAACGGGTGGCCCGGGTCTCCGACGTCGCCCCACGAGAGAAACTCCCGCCGTATGCCGACCACCTCGGCGCCGTTGTCCTCGGCGAAGTCTTCGACCCAGCCGGAGACCTTCTCCAGGAGCGGTTCCAGCCCTTCGCGGTCGGGGCCGATGACGGCGACGCCCAGGGAGGCCCGCTGCAGCAGGTCCTGGTGGGCGACCTCCGCGGCCGAGATGCCGAAGTCGCCGCGCAACCTAGTCTTCAGCGGGCGGAGGAAGGCCCGCTTCTCCTTGAGCCCCCGGCAGACGGGGAGGTGGAAGTCGAAGAGCGCAACGGCGACGACCATGGTAGAGAGACTGGTGAGCCCTTCCCGGCGGCAAGGCTCAGGTCAGGGACCCCGCGACGTCCTCGATGATGAAGGCCTCGATGACATCGCCGACCTTGATGTCCTGGTACCCGGCGATCCCGATGCCGCACTCGAACCCCTGCTTTACCTCCGACGCATCGTCCTTGAGGCGGCGGAGCGAGCCGATCTTTCCCTCGTAGATCACGCGGCTGTCGCGGATGAGCCGGACCAAGGCGGCCCTCGGGATCGTCCCCTCCGTGACCATGCAGCCGGCGATCGTGCCGGCCTTTGGGACCTTGAACGTGGCACGGACCTCGGCCTTCCCTCGCGCAGCTTCCCGCTTGACGGTATCGAGGAGGCCCGTCATCGCCTTCTTGATCTCGTCGGTCAGCGTGTAGATGACCGAGTAGAGGCGGATGTCGACCCTTTCCTTGTCAGCCAGCTCCTGGGCCTTCTTCTCCGGGCGGACGTTGAACCCGATGATGATCGCCTCCGACGCGGACGCGAGGAGGACGTCGTTGACGGAGATCGCGCCGACGCCGGAGTGGAGGACGGAGACCTTGACCTTCTCGGTCGAGAGCTTGCCGAGCGTCTGGACGAGGACCTCCTCGGAGCCGTTGACGTCGGCCTTGACGATGAGGGCCAGGTCCTTCACCTCGCCTTTCTCCATGCGGCTGAAGAGCGACGCCAGGTCGGTGCGGGACGACTTGGCGAGGGCTTCCTCCCGCTCCTTCTGGACCCTGAACGAGGCGACCTGCCGGGCCTTCTGCTCGTCGTCCACGACCTGCAGCGTGTCGCCGGGGCTGGGAAGCTCGTCGAAGCCCATGACCTCGACTGGAGTGGCCGGCCCGGCTTCGACAATCCGGTTGCCACGGTCGTCGAGCATGGCGCGGACGCGCCCGACGGCGGCGCCGGCAAAAAAGACCTCGCCCACGCGGAGCGTTCCCTGCTGGACGAGGACCGTGGCGAGCGTCCCCTTCCCAGGCTCGCGCCGGGCCTCGAGGATGACGCCGCGCGCCGGGATGTCGGCGACGGCCTTCAGCTCGAGAAGATCGGCCTGAAGAAGGATCATCTCGAGGAGCTGTGCGATTCCAACATTCTTCTTCGCCGAGATCTCGCACGCGACGACGTCGCCGCCGAACGCCTCGACCAGGACGCCCTTCTCGGCGAGCTCCTGCTTGACGCGGGTCGTGTTCGCCTCGGGCTTGTCGATCTTGTTGATCGCGACGACGATTGGGACCTTCGCCGCGCGGGCGTGGTCGATCGCCTCCATGGTCTGCGGCATGACGCCGTCGTCGGCCGCGACCACGAGCACGACGATGTCGGTCGCCCGGGCCCCGCGAGCCCGCATCATGGTGAATGCCTCGTGGCCCGGGGTGTCGAGGAAGACGATTTCGCGGCCGTTGACCTCGACGCGATAGGCGCCGATGTGCTGGGTGATGCCGCCGGCCTCGCCCTCGGCCACCTTCGCTTTGCGGATGGCGTCGAGGAGGGACGTCTTGCCATGGTCGACGTGTCCCATGACGGTGACGACGGGGGCCCGCGGGACGCGCTTGCCTTCCGCGGCTCCGGCCGAGAGGGCCGAATTGTCGGCGGCCGCCTGCTGGCGGCTCAGCTCGACCTCCTCCTCGAAGGAGACGACCGCGGCCTCGACGCCGAACTCTCTGGAGACCTCGACCGCGACGTTCGGGTCGAGCGGCTGGTTGATGGTAGCGAAGATGCCCCGGGCCAGGAATGCCTTCATCAGGTCCTTCGCCAGGATCCCGATTTTCTCGCTCAGCTCCTTGACCGTGACCCCCTCGGAGAGAAAGACGGGGCCCGACGGGGCGTTCTTCTTGACCTCGACGACGTTTCCGGTGTCGGTCTCGATCGTCTTCTTTCCGGCGCGTCGCTGGGCCGACTTGGACAGCGGCTTGACGATCGGATTCCCATCCTCGTCGAGCTCGACGGGAGCCGTGGTGACGTCTTCGTAGGTGTCTGGCTGGAAGTTGCCAAGGTAGTCGCGGACGTTCTCCTCGAGCGCCGAGACCTCCTTCGTCCGCGGTTTCTTCGCCGCGGCCTTCTTGGCGTCTTCCTTCTTGCTCGCCGTCGTCGGCTTGGCGGCGTCCTTGCGCCGCTTCTCGGTGGGGAGCGGAGGACCGGGAGGAATGGTCGGTCCGGCGGGGCCGCGGCTGAAGCCGGGGCGCGGGCCCATGTCCCGGCCGCCGGGACCGGCGGGCCGGAAGACGCCGGGCCGCCCCGGGACGGGGATGCCCGGGCGGAGGGCGCCGGGCCGCACGGGCGGCGCGGGAGGGGACGGAGGACGGATGGAGCGCGTCGTGGCCGGCGTCGGCGCGGCGATGACCGCCCGCCCGAGTCCTCCGGCCCCGCGAATGGGCGCTGGCGGCGCGCTGAACGGAGGCTGCGTGGAGGGCGTCCTCATCGTCGTGACGCCCGGGGAGTGCGGCCCGGCGCTGGCGCCCGTCGACGTCTCGACCGGCGGGGCGGTCGGCGGGGTCACCGATGGCGGTGACGCCAGCCGGTGCGGCGGCGTAGCCGTGGGCTCGGTCGTTCTTCTCATCAGGAGGCGGCCGAGGGCTCCGCTCGGCACCGGGGGCCGGGCGGGGCCGGCGGCCGGGTGGCCGGTCTCCGGCTTGCGCCCGACCGCGCTACCAGGGCGGTGCGGGACCGTCTGTCGTGTGACGCCTGCCGTCTGAGGCGACGCAGAAGCCGCCGAAGCCGCTCCGACCCGCCTGGCAGGGGGCCTGTGGGGGGCGGCGGTGTGGCCCGGGGCGACGTGGGTCGCCGCGGCGGCCTGCGGATGGGTAGCGGCGTGGGTGGCGGCGGCCACCGGGGCTGGCGTCGCGGCCAGCGGCGGAATCGAGGTGGCGACCGCCTCGGCGGAGACGCGAACCGGAGGAGCCGGAGCTATTGCAGCTATGGGAACCGCCACGTGAGCGGTGGGCTCAAGCGCGGGCTTCTCCATAGCCGCCACCTTGTGGGCCTTCTGGGGCGCTTCGGTCTCCTTGGCCTCCTCGGCCTTTTCTGCCTTCTCTGGCTTTTCCGCCTTCTCGGGCTTCTCGGCTTTCTCCCTCTTTTCGGGAGCCGCCTCGGCAGCTTCGGGAGGAGACGGCGGGACGACCAGGGGAATGGCCGGGGTGTCTGAGGTGTCGGCGGCCTCGGCGGCATCGGTGGCCGGAGAGGATGAAGAGGCTGTCACCGCACCGGCGACGCCTCCCTCGGCGGCCTCCGCCGATTCGGGGGCCTTCTCCACCAGCTTGATCCGCTTCAGCGCGGCCCGTTCCGGCTTCGGCTTGGCGGCCGGTGCCGCTTCTTTGACGGGCGCCGTTCCCACTTGCCGGACGATGAGGCTTTTTGGGGCCTGCGTCTTTCCGGTCAGGATCGCCTGGGCGGTGGACGGGTCGAGCGTCGAGTCGACTCCCTTGACGTCCACGCCGATTCCCTGGAGAAGGAAGAGAACTTCCTTCGCCGGCTTGCCGAGGGTCTTCGCCAGCTGGGCGACGGTGAATTTGGCAGGGGTGCTCTTCACTGTTTCGCGTTCTCCGTGACGGGCGCCGGCTTGTCGCCGCCCTCGGGCTGTTCGGCGTCAGCGATGGCTTTCTCGCCGTCCTCGCCAGTGGCTTCCTCGCCATCCTCGCCGCCGGCTTCCTCGTCCGTCTCCTCGTCGTCGGCCTCTTCTTCCGGCTCGGGGGCCGGCGCAGACTCGAACTCCTCGATCGTCTCGAGGGCGGCCTCGCGCGCGTCGACGTCCAGGCCGGCGTCCTCGAAGGCCTTTCGGTCCTCGGCCTCCTCGGCGTTCGCCGAGTCGAGGACGTCTCCCACGGACTCGAGGCCGGAGGCGGCGAACGCGGCGATCACCGCTTCGTCGAGGCCCGGCACCTCCGCGAGAGGGGTCGCGCGGCGTTGGGACGCTACGAGCATCCGCTGGAGCGCCTCAGCCACCTCTTCTTTGACGGCCTGCTCGCTCTTGATCTCGATCCGTGCGCCGATCAGCGCCGCCGCGAGACGGACGTTCTGTCCCCGTTTGCCGATCGCTAGCGAGAGCTGATCCACCTCGACGATGCACTCCAGCGTCGGAACCGGGTCGACCGGCTGGCCATCCGGGCCGGCCTCGGGCTCGGCTTCCTCGTCCGCGGGCATGGCGGACACGCGGGTGATCTTCGCGGGCGAGAGGGCGTTCTGGGCGTACGTGACCAGATCGTCGGAGAACTGGATGATGTCGATCCGCTCGCCGCGCAGCTCGCGCATGATTGCCTGAACGCGCGCGCCGCGCATGCCGACGCAGGCGCCGACCGGGTCGACGTCCCTCTCGCGGGAGAGAACTGCCACCTTCGCGCGCTCCCCGGGCTGCCGGACGCAGCCGCGAATGACGACCGTTCCGTCGTAGATCTCCGGGACCTCCATCTCCATCAGCCGCATCAGCAGCTCGGGAGCGGTCCGGGAGAGGACGATCTGTGCCCCCTTTGGGTTCCGGTGGACGTCCACCAGGACGCCGCGGACCCGCTCGCCCTGCGTGTAGCGCTCCGCGCGAGACTGGTGGTCGCGCGGGATGACAGCCTCGGTGCGGCCAAGGTCGACGATCATGTCACCCCGCTCGAACCGCTTGACCGTCCCCGTGATCAGGTCGCCGATCTTCGGGAAGTACTCGTTGTAGATGTTGTCGCGCTCGGCCTCGCGCACTTTCTGGTAGAGGACCTGCTTGGCGCTCTGGGCCGCGATCCGTCCGAGCCCCTCGGTGGAACGGTAGAGGCGGATCTCGTCGTCGATCTGCGCCTCGTCTGGGGCGACCGGCGTCTCGGCCCCTTCGGGCTCGCGAACGATCCCCCAGCTCTTGCCGGCCAGCTCGCTGCTAAGGAGGGCCGGGACCTCCTCGGGAAGCAGCTCGATCCAGGGGAGGCGGATCTCCTTCTCGGGGTCGTGGACCGCCGCGGCCGACGCCGGGGCGACCGCCTGGCCGAGGGGAACGTCGTCCGGGTCGACGGGGGCCCCGTCTTCGGCGTCGTCGGCCTCGGGGCGCGTCTTCTTCTCTACGATCCGGTACGGCGTCCAGGCGGTGAGCTCGCCCGTCTTCGGGTCGAAGCGGGCGGCCATCTCGCGGACCTTGTAGACCTTCCGCGCGGCGGTGGCCATGGCCTCCTCCAGCGCGATGACGAGACGCTCGAAGTCGATCTCCTTGTCGCGGGAGGCGGCCTTGAGAGCGTCGATGATCTCGTCCGCCTTCGTCGGCGGGGGGGCCTTCGCGGCTTTCGCCGCCTTCGCGGTCTTGACGGTCCGCTGGTGCGCCGCCCGTTTCAGGGTCTTCGCCGCCGCCGCGTCGCTGGTTCCGGTCCCGCCCGGGTTCTGGCTCGAAGTCATCTCGTCGATCTCTCCATGCTCTGTTTCACGAACCGCCGCGCCCCCGGAGGGGCGACCGATGCCGCCGATCTCTCGCTACCTCTTCCGTGCCCTGGTCTCTCCGTAGTCCGGGACCAGCCGCGCGGTCTTGACGTCGCCGAACCGCACAGTGTAACGGCGCTTCTGGTCCTCATCAAGAATCGTCACGAGCTCTCCGTCGACCACTTCCAGGAGCCCCTTCAGGTTGGTCGATCCTTCCATGGGTTGCAACAGCCGGACGCGGACCCGCTTCCCCGTGAACCGTTGGAAGTCCTCCAGCGTCCAAAGCGTGCGGTCTAGACCGGGAGAGGCGACTTCCAAGACGTATGGAGTCGAGAGCTCCTCGATGGTCTCGAGGAAGGCGTCCACCACGCGGGACGTCTCCTCGCAATCGTCGAGCGAGACTCCGCCCTCGCGGTCGATCGTGAGGGTCAGGACTCCCCGGCTCCGGCCCTGCCGCCAGTCGATGTGACACAGCTCCAACCCCTGCCGCGCCAAGAGGCTGGCGAGTGCCGAGGAGATCTCGGTTCCGAATGGGAGCCTGTCCTGATTCGATCTGGTCTCCATGTCGCCGCGCCGCGAAGGTCTCGGTTCCCTCTGGGGGAAAAAAGAAGGTGGGCCCACGCCCACCCTCAAGGTTTTTGAAAGTCAGCCGGGGAGCTTATATCACCCCGGTCGGGCGGGTTCAAGTCGGGCCGGGGCTGTAACATCCCGTCCTCGAGCCGGTCCTGAGTACGCAGGTTGGCACGCTCTTCCCATGAGGACCGGCGGACGTGCCAGAAGGTGTCCTAGTGAGGAGACTATCAACGAACTGATCGTCATCCGGCTGACCGAGCCGGAAGAGGAAGTGGTCGGGCCCCCCTGGTGGGCCATCGACAAGGACCGGGCCGCCTTCCTCTCCATCATCATCCATCTCCTCATCGTCCTGACTCTTCTCTTGGCCCCACCGCTGAAGAAGAAGGCCGAGGTCCCGCTGGACCAGCAGCCCGACCCGCTCGGGATCATCAAGATGATGCAGACTCCACCGGACCCGGGGCCGATCCCGGTCCAGTTCTTCCCGGCTCCGGGTCCGGCGACCAAGGCTCCAGGAAAAAACCCTCTCCCGTCGGACGCGAACCGGGTCGCGGCAGGAGGGGACCCGAAGCTCCCGAAGGCCGAGAAACCGAAGTCGGTCCCGCTTCCAGGGATCCAGGAGATGGCCCCGGGCCGGAGCGGGGAACGGCAGGCGGCCGCGCCCGCGAAAGGCGAAGGGGGCAAGGACGAGTCTTCGGGGGAGAAGAAAGAGACGGCCGAGGCGCTCGCGCAGCCGCGCCAGGCCGTCCCGCCGGGAGGGCGCGCCAAGGGTCTGGTCGGCCTCCCCGACTCGACGATCGCGGGTCTGACGGCCGAGCAGGTCGCACGTGCCGCGAAGCTCTCCGGCCAGGGGGGCGACGACGGCGGAGGATGGGACCGGGAAGGAGGGTTCGTCGACTCGGGCCCGCTCTCCTTCGACACGGCCAACTATGACTGGGGGAACTACGCCGCCGAGATGATCCGGAAGATCAAGCGGAACTGGGAAGTCCCGTCGCTCGCGCACTACGGGATGAAGGGGAAGCTGACGATCCGGTTCTTCATCCTCAAGGATGGCCGGGTCCAGGGAGCCACGATCATCGCGTCGTCCGGCATTCCCCCGTTCGACAACGCCTCCCTCCAGGCCATCCTCCGGTCGAATCCTTTCCGGCCGCTTCCCGCAGACCTGGGCAAGGACCGCGAGGGGGTGACCGTGACCTTCCTCTACAACATCCGCCCCGAGGAGCTGAGCGGACGGAAATAGTGGCGGGGGCGCCGAATCGGCGCAACATCTCCGGCACGTATCTTGCCCCGCCTGGACCGATATGATTAAGGAAGCCATGCAAACGAAAACGAAAGTCCTCTCTCTCACGGTGCTCCTGGCGGGCGCGGTCGTCTTCGGGATGATCCTTGCCGGCAGCCTCGACCTGACCCGCGGAGCCTCGGCCGAGAAGGCCGCCGCGCCGGCTCCCGCAGCCGCGTCCGGCGCCGCGTCGGTTGCCGGCCTCCCTTCCTTCGCCGACCTCGCCGAGGAGGTGATCCCGGGAGTCGTCTCGGTCCGGTCGACCGACATCGTCAAGGCGGACCGCCGCCGCGTCCCGTTCCACAACTTCGGCGGCGAGGGAAGCCCCTTCGACTTCTTCTTCCGCTCCCCGAACGACCCACGCAAGGGCGGCGACGAGGAGGAGGACCGCAAGGAGCTCTCCGGCGGCACCGGCTTCATCATCGAGGCCGACGGCTTCATCCTCACGAACAACCACGTCGTCGAGAACGCCGAGAAGGTCGAGGTTCTCATCGGGCCCAAGGACGAGGTGTACCCGGCGAAGGTCGTCGGGCGGGACCCCGCCACCGACATCGCGCTGCTCAAGGTCGAGGGGTCGAAACCGTTCCCGACGGTGAGGCTCGGCGACTCGGACAAGCTCCGGGTCGGCGACTGGGCCATGGCGATCGGCGACCCGCTCAACTTCGAGAAGACCGTGACCGTCGGCGTCATATCGGGCAAGGGCCGGCAGGCGGGTCTCTCGCGTGCCACGCAGAGCTTCGAGAACCTGATCCAGACCGACGCGGCGATCAACTTTGGCAACTCGGGCGGCCCCCTCGTCAACATCCGGGGCGAGGTGATCGGCATCAACACCGCCATCAGCCGGGTGGGCCAGAACATCGGGTTCGCCGTCCCGATCAACGCCGCCAAGCGGCTCCTTCCGCAGCTGAAGAAGGGGAAGGTCGTCCGCGGCTTCCTCGGCGTGACGATCGCCCCGATCGACAAGAACTACCAGGAGGCCTTTGGCCTGAAGTCGAGCGACGGCGTCCTCGTGCAGTCGGTCGAGAAGGAGATGCCGGGCGACAAGGCCGGGCTCCGGCACGGCGACGTGATCACCAAGGTCGACGACGAGGCCACGAAGACCAATCGCGACCTCATCGACTACATCTCCGGCAAGGCTCCCGGGACGAAGGTCACGATCTCCTTCATCCGCGACGGCAAGGAGAAGACGGCGGTCGCCACGCTCGAGACGCGAGCCGTGGACGGCGAGAAGCCGGAGGCGGCTCGCGCCGAGGAGAAGGAGACGAAGGAGAAGATCGGCATCACGATCAAGGACCTCGACCCGGCGCTCCGCAACGGCTACCAGGTCGACCGGAGCGCCCAGAAGGGGGTCGTGATCACGCACGTCAAGCCGGTCTCGCCGGCAGCCGACGCCAACCTCGCCGAGGGCGACGTGATCCTGGAGGTCAACGGCACCGAGATCGCCTCAGTGGCCGGCTACCAGGCCGAGATGAAGAAGGCCGGGAACGCGAAGTGGATCCGGTTCTACGTCCTCCGGTCGCAGCCGCGGGTCCAGAACTTCATCGCGGCGGTCAAGGTCCAGGACTAGTCCGCCACCGGTGGGCCGCCAGGAGCCCACCGGGAAGATGGGAGCCGCGAAGGCAATTGATGGGGCAGGAAATCGAACGGAAATTCCTCGTCAAGGGGACGGCCTGGAAGGCCCAGGCGGCCGGTATGCTCTACCGGCAGGGGTACCTCTCCAGCGTGAAGGAACGGACCGTCCGTGTCCGCATCGCGGGCGAGAAGGCGTTCCTGACGATCAAGGGCCTGAACAAGGGTGTCACCCGGACGGAGTTCGAGTACCCCGTCCCCATAGACGACGCCGCGGCGATGCTCGACGGCCTCTGCGAGCGGCCGCTGATCGAGAAGACGCGGTACGTACTCCCATCGGGTGGATACACTTGGGAGATTGACGAGTTCCACGGGGACAACGACGGCCTTGTCGTGGCGGAAGTCGAGCTCCAGAGGGCCGACGACAAGCCTCCGCTCCCGGAATGGGCGGGCGAGGAAGTCTCCTCGGACGCGCGCTACTTCAATTCCAACCTGGTGAAGAAGCCGTTCAAGACCTGGTGAGGGGATGCGGCATCGGATGCCGGACGACGCCCTGAGGAGGTCGGCCGAGGTGATCGCGAGCGCCGGGGCGCTCCTGTTCACCGCGGGCGCGGGAATGGGCGTCGACTCGGGCCTACCCGACTTCCGTGGACCCGAGGGCTTCTGGCGCGCCTACCCGGCCTTCGCCAAGCTCGGCATCCGGTTCGAGGAGGCGGCCAACCCGGCCTGGTTCCGCCGCGACCCGGCTCTCGCGTGGGGGTTCTACGGCCACCGGCTGGAGCTGTATAGGAGAACTGTTCCCCACGGCGGCTTCGGGATCCTGGCGCGCTGGGCGGAGAGAGCGCCCTCGGGAGCGTTCGTCTTCACATCGAACGTCGATGGGCACTTCCAGCTCGCCGGCTTTCCCGAGGACAGCGTCATGGAGTGCCACGGGTCGATCCACTTTCTTCAGTGCGTCGAGGAGTGCCATCAGGGGATCTTCCCCGCGGGCCCGTTTCGCGTGGAGATCGATCCGAAAACGGGGCGGGCGCGGGAACCCTTCCCCTCGTGCTCCTCCTGCGGCGGGCTGGCCCGGCCCAACGTCCTGATGTTCGGCGACTGGGGGTGGAACGGCGCGAAGACGGAGGCCCAGGAGGCGCGCCTCGACGCCTGGCGCGACACGGCGCAGGGTCCGCTGGTCGTCGTGGAATGTGGCGCGGGGCTCGGCGTCCCGACGGTCCGGCTCTTCGGCGAGCGGGCAGCTTCGATGAACCGCGGCACATTGATCCGGATCAACCCGCGGGATCTCGACGGGGGAGCGGACAGCCGGACGGTGAAGATCCGATCGGGAGCTCTCGCGGCGCTCGAGGCGATCGACGGCCTGATCGGCTGACGGCCTGATCAGCTGATGGGCAGCGCGGCGTTGCACGGGCGTAAAGTCCTGGTGTGCTCGCAGCGGCCCTCGTCCTCGTTCTTGCCGGAGGGATGTTCCCCGGTCCCGCGACCGCGGTGGAAGTGCCGGCCGCGGCGGCGGTCGCCGCGCCACCGGCATTGGCCCGGGAGGA
>Ga0209538_1001346_pt1 | contig 13021 bp, 11 predicted proteins | sample BarGraNGADG00211_2_FD_184492 | JGI IMG/M metagenome (GOLD analysis project Ga0209538, IMG submission 184492) | Arctic peat soil microbial communities from Barrow, Alaska - Barrow Graham LP Ref core NGADG0004-211 (SPAdes) (version 2) | ecosystem: Environmental > Terrestrial > Soil > Wetlands >... | reverse complement strand
GAATAATTTAGTAGCGCGCGGGCTTGGGCTCAGAACGGGACAAGGGTTTGGCATGTTCGAGGTGGTAGAAACGCCATGCAAATAGAAATAAAGAGAAATGATTGGCTGTATAATGCCGGGCTTACTGGTTTTCTAAGAATTCTTAGAAAGGCCGACAAGTTAAAAAAGGTGAAGCTTAATTATGATAGTATTGCTTTTGATCTGAATTTACTTAGGGGTTTTGAAAAAGATTTTTTCGCTTATGCAAGAACCCGCGTTACTTCTATTGACCGACGACTGGAATATTGCAAGAAGTTTCCGTACGTGGTAAAAAAGGCAACCTCGAAGGAAGTCCTTGAACTTACCCATACAACAAAAGAAGAAGCCTTTAAGACTAGCCGGAGCAATGCGTACAAAATCCTGGGGGGCTATAAGAATTTAACCAAGCACGCCCCAGAATTAGTAAAGGCTATCACGGCGGCGCCCGAGGTCGAAAGCCTCCAGCAAGCCGTAGCCGCAATAGCGCGTTATCTTACAGAACATGAAAAGGAATTTTCAACAGAAGATGCTCGGCTTTTTTTGCTAATGGATTTCTTTGGGGGTATTGCTTGTTTTAATGCTACCTTTAAGGGAGATCCGCTGAAGAAATTTAAAGAGGCTTTTTTGGACGATATCTTTAAGCCCCAACCGCAAGGGAAAGCCCAATATACTTGTACTACTTGTGGGGCAACTACTGAAACAAAAATATTTATGGATGCGGGGCTGCTAAAACCCTTTAGTGTCAGCCGTTTTAAGAGCAAGAATTTTTTCTGGAATAATACGCCAGATGCGTACCTTTGTCCTATTTGCCGGTTAATTTACCTCTGTGTTTTCGCGGGGCTCAATCCCTATCACAAACGGGGCGAATATGGGCATTTTATGTTTACCGACTCGGATTTAGCTATAAAAGAAAATTTGGAAAACAATGATACTTTTTTGAGTCTGGTAACAGAAAAAGGTTTGATAGGAAATTTCAGAGATGTTTCTGTGGATTTAAATATTAAAAAAGGGAAGGAATTAGAGGCGGGTTTCTTTTTTGCGGAAATTTCCGTAGAAAAAACTAAAGCTTTGAAGATAGATTTTAAAACTCCGGCAAATATGGGCAATCTTTTTTGTAAACAAAACGATGCGCTCTTCGACCGGCTAAGAAGTTTTAAGTATAAAGACGGTTCGATGGAACGTTACGTCCTCGAAGAGACGGTGGAAGCTTTATTAAATAATGCTAGTTTAGAATATTTAATAACCAAGTTGCTGCGAGACGCCCTGAATGCTAAGAATAATCGGCAAAAGGATTTGTACAGCCTTATCAAATTAGAAAATATCCGAAGAACTTCGGAACTAGAACAACGGGAAAAGGACAAACAGGCAATAAAAGCCCTCTTTAAGCAAGGGGAAATTTTTGGCGGAAGAATTCTGGAAAGAAATTATTCTTTAACTTCGGTTAAGGCCAAACTTTTCAAAATGTTCTCGCCGCTTACTTCGAAGGATAACGCCGCGGCGCTGCAACAATTGACGGCTTTTTATGCTACTTTCAATCACAAGAAGTTAACGCTAGAAGAAAAAAACCTTTTTGAGGTAAAAGATAATTTATTTATTTTAGCTTACCTTAATGGCTTGCTCTCGGCGGTAAATAAGAAAAGAATTGAGGAGTCAACAATGGAGGAAGAAAATGTCGCGTAGTATAGTTGGTAATAAGTCGCTAGGGCTAACGTTTAGCGCGGTTTTTGAAGGCGCAAATTTAAGCTATAGCGAGGAGAACGGCAACTACAACGAACTTAAGAGTTTTTCCCGGGGCAATGGGAAAATTTATACCTATATAGGCAGAAATACCTTAAGGTACGAATGCGTCCGGCTTGGGAATGAAATGTTTAATTGGGATTTATCCCCGGTGGAAAAGAAGGGGACCGTTTGGCAGTTTTCCCCGACCTCTAAGATAAGCGAATACGCAGAGATAGATTTGTTTGGCTACATGCGCATGGGGAGCAATAAGCAAATAGATAGCAGAAGTGCGGTAGTAAGAATAAGTCCTGCTATTTCTTTGGAGCCCTATGGCAACGATGTAGAATTTCAAACCAATCGGGGCCTTTCTAGTCGCAATGGGCAACATGCGGGCAACATCATTCGCAGTCAAGTCCATAGCAGTTTTTACGCTTATACCGTGGTCATTGATCTTGATAAGATAGGGATCAATGAAACGGAGACGCTGGACAATAAGAAACGCGCCCAACGAGTAAATGAATTTTTAGAAATTGTGAAGTGTTTGTCGAGAAATATTAAAGGCGTTAACTCGAATTTAAGTCCAAGTTTTATTATTGGCGGCCTTTATCCGGTTAAGAGTCCTTATTTTATGGGCCCTCGAATAAAATTAGAATGGGGCGAGCAGCAGGAGCCCTTTATTCTAACCGAGCCCTTGAAAGAAACCCTGGCGTTTACCTATAAAGGGCGAGAAGTCAAAGAAGATACCAGAATAGGGCTACTTTCTGGGACTTGGGGCAATGAAAATAGCCTAAAAAAGTTGACGAGCGAATTTCAAAAGGACTTTACAGTAGAAACATTCTTCCATATGCTGGAAGGAAAGGTGGCGAGGTATTATGAAGGCTCTGAAAATTAGCATGTATCAAAGCATGGCCGCTTTCACGAAGCCCTTTATTGGTCGGGTAGGCGAAACTTATCCGCTGCCGCCCTTCGCTACTATTAAGGGATTTCTGCATGCCATGTTAAACGCCGATACTTTAATCAATTTCAAAATAGCTATTGCTGGTACCAGTGAAGGCAGTGTTTTTGACATTCAAACCTATCAAAAGATTTCGGATGGCAAAGGGGGCCGGAACGTTAATAAGGTCAACAACGGCTATTTGAACAAAGGAGCGATGGAAAAGACGATGCTGAGCGACCTAAACCTTGAAGTTTATGTCAAGGCGGACGGGGCAACGTTAGAGCGCTTGAAGACCGCTCTAGAGGAGCCGACTCGGTATCCTTCGTTGGGCAGGTATGAAGATTTAGTGCTCCTAAAACAAGTAAAGTTTGTGGAGCTTCGAAAGACAAAAGATACCTGGAATGGAATTCCAATAAATATTCCCTGCTACGTGCCGCTTACGGTAGCAAGAAGTTCGGGGTTGCATGGGATTAAGTATTCCCTTAAGACCACTTATGAGCTGAAGGATAATCTTCGAGCCTGGAAAACGACAGAAGTCATCTATGTAACCAACGGCCGTATGAAGCAAGAGGTCTATATGGATAAAACGGAGCCAGTGTTTTTCCTGGAAGCTTAAAAATTTCTGAACTTAAACCAGTTGGGCCAATTTCTTTGGCCCAATTTTTTTAGCGGCAAAAAAAGCATAACAAAACTATGAATACAACAATGAGGAAGGTAGTTAAGCAACAAAGCATTGCTACGAAAAGTAAGGCATTAATAATGTACGCGAAAAGTGAACCCGTAGAAACGGTGAAACAACATACCAACGGGCTACTTACCAATATCGAGGAGTTTAGGCATACGGCCGCGGGGCAAGAATGTCTGGCAAAAGTGCCGAAGACTTATCGGGCTCTTTATTGGGAGCTTTTAACCCTGTGTACAAAATATCATGATTTGGGTAAGTTTAGTATCAATTTTCAGAATAAAATAAGAGCGGCTATCGGAGAGCCCCTGTTAAAAGATAAACTTAAATTGGAGGTAATACATAATTATCTTTCTCCGGCCTTTTTTTCCGAAAAAGTTTTAGATAAATATAGCGAAGAGGTACAGCGCATCATCGTGCAAGCAATTTTTTATCATCACGAAAGAGGGCTGGAACCAGATTTTCATACTATAGAAAAAGTTATCCGGTACGAGCTTACAAAAAGCAAAGCTTATGCGGGAGAGATAATTGACGTGGTTCCAAAAAAGCTTTATTACGGTTATGCAGAAAAGGTTTTTCCTCGGATTACCAATCCCGACAAGACGCTGAAAAGTGCTGGGGATAGACCAAGAAACCGAAAAGAACGGCTAGAAGAAAAACACGCGATGGACCTTTACCGGCTTTTTGTGCTGCTTAAAGGCGAATTACACAAGGCAGATCATACGGCGTCGGGGCACGTACCTATGGAAATTGTTGATCCTTCCTTAGGCAATAAAACGTTTGAATTTTTGAACAAATTTCCAAAAGGCCCACGCCCGCTCCAAACTTTTGCAGAAACACACAGTGGAGAGAGTGTCGTTATTGTTGCTTCTACCGGGCTAGGAAAAACGGAAGCTAGTTTCGTTTGGAGCAGGGGGCAGAAGTTAATTTATTTTCTACCTTTAAGGGTGGCTACTAACGCTATTTTTGATAGAGCGATAAATCCAAACGGGATTAATTATCAACATGCAGGGCTGCTGCATTCTAGCAGTACGGAACATCTGGACGCAAGTTTGTTGGATAATGTTTATGCTCGTTATCAGAATTCTCGACAACTTATAGATCCCGTAACGTTTTCGACGATCGATCAGTTGTTTATCTATCCTTTTTACTACGGGGGTTATGAAAAAGTATTAGCTACCCTGGCTTATAGTAAAATTGTGATAGATGAAATTCAGTCTTACGATCCAAAAATTGCTGCGGTAGTGCTTTATGGGCTGAAAGAGTTGCAGACCATGGGCGGAAAATTTATGCTTATGACGGCAACCTTGCCAAAGTTTTACCTGGATATGCTAAAAAAGTGGGGCGTCAAGTTCGCTTATGGAGAATTTTTATCCCCGCTTAAGCGGCATAAACTTCAAATGTTTCAGAGAGATATTCTTTGCGACGTCAAGGACATTGCCAAGGATGGCAAGCGGAAAAAGGTACTGGTGATTGCTAATACAATAGCGAAAGCCAATGCTATTTGTGAGGAATTAAAAACTTATGGTTGCAAGGTAAAACTCTTCCACTCGCTTTTCATAGGAGAAGACCGAAGAGATTTGGAAGCCGCCGTGAAAGCCTTTTCCGACAGCAAAGCCGGAAGAGGGGTATGGGTAACTACCCAGATAGTGGAAGCTTCCTTAGATATAGACTTTGATGTTTTGTATACCGAGTTTTCTTCCCCGGACAGTTTATTTCAAAGGATGGGAAGAACTTACCGAAATCGAGAATATCGTGGTAAGGGGCCCAACATAAAGGTTTATACAGAACTCTGTTCTGGTATAGAAATAATTTATGATAAGAGTATTTTTGAATTGAGCAAAGCAGCAATGCTGGATTTTGTTGGGAAGCCAAGCTATATAACCGAAGAAAGAAAGCAGGCTATTGTTAACGACATCTACAGCGAAGAAAAGTTAAAGGGCACCACCTATTACAAGACCTTTAACGAAGCGCTGGAAGTGCTGCAAAACCTTCAGGCTTATAGCGTAAGTAAGAGCGAAGCTCACAAAATGTTCCGAGACATTAACTCTTATCAGGCGATTCCAGAAGGCATTTATGTGGAATTCAGAGACCAAATAAAAGGGGCCATCAAGACTTCCATAGATCCAAAAGCTACGAAAAATGGAAGATTGGAAGCCAACCGTTATTTAAGTGATAAAGCGGTGAACGTGCCGGCTTATCGCGTTAATAAAAATGGGGTTAAAATTGAAGCAATCCCGGATACCGAGGATAACCTTTACCGAATTAACTGCGTCTACGATAAAGCTTCGGGGTTGGATTTTAGTGATTTGTATACGGGCAAACCCGTTTAAGTAAAAATAAATTGTCTGTTATCTGAACCGCATGGGTTGTGAATAGAACTCGCAGTGCGCCGTAAAAGAGGGACTTTGAAAAAAGTCTCTCTTCTTTTTTTTAGATTTTTATATAAGAAAGAATTTTTATTTTTTTAGGGCTATAATATAGTTGCAGTTAAAAATAAGGAGAAAAACATGGCGGGAAAATGGAACGATAAAAAGGCACCAAAAGCAGAAAGAACAAGTCTTCCTTTGGAAAAAACGGTGGCGAGCGCTAGTTCTTCAAAAGAAAAGGATGAAGCCTTAAACAATGCAATGGCCGCGATAGAAAAACAATTTGGCAAAGGGGCAGTAATGAAGTTGGGAGACTTCAAGGAGATAGAAATCCCTGTTATTTCTACGGGCAGTCTTGCGCTGGATGCCGCCCTGGGCGTAGGGGGTTTGCCCAGGGGGCGTATTATAGAAATTTATGGCCCGGAAGGCGGGGGTAAAACCACTTTGGCGTTGCAGGTTATTGCCGAAGCCCAAAAGAAAGGCGGCCGAGTAGCCTTTATCGACGCCGAACATTGTTTGGACCCTGGCTATGCAAAAAGTATTGGGGTCAAGATAGACGAACTCGTAATTTCTCAGCCCGATTATGCGGAGCAAGCGCTGGAAATAATAGATATGCTGGTCAGGTCTGGGGCCATAGATCTTTTTGTTTTAGATTCTGTGGCGGCGCTGCTGCCCAGAGTGGAATTGGAAGGGGCCATGGGAGATCAATTCGTGGGGCTGCAGGCAAGACTTATGTCGCAAGCGTTAAGGAAATTGACGGGAGAACTGAGTAAAAGCAATACTTGCGCGGTTTTTATTAACCAACTCCGAGAAAAAATTGGCGTTTCTTATGGCAATCCGGAAGTTACCCCTGGGGGCAGAGCTTTGAAGTTTTATGCTTCCGTGCGCTTAGACGTTCGGCGAGTAGAAAGTATTACCCAAGGGGATGCAGTGATAGGGAACCGAGTAAAGGTAAAAATCGTTAAGAATAAAGTTGCGCCGCCTTACAAAACCGCGCAGTTTGATCTTATTTTTGGCAAAGGGATTTCTACGGTGGGGGAAATCGTGGATTTAGCTTCGGATTATGGTTTTATAGAAAAATCGGGGGCGTGGTATTCCTATAACGGCGAGAGGTTGGCCCAAGGCAGGGACAATGTAATTGAAACGCTAAAAAGTAAGCCCGAGCTTTTAGAGGAAATAACAATAAAAACTAAAGAAGCCTTTAAGAAATCTCTAGAAAATCTTTAAATTTAGCGAGGGGAAAAGTAAAAACGCACCCGTATGGGTGCGTTTTTTTTTGTATTTACTTTTTGGAATTTTGGGGCTATTTGGGGGTTTTTGGAGGGCAGGGACGAGGGGCGGTGTAAATATCTGCTAGAGCTAGTTAAGCTCTATGGTGAGGCTGGAAATAGGCAGAAAAAGGGCAATTTATAGCTGGATTTTTAAAAATTTGGGGGCTTTGGCTTTTCTATTCTTTCTTTCATAAAGACGGCAGGAAGGGCGGAAGTTTTTTCTACTGGTTTAACAGCAAGAGGGCATGGAAAAAAGGGTTCCTTCCGGAGCCCCTTTTTTTTGTTCATAGATTGTTAGTTTTTTTGAAAAGTAAAATCTCTTCTATTTCTTTTGCTTCTGTGTGATCCGCGAGAAGAACAAGGCAAAAGGCCTCTATATTTTCAGCTCCAAGCTTGCGGAACATTCTTCTTCGAGCAGCGCCCTTGAATTCGTGGAAGGTCTTAGCTGCCATATGGTAATGAATGGTGGCGGCTACAAAAGCAACAGTGGCTTCCCCTACTTCTGGAAATTGCGCAAGAAAAGTCCTTGCAAGAGCTTCAGCTTCCGTATTGTCGTGATTAAGATGTCGGGGCCAAATCTCTTTGGGGGTTAACACTTTTCCGATGTCGTGGAGCATAGCCGCAAGGCGCGCCTGGAAATGGTCCGTAGCGGTCGCTACGGTGGCAAGCACCTCTACCACATGATTTAAAACATCGCCCTCGGGATGGTAACGGATGGGTTGCGGAATACTGATCATATCGATAAAAATTAAAAAACGGGGATCTGTTCTGAATTCTCCGCTGGTAAAAAAGCTCTGAGGGGTTGGCCCTGAGAGGATTTCTTCAATGGTCTTCATGGGTTGCCTCCTTTTTATATTATAATTATGTTATACAGATTAATCTCACAGCAAAATCTAAGAGCAAAAGGGGGAATTGTTTAAGAAACGGTTATTATTGAAGGGAAGGCTTTATGCTGGGGGAAAAAATGCAAAATTTTGTTACTGGAAAAAAAAATAAGTTTTTCTTTTTTCTAGAGCACATTTTTTATTGTCTGCTTATAGATTGCCTTGCCTTTTTGACCGTTATTTTTATCAATAAATTGTACGGCAGTATAGTTTTTATTTTAAGCGTGGTAGCAACGTTTTTTTATCTTTTTGGGTTAAACAGTTTGTATAAAAAGAATACCGAATACTTAGAAGCGAAAAAAGTATTTGAAGATGACAAAAATGAATTTGTAGAATTGTTTCAGAAAACCTATGTCCGTTTTCTTTTACCAGGAATGGTTCTTGCTTTTAGCTTGAATTTAGCAATTTTTCATATTTTGTTAGTGCATTTGCTGCTTTTGCTTTTGGGCTATTTTCTATTTTTTGTTTATATAAATATAAAATTGATAGGGATTCTGGTAGCCAAAAAGAAAAGCTGGAAATTCTAAAAGGGGGAAAATTATTTTTTTCCCCCTTTTTTTTGGCTAAAACTTATTATCGAAAGTTGCCAAATTTTTCTTGGTAGTAGCAGCCTCTTCGCCGGCTTCCCCTTTGCGGGTAGCCCAAGCGGGGAAAGGAAAAGTTATGGAAGTTGGGGCCGGGATATCCGGCTGATTTATTATCATAGTCCCCGGTTTAATAATGCCGCTTCTTATTTTGAAGCTACCAAAGAGATAGTTGTATTCGGGACTTTGGGCTTCCGCGAAATCCAAGCGGCCATTAACTTTTATGCTGGAGTTGGAAATTATTCTTTTTTCTACTTGGCTGGCGGACTGTTGCGCGCCTATTAAGATAATCCCAAGAGATCTGCCGCGTTCAGCGATATCCAACATAATGTCTTTTATTGGCCCGCTGCCTTCTCTGGGCGCGTACTTGTTCAATTCGTCCAGGACTATGAATTTATAAGGCATTTGCCCGGTCTTTTCTTTCTGCAGCATTAGGTTTTTTAGCACCGAAGCCACAATAAATTTTTGCCCTATTTGTTTTAACCTATTTATATCTATGACCGTGATAGCTTCTTGATCTGTATCAATGCAATACTTTTTAGGGTCGGAAATATCGCTGCGGATGATGGTTTCCAAGGCATCGGCGGCCGTCCGAAGGCGCCGGAGCAACGCTTGTTTGGTACCCAGGAGTTCAAAACGCGAGAACCAAAGGCTCTTTTTCTTCTTTTTCTTAGCCTTTTTAGTTGCTTTCTCCGCTTTTTCCGAAAAGTCCAAAGCTTCTTCTTCCTCTTCGTCTTCATCTTCCTCGCCGTGAATATCTTTTTCCATTAAGGTTATTATGTCTTTTAAAGTACTAATCGGGGTGGCGTTATAAACCAGAAAAGCTTCGCCCTGGTTTTCCGGATTGTTGTCCGAAGCTAAGTATTCTAATTTATCGGTGATGCCGCTTATGCAACCATAAAGCGTGGTAGTTTCCTGGTCGCCTTCGGCGAAAAGATAAGGAAAAAGCCTTTCTTTTGCAAACCGTTTCATCGTCCAGCAATAAGGGGTTACGCCTTCTTTTCTTTGATCTGTAGAAGGGGTGGGGGGCGCGCCCAGCATACCAAGCCTTGGCGAACTATAAAAGGCGACGCTTTTGAAGGGCCCGCAAGGCAGCCCCAATTTGGCATAAACCTCTATTTGGTCTTTGGGAATTTTGGTATTGGGTTTATCTAAAAAGAGCAGATCTTCGCCCTTAACATTAAAAATTATTGCTTTGGCATTATTGGTTTCGTTGAAATCAATAGTTTTGCTATTGAAAATAGAATAGAGAAGAAAAGTAGCGTAAGAGGTTTTGGTGGCTACGCCGGAAACGCCGCTGATACTTATATGGGCGCCTTTTTGCCCGTTTATATAGTCAAAGTTGAGATAAAAAGGTTCCTTGCTACGCATTATACCAGCCGGAAGTTTTTGCTTCATCTGGTTGAAGCTAAGGGCTTTGGCCAGCCGTTCGCCCGTAGCCCGGTACACGTTATCGGTAGGGCGGGGGGAAATAAAAATCTCAGGGTCTATTTTAGTAATCAAAACTTTTGCCGTAAAGGTATAGTCTACGGGAAGTTTCCCATTTTTTACCAAACGAGAATCGCCGTCGAAGGCTTGCCCTTCGTTGTACCTTTGAATGTCGGTAACGGTGCCATAAAAAGTCACTTTATCAGCATCGGGATAGTTTTTTATGCTCGATTCCACATAAACGATATCGTCCATTTCAAGATAATTTTCTGGATCCACTAAAACGTCGAATTCCAAAGAAGTCGAGGGGTGCGTACCTAAAACACAACCAACCGGTTTATTTTCCATATTTTCTGCTCCCAAGCTTGATTTTTTAAAGTTATAGCTAACATATAATATAGCACAATTTTTTAAAAAAAAGAGAAGACACGGGGTTGGCGTGTCTTCTTGGTGTTTCATTCTGGTATCAGATTTTTGAAAAACCCGTGCATTTCGTCTTCTAGTTCGAGCGCACTCGCAGCCAAATCTATCTTCTTGGTTACGGGGGAAAAACTTGAAAGGGCGAAGTAGTCATTGGTTGCGTCAATATAAAAGGATTCCCAGCCTTCCCGCGTGTTGCAGGTAAGTGCTTGGATAAATTCTGGGTATTCTTTTAAGAAGCAAGTATCTACACTTAAAATATTCGGAGCTTCCGAATAATCGTAATTAGTTTCTAAGGTTGCTTTCAAAGCCTTTTTCTTTTCAGGAACAAGTTCCTTTGCTCTACCGAGGGCCTTGAAGCCGACTAGGGAGAGCCGAGTCCGCTTGCTGCTGGCATATTTCAGAATTTCGATTAGTTCCTGGTCAGGAATTATATCTACCACGAGTTGGTAAATAATTCGGTAAAAACATTCAAAAGAATAACCAAAAGCCAAGGGATCTTGGTGCCGTAGCGCGTCCAGTTTTTGCCGCGCCCCTTCCAGGGCTGCTTCTTTTTCCTTTAAATCTTTTAACGAATGGACAGAAATCGTAATAGAAGAAGTATTCTTCATGATTGGGAATAAAGTAGCAACGTCTTCGGTCCAAGCCATACTATTAGTGGTAAAATTAGCGGCAATACCTAACGTATTCGCATATTCTAAAATCTTTGGGAAATCGGGATGTAAGGTAGGTTCTCCGCCCCCAAAAACGATTTCAAAAACCCCGAGGTTAGCGGCGCCAGTAATTAGCTTTTTGATTTTTTCTAAACTTGCGAAACCGCCTTCTTTAGTCGAAGCCCGGTAACAAAAACTGCAATTAGATAAGCAACGATCTGTTATCGAAAGATCCAGGAGTTCTGGGTTAGCCGGGCGGGCAACGGGGGCAAGCAGGTCGTTTAATTTGAGCTTAAGCTTGTAGCCGTAGCCTTTATCGAAAAGCGTCCATTGGTAAGGGCCGTCTTTTTTCACTACGGTATCATTGGAAAGCGCTGTAAATAAATTTTTCGGGAGGCCCGGATAAGCATCATAACCCTCGCCATCGCCAGAATCCCAAGCGCCCCAAATGGCAACTTTGTCATTTTTAGCTAAGTAATCGGTGAGTTGCTTCAGAAATTCCATTTTTAAAGCAAGAGCGGGTTTGTCGGAAATGCACATAATGGACTGGTGATCTATGTCTTTTATTTGAAAATCCTTTTTAAACATAGCTTTTACCAGTTTTTTTGCGGCGGCAGTCCCAATGCTTTGCTTGAAATTTAAAAAACACTGGTTCTGAAGATATTCAAGCTTTCCGGCTTCGTTGGTAAGCATAAAGTCGGAATCAAAAGGCCCGGGATAACCGGCTTCGGGACAACGTTGTTTCACTTTTTCGTTGAGCAGAAGAATGGAATGAGAACTGCTACTGTTACTGGCAAAACCAAGGCGTACATATTCTAACATTTTTCCTCCTTTCTAATTTTGTTTTCTACCTTGTTATAAGCTTAAAAATAAAAATTATTTTTTGCACGGCAGCAAGGGCCAAAAGAAAAACCGGGAAGTGAAAACTTCCCGGGGGACTCACTCAATAGCGGAATCCTTATATAGAAAATTTTCCCAAGGGGCTTTTTTTAACCATTTTTTTATCTCCGGAGCAGTTTTTGGGTTAGCAAGAGTTACTTTTATTGAAAACTTGTAGGCATTAAAAACTTTTGTCACCGTAGCTTCTAACTTGAGCTTTTCTTTAAAAACAGCAAGGATCTTTTCTTTATCGCCGAAAAATTTTATTTCTACTGTTTGCTTTTTTTCCATAAAGCCTCCTTTCTTAGATGCTTCTTTTGTTATATTAATTTTGTAAGGTTTTTTTTTGGGAAAAAGATATATTATTTTTTGCTTATGCCCAGGCAAAGCCTATTAGTAAGAGTTTATAACCATATCGAAGCTACTACTGGTACCCCTAACTGGGCTTTTTCGAGGGGGGCGAGGAGAAGCCATGGCTTTGTAGTTAGTTTTTGCGCGAGAACTTCACAATCCCCGGCTTATACTATTTCATAGGTTAAAAACCCAAATCTAAACTTGAGGTGGTAAGATGGAAAGAGTAAAAGTGGGCATTATCGTTGGAGAAGCAAAAGCTAATATTTCCAAAATAAAGAAAATTCTGGATAGTACAAAGCAGGAAATAGACGAGAAGACTACGGTGGAAAAGGCCGTGAAGAAATTTGAAAAAATTATGAAAAAGGAAATGCCGGAATTCGATATGGAAACCTTTTCTTCGGATGCGCTATGCGAACCGCTACTCCTAACGCTTTTTGAGGTAGATGAAGTTGGGAATCTTTATTTGGAGAAAGACAAGACTTTTAAGATAGAGACCGTTGCCCTTCTTAGGGAAATGCTTGGTTGTTTCGGACTGGAAGTGCTGCGGGCGGCAGATTAGAAGAACGAACCAGAAAATTTTACAAAAATCTAATTTAAAAGGCAACCTCTTACTTAGGATCTACCCGCGAGAAGCCTCCCTACTTTAGTGGGGAGATGAAAGCGGGTAATTTTTTGTTTTTTGTGCTAGGTCATAGGCACACGCAATAGGTTAAAAACCTTCGCGCTTTTAATACACAAAAAGTATATAGCGATGCTATAATATAATTACGATGAAAAAACTAGTTAATTATACTTATAAATTTCGCCTTTACCCGACAAAAGA
>Ga0209538_1001340_pt1 | contig 13058 bp, 16 predicted proteins | sample BarGraNGADG00211_2_FD_184492 | JGI IMG/M metagenome (GOLD analysis project Ga0209538, IMG submission 184492) | Arctic peat soil microbial communities from Barrow, Alaska - Barrow Graham LP Ref core NGADG0004-211 (SPAdes) (version 2) | ecosystem: Environmental > Terrestrial > Soil > Wetlands >... | reverse complement strand
TATACGCGTGTGCTTCTGAATATCATTATTTAAGCATAGTTTCTTAATAAATACTAGTATAAGCGCTATAATATGGATTAAAACGCTTGTGTTATGGCGTAAAATAAGTGATAATACCATTAGAGCTGGTGCGCCAAAGGGGTAACCTTTGCGCTGGTAAAACAAACATATCCAAAAACAAAAACGTGCCCCGGGTGGGCGCGCAACAGCGAAAACAAAACTCGTCCCATATACAAGGACGAGTTTTTGCTGTATTTCGCTAATCGTTGACTCGTGTAGTGGACTATGCTTTTATAATAATGATTGGAACTATGGTGAAAACCATGTGAATCTAAATCCAATTGACTTCGTCACGAAAGTTTCGTGATAGTACTTTAATAGGAGGGAGACACGATGGTAGTAAAACGGTTTCACCTTGGTGATGTGTTGAGCGTAACTGCCCAACTAATCATTTCGCCTGGAGGTATTGACGGTTTGTACAGCATCCTAAGTTTTATGACGGGGGATGATATTTTTCTTACAAACCAGCTCCCACGGGTTACCAAAGAGTGTAAACCATACCTGATTGAACAATTTCCACAACTTGTTACGCCAAGGATGGATTTAGCGGTTGCCAACCTCAGAGGAGTATTGAATGTTTCGGTAGCGGACAGGAAAGATTTGAGAAATCTAATCAAATATTGGCTTTCTGTATTGACATCTGGTGGTTACGGTATCGAGATCGAAGAAACTCTGCCTGTAGCACCGGTCCCTAGGTTCGCACATCAGTTTAAGAACCCAATCGCAGAAGATGTGGATACAATGAGCGGGGCTGATGAGATTATCGTCGTGAAGATTACCACCTAGCAAGACTAAAATGTCTTGCGCTATTGCCCCTTGCGAAATTCGTTTCGCTTGGGGCGTTTTTTTGCATATTGGACCGGTTCTAGCACGGATTATTATGCTCGTGGTTCTATCTGGATTAAGTAAAAGCTATAGCGTTAGACTTTATGAAAAACAATTTTCCTACTTATAAGGGCGAGTTTTTGCTATAATTCCTTATAGATATGATGAAATGGTTTATACAAAAGAAACTCGAAGGTTATGTGCGCAAGTACTTTGCCAAACATCCTGATGTTAAACTAGTTGTTGTTACAGGTAGTGTTGGTAAAACTAGTACAAAGATAGCAATCGCAACCGTACTTTCCGAGCATTATCGGGTGCGGTTACACGAGGGTGATCACAATACAAATTTTAGTACACCACTTGCTGTTTTGGGTATTGAATACCCGGAAAAACTCAGAAGTTTTAAGGCTTGGAGGTTAGTATTCCGCGCCGCCCGAGAGCGTATTAACGCTCCGACAGATGTTGATATAATTGTACAGGAATTGGGCTCTGACCGCATTGGTCAAGTCCAACACTTTAGCAAATATCTAAAACCAGATATTGGTGTCGTTACCGCAGTTTCGCCCGAACATATGGAATATTTTCACACAATCGATAATGTTGCTCGCGAAGAACTGGCGGTAGCTAACTTTTCCAAACAAGCACTTATCAACCGGGAAGATATTGATGGCGTATACGCCAAATATTTGACAAATGCTAATGTTAACACCTACGGCACGGATGCCATCGCTGAATATAATTTTATTAGCGAGAGTTATTCAATCGAGGATGGCCATAAAGGTCTATTTAACGCTACAGAGTTGAATGATCCAATATCGGCCAAAATTCATGTGTTCGGTGAACATACGCTCAGGCCGGCAGTTGCCGCCGCGGCAGTTGCTACTAAATTTGGGATGAATGCCCCGGAAATAGCCAGAGGCCTTTCCAAGATTCGTGCATTGCCGGGTTGTATGAACGTACTGCGTGGCGCCAAAAACACTATCATTATTGACGATACCTATAACTCCAGTCCGTTGGCTGCTGAATCTTCAATACGCGAACTGTACAGGATATCAGCCCCGCAACGCATTGCTGTACTAGGTAGTATGAACGAACTGGGCGAGACATCAGCAGCTGAGCATGAAAAATTGGGCAAGTTATGCGATATGAATGAGCTGGCCTGGGTTGTTACCGTTGGAGAACAGGCTGAAAAATTCTTAGCTCCAGTCGCCAAAATCAAAGGTTGCCAAGTGAGAAGTTTCAAGAATGCACTTCAAGCCGGCGCTTTCGTTCATAGCGTTATGGAAAAAGGTGCTGCTATTTTATTCAAGGGTTCAGAAGGCGGTATTTACTTGGAAGAGGCAGTCAAAGTTATTCTCCATTCTACGAGCGATGAAGCGCGTTTGGTTCGCCAGTCACCTGAATGGATGGCGCGAAAAACAGCTTTTTTCCAAAAAGATTATAAGTAACCTTTATACAACAGGGGTTTCTTGATATACTGGGTAGCGTCATGAAACGCTACAATCCAAATGAGATCGAGTCCAAATGGCAAAACATCTGGGATCAGAATGGCACTTACAAGGTTGATTTTTCTGATCATTCCAAGCCGAAATATTATGCAATGAGTATGTTGCCGGGGGTTACTGGTGCAGGTATCCATATTGGCCACGGTCGGACATTTCAATTTAGCGATATAAAGGTGCGCGCCAAGCGCCAGCAGGGTTATAACGCTTATCATCCCATTGGTTGGGACTCTTTTGGCTTGCCAGTCGAAAATTACGCAATTAAAATTGGTAAAAAACCGCGTGAAGCTCATGATGAGGTATTGGTTAATTTTAAACGTCAATTGAAACGCCTGGGTTATAGTTACGACTGGACTAAAGAAATCAGCACAGCCGACCCTAAATACTACAAATGGACTCAATGGATATTCAATCAATTGTTTGAACGTGGTTTAGCTTATCAAAAACAAAGTCCACAATGGTGGTGCGAAACAGATCAAACAGTTCTAGCTAATGAACAGGTTGAGGGTGGTAAATGCTGGCGTTGTGGTAATCAGGTAGTCAAGAAAAATCTTAAACAATGGTTTTTCAAGATTACGGAATACGCTGATGAAATGCTCGAGGCAACTGATGAACTAGATTGGTCGCCGATGGTTAAAACCATGCAAAAGAATTGGATTGGTCGTTCGCAGGGGGCTGAAGTCGAGTTTAAAGTTGACGGTCGAGAAGACATTATTACAGTCTTTACTACTCGCCCAGATACGTTATTTGGCGCGACTTTTATGGTGCTTGCACCTGAACATGAACTGGTAAAAAAACTAGCTACTGACGAAACTCGTCAAGCGGTCGAAAATTACGTCCTCGAGGCGGCTAGGAAATCTGATATCGAGCGCATGAACGAATCTCGCGATAAAACAGGCGTCTTTACCGGTAGTTATGCGATTAATCCAGTTAACGGTGTTAAAGTACCTATTTGGGTAGCAGACTATGTACTGGCTGGTTATGGTACGGGCGCAATTATGGCCGTTCCAGCGCATGATGAGCGCGACCATGCTTTTGCTACAAAATTTGATATTGATATCAAAGAAGTGATTTTGCCTCATAAAGTAGACACAAAAAACCCACCCAAAAATGGAAAAGATACAGTTGAGCGCCAAGCCGTTCACGGTATAGTTTATGACCCTAAAACAGACAAATATTTATGTGTTGAATGGAAAGAATTTCCATGGACAGCTTTTATTGTTGGTGGAGTAGAAGAAGAAGACAACGGTGATGTGGTTGCTGCTGCCAAGCGTGAAATTTACGAGGAAACTGGCTACAAGAACATAAAATTAACTAGAGTTTTGGGCGGTCAAGTAATTTCCGAATATTATGCTGCCCACAAAGACTTAAACCGCAAGGCCTATGTCAATGCTATCCTTTTTGAATTAGTTGATGACCAAAGGGATACTCCAAGCCAGGAGGAGCAGTCAAAACACGATCCGGTTTGGTTAAGCCGAAGTGAAATTACCAAAGAGCGTATGACTTGTGCCGAGCTTGATTTGTGGCTGGACAGGATTGATTCAGAAGGACTAGTCTATACTGGCGAGGGTATTTTGGTTAATTCTGGTTCTTTCGACGGAATGTCATCGAGTGAGGCTCGCGAGGAAATTGTTGATTGGCTCGAACAACAGGGGACTGGTCATATTAAAACGACTTATAAAATGCACGACTGGCTGATTAGTCGTCAACGTTATTGGGGCGCCCCAATTCCAATTATCCATTGTACCGAACATGGTGCGGTAGCAGTGCCAGACAATCAATTGCCGGTTATTTTACCGGATGTTGACGACTTCAAGCCGAAAGGCGGTGCGACTTCGGCGCTAGCTGGTGTTACTGATTGGGTTAATACGACTTGTCCGAAATGTGGTAAACCTGCCAAGCGCGAAACAGATACGATGGATGGCTATGCTTGTAGTAGTTGGTATTTCCTTCGTTATCTTGACCCATTTAACGACAAACAAGCCTGGGATCCAGAAGTAGTAAAACATTGGGGTCCAGTTGATTTTTATAATGGCGCTGATCATGCGGTAGCTCATTTATTATACTCGCGATTTTGGATGAGATTTTTCTATAAACTTGGTCTGGTTTCTACCCCCGAGCCGTTCAAGCGTATGATGTACAATGCCTATATTATGGCGCCTGATGGCACCAAAATGAGCAAATCTAAGGGTAATACGATTGATCCGCTCGAAATTATGGATAGTGGTTACGGCGCTGATAGCTTGCGTGTCTACGAAATGTTTATTGCTCCCTATGACCTGGAAGCACCGTGGGATACTCGTGGTGTCCCTGGTGCATACCGTTTTCTTAATCGCGTATGGAATTTGACACAGGAATATATTGAAGCCAGCGAGATTGATCTAGATGAAATTAAACAGAGGGAAATTCTAGCTATCGCGCATCAGACTGCTAAAAAAGTCACGATGGATATAAAAGACGACAAATTCAACACGGCTGTCTCGTCTATGATGGAAGCGGTCAACGGCTACTATAAATTAAAACCCCAGTGCCCTATAGGTAAATCCGAGGCCTGGACTTTTGCAATTGAAAGTTTACTGCAGGTCTTATCGCCGTTTGCCCCACATATTACCGAAGAATTATGGAGCCAAATTGGGCACAAAGATACAATCCATATTGACCATTGGCCAGAATGGGATAATCAATATTTACAATCAGACACAATAACTATTATCGTGCAGGTAAATGGTAAATTACGTGCCAAGTTTGATATCGAAAAAGACACCCCACAAGATGAAATTAAGCGTCTGGCTATGGATTTAGATAATGTTGCTAAATATATTGGCAACAAAAAACCGACCAAGGTTATTTATGTCCCTGGCCGGTTGGTGAATATTGTCATTTAAGATTGTCGTTCTATTTTTGCTCGACTGGCGTATTAGGCTCGACTGACACGGAATATTTTTCATTTTCATATTGTGTGATTGTTGCAACGTATTTATCACCAGGATCTGTCGAACCGCCGTTTTTATGTAAAGCTTCTTGGCTTTCATAAACAATTTGATCGAATGGAATCTTTTTATTATCAATACCATTTTCCTCAGCCATTCTATCAATGGTAATCTCTGCACTGGTTACTACATTTCCACCCGTAGGGATCGAGAAACCCTCAGAATCAATGAAAGTAGTAGGGGGGTTAGCAAGATGGTCTAATTTATTTTTAGCGTAATTTACGCTTTTTTTGGCATTAAGACCTATACCACCTATACCGGTAAGTATGATTGCCAAAAACGCCGCACCAGCCATAATTATTTTAACCTTATTTCTAAGTTCTTGATACTCAGTTTTGCTGAGCATTTTTTTATTATTTTCTGGGGTTTGATGATAAATTTCTTTACTCATATGCTTTATCATAACACTAATGCTAAAAATGTCAATAGCAACATTCAATTTTTATATACATGAGCACTTGAGCTATAGAGTGTTTTTAGTTATAATAGCGTTAAGTTTTATCATAATAACCTGTAAAGGAGCTCTTTGTATGGGACAACCAAAAAAACAAACTAGTCCACGTAAAACTGGTTTGCGTCGCAGTCATCTGCGTCTTGAATTAGCACGTCGCGTTAACAAAACATCACCGGTAAAAGCGCGCACAACCGCTCGCGAATCTGGTAAGGCGCTCGCTAAATAAGCGAATTGTTATTTACCTTAAAATATAATTAAAGAAAGAACTAAACGCTATGGCATCTAATCGCCACCTCGGTCGCATCGTTGCTCTACAGACTTTGTACGAATATGAATTTCGCGTGCAGTCTGAGGACGCATCGGCGGATGTAGACGAAATTCTGGTTCGCAATCTTGGCAGGTACGAGGCTACGATCGAAGATAAGGGATTTGTCGAAACACTTATTAAAGGTGTTTTGGCCGAGCAATCTGATCTGGATGCAAAAATTCAACCGATTGCCCCAGATTGGCCGATTGATCAGATTTCTCGAATTGATCGCAATATCTTGCGCATTGGATTATACGAATTGCTTCACCAAGCAGAGTCAATACCTCCAAAAGTCGCAATTAATGAGGCGGTTGAACTGGCAAAAGCGTTTGGTTCTGATAATTCAAGCAAGTTTATAAACGGAGTGCTAGGCACTGCTTATCGTACGCTTGTGGAGGATACAACCAATGGCAGCACCACGGTTTGACAAGATAAAGAAATACTTTAACGGCAGAAAAAATCAGATCCAAGAGATAGTACGTGAGCCAACCTCTGGCGGTATTATTTTTCGTCATGGCGAAAACGGTGATATTGAGATTCTGTTAATCCAAGATATTAAGGATCGCTGGACGATTCCGAAAGGCCACATCGAAGAGGGTGAGACTGGCGAACAAACCGCAAAACGTGAGATTGGTGAAGAGGTGGGTCTCAAAAATGTTGAGATTTTAAATTGGTTGGGCAAGATACATTTTCGTTATCGCCGTCTGGACAGATTAGTGCTAATGACAACTCAGATTTATTTGGTTCGTGCCTTGAGCGATACCGATGCGCTTCAAAAAGAAGATTGGATCCATAGTGTTAAATGGTTTAAATTTAATGATGCGCTCGAAGCCATTGAATATGAAGATATTGGTAAATTAATGTTACTTGCTATGAAAAGAATTAGACAGGATAAATTATGAGCGGAATGCAAACAGCACCATATCAAGATTTTGCCAGGAATAGTCTGGGGTTTGAATTTAAAGACATCCAATTGTTAATTACGGCCTTGACGCATCGCAGTTATGTAAATGAGCATAAAAAGAGCGTCAATGATCACAATGAGCGACTGGAGTTCTTGGGTGATGCAGTACTTGAACTGGTCGTGACTGACTTTTTGTACAGAAATTATCCCGATCCGGAGGGGACATTAACTAGTTGGCGAGCGGCTTTGGTCAGAACTGAAAGTATCGGAGCGGCTGGTGTTGAACTGGGTTATGAGCCACTGGTTCGTATGAGTCGTGGTGAAAAACAAGGTGGCGATCGGGCACGTCAACAAATACTCGCCAATGCATTCGAGGCCGTAACCGGTGCGATTTATCTGGAACGCGGATATGATGATGCGGCTACTTTTATCCAGAAGCATATTATTAGTAAGCTTGATGGTATTTTGGAATCTGGTAGTTGGCGTGATGCCAAATCGCATCTTCAAGAGGTGTCACAGCGTATGGACAACCAAACACCACAATATCGTGTTATTGAAGAAGTTGGTCCTGATCATGACAAGATTTTTACTTTGGGCGTATATGTTGGAGATAAATTAATGGGGACGGGCCAAGGTCCCAGTAAACAAGTAGCTCAACAACAGGCTGCTCAGGCCGCGCTGGAAGCTTACGCTGAACGCGCTAACTGATTGACTCCAGGGTAAAAACAGTGTAGTATTGGTCAATAGTAAAAGTCAATTTAAAGATAAGACAGAAGGAAGTTATATTTTATGCTCGCAATTCGTTTGCAACGTGTTGGTCGCAAAGGCCACGCAATGTACCGTCTAGCCGTTCAGGAAGCTCAGCGTCATCCATTAAGTGGTCGTGTAGTTGCTTATGTCGGTACGTACGATCCACACACCAAAGATGCCAAAGTTCAAGTTGAAACAGCTCAGAAATATCTGGATAATGGCGCGCAGCCATCACCACGGGTTGTTAAGCTGCTTAAAGATGCTGGTGTCAAACTGCCAAATTGGGTAGTAAAAGCTAGTGATAAGTCAAAGACTATTCGTAACACTGAAAAACTTCGCAAAAACCAGCCTAAAGTCGAAGTTGCTGCGGTTGCAGAAGTTAAAGAAGTTGCAGAAACCGCCGAAGTTGAAGAAGCTGCTGAACCTATTGTACAAGAATAAACGTGATACAATTAATCTATAACAATAGTAGCGACCGAAGAGGCGAGGGGGCAATATGTCGACAATAGACCAACAATTCGTAGAATATATCGTAAAATCACTCGTAGGGCATCCAGATGATGTTGCCGTAGAGCGTCTTATTGATGAAAAAGGCGTGCTGCTGTCATTGACAGTTAATCCGGAAGACCTAGGCCGAGTTATCGGTAAACGTGGCGTAACGGCGCAAAGTTTACGCACATTGTTACGTGCGCTTGGTACCAAAAACGATGCTCGTTATAATCTTAAAATCGTCAATAATGACGATCAGCGCGAAAACTATACGATATCATCAGATTCATCGCCTGCAACACCATCAGATGCTCAGATCAGCGAGCCTGTGAAGAACTCAACAGATGAGACTGTGGAAAACGACTCTGATTACTCAAAAAAGACTCGTGAAGAGCTTGCAGAACTAGACGATCTAGATATATAATCATAAACAGTTCAATGAGAAACACTTGAACTGCGAGAATAAGCTCTATGCGAGCAACAATATATATTGTTGAGAGATTTATATGTCAGAGAAACCACCTTTTGAGGGTGGTTTTTTTGTGGTTCTGACAATTTTAGTCTATGATAGTAACAGATGAGAAAAATACAAGTAATTACATTATTCCCGGAAATGTTTGACGGCGTATTAAACAGTTCCATGATGTGGAAGGCTCAGGATCGTCAGATGGTTGAATTCCGCATGATAAACCTGCGTGATTTCGGTTTGGGACCTCGTAAACAAGTTGACGATACGCCATACGGCGGCGGCGATGGTATGCTTTTGATGCCCGAGCCGCTGTTCAAAGCGATAGAGGATGGTAAATTGCACGATCCTTATGCCAAAGTGGTGTTAATGACGCCTCGTGGCAAGCGCTGGAAGCAAGCTACGGCTCAGGCCTGGGTGGATAGCAATAACGGCTATATCTTTATTTGCGGGCGATACGAAGGTTATGATGAGCGTATTCTTACGCTTGTTGATGAGCAGGTGAGCGTAGGGGATTATGTACTGACCGGTGGCGAATTGCCTGCTATGACAGTTATTGATAGCATTGTCCGGCTTATCCCGGGGGTGCTGGGCGGCGAAGACAGTGCAGCAATCGAAAGTTTCAGTGACGGTGAAACGCTTGAATTTCCGCAATATACGCGGCCGGAAGTATTTAACAGTTTGGAAGTGCCTAAAGTGTTATTGAGCGGCAATCATGCGGAAATTGCTAAATGGCGGGCTGAAAACTCTTTCAAGGCAGAATCTGAGTCTAAATCTTGACTTTAAACTAAAACTTAGAATTAGCTTAAAATTTAATTTAAACAACAATCCGACCGAGCCTAAATCTAGTTAAGCAATTATTAATAAAAAATTACCAATCATCAGAGTCTACTGGTGTTTAAATATTACACTTTATGCCCGACCGGACCAAAAGTGTAATATTTTTATATAGATTGTGGGGCGGGTAAAGAGAATTATAAAGGTAAGTTAAAAAATATGTAAATAAAGTGAAGCGCCCGTAAAAAGCGCTTCACTATTGTTGTGGTGAATATCGTAGAGCGATCAGTCACAACATATGTTTTTTTGGAGTTATGTTTGTTTTTGCAACTTTCGCTTGTTAGTACTTTATGTGAATAGTTATAAAAGCGCAAGCATAATGATAAAAATAACAACATTTGTGGTTAATGTGACCAGGTCGTATACTGAAAGCATGAACATATTTGTCAAAGCCACCCCAGCAAAAAAACCAAGAACACCAGAGTCACAAAAGGTCGCATACGTATATTCATTTGTGTTAATTGTGCTTGCTTTGAGCCAGTTATCTAATTTTAATGATTTTTTGACCCTATTGGAAAGCTTTTGGCTTCCTGGTGGCGCGCCCGTTGCTCATCTGTTGGGTGGTATTATTGTAGTAAGTGAAGTATTCGCACTCCCCTTCTTGCTGGGGATGCAACTTAGCCCATTAATGCGTGTTATTAGTATGGGTCTTGGATGGTTAGTGCCCCTGAAATGGCTTGGATTAGCACTTTGGTTGAACTTGACAGTTAATGCTGTTTCGAACATTGGTTTTTTAGGCACGACGGTTCGTTTGACGCCAGGGTGGTGGGCGGTCTTTTTCAGTATTGCGCTTGGAATATTGGCAGCTTGGGCTAGTTGGGGTCTGTGGCCCGGCAAGCGCAAGCAATAGTGTCATATTGTCACCACTTGAGTCAACGCCCTGATTAGTGTACAATTCGTAGTGCTAATGGGATGTGGCCAAGTGGTAAGGCACCAGTTTTTGGTACTGGCATTCGGGGGTTCAAGTCCCTCCATCCCAGCCAAATATAAGCTTTTAGCAACATTCCCGGATTTATATACCTTAGTCTATTGTCGGGACTGAATATTATTTATCGCATCAATAGACGATTGCACTGTTAGGCAGTAGGGATGATTGTGCGGGTTGTCTATTGCATCACCAAATGTAACAGATTCAACTCTGGCAACCCGACTGAATTTATCGACTACCGGGCTAAAGCCTTTCTCTGGACATAATACACTTGCTCCACCACGAGTCATATAAACAGGCACGTTTTCAAGAATATCAATATTACCAAAATCAGATATTAATGTATTTTTATTAAGTGCATTTGCGTATGCGGAATTAGCTTGTCTATCTGAATATAGACGCAAAAAACCCTTGCGAACAGGTTCTTCCAAGTTCCGCAAAATATCTGGGTTCATGGCACTATACCCAGCAACTGTTGGCTGTTTGATAAACTGCAAACGCATCTTTGATGGCGAACGATCAATAATATTAGTGGGCTCTGCAATAGTTAAACCTTTTATATTCATTCCAACACACCTAGCAACACTTATTGCTCCAGCGGCAAGTGAACCCCCCATACAAGAACCTACAAGAATATATTTTTGCTCAACTTTCAAATCAGCAGTAGCATTATGCACTGCTTTCATAACAGCCGCGCCAATTTTTAAGAAGCTTCCTATTTTTAAGCTTTCTATCTGCGAAGGAGTTAGCTCTTGGGTTTCATCATCTTTAATCCCAGAGTAATAATCTACACCTGGCAGGTTTGCTGCAATGACTCTACAGCCTGTTGATTCAGCGATAAGAGCATCAAACACAGCACTTGACGGACGACCATTATCATCGGAAAATTCAGTTAAACGCACGACAACGCTATCTGATTCTAGTTTTGCTGGTGTAGATAAATAAGTCGCAATCCTTTGATCACATGAACCACTAGACTCTCCGGTTGGGGAATAGACCAGCTTGCGAGCAGCTAAAGTTGAATCAATGGAAGTCCAGTCTTGTGAACCCTTATACCTAAACTCCTCGAAATTGGGATTATTCATTAGTATCATTATATACTATGATTATAGTTTTGTCAATTTTGGTTTGGTGATTTAAATACCCATTCCTGAAATGCGTCCACTAGCCCCAGCCAAAATAAAATAATGACCCTTACAGTCATTATTTCATTTTTTATTAATTGTTCGAGTTGGGCGTGTTCTGAATCCATTTTACGATGCTATCGACTATGTCGCTGCCGGATATTTCGTCTCCGGTTCTAGAGCCATTGGTGTAGACATAGCTTGGTGGGTCACCACCCATGCACTCTGTATAACCTAAGATCTTGTGTGTACTAGCATCGACAAAGGTTTGATCCGAGAACCATGTATTAGCCGAAGTCCCGTCGGAATAAGAACTTGTTGCGCGCGTGTAGCGATCCACCCATACGATTATGCGAATGGCTTGAGCGTTTTTAGGCTTCAAGGAACTAGGCAATTTTGATTGGATGTCGCCTTCTATCTGCCTTTTACTCGGATTAACAACAACTACCGGACCCGAGAGATGAGCAGTAACTGCGGTGGTCTGATACGTCCACGCGTTGTCGCTTTTCTCTATTTGGCTTTGGTATTTATCAGTCCAGCCCTTGACGTAGTTATCCATGTTTGCGCTAAGTGTATAGTTCGAGCCTTCCGAGGTGTCTATCCATGGCCACTGATAATGGTCTAGGCTGTCTCCTTCGGTTGCCCCAAGAACCCACAAACCGAACAGCACCAAAACGATGATAGAAATTGTTTTAGCCTTTTTTAATATCTGTTCTCGTTTTGTGCTCATGTGAATATTGGCCTATTTATCTATAGTTTCATGATATCCCAAGCAAGGATCAAATACCAGGTGTACTATTTTTTTGTTATACTGAAAACACATACAACATTATTGGGGGATAAGTAACTATGGTTTCAATCAACAAATCAGATGATACTAGCAAAAAGTGGTTGTTGAAAAAGCCCTGGGGTATTGTAGCTATAGTTTTTGTTGTCGTAACTATTTTAATTATTGGTGCATTATTTATTAGTCAAAAAAAGGAAAATTCTAATATACCGTTCACATATGATATACCGGCTTTGATAGGCAAAAATATTGACCAAGCTGACAAAGAGCTACCAGTGGCTATTGGTAGCACGCCAGAACCACCCAGCAATCAATCAGAACCTGGTGGTACTAAGTGGCATCGCATCTACATGAAAGACAAGCACTTTTTAATTATTAATTTTAATGCCATTACCCGCGAAGTCATTAGTTTTGTTTTAGATGGTGATAATAAAGAAAAACTGCTAGAGGTAGGAAATCTAAAGGAACACGACGTAAAATATAAAGTCGAGCGACTAAACGATGAAATTGGTATGTTGGGCATAAAAATTACTCCTCAATAATTTAATCTGATATTATTAGTTAGTAGGGCATTAACTCTGGCACAGAAGGAGAATTCAAATGAGTCTAGATATGTATTTGACTAAAAAGACTTA
>Ga0209538_1001339_pt1 | contig 13063 bp, 10 predicted proteins | sample BarGraNGADG00211_2_FD_184492 | JGI IMG/M metagenome (GOLD analysis project Ga0209538, IMG submission 184492) | Arctic peat soil microbial communities from Barrow, Alaska - Barrow Graham LP Ref core NGADG0004-211 (SPAdes) (version 2) | ecosystem: Environmental > Terrestrial > Soil > Wetlands >... | reverse complement strand
GGCGGGCCGCACCACTGTGATGCGCACGGGGCGCCCGGCGGCGTCCTCGGCCCGATGGACCGCCGACGCCCAGCCGGGAGGCAGAGCCTCCACAAGCCGGTAGCGCTGTGCGTACAGGGGCTCGCTCACTGCGACACCTCCCGGTGGGGTACACGCCTCCGGTCTGTCTCCGTGCCTGCGAGCCCGAAAACGCCGGTACCGTCAGTATGTGCCGGCGAAGCCGGTTCTCCTTCTCGTCCACCTCCCGCGAGGATGAACCGGAAGCCTCCGCGGCGTAGAGTACACAGGGAGTCCCGCGCCGGACTTCCTATCGTGCTGGGCGAGATCACCGCCGACGCCCCGCCCTGACGCGCGGGGCAGAGCAACCACGAAAGACGGGACGAGAGTCATGAGCACACGCAACCTCGACAAGCTGTTCGACCCCAGGAGCATCGCCGTCATCGGCGCCTCCAACAAGAAGGGGTCCGTCGGTTACATCCTCCTGCGCAACCTCATCGGCGCGGAGTACGACGGCATCGTCTACCCGGTCAACGTGTCGGCGCAGTCGGTGCAGGGCATCCAGGCGTACGCCTCCATCAGCCAGGTCCCCCGCAAGATCGACCTGGCGGTCATCGCCGTGCCGGCCCAGGCCGTCCCCGAGACGATGCGCGAGTGCGGCGAGGCGGACGTGGCCAGCGCCGTCATCGTGTCCTCCGGCTTCAAGGAGATCGGCGCCGCCGGCAAGAAGCTCGAGGAAAAGGTCTGCGCTATCGCCGAGAGCTACGGCGTGCGCATCGTCGGCCCCAACTGCCTGGGTTACATCCGCCCCGGCATGAACCTTCACGTGGCCTTCGCCCAGGTGATACCGCCGGCCGGCCGCGTGGCGTTCTTCAGCCAGTCCGGCGCCCTCGGCACCGCCATCCTCGACTGGGCGGTCGCCAACCAGGTGGGCTTCAGCGCCTTCGTCAGCGTCGGCTCCATGGCCGACGTGAACTTCGCCGACCTCATCGACTACTTCGGCGCCGACCCGCACACGAGCAGCATCATCCTGTACATCGAGTCCATCACCGATGCGCGCAGGTTCATGAGCGCGGCGCGGCACTTCGCCAGGAGCAAGCCGATCATCGTCGTCAAGAGCGGCCGCTCGGCGCGCAGCGCGCTTGCGGCCGCCAGCCACACCGGCGCCATCGCCGGCGACGACACGCTCTACAGCGCCGTCTTCCGGCGCGCCGGCGTCGTGCGCGTGGACGAGATCAAGGACCTGTTCGACGTGAGCGAAGCGCTGAGCTGCGTCTCGAGCCCGCGAGGGCCCCGCCTCGGCATCGTGACCAACGCCGGCGGCCCCGGCGTGATGGCCTGCGACCGCCTGCTCCACCTGGGCGGCGAACTGGCCGAGTTCGCGCCCGAGACCGACGAGAAGCTCAAGGCCTGCCTGCCGACCTTCGCCGCCCGCGGCAACCCGGTCGACATGGACGGCGACGCCGACGCCCAGCGGTACGCCGCCGCCGCGCAGGCGCTGATGGACGACCCCAACTGCGACGGCGTCCTCGCGATCCTCACGCCGCAGGCGATGAGCGACCCCACGGCCACGGCCCAGGCGCTCGTGGAGGTCTCGCTCACCCACCAGCTCAAGCCGCTCCTGACCTCGTTCATCGGCGAGATCAAGGTGGCCGAGGGCATCAAGATCTTCCGCTGCGCCCACGTGCCCACCTTCGACACCCCCGAAGACGCGGTGCGCGCCTACATGTACATGTACCAGTACAGGCGCAACCTGGCGAACCTCTACGAGACGCCGGCCGACATCCTCTCCGACTTCGATCCCGACCGCCAGGCCGTCAAGAACACGTTCATCGAAGTCGCCCGCGACGGCCGCGCCATCCTCACCGAGCCCGAGGCCAAGGCGGTGCTGGACGCCTATCAGATCCCGGCCGTCAAAACGGTCGCCGCCACGACCGCCGAGGAATGCGCCACGGCGGCCGAGGAGATCGGCTTCCCCGTGGTCATCAAGATCCTCAGCCACGACATCACCCACAAGAGCGACGTCGGCGGCGTCGCCCTCAACGTGCGCTCCGCGCCGGAGGCGGCCAACCAGTTCGCCAAGATCACCGAACGCGTCAAGCTGGCGGCGCCGAAGGCGAAGATCATCGGCGTGGCCGTGCAGGCCATGAGCTGCGGCGGCTACGAGACCATCATCGGCTCCAAGAAGGACCCCACCTTCGGCCCCGCCCTCATGTTCGGCATGGGCGGCACCGGCGTGGAGCTGTACCGCGACGTCGCCGTCGACTTCCCGCCGCTCAACCAGGCGCTGGCCCGCTCCATGATCCAGAGCACCAAGGTGTCGCGGCTCCTCGAGGGGTATCGGGGCAAGGCGCCCGTGGACATGACCGCCCTCGAGCGGGCGATGGTGAAGGTGAGCTACCTGCTCGTCGACTTTCCCGAGATCCTCGAGATGGACGTGAACCCGCTGCAGGTGCGCCACGACGGCATCTGCGCCCTGGACGCGCGCATCGTCATCGAGCCCAAGGACGTGCGCAAGATCACGCTCCCGGGCTCGCACCTCATGATCTCCATGTACCCGAGCAAGGACCACTGGGACGTGCCCATCGATGGCGAAAAGGCCCACATCCGCGCCATCAAGCCCGAGGACGAGCCGCTGTGGGCCGAGATGGTCGAATCGTTCTCGCCGGCCACCACCGAGTATCGCTTCTTCGGCCCGGTCAAGGAGGTCACCAAGTCGATGGCGGCGCGCTACTGCCACATCGACTACGACCGCGAGATCGCCCTGGTCGCCATCCGCGAGAGCAAGGGCAAGAAGAGGAAGTCGATGCTCGGCGTCGCCCGCCTCACCATCGAGACGGCCAACGCCGAAGAGGGCGAGTTCGCCATCGTCGTGCGCGACGAGTATCAGCGCAAGGGCGTCGGCAGCAAGCTCATGGACGCCCTCATCCAGGCCGCCCGCGACCGCCACGTGCGCGAGATCTACGGTCACGTGCTGGCCGCAAACCCGGGCATGACGCGCTTCGCCGAGGACCTGGGCTTCGACATCCGCCCCGGCGACGAGCCGGAGGTCCGCAGGCTGGTGTTGCGCCTCTAGCGCGTTGTCGGCGGCGAAGCCGCGGCCTTCACGGCGGGCAGGCGCAGCGTGCGCTCGACGAGCGTGCCGTCGCCGATGCGGCCGGGCAGCATGCCGGGCGGACGTCCGTCGTACTGCCCGGCCAGCTGCGGTGGGATCCCGTAGCTGAAGTCCACGGCGCGCAGCAGCACCGCCGGCCCGGCGGCGAAGCGCAGGGTGACGACGACCCCGGCGGGAGGCGGCGCGTAGTAGTCGAACCACCAGCGGACCGTCGTGCCGTCGAGGATGGTGGTGTCCCAGCCCTGCAGCGCAAGTCCGTCGACGCTCGCCGTGAGCCCGCCGACCACCGAGTGCACCAGCAGGCTCATCACCTGGGCGCCGCGCGGTGAGCGCAGGCGCAGCCGGACGGTGCGCCGGGCGCCCGTGGTCGTGTCGCGGAGCACCTCGATGACCGGCGCCGCCAGGCGCACCTGCGGGGCGGCGCCGACGATCGTCGAGCGCACCCCCATCTGCGGGAAGTACGCGTCCTGGAACGGCCGCCGCAAGTCCTCCTGCAGGAACTGGCCGGTCCAATCGTCGATGCGGTCGACGGTCTGCCAGCGCGCGGCGCCCGACTCGTCGACGCGATAGTAGATGCTCGTGAAGCGCGGGTGCTCCGTGTCGAACGCCACCGTGGAGCCCACGGCCATGAGCACGACGAAGCCCAGGCCGGCCAGGGCGACCGGCAGCCAAAGCCGGGACCCGCGCCGCACCACCTCGAGCGGGATCACGAGCAGGCCGGCGACCAGCCACACGGCGAGGACGGTGACCACCTGCTTGAGGCCGGCCGACATGAGCAGGAGATAGGTGGCCGAGCTCATGAGGACCACGCCGGGGGCGGCGCCCGCCAGGGTCACCGCCACGCCCGCCGCGCTGTGCAGGGCGCGGTCGCCGAGCAGGACGGCGGCCAGCAGGCCCAGGCTGGCGCCCGCCAGCGGCCACGTCAGCAGATAGCTGGCGCCAGGCACGATGACGGCGACCGCCACGGCGCCGACCAGCCACCAGAACAGGGCCGCCACGGCCAGGTCCCACGGCCGCAGGCGTCGCAGCAGGAGCTCGTAAGCGGCGACGATCACGGCGGCCGCCAGCAGTACGAGGCCGAGCCGGTAGAAGTCGCTGATCACGACGCCGGCCTCGCTCCAGGTGCGCTGCTCGTAGGCGGTGCGGTACATGCCCCAGACCACCGCCATGACCAGCAGCGCCACCCCCAGCACCGTGGCGGTGGCCGGCACGGCCAGGCTGAGGCCGCGCAGGCTGAGCAGCCGGCGGCGGGCGGCCGCAGCCACGGCGACGGCGAAGACGGCGGCGGCCAAGGCCACGAACGGCAGCACCAAGCCCCTGCCGTAGACCACGGCAAAGCCGCCCACGACATCGAAGTACACGACGTCCTCGCGGTGCAGGTCCCAGAGATCGAGGTCGCCGAACTGCCGGGCCAAGGCAAGGGCCGTGTCGCCCTCGTGCTGCAGGCTGCCCGCGTGGAAGCTCTCCAGCGAGTCGTAGGCGGTGTGGTCGTAGGCCGGTCCATCGAGGGCGCCGAAGCTCATCCCCGGCACTCCAGCGGCCACGAACGGCCGGAAGTCGCTCTCGATGGGCAGGCGCCGTGAGACCTCGTACATCAGCGACGAGGTGTACGCGTGCGGCGCGCCGGCCACGAACTCGCGCACCAGGAGGCCGTTGCCCGGGCTCGTCTCGTACATGAGCACGGGCGACGACGAGCCCGGACTGTCGAAGTTCAGCACGACGCCGACGCCGTAGGCCCAAGGGTCCTCGCGCAGGAAGGCGCGCGCCCCGAGAAGGCCGCGCTCCTCTCCGTCGGTGAACAGGAAGATGACGTCGTTGCGCGGCCGCGGCCCCGAGGCCAGCGCGCGAGCCGTCTCGAGCAGCGTGACGACGCCGCCGCCATCGTCGGCGGCGCCGGCGGCCACGGGCACCGAGTCGTAATGGGCCACGAGCAGGACGGCGCGCGAGGGGTCGCGGCCCGGCAGGCGGGCGACCACGTTGCGGACCGAGCCCGCCACGCGGCCGCTCTGCGCCGACACCGCGACGGCGGTCTGCACGTGCGGCGCCAGGTGGAGGGCGTCGAGCTGGGCAGCGATGGCGTCTCGCGCCCGCGCCGCGCCCTCTGAACCTATCGGCCGGGGAGCGGCGGCGATCTCGCGCAAGAGCAGCAAGGCGCGGCCGGCCGAGAAGCCGTCGGCCGCGCTCCGCTCCGGCGCCGGCGGCGACACGCCGAGCGGGGTGACGCCCACCACGACCAGCGCCGCGACGACGGCCACGACGAGCGCCGCAAGCAGGGAGTTCTTGACTGTCACGGTCTCAGAGTAGCCGCCGCGCCGCTGTTTGCAACTTCCCGCAGCGGCGCAGACTCCACCCATGGCCAGCCTCCACGACACCGCCGTGCTTCTCGGCGCGCGGGACGAGCCGCCGGGGAAGTTCGTGACGGCGGCCGGGGTGCCCGTGCATTACGTCATGCACGGTCGAGGCCGCCCCGTGATCTACATCCACGGCGCCAAGAGTTCCGTGTTCGACTTCCTTCTGTCGATCGCCGACCGGGCGGCCGCGCGCTACACGGCCGTAGCCTTCGACCGGCCCGGCGCCGGCTTCAGCCGCCGCGCGGCGCAGGACGGCGGCTCGCCGCAGGCGCAAGCCACCGTCCTGCGGGCCGCGGCCGCCGAGCTCGGCCTCCGACGCCCGATCCTGATCGGCCACTCGTTCGGCGCCGCCGTCGCCCTGGCGTGGGCGTTGGACGCGCCCGGCGAAGTGGCCGCGGTGGTCACCCTCGGCGGCTACGTCCTGCCACTGGGCGGCCCACCCCCGTGGGTGGCCGCGGTCGCGCGCTCGCGGACGATGCTCAAAGCCCTGGGCGGCCTCGGCCGCTCGCGCCTCGGCCGTCCGCTGGTCGACAGCGCCCTGCGGCGCGTGTTCTCCCCCGACCCGCCGCCGGCCGACTACGCTCATCTGGCGCCCGCCCTGGCGCTCGACGAGGCTCGCCTCGTGAACGACGGCGAGGACCGCAAGAGCGCCGAGGCGGGCCTGCGAGCCCTGGAGCCGCGCTACCGCGACCTCGACATCCCGGTCGTCATCGTCGTCGGTGAGCAGGACCGCGTGGTGCCGCCACGCTCTTCGCTCGAGCTGCATCGCCTGCTGCCGCGCTCCGAGCTCGTGCCGCTGGCCGCGACCGGCCACATGCCGCAGTTCACGCGGCCCGACGCCGTGATGGCGGCCGTGGACCGCGCCGCCGAGCTGAGCGAGGCCGTTCACGCCGGCGCCTGAACGACGGCCGCTGCAAGCCGCCCGCTCTCGCCTCGCCACGTTTGCTTCTCTCGCTGCCCCGGCGTACCATCCACTCCGGTCGCGCTAGGCGGGGAGCCAGCGGTGCCCTGTACCCGCAATCCGCTACAGCGGGGCTGAATCCCCGCCCGAGGGGCCGTTCCGCGAGGCTGTCAGCCGTGTCGCGGCGTTGAAGGTCGGGTCCTACGCAATGGAACCCTGCGAACCCCGTCAGGTCCGGGAGGAAGCAGCGGTAAGCAGGCCATTCCATGTGCCGCAGGGTCGCCTGACCCGAGCTTGCGCACGGCGAGGACGCTCGGAGAACGCGCTTCGACGGCGGGTGCGCGACCGCTTTTTTCCCGCGCAGTCGTCCGACGAGGGGGAGGCCCGGGTTGGACCGTTGCCGAGCGGCAACGGCTAGACGCAGAGCTGAGGCGTCCCGCGGACCTCACCATCGTTGTCTCTGCCGTAGGCGGCTCACATCTTCCAGCAGCCAGCCGCACCCGATCCGCAGACAACTGTCTGGTGGGGATCACCATCGCCTCGACTTGGCGCGCGGCTCACCGGAACGGCAACGGCTCACAGAACTGGACCGTAAGTGAGTACCGAGTCGTGAACGAGGGTGGTCAATGGCGCGTCGACGCAATCGCCCCCCTTGGCATGGTGTTCCCCACTTCGGACGCCTCCGGAAAAGCCGTCTCAGGTGAATGGGGACCCTATTCGCGGCATGGATCGATCGACTCCATGGAGACGGACGGACCGTCGCAGCTCTATCCCGGCCAAAAGGTCCCGGTCGGCCCATTGCAGAGCCTCGAAGCGAAGGCGTTGGCCGACGATAAGTGACAAGGATCGGCGCGATCTGAAGTTTGCCGGATACGCCGAATCGCAGCAGCGAGAGCCCGTCTACAATGGCGGGCTCTCCACTCTTGTGACCCGGCGCGCGAAACCGAAGGGGCAACCTGAGCCATGTGGAACGGCGTGTTCTCGGGGTCGCCGAGCGCGCAGATGGATTCGCGAGCGGCCGACTCGGGGCGCAGCTGTTGCCGCATCACTCTGTAGCGGGTAGCATCGAGCCTTACGAATCGCGGCTCCCGAGCCCACCTCGGGTACAGGTCTCGACGCAACCGACGAACGGGCAGGTCGCTCCTTTTCGATGAAACGCTCACTCTATCGCGAGTACCGGCCGCAGACGTTCGCCGAGCTCGTCGGCCAGGACCACGTCGCGCGCACGTTGCGCAACGCCGTGGAGACCGATGCGGTGGCTCACGCCTACGTGTTCGCCGGGCCGCGCGGCACCGGCAAGACGAGCACCGCGCGCATCCTCGCCAAGGCGCTCGACTGCGTGGGAACCGATGACGCGCCGGTCGAGCGGCCGACGGCCACGCCCTGCGGCGTCTGCCGCCACTGCGTGGCCATCGCCGGCGGCGTCTCGCTCGATGTCATCGAGATGGACGCCGCCTCCAACCGCAGCATCGACGACGTCCGCGACCTGCGCGACAAGATCGCCTTCGCCCCCGTCGACGGCCGTTTCAAGGTGTACATCATCGACGAGGTCCACATGCTCACACGCGAAGCGTTCAACGCGCTGCTCAAGACCCTCGAAGAGCCGCCGGCCAACGTCGTCTTCGTGCTCGCGACCACCGAGCCTCACAAGATCCCCGAGACGATCATCTCGCGCTGCCAGCGCTTCGACTTCCGGCGCCCGCAGGTGCGCGACATCGCCCGGCTGCTGGCCACCATCGTGGAACGCGAGAACGCGCGCCCCGACGACGAGCGCGGCGGGCCACGGATCGAGATCCAGGAGGCCGCGCTCGAGGAGATCGCGCGTCACTCGCAGGGCGGCTTCCGCGATGCGATCGGCACGCTCGACAAGCTCATCACGTACTCCGACGGCGCCATCAAGCCTGCCGACGTGCTCGATGCTCTCGGGGTCACCGACGCCGACCTGCTCTTCGAGATCACCGACGTCATCACCGAGCGGCGTACGGCCGAGGCCCTGCAGTTCGTGCAGCGCCTGGCCAACGACGGCACCGACTACTCGCAGTTCATCCGCGACCTTCTGCGCCACCTGCGTCAGCTCTTCCTGCTGCAGCACCTCGAGGAGTCGGCCCGGGACGACGCCTCCCTGCGCGCCCTCGGCCAGACGGTCGAACTGGACGACCAGCTGCTCAACCGCCTGCTGCCGCAGGCCAACAACCTGCCCCCGCGCGAGGTCGTCCACTTCATCGAGACGCTGGGCGAAGCCCAGCGCGAGATCCGCGACGGCCTCGACCCGCGGCTGCAGCTCGAGCTGGCGCTGGTCAAGGTGACGCGGCCGCAGCTCGACCATTCGGCGGCCGCACTCGAGGACCGCCTGCGTCGCCTCGAGGCCGGCATGGTGGCGCCGGCCGGCGCGGCGGCCAAGCCGGCCCGCGCCGCGCGCCCCGAGGAGCCCCAGGCCGCGCCGGCCCCCGCCGCGGCGGCTGAAGCCCCGGACGACGACGCCGAGCCCGGCGAGACGGCCACGGAGGATGCCGCCACGGCCGCGCCGGCCGCGGCCGAGCCCCCGGCGGCCGAGCTCACCCTGGAGCGCGTCAAGCGCGCCTGGGAGCTCATCCTGCAGCGCGTGCAGGCCAGCAGTGTGAGCCTCTACGCCATGTTGCGCGACGCCCGCCCCAGCGGACTCGAGGATGGGCGGCTCATCGTGACCATGCCGTCCGACTTCGCGCTGACGCGAGCTCGCGACGCCGGCAACGCCGAGCTGCTCGCCGGCGCCATCGAGGCCGCGCTGGGCCAGCCGCTGCAGCCCGAGTTCGTGCCGGCGACCGGCGTCCCGGCCGGGCCGGCGGTCGCCGAGCAGGCGGCCGCCCCCCCGCAGAGCATGGATTTCACCGATCTCATCAAGCAGGCGAAAGGCGCCTTCGACGCCGAAGAGATGCCCGACGACTCCTAAGGAGAACCACCCGTGGCGAACCCCCAGCACAACAAGATGATGAAGCAGGTCCAGGAAATGCAGCGCAAGATGGCGCAGGCCCAGGAGGAGCTCGCCGTCGAGACCGTCGAGGCCAGCGCCGGCGGCGGCATGATCACCGTCGTCGTCACCGGGGCGCTGGAGGTCAAGGAGGTGCGCATCAAGCCCGAGGCCGTCGACCCCGAGGACGTCGAGATGCTGCAGGACCTCGTCGTGGCGGCCACCAACGAGGCGCTGCGCGCCGCCCAGAACCTGGCGTCCGCGAAGCTCGGCGGCGCTACCGGGGGCCTCGACCTGCCCAACATCCCGGGGATGTTCTGAGTACACCTGCGGCGAGGGTTCGCCGGACGCGGCCCGGCACTCCCGAAGGTCGCTTGCTGTACGCTCGAAGAGCGACTACGATGCTGCATAGAGGACTACGGTCCTCCTGAACGTTCCGGGGCGGCGGTACTCCACCGGCCGCCCCATCGCGGTCACCCATCAGGGACGTCGCGACGAAGCGCACTCGCCTCCCGGCGATCCTTCGTCACCCGACACGTTGCCGGGCCGCCCGCGAAACAAGTAGAATCTCGGCGCGCGTCCGCGAGGATCTGCGACGCCGGACGAATCCAGAGACAGGCGTGCAATCGTACTCATGCGCGGCCGCAGAGGAGTGTGCGAGTGTATTCACCGGCCGTCGAGCGGCTGATCACGGAACTTGCGAAGCTGCCGGGGATCGGTCCACGCACCGCTCAACGGCTCACCTTCCACATGCTCAAGCTGAGGCCGGACGAGATCCTGCCGCTGGCGGCGGCCATCACCGAAGTCAAGGAGAAGATCGGCTTCTGCAGCCGCTGCTTCAACCTCGCCGAGGGCGAGCTCTGCACCGTGTGCGCCGACACGCGCCGCGACCCGCGCGTGCTCTGCGTGGTCGAGCAACCCTTCGACATCGTGACCATCGAGCGCACGCGGGAGTTCCACGGCCTCTACCACGTCCTGGGCGGGGCTTTGAGCCCGCTGGACGGCGTAGAACCCGACGACCTGCACATCGCGGAATTGCTGTCGCGCGTCGACGGCGACGTTGAGGAGGTCATCTTGGCGACCAACCCCACCATAACCGGTGAAGCAACAGCCATGTACGTCGCCGACATGCTGCCGCAGCGGGTGCGCGTCACCCGTCTGGCCAGCGGCCTGCCGGTGGGCGGCGACCTCGAGTATGCGGACGAGCTCACGCTGGGCCGCGCCCTAGCGGGGCGTCGCAGCCTGCGGCGCGGAGAGGAGTGACCATGGCGACGAAGACCGGCACCAAACAGAAGCCGGCGACTGGCCTCACGGAGATCCGCTGGCACGGCCGCGGCGGCCAGGGCGCGGTGACGGCGGCCAAGATGGTCGCCGAGCTGGCGCTCGTCCAGAAGAAGTACTTCCAGGCCTTTCCCGAGTACGGCCCCGAGCGCTCGGGGGCGCCGATCGTGGCCTTCACGCGGGTCAGCGACGCGCCCATCCAGATCTACGCCGGCATCGAACACCCGCAGATCGTCGTCGTGCTCGACCCCTCGCTGCTCGGCATCGTCGACGTGACCAAGGGTGCTCCCGCCGACGCCATCGTGCTGGTCAACAGCGAGATGAGCCCGGCCGAGCTGCGCAAGCACTATGGCCTCAAGAGCTTCCGCTACTTCACCATCGCCGCCACGCGGATCGCCGTCGAGACCATCAAGCGACCGATTCCCAACACCCCCATGGTGGGAGCGCTCACGCGCATCACCGGGCTCTTCGACCTCGACGAAGTCGTCGGGTTGCTGCGCACCGACTTCAGCAAGAAGTTCCCGCCCAAGGTCGTGGAGGGCAACATCAACGCCATCACGCGCAGCTTCGAGGAGGTCCAGGCCGAATGACCGTCGAGAAGAAGGCCGGGGCCAAGAAGCCGGCCCCACTCAGAAAGCCGCGCGCCAAGAAGGCCGCCGCCAAGAAGAAGCCCACGTGGGACATCAGCGACGTCGACAACTGGGGCCCCGACAGGCACGAGTTGGGCGCCACGATCATCGAGGCGGGCAACTCCGTCTACAACGAGACGGGCGGCTGGCGCAGCGAGGCGCCGGAGATCGACAGCGAGAAGTGCGACGGCTGCATGCTCTGCTACTTCTACTGCCCCGACGCCTCGATCGTCATCGAGGACGGCAAGGCCGTGGGCGTCGACCTCGCGCACTGCAAGGGCTGCGGCATCTGCGCCAAGGAGTGCCCCACCGACGCCATCGTCATGAAGATCGACGAGAAGGAGTGAACGTGGCCACCACCGACAGTGAGATCCTGGCGGTCACCGGCAACGAGGCCGTTGCCGAGGCCATGGGCCAGATCGACCCGGATGTGGTGTGCGCCTACCCCATCACCCCGGCGACGGAGATCGTACAGATCTATGCCCAGATGGTCGCCGACGGCAAGGTCGGCACTGAGTTCGTGACCGTCGAGAGCGAGCACTCGGCGATGAGCGCCGTGATCGGCTCGGCGGCCGGCGGCGCGCGGACCATGACGGCGACCTCCTCCCAGGGCTTCGCCCTCATGTGGGAGGTCCTCTTCGTGGCCGCGTCCTACCGGCTGCCCATCGTCATGACCACCGTGAACCGCGCCCTCGCGGGCCCCATCAACATCCACTGCGATCACAGCGACACCATGGGCGGCCGCGACACCGGCTGGATCCAGCTCTACGGCGAGAACCACCAGGAGGCCTACGACAACTGCATCCAGGCGGTGCGCATCGCCGAGGCGATGGACATCCGCACCCCCACCATGCACATGTACGACGGCTACGTGATCAGCGGCGCCATCGGGCCGCTGCAGATGCTCACCAAGGAGCAGGTGCAGACGTTCATCGGCCCGTACCACGCCACCAACCCGATGCTCGACACCAAGCACCCCGTGACCGTGGGCCCGTTCGACGGCCTGCACGGCTGGTACTTTGAGCACAAGGTGGCGCAGAACCGCGCCATGGACCGGGCTCTCACGGTGATCCAGGACGTCGCCGACGAGTACGCCGAGATCAGCGGCCGTCACTACGGCCTGCTCGACCCGTACCGCCTCGACGACGCCGAGATCGCCATCGTCGTGGTCGGCTCCACGGCCGGCACGACCCGCATAGCGGTCGACAAGCTGCGCTCGCAGGGCGTCAAGGCCGGCATGGTGCGCGTGCGCGCCTTCCGGCCCTTCCCGCACGAGGCGTACGCCAAGGCGCTCGAGCACGTCAAGGTCGTGGGCGTCATGGACCGCGCCGACTCGTTCGGCGCCCAGGGCGGCCCCGTCTTCCTCGAGGTCCGCGCGGCCCTGTACGACAGCGACCCGCGGCCGCAGGTCCTGCCGTTCATCTACGGGCTCGGCGGGCGCGACATCTTCCCCGACAACATCGAGCAGGCGTTCGCCGTGCTCCAGAAGGCTGCGCAGAGCAAGAAGCGGACCTCCACGGAGCGCCGCTACCTCAACCTGCGCGAAGACTGAGGTGACCGGCATGGCGAGAAACGACTCAGGCAACGGCGGGCGCGCGGCGCAGCCCCAGGGCTCCGCCCTCTACGAAGTCCTCAAGGGCATCGACTTCGAGCGCCGCGAGCTGGTCGACAAGAGCAAGGGGGTCGGCCTCTTCGACCTCGTGAAGGCCAAGGACGGCAGCTACCGCTGCTACTCGTGCACCCTGTGCGAGCGTGTCTGCCCGGTGGACTGCATCGAGATCGACTACTGCCCCGAGTTCGAGGAGCTCCCGTTCGACGTCGCGGCCGAGCGCGCCGCCGCGC
>Ga0209538_1001338_pt1 | contig 13082 bp, 13 predicted proteins | sample BarGraNGADG00211_2_FD_184492 | JGI IMG/M metagenome (GOLD analysis project Ga0209538, IMG submission 184492) | Arctic peat soil microbial communities from Barrow, Alaska - Barrow Graham LP Ref core NGADG0004-211 (SPAdes) (version 2) | ecosystem: Environmental > Terrestrial > Soil > Wetlands >... | reverse complement strand
AGAACCTTTTACCACAGAAGATTTTGCCAAAATAGAGAAAAGAATGAAGGAAATTATCGCCTCTGATTATCCTTTTATCCGTGAGGAAGTTTCTCGTGCGGCGGCAGTGAAACTGTTTGAAGAAAGAGGCGAAAATTATAAAGTCGAATTGATTAATGATCTTCCAACTGATGTTACTGACGTCAGTATTTATAGGCAGAATGATTATATCGATTTATGTCGTGGTCCGCATATTCCTTCTACGGGTATGATCAAAGCTTTTAAGCTTCTGAGTGTCGCCGGTGCTTACTGGCGAGGCAATGAAAGAAATAAGATGTTGCAGCGCATTTACGGTACGGGATTCGCGGATGAAAAAGCCATCAATGTTTATTTGAATTTGCTGGAAGAAGCCAAAAAAAGGGACCATCGCCGTTTGGGTAAGGAGCTTGATCTTTTCCAGATAAACGAAGAGGCCGGGCCGGGTTTGGTTATCTTTCACCCCAAGGGCATGATGCTACGTTACATCATTGAAGATTGGGAAAGAAAAGAACATCTGAAGCGCGGTTATGGTATGGTTATGGGTCCCCAGATTCTCAAAGTTGATCTGTGGAAGAAATCCGGCCATTTTGATCACTATCGCGATAATATGTATTTTACTGAGGTGGATGAACAAGTTTATGGCATCAAGCCCATGAATTGTCTTTCACATATGTTGATCTATAAATCGAAAATTAGAAGTTACCGCGATTTGCCATTGCGCTACTTTGAGTTGGGCACAGTCCATCGCCACGAAAAAACAGGCGTTTTGCATGGTTTGATGAGGGTAAGGCAATTCACGCAGGATGACGCTCATATACTTTGTGCACCGGAGCAGTTAAATTCCGAAATTCGCGCTATTGCAGATTTTGTCAATTATGCTATGGGAATTTTCGGATTTGAATATGAGGTGGAGTTAAGCACCAGACCGCAAAATTCTATCGGCTCTGATGAAGATTGGGAGCTGGCTACTACAGCCTTAGAGGGTGCTCTTAAGGATAACAAAATAAACTATGAAGTCAACGCCGGTGATGGCGCTTTTTACGGACCGAAAATTGATTTTAAATTAAAAGATGCCTTGAAAAGAAAATGGCAGTGTGCGACGATCCAGTGCGATTTTACACTACCGGAAAGATTTGATTTGAGTTATATCGGTGCCGATGGAAAAAAACACCGGCCGGTTATGCTGCATCGGGTGATACTTGGTGCTGTCGAACGTTTTATAGGTATTCTTATCGAACATTATGCCGGAGCTTTTCCCGTTTGGCTTTCGCCTACACAGAGCATTTTATTGACAGTTACAGATAAGCAGATACCTTATGCCGAAACAGTTTATAATAAATTGATCGCATCTGGTATACGGTGCGAGAAGTTTTTTGAAAATGAGAAATTAGGCTATAAAATTCGTCAGGCGCAAATGCAGAAAATCCCATACATGCTGGTCATCGGAGATAAAGAAGTGGAAGCGCAGTCAGTTGCTCCACGGACGCGTGAAGGCCAGAATTTGGGTTCGTTACCTGTTGACGAATTTATTGCTTTTGTGCAGGAAATATGTGAGAAAAAGCAATAAGTTGCAATCTTTAAAACTTATTGGTTTCAGGAGGTGACATATAGTTAAGGATTTAAGAATCAATAGGGAAATAAAGTCGGCCACTGTCAGGGTGATTGCCGAAGAAGGCAAACAGTTAGGTGTCATTACATTGGAGGAAGCGATAGCCAATGCGGAAAGAGCCGGTTTGGATCTGGTGGAAGTGTCATCCAGTACTGAGCCGCCTGTCTGTAAGATAATGGATTACGGCAAATATCGTTACCGCCATAGCAAAAAATTGCATGATGCCAAAAAGAGCCAAACAGTGATTCATATAAAGGAAATCAGATTAAGGCCGAAAACGGAAGAACATGATGTTCAGGTTAAGATTAAGCACATTAAAAATTTTTTGGAGAAACACGATAAAGTAAAAATATCCATGATGTTCAGAGGGCGGGAAATTGCTTTTACCGAGATAGGCCGCAGGATGATGGATGAGATAAAAAGCGAACTGATCAATGAATGCATTATTGATCAGGAGCCGCGTCTCGAAGGACGCAACATGATAATGATAGTTTCACCAAAAAAATGATAAAAAAATAATAATGATAAAGAGGTGATCATATGCCAAAGCTAAAAACACATAGGGGAGCGGCAAAGCGCTTTTCGCTTACTGCTAAAGGCAAGATTAAACGTAGTAAAGCCTTTGCCAGTCACATCCTCACAAAAAAAACTACAAAGAGAAAAAGAGCATTAAGAAAATCAGCACTGGTTGATTCGGCAAATTACAAAGAAATCAAGAGGCTTATTCCTTATCTGTAGGCAATAGAGATTATTATATTAGTTATCAATTAGGAGAGAAAAATGTCTAGGGTAAAAAGGGGCGTGACAGCCCACAAGAGAAGAAGAAAGATATTGAAACTGGCTAAAGGGTTTTTCGGCGCCCGCAGCCGTTTGATCAGAACAGCTACTGAAGCCGTAAATAAAGCGATGAAGTATGCTTACCGTGATCGTCGCGTGAGAAAAAGAGAATTTCGCCAGTTATGGATTGCGCGTATCAATGCCGCTGCACGTCTCAATAATATATCTTACAGCCGGTTAGTTGACGGTATGAATAAAGCGGGTATTGAATTAGATCGCAAAATAATGGCAGAGTTGGCAGTGAATGATCCTCAAGGTTTCGCCCGGATTGTTTCAATGGCTAAAGGCGAGTAGTAAGCATGATTGGTGATCTTCAACAGCTAGAGATAAGCGCTCTTACCGAATTAGAGAAGGCAACAAACGAAGATCAAGCCCAAGCTGTTAGAACAAAATATCTTGGCCGTAAGGGGCGTTTAACCGGTCTTTTGAGAAACATCGCTCAAGTGCCCGATGCCGAAAAACCTTTGTTCGGAAAACGCTGCAATGAAGTAAAAGATACACTGAGCGCAAAGATCGATGAAGTGCTTTTTCAGCAATCACTCCGGAAAAAATCAGACGGTTTATTGAAGGAAAAAATCGATGTTACGATACCGGGCAGAAGCGTCAAATTCGGCAGAATCCATCCTGTAATTCAAATCCGCAGGGAAATTTGTGCCATTTTTGCTTCTTTTGGTTTTTCTATTGTCGAAGGACCGGAAGTAGAATTGGATTATTATAACTTTGAAGCACTCAATATACCGAAAGATCACCCCGCAAGGGATATGCAGGATACTTTTTACATTGAAGAAAATATTGTTTTGCGTACGCATACATCACCGGTTCAAGTGCGGATAATGGAAAAGATACAGCCACCGGTACGGATTTTATCGCCGGGAAGAGTTTACCGCCGTGATTCCGATGTTTCGCATACTCCGATGTTCCATCAAATCGAAGGACTGCTTGTGGACAAAGGTGTCAGTTTTGCTGATTTGAAGGGAATTTTAACTGCTTTTTTAAAAAAGATTTTTGGCATGGATACGACATTACGTTTTCGCCCCAGTTTTTTCCCCTTTACGGAACCTTCGGCAGAAGTTGACATCCGCTGTGTCATCTGCGGAGGAAGCGGTTGCCGTGTCTGCGGGCAGAGCGGTTGGCTGGAAATATTAGGTTCAGGAATGGTTGATCCGGCCGTATTCCGGAACGTAGGTTATGACTCCGAAGAATATACAGGTTTCGCTTTTGGTCTCGGTTTGGAACGCATAGCCATGTTGAAGTACGGCGTATCTGATATTCGACTTTTTTTTGAAAACGACATTCGATTCCTTAAACAATTTTAGGAGAGCCTTTTTTTATGCTGGTTAGTCTTAAATGGCTCAAAGATTATGTGGATATTAATGTAACTGCGGAAGAACTGGCCGGAAAGTTGACTATGGCCGGTTTGGAAGTCGATGAAATAAAAACTATTCGTCCCTCATTTAGCGGAGTTGTGGCCGCTAAAATTATTTCCGTCAAACCTCACCCTGCTGCCGACAAACTATCCCTGTGTGATGTGACTGATGGCTCCCAAACGTATAGAGTTGTTTGTGGTGCCAAAAATATAAAAGCAGGTGATATTGTTCCATTGGCTAAAGTCGGAGCAACGATTCCCGGTGGATATACAATAAAATCATCAGTTTTACGAGGAGAGAAATCAGACGGGATGCTCTGCTCAGAGGCTGAACTTGAGACGGGTGATAATTCCTCCGGTATTTGGCAACTGCCCGAAAATTTGACTTTGGGCGTACCATTAGAAACTGCTCTTGATTTAAGCGATACGGTTTTAGATGTAAGTATTACTCCCAATCGTGCTGATTGTTTGAGCATGATTGGAATCGCACGGGAAGTAGCCGCAATTACCGGCGAAAAAATAAAGATTCCTGTTGGCCTGATTAAAGAAATTATTGAAGATATTAGTTTACATACATCAGTGACAATTATTGATGCTGACCTCTGCCCGCGTTACACAGCGCGACTTCTTATAAACGTCAAGGTTGGTTCTTCACCAGCCTGGATGAAAACGAGATTAGAGTCAGCAGGATTACGCTCTATAAATAATGTTGTTGATGTAACAAATTTTGTTATGCTCGAGATGGGTCAGCCTCTTCATGCATTTGATTTTCGTTTCCTGGAGCAGGGGAAAATTATTGTCCGAAAATCACGGGATGATGAAGAATTCACTTCCCTGGATGGCAAAACCCGCAAGCTGCCGGCAGATACTTTATTGATTTGTGACGGGGTAAAACCTGTGGCTATCGGTGGAATTATGGGTGGTCTTAATTCCGAGGTTAAGGATGACACGCAGATTGTTTTGCTGGAGAGTGCTTATTTCAATCCGGTTTCCATTCGTCGTTCGGCACGCAAACTGGCAATGCCTACTGATGCATCTTTCCGTTTTGAAAGAGGAATAGATCCGGAAGGAGTAATAAGAGCACTAAATCGTGCGGCACAGCTAATTGCTGATCTTAGCGGTGGTAATATTTATAAAAATTGTATCGATGAATATCCACAAAAAGTTCCGGCTGTTAAAGATATTCCTTTGCGCCTAAGCAGGATTAGTCAATTAACAGGTACTGCAATTGACGCGAAAGAGGTTATTAAAATATTGCAGAGTATTGGTATGACTGTAGGAAATGCCGGTAAGGACTATTATCTCGTGACACCGCCGACCTTTCGTGTAGACATAAAAAGAGAAATCGATTTGATTGAAGAAGTGATCAGAATCTACGGATATGATCGCGTTCCGGTGACACTACCTAATGTTGCGGTTGTAGAAATGGCTTCTAATCCCCGGATGGATTTAGAAGAGAAAATTAGACATATACTTATTGGTACAGGTTATTCAGAAGTTGTCAATTATAGTTTTGTAACCCCGGAATCAGTCAATTATCTTTGTTTACCGAAAAATGATGAAAGGCGGCGTTTAGTACGGATTAAAAATCCACTGGTAGAAGACCAATCCGTTATGCGGACAACGATGGTTTTTGGATTGCTCGATGCCATGAAGAAAAACAACAATAACGGTTCTCTCGATTTAAAGATTTTTGAAATGGGACGTGTTTTTATTGATCGTGAAAGAGAAGAACTTCCTGAAGAAAAAAATATGCTCGCCTGCCTATTGACGGGAGTAATGACAGATAATCTGTGGGGTAACAAGGTAAACGCCGATTTTTATGATCTGAAAGGTTGCCTCGAAAACATCTTTTACGATTTTAAATTAACCAATTGTCACTATCGTTCATCAATTTCAGAGCCATTTTTACATCCGGGTAAATCTTGCGGAATATATATTGGTGAATTATTAGCTGGTTATATGGGCCAGGTGCATCCGGATACTCTGGAAAGAATGGATTTAAGAAATTGTGCCTGTGTCTTTGAAATAAATTTAGATATTTTAGCAAATCAAGTCAATAATCTTATTCATTATAAAGAAATATCAAAATTTCCTGCCGTAACACGCGATGTTGCTTTTCTGATTCCTGCTGAAATGGAAACCAATTACATGATTGATATTGTTTTGCGTCAGAACGAAGAATTGCTTGAAAATGTGGTAATTTTTGATATATACGCAGGAAAAGGAATTTCTGAAGGCATGAAAAGTCTGGGGCTGCGTTTTTCCTATCGTGCGCCGGATAGAACCTTAACTGATGTGGAAGTCAACAACATCCACGACAAAATTGTGCAGAACACCGTTGGATTGACGGGTGCAAAAATAAGAGGCGAATAGTTAGTTAGACAAAGTTAAAAGGAGGAAAAGAAATGACGAAGATTGATATTATTCAAAATGTTTATGAAAAGCTTGGTTTTTCCAAGAAAGATTCCGCGGATATTGTTGAGTCAGTATTTGACATTATCAAAGACAGTCTCGCGCAGGGAGAAAAAGTTAAAGTTTCCGGATTCGGTAACTTTATGGTGAAAGAAAAACGAGCTCGCCGCGGCCGTAATCCGCAAACTGGACAAGAAATCTCAATTACAGCGCGGAGAGTATTGACATTCAAATCGTCTCAGGTTTTGCGAAAGGCACTGAACGGATAAAAGCTTTTCTACGCATACACAGATATTAAAACAGTTTGAGATAAAATCAAATCTGGTTTTATTTTAAAGCCAGGAAGTAGTTAATTTGATTTTAACTGTGTTGTGCCGGGGAATTTAGCCGCAAGGATTCAGGAATTGTATGGACACAATAATTCCCGAAAAGGTATATTTCCGTATTGGAGAAGTTAGTAAAATCCTTGACGTTGAGCCGTATGTCATCAGGTACTGGGAGACTGAATTTAAAACTGTAAAGCCGGTAAGAACAAAGACTGCGCAACGTTTGTACCGTAAAAAGGATGTGCAGGAATTATTAAATATCAGGAATTTGCTTTATTTTCAACGGTTCACTATTGATGGCGCGAAAAAGCAACTCTTTAAGATGCGCAGTAATAACGAACCTAAAAAGGGAGATGAGGAAGAAGAAAAGCTAATTTTGATTAAAAGAGAACTACAGCAAATTAGAAAAATAATAAGTTAAAAAAAGCCGGCAAATCCACTTGCCGGCTTTTTTATATATGTTTGATAAATTAATTAAGGATTTTATCCCTTTTTGTTTGCTCTCTTGGAAGCTTTGAGCGGATTAATTTTCTGTGTTGATTCGGCTACTTCAATCTTAGTGTGCGATGCGGTTGGACACTTACCGTTGAGCCACTTGCTTTTCGGATCAGGATAGACCTTACAGTATTTGCCGGCTTCGTAATCAATTATCTTATTACACTCTTCACATTTGTCGATTATTGTATGGCAGCTACCACCAAAAAAGCCGCAGCTTTTTTTGCTCATGAAAGCGCATTCCAATCCCACTTTAACAGTTTGACAAAGCATTTGAACGACCCCCTTTATTTAAATTTCCTTTTGGAAGACGCAGCAGCAAGTAAATGAATAATAGCGATAAATTCTGCCTACGCCATTGACCCTAAAACGGCGTGTCTTTAGCAACAAAACAAGCGCCTGTCAAGAAAAAATGAAGGTTAGTAAATTCACATTGTAGAATATAAAGTGATTGATTATAAATATTTGCAGGTTTATAGCTTACCTTCCACTACCAGTAAAACATCCCGATCTTCCTGATTTACCTTCATATGACCTATATGAATCATCATCTCTTGGCGGAAATATTATAACTTTACGGTCTTCTTTCATCTGTATAAATATGCTGCCGCTAATTAGAGAATACCAGACACCGATTTTATTATCTTTATCATCAAATATATAAAATCCATGCATGGTTTGGGAGCAGCACTGTATTGATCGTGTATTCATATTTGTTACAAGTTCACTAAATAATTCCGGCGTCATGTCGATTTGCTTCCAGAGATCGGTTTCCAGTGTATAGACTTTATTCAATCCCAGAATTGAGGTCGGATAAACATCGGAGCCGGTAATGTAATAGTTGAAATTGGTATTTATTTGAAATTTGTTAAAAGAGTCGGTCACATTAGCATCGGTTTCAATTCTCCCCCAATTTTTAAAGAAAGAACTGGTGCAACCGGCCACAGAAAAAAGTGCGACAAGAGTAATGATGCAAAAGACTAATTTAGAATATTTATACATTTATTTCTCCTTCAGGAGAGCTTATTTTCTCTAATTTTTACTATGGAATAAAGAATATGTCAACTTAGTCAGTGGGTGATATAATCTTGCTGCCTTTAGCCCAACATCCTGTAGATCGGGGGTGGATGTGTTATTGCAGACGTAAGGTTCAGCGTAGGGCGCGTTCCCCCGGCGCATGAGACTGTGTCATAATCCTAATGGAGGGGGTACAACGACCGAAGTAATTGTAGTGTGGATGAAGCAGAGCGCACCAACCGTGTTGGTGGAACCACTGCGGCTTGTTCCACCCTACGAAAAATTATAATAATTTAGACGCCATTTTGTCATTCTCCGGTGCTGTGCCTGGCGGATGCCGGGTGACCGGAGAATCCGGAAAGCATGATACGAGTAACGATCTCGATCTCCAAGTGTCTTTTCAATTATGAGACTGCTAATAATATTAGCAAAAAAATACTATTTCCCTCCGGAATAGTAACGGGGAATCTTTGTAAAAACTATTGGCATATTTTAAAGATTGGATTATAGATTAAATAATACCATTTCGCTTTCAAAGGATAACGCGACGACGCGGCCAACAAAGTTAGCCAAAGAAAGCGAATTGGTATAAGTATTTGTTGATTGTTATAGCGTTACTAAATTGTTTAAATATCAAAATAATAATCATTTAGCTAATCAGAAAGGAAGGTTAATAAAATGATTGGAGAAAAAATCAGAAATGCGATGAATGAGCAGATAAAACATGAAATGGAATCGTTCTATATATATTTATCAATGACCGCCTATTTCCATGCGCAGAACCTTGACGGCATGGCACACTGGATGCGTTGTCAGGTGCATGAAGAAATGATCCACGCCATGAAATTTTATGATCACATCCTCGACAGAGGCGGCCTGGTGACGCTTTTGGATTTAAAGCAGATTAAAACAACATGGAAGAAACCTCTGGAAGCCTGGCAGGACGCCCATGAGCATGAAAAGTTTATTACTGGGAAAATTAATAATCTAACCAAGATTTCCCGTGAAGAAAACGACTATACCTCAGAGCCGCTACTCTCCTGGTTTTTAAATGAGCAGATTGAAGAAGAAAAAAATACGGAAAAAGTTTCCCGTGAACTGGCCATGGTAGAAAACTCCAAAGAGGGTATTTTGATGCTGGATCGGGAATTGGCCACGCGTGTCTTTGTAGCGGGATCACCGCTTGATCCGGCTGCCTATAATATTGCCCCATGATACTGTTTGCTCAATAAAGGAGTCCGGCTATTATTAATTACAACCTCTATCTGAAAAAAATTCAAGATGGACAAAAAGGCATAAATCCCTTTCTGGATTACTTCGGGATTAGCATGATTGACTTCAAAGATGGCTATGCCCGGTTCAGGATGTCGGTGCGTCCGGAATATTTGCAGGGTGCAAAAACAATGCAGGGCGGGCTTATTGTCGCGCTGGCTGACGAGGCGATTGCTCACGCGATGATGTCTCAATTATCGCCGGATGAAGGTTTGACAACCATTGAACTCAAGAGCAATTTTCTGGCGGGAGTGAGCAGTGGAGAGCTTACCGCAACTGCCACCGTTTTTAAAAAGGGGCAAAGCCTGATTATCGGTGATTGCCTAGTAACGGATGATAAAGAAAAAAATATCTGCCGGGTTTCGGCAACGTTTCTGCTCTTAAAGAAAAAGTAAATTTGTAAAGGCATACAAGTGGCGGAGACCTCGTCATTTCAAAAGTGTCTCCCATTCGCGGGTGTGCGAAGTTGAAAGGCGGAATAACCATGACGATTTGCACAAAAATCGTCATTGCGATAAATTCTGTTTTTGTGTTAATCTTTTGAACAACAAGTTGAACCTTCCGGAAAGGGGTGATGTATGAAAAAAATTTCCAAGCCTCCTCAGAATATAGCCCGCAATCAAACGCCGACTATCTTTGATCGATCCTGCATGAATTTAGTTATCAACTTATTTAATAAAATCGAAACGGGCGGTCTCACCTTCTATCTGCCGGACGGCAGCGCGCGGTATTTCGGCGACAAGAACTCATCCTTTCAGGCCCAAATGACCATTAATGACTATCGCTTTTTTAAAGACGCGGTTCTTGGCGGCGACGTGGGTCTGGGCGAAGCTTACATGAAGGGTTTCTGGGATACAGATGATATTCCGGCGTTGTTTAGCGTTTTGATTAAAAATCGCCAGGCGCTGGCCAACGGGAACATGACCACGGCATGGCTGGTGCGTCAGAAAGACCGCCTCATGCACGCGCTTCGCGCCAACACGCTCATCGGATCGCGCAGGAACATCGGCGAACACTATGACCTGAGCAACGATTTCTTCCAGACCTTTCTGGACCCGACCATGCTGTATTCCTGCGGCCTTTACCGTGGCGAGAGCGACACCTGCGAAGACGCGCAGCGCCGCAAACTGCAAAGTATCATCGACAAGGCGCGTATTGAATCGACAGATCACGTTCTGGAAATCGGCTGCGGTTGGGGCGGTTTCGCTATGGAAGCGGTTAAACAAACAGGTTGCCGGGTCACCGGCATTACCGTCTCCGAAGAACAGTATCATCTGGCGCAGGAGCGTGTCTTGAAGGCCGGCCTGCAAGATAAAATCACGATTCTGTTTAAAGACTATCGGCATGTGGCGGGTCTGTTTGACAAGATTGTGTCTATCGAAATGCTCGAAGCGGTCGGCCATAAATATCTGGGAACGTTCTTCACGGCTTGCGACAAGCTGCTCAAACCAGCAGGAAGGTTGGTCATCCAGGTGATTACCATCCCTGATCAGAGCTATGAGAATTACCGGCGCAATACAGACTGGATTCAAAAGTATATTTTCCCCGGCGGCCATCTGCCCTCTGTAACAGTGCTGTCACAGGTCGTTACCAGAAATACCAGTCTGTTGATGGAACAGCTGGAAGATATCGGCACGAATTACGCCCGGACGCTCAAGGACTGGCGCGAATCATTCACGCGCAACCTGAGCAAAATTAACTCGCTGGGATTTGATGAAATCTTCCAACGCAAATGGATTTATTACCTGGCCATGTGTGAAGCCGGTTTTCGTGAGCGGGCGATCGGCGACATCCAGGTCGTCTTCCGCAAACCGGCATAGAATATGTCATTCCCCGGCTTGACCGGGGAATCCAGAAAATATGATTATGACTAATTGCAGTTGAAGGGGCACCCCCTCGCTCAGAATGCCCTGAAACTGTGGCTCTACGGCTCATTGCGCGACAGCCGGAAACTCACCCTTCGGGTTCAGACAGTCCGGCTGTCTTATGCTCCATTTGTGAAACTCCAATTCCGAAAGCGAAGCGCAGCGGAATTGGTAAGTTGAACAATCCCGCAACGCGGATGGTAAAAAAATAAGCTCGCTTATTTTGTACCCGTGGTTCGCCTTGCGCCACAACGTTTCGGGCATATTCGCTTAGGGTATGCCCCGGTTCAACTGCTGTGTTATTAGGATTAAGTATTTTTTTCAGGGTGTTATACCGCAAATTTGCGGTGTTTAGGTTTTTATAAAGATACATATAAAAATTGTTGAGTATAGAAAGAGATGAAGCCTATACAAGAGCAAGGTCCACAGTTCGTTTCTCTTCTCCGGCGCAAGTTGGAGTTAAAGAAGTTGAATGAAGAACTCCATCTGCTTCAAGTCGGAAGCACTGATATCGTGGAAGAGGGATATGACAATTGGAATGGTGGGCAGTACTACTACACGTTGTACATCGATATACCACTTGAGCTGTTTGTCGAAATTGAAGACAGATTTGAAGCAATTGAAAAGCGAATACTGAAAGAGGTCGTATCCCTGAGGAGAGGTGAAGGTAACGAGCAAATAACCGCCGTTACTATTCGAAGTGCCCCGGATAGTTCTCCGTTGAGTCCTCACCTAACTGATGTGTCTGGAACCACAGTATCTCCCACATTCTGGGAAGCTTACCATTTCAAGATTTTCATCAGTCATGTCGCGAACCACAAGAAACAGGCTCGTGAATTGAAGATTGCGTTCAAGAAGTTTGGCGCCACGTCGTTTGTTGCGCATGAAGATATTGAGCCGACAAAGAAATGGCTTGATGAAATTCAATCTGCTCTCTTGTCAATGGATTCTATTGTTGCCTTAGTTACACCGGACTTCATCCAAAGTAAATGGTGCGATCAAGAAGTTGGTATTGCGATGGGACTGGGCCGACTAGTTGTTCCAGTTCGCATGGGTGCCGATCCCTACGGTTTTCTAGGCAAGTACCAAGGTTTGGCTTCTTTTGGGAAAACGATGGATCAGGTTGCCAGCGAGGTATTTTCGATCGTTGCCATTAATGACATGACAAGACTAAAAGTCGCCTCTGCCCTTGTCGAACAAATCTATCGTTCCAATACATATGCTGAGTCAAAAAGACTGACCGACCTATTGGAGAGGTTGCCCGTGATTACGAGCGATAATGCAAGGCGACTTAATCAGGCGGTCACTGACAATTCGCAGGTAAATGAGTCATTCGGTGTGTCCAATCGCATCGCGTCGTTGCTCCAAAAACATGGTCACAAGAAGCCGACATAAACAAGTGTCGTAACTGACCTGCCACGCTAACTTTACATGGGTCGGTTCAAATCACTGAAATGTGATCTTGCAGCCGATGCAAAAGGATCGCGTAGCTGAAGCGTAACGTAAAATTAAATAGCCTATGCAAAACGAAATTATCAATATTCTGCCGAATCAGGAAGACTACGGCATCGGATTTGCCGATATGGCTGAATCAGACCGTTTGCCTTCTTCGGCTAACTTTGTTGGCTGCGTCGTCGGCTTCCTTAACGTATTCGTAATACGCCTGCGGCGTCTCCTCCTTGCCGCCGCGTTATCCTTTGAACGCAAATGGTCTGACACGTTAGATGATCATTATCCATACCACTATGCCGTCGTGATCGGGAAAAAGCTCGATGATGCGATAATCGACGGAATCAAAGATGGTCCGACCATGGTTTACTATGAATTATACAAAGCCACCAACGACGAGCTCAATTTAATCA
>Ga0209538_1001337_pt1 | contig 13099 bp, 13 predicted proteins | sample BarGraNGADG00211_2_FD_184492 | JGI IMG/M metagenome (GOLD analysis project Ga0209538, IMG submission 184492) | Arctic peat soil microbial communities from Barrow, Alaska - Barrow Graham LP Ref core NGADG0004-211 (SPAdes) (version 2) | ecosystem: Environmental > Terrestrial > Soil > Wetlands >... | reverse complement strand
GCGCCGATCAGGCGTGGTAGGCGCTGGCTTCCCGTCCAGCCGGGCTGGGTACCTATCTTCGTCTCTGGGAAGGCGAATTCGGCGAATTCGGCGGCCAGGCGGATGTCTGCGCACAACGCCAACTCCAACCCTCCGCCGAAACAGAAGCCGTTGACTACCGCGATGGTGGGCAGATGCAGGCGGGCCAGGCGCTCGAAGACGCGATGGCCCGGCCGCACCCAGGCCCGCCACATGGCGATCGGGTCGGCCCCGGCCACCGCGTCCCACTCGTTGATGTCGGCCCCCACGCAGAAAGCCCGGCTGCCCGCGCCCGTGATCACCACCACGCGCACGTCCGGCGCCGCCTCGACCGCGGCGATCAGTTCCTCCAGCCGCAGCAGCATCGCCATGCTGATGGCGTTACGCTTCTCTGGCCGGTTGAGGGTGATTGTTGCAATGCCGTCTTCTACTTCGTACAAGACCAGTGACGCACTCACACCTCACCTCCTTCCCGCGCCGGCAGCGCCAGGCCCATCCGCCCAGGCCGGAACAGGCGCGCGTCCATCTCCCGCAACGCAGGGCTGACGCGCAACGGCACATCTGCCTGGTTCAGCACGTCGCGCTCCAGGTCCAGCCCCGGCGCAATCTCGAGCACCGTCAACCCGGCCGGCTCCAGCCGGATCACGCAGCGCTCGGTCACATACAACACGTCCTGTCCGTTCTCTTGCGCCCGATGCCCGCTGAATGTCACGTGCTCGACATCGGGCGTGAATTTGCGCACCTTGCCTTCCTTGACGATGCACAGGCGGCCCTCCTCGATCTTGAGTTCCAGGCCGCCGGCCGTGAAGTAGCCGCTAAAGACGATGGCGCGCGCATTGGCGGTAATGTCGATAAAGCCGCCCACCCCGGCGGTCACGTGCGGCCGGGCCGCCAGCCGTGAGACGTTGACATTGCCGAAGCGGTCCACTTGCATAAACGAGAGCAGTGCGCGGTCAAACCCGCCGCCGTGGAAGTAGGTGAACTGGTCGGGCGAGGCTACGAGTGCCTGGGCATTGACCGCGCAGCCGAACTGGAAGCCGGTCAGCGGCATACCGCCAACCGCGCCTTGCTCGATGACCCAGGTCACCTGGCCATGAAGCCCCTCTTCCAGCAGGATTTGGGGGACCAGCGCCGAGATGCCAAAACCCAGGTTGACTACCTCTTCGCAGCGCAAAGCCAGGGCCGCGCGCCGGGCAAGTACCTTGTCTGGCCCGAAGGGCACCACGCTGAAGGCGCTGAGCGGTCGCCGCGTCTCGCCGCTGATGGCCGGGTCATAGGGCGTCTGAGTCGTTTGCCATTGCTCGGACTCTACGACGACGTAGTCAACGAGGATGCCGGGCACGCGCACCGTTTGCGGCGCCAGCGCGTCGCGCGCGGTCAGCCGCTTGACCTGGGCGATCACCAGGCCACGGTTGTTGCGCGCCGCCAGCGCCACGTCGTAGGCGCCCAGGTAGGCGCCCTCGTGCTCCATCGAGATATTGCCGTCTTCATCCGCGGTGGTGCCCCGGATGATGGCTACCTGTGGCGAGATCGCACGGAAATACAGCCACTCCTCGCCGTCAAAATCCACCACGCGCACGATCTCCTCCGTCGTGCGGGCGTTCATCCGCCCACCCAGACGCCGCGGATCGACAAACGTATCCATGCCCACCTTGGTCAGCACACCCGGCCGCCGGGCCGCCGCCTCACGCAGCATATGAAACAGGATGCCGCTGGGGATGTTATACGCTTCCACCTCGTCGTTGTGGATCATCTGCCAGATGCGCGGGCTGGCCATCGAGCCTGGCCCGCTTGGGTACGACCCGGCGATGACCCGCCGTAAGAGGCCGGGCTGCGCCAGGTGATCCACCCCGGCGATGCCGTACATGTCACCCGATGCGATCGGGTGGTAGGTGGTCAGGTCACGGGGCTCTCCGCTCACGCGGAAACGTTCGCCGATGGCCTTGAGGACCGTGTCGGGACAGTGCAGACCGGAGGATGAGTTGATACAAACAACAGCGCCGCTCGGAATCAGGGCAGCCGCTTCCGCCGGTGAGACGACTTTGACGCGAGTCATGGACGGCCTCTTCAGGGTGCAATTTAGAGCAGAAAGCGCCGGCATGATACCAGCGCCGATAGATCCTGTCAATGCTCCTGTGGGGTTTGCGCACGGCACTATCAAGGTGCTACCGCGCCGAGTAACTGCAACGCTTGATGCAGCGAAGAGCGCTACGTCGCTAATGAAACCGAAACCTGTGACCCCGAGAACGCCCTGCAGCTCATCACCGATGTGAGCGTGGCCTCCAATACCACTGAAGATGGCGCGTTGCTTGCCACGGCGCTGCCCGATCTCAAGCAGCGCAGCGACCTGAACACACTCTGCGCCGATGGCGCCCACGTAGGACCGCAGAGCGATACGGTCCTACGGGAACAGCAGGTGACCCCGATCCAAACTCCCATCGTCGGAGTGAAGCCGGATCTGGGGAAGCTGCATTTGGCTGATTTTGCCATCACCCAAGATGGCCAGGGGCTCCCGCTGACCATCACCTGTGCGCGGGGCCAGACCGTGCCGGCGGCCTTCATCCCTCCAGGCGATACACCAGGTGGCGCCTCAGTATCGTGGAGTATTTGACGTACGCGTTCCGCGCTCAGGCCGAATCGCGCGCCGATGCCCGCCAGTGTCTCGCCCTGCCATCGCTAGGCTTTCATCTCGCTACGACGGTCATGCCAGACCTCGGTCGAATCGGGCAGCGCGAGCGAGCCAGTTGGTGGCCATCGCGCAGGAAGATGAGTCGGGTCTGTTACATGATGTAAGTTCGAATCTCCTTGGGGGACTTCGATAACTCCTATACCAACCTCTGCGATTTAACCCAGAAGTTTGCCGTCCTGGCAGGCTAATGCTTCAGATCCACCCCTGGCAGACTTATGCTTCGCGGACCGGCGACCGGGATGTCGAACACGCGCTGGATGCGAGCCGGCTCGGCAGCGGCAATGACGACGATCTGAGCGGGGCGGGCGTTGTTGACGTAGAAGGCGTCTGTGTCTCGGTCGTACACCGTCCAGCGCGTGCGTCCCGGCACAGGCAGGCTGTGTACCATTTGCCGGCGTTCCACGTCTACAATGGAAACGGTAAAGGAGCCGCTGATCTGCGAATCGCCCACGTTGGCAACCAGCAGGTGGTTGCGTCGAGGATCGTAGGCCAGGCCATTGGGCCGAACGCCCACAGGAATGCGGCTCAGCCTGGCCTCCGTGCCGGCCTGAAAGACCGAAACCGTGTGATCAGCCTGAGCCTTTCGCGACCTGCAAACGACACCAGGCATAGAGCGAGTCATACACGGCAAACTGCTGCTTCAGGTTCTCCGTATCTTCGGGATAGCGCAGGCTGTACCCGACGGCGATGGCCCCGAAGCCACGCGCGATAGGATCTTTGTCGATATCTTCGGCCACATCCGCCGCGTGGACGATCTGGGCCAGGCGCAACAGTGCCGGGTCTTTCAGATCGTACTTGAGGATGATTGACTCGAAGGAGCAGCGCCCCTCATGGTGGCCAAGCTCGACACCGGGCGCATCGAAGGGGATCGCGCCGGTTTCGGCAACAACCTTGTCGATAGGCGAATCAGAATTCGCCGCTCTTGGGTACAAACAGAAACTCGGCCTGGTTGTCGATGAAACGGCTGATGAGCCAGGGACAGGCGACGCGGTCAACGTGAACGTGTGAGCGAGTAATCCACTTCATGGTCTTGCCTCCTGCTGGGATCGGGTTATCTCCGCGGTCTGGCCCGCGGAGAAGGTATGGGATGGCGAGGTAAAATCGGCCACAGGGCGCTGGCGCACCACGACGGTCCAGTACAAGGGGATGCCCAAGTTAAGATAGAGCAATAGGGATGTCAATGGTCGGAGGGTACTACTGCGTTGAGAGTCCCTCGCCATGGAGGGGCAGGGCCCACCGAACGCTCGGCGACGTCAGGGCGGCTGATCATACCTTGACGTCGCCTTTGAAGTTCGCGTTCGGGCATGCTTGTCCGAGTCTGTGCCCTGTCAGTCAACCAGGGCCCATGTGCCCTGGCCGGCAGTCTTTCCCAGATAGCCGTCAATAATCACGTTCCCGGCGCCGTTCAGGTTAAACTGATCGACAATGAACGTGATGTTAAACTCGCCGCTGCCCCCAAAATCCAGTCCGGCAGCGGGGAAATAGAGCACACCGCTAAAGCTGTTAGCGTTGGCGCCGCCGCCCCAGAAAGCCGCCGGGTGATTGTCGCGCGCCTGGAAGAACAGGACCCCGACATAGTCGCCGCTGGTCTGCGGGCTGAAGTTCACATAACCGTTGCCCGAGTGCACAAGGCTGGAATCAGTGTCGATGTAAAAGAACAGGCCGCTGCCCGACAGGTTTACGCTGCCGGCTACTTTGAAGGCGTCGCCGCGGATGATATACACTCCAGCGCACGCTCCCCCCGTGTCGAAGGTCACGTTGCCGCCGCCGCCGATCGACAGCCCGCCGGTGTAGATGCCAGGCTTGAAATGGTTGTCAGAGGGGACGTTCGGACCCCAAAAGGGACAGCCCGTGCCCGTGGGCGCTGGCAGTTTCCCCAACGGGTCCTGTACCACCGCCGAGTGGATCACAGGCGCCGGCGTGATGTTGCTTGACCCAACCGGGGCATAGCTGCCCACAATCTCCATCCCTGTAGCCGTCGTGATGTGACCGCTGCCTGGGGCTTGAACAGCCTCCAAATAACTCGAGTTGACATGGATTGTTCCGTTATTGACGGTGACGGACGCACTGCCGGTCATTAGCATGCTGCTCTGCGAGCTGGTTAGGTCCAGGACGAGCACAGGATTTCCCGCACCCCCGCCCCGGCAGCCCGCGGTGGTGCTGGCCGTTATCGTGAAGGTTCCTCGCCATACGATCGAGACGAATACCGGCGTGTAAGTATCCGTAATCACCACCCGGATATAGCTAGTGAAATTTTGCGCGACCGGAGGAAATTTGATGTCGGCCTTGCCCGTGAACCCATTTAGTGCCACATAGTCGTTAGCGCTGTTCGTTGCAGCAAGTTGGCCGTCCGTACCGTTCGTACAAAGAGCCGCTGCGCCGGCCAAAACGGCTGCATCGGCCGCGTTCTGCGCCTGCTGACGGCGGGCATAGACCATGCCAAGATCGATGACCAGGCCGACTGCACACAGCAACAGGGGCATCAAGAGGGCTACCAGGACAACTTGCTGTCCCCTCTCTTCTTTGATCCAGTTCTTCATCTTAATCCTCGCTTGGCAACTGAGGTCAATTAACGATCTCTGCGGTTTGGCGAGCGTGCAGTTTGAGCGGTAAGCCGGACCAGAACGCACCGGTAAGGGGGGTGACAGTATACGTGAGTACAACGGTCACGTCATTTCCGACAGCGTTGCCCCCAACCCCCCAGGAAGGCGTGATCTGCAAATTAGCCGGGTTCAACCCAAAAGCATTGTTTAGCACGCACTGCTCGATGCTCCCACAATTACCTGGCACCGCCGCTGAACTGTGCGTGCTGGCGTAGCGGGCGCCATAAGCGACTGCTGCGCTGAGCGTTACCTGGTTCCAGAGTATGATTGAGCCATCCAGGATAAACAGGACCAACGTGAAGAACAATAAAGAAGTCAGGGCGAATTCCACGAGTGCTTGCCCGCTTTCGCGCTGTGGCCGCCTCATGGGTGCACCTGACGCACTGCATTGCCCGATCTGGTGATCTCGCCCGACCCAGCCCCCAGGATCAGCATGCCGGATACTGTGCAGTCGACGGTCACGCTGACATACTTTTTCTCGCTCCCGTCTGGCCACACGCTAGGCGTCACCTCTGGCCGCACGCTACTCGTCACCTTGGGGCCAGTCATCTTGGGGCCAGAGGTGCACTGCCAGTCTGGGGAAGCGGTTTGCACCGCGGCCCGGATACCGGGATCATCGGCTGCTGGTGTCGGGCCCTTGGAAGCATAGCTGGCCCCGGCATTGGCCGTTATGCTTGCGCGTAGGTAGGACTGATATACGGAGGCGAAGTCAGCGACACCCAGTCCAACGTCAATAGTAACGCGAGGACAAGGGCGAACTCCACCAAACTCTGTCCGTCTTCCCGCATTAGTTGCTGCATGGCCTCAATCCTCACCAACCGGTAACCCTAAGCCCCAGTTTAACTGACGCGAGCCCTACAGGAAGTAGGGCTTTGGTTACCATTACAAATGTCCTGTCGCCTCTCCACGCCGCTATCATAGCACGGTTCGGCGATCCTATTCCTTAGAGATTGCCTACAATAGAGATTGCTTACAATGTAAAGGCTGCCAGCCAGGCGGTGGCATAAGTTGCCGTTGTGACCCCACAACTATATCCGACCGACTTGACCGACAAGAGGAAGGATAGGCTTCTCACAATCCACTTACCGAGTGAGGTGGGTGGAGGTCACCTTCGAAGAGGTCCGTCGCGATTTGGGCGTCGAGACCCAACGCCAATGGTCCGCCGTGGGCATCGCCCGCACCACCCCGGCCTTGCTGGCTCTGTTCACGTTGGTCACGCTGTTGGTTCATCGTTTGCTCGATGATAAAGACTTGCCGACCCGAGAGGCAGCCTGGTATCGGAAAGTCCAGGCCAGCTTCTCGGACACGCTGGCCTATCTGCGCCTGCAACTCTGGCCCGCCAGGATATTGTGGCGGTCGTCTATCGAGCCTGATATGGCGGAAATCCCACGGGGGCTCCTGGATTGCCTTACTGACACGCTGGCCTACGGACCCTGATCCAGCCAGCAATGGACAAAGCCCAGCTTAGCGACTGGTTGAAATCTGAACAACAATAAGCTCGGCCACGACGCGCCCAATCCCCCCGTGCCAGACCGCCAGATTGCCCGCATGCAGGGCTGTGGTAAGCTGTGAACAAGCAAACGCCTCACCCCAACGCGAGTGCCAACCGGGTGCAACCTCACTCGATTGCCGCCACCGACGGAGCATCCTCGCATGAGCCAACTCGAACAGCTCAAACCCAACGCCGCGCTGCGCGGCATCCTGCCCGATGCCCTGGTCACGGTGGTCAGCGTGCAATGGTTCGGCTCCGAGGCCCTCGAGCTGACCTACAAGACGGCGGCGGGCAAGGTGGCCAACGAGCTGATCTATCGCCACGACGAGGCCAGGCTGGAAGTCGTCGAGCAGGGCCGGCCCTGGAGTTTCGACGGCGACGGCGCGCTCTTCCGCCTGGACTCCGAGGCGCAGCGCATCCGGCTGGCACACCTCTTCGACCCGGTGCTGGCGGTCCATACCTCGCTGGTCGAGCCACTGCCGCACCAGATCACGGCCGTTTACGAGTCCATGCTGCCGCGCCAGCCGCTGCGCTTTCTCCTGGCCGACGATCCGGGCGCCGGCAAGACTATCATGGCCCGCCTGCTCATCAAAGAGCTGATCGCGCGCGGCGACCTGCAACGCTGCCTCGTGGTCTGCCCGGGCAGCCTCGCCGAACAGTGGCAGGACGAGCTCTACCGCCGTTTTCACCTGCCCTTCGAGATCCTGACCAACGACAAGCTGGAAGCGGCGCGCACCGGCAACTGGTTCCTCGAAACCGACCTGGTCATCGCCCGGCTCGACAAACTCGCGCGCAACGAAGACGTGCAGCAGAAGCTCCAAACTCCCGATTGCCGCTGGGATCTCATCGTTTGCGATGAGGCGCACAAGCTGTCGGCCACGGTCTTTGGCGGTGAGATCAAGTACACCAAGCGCTACCGGCTCGGCCAGCTCCTCTCGACCCTCACGCGGCACTTTCTGCTGATGACGGCGACGCCCCACAACGGCAAGGAAGAGGATTTTCAACTCTTCATGGCGCTGCTGGATGGCGACCGCTTCGAGGGCCGCTTCCGCGACGGGGTCCACACGACCGACGTCTCGGACCTGATGCGACGCATGGTCAAGGAGAGCCTGCTCAAGTTCGACGGCACGCCCCTCTTCCCGGAGCGCATCGCCTACACCGTGCCCTACAAGCTCTCGGCAGCCGAAGCGCATCTGTACAAGGCGGTCACCGACTACGTGCGCGAGGAGTTCGACCGCGCCGAGGCGCTCCAGAACGACAAGCGTGCCGGCACGGTGGGCTTTGCGCTCACCATCCTGCAGCGGCGGCTGGCTTCCTCGCCAGAGGCGATCTACCAGTCATTGCGCCGCCGGGGCGAGCAGCTGGAAAGCCGGCTGCGCGAGATGGAAGTGCTCCAGCGCGCTGCGGTTGGGAGTGCCGGCGCCGGGCTGGGAGTGCCGACGCCCATCCTCGACACTGAGGACGTTGAAGACCTGGAAGAGGCGCCGGAGGACGAAGTGGCGGCAGCCGAAGAGGAGATTCTGGATCAGGCCACCGCGGCGCGCTCGATCGCCGAGCTGAAAGCCGAGATCGAGACCCTAAAGGGCCTGGAAGGGCTGGCCCTCGGCGTCCGACGCAGCGGCACGGACACCAAGTGGCGCGAGCTGGCCAGCCTGCTCGGCGAGATCTTCACGCCCGCAGTGATTGCCAACCGCCTGGCCGAGCAGCGCGCGGGTTATACGGTGGAAGGGGATTTTCAAAAATCGTCCGTTCCGGCTCCCGTCCCTTCGCCGCGCCAGAAGATCGTCATTTTCACCGAGCACCGCGACACGCTCAACTACCTGGAGCAGCGCATCAGCACGCTGCTCGGCCGCCAGGAGGCCGTGGTTGTGATCCACGGTGGCCTGGGTCGTGAAGAGCGTACCAAGGCGCAGGAATCCTTCCTCCACGACTCCGAGGTGCAGGTGCTGCTGGCGACCGACGCGGCGGGTGAAGGCATCAACCTCCAGCGCGCCCACCTGATGGTGAACTACGATCTGCCCTGGAACCCGAACCGCCTGGAGCAGCGCTTCGGCCGCATCCACCGCATTGGCCAGACGGAGGTCTGCCACCTGTGGAACCTGGTGGCCGACGAGACGCGTGAGGGCGACGTTTATTGCCGGCTGCTCGAGAAGCTGGAGCAGGCCCGCCAGACCCTCGGCGGCCAGGTTTTCGACGTGCTCGGCAAGCTCCAGTTTGAGGGCCGGCCCTTGCGCGACCTGCTCATCGAGGCCATCCGCTACGGCGACCAACCCGAGGTGCGCGCCCGCCTCACGACCGTGCTCGACAAGGCGCTCGACCGCTCTCAATTGCAGAACCTGTTGGAAGAGCGGGCGCTGGCCCACGACGCCATGGACGCCAGCCGGGTCTTTCGGGTGCGCGAAGAGATGGAGCGGGCCGAGGCGCGCCGGCTGCAGCCGCACTACATCGAGTCGTTCTTCCACGAAGCCTTCGGGCGCCTGGGCGGATCGGCCAAACAACGCGAGCCGCGCCGATATGAGATCACCCACTTGCCGGCGGCGGTGCGGAACCATGATCGTGTGATCGGCATCGGTGAGCCGGTGTTGCCCCGTTACGAGCGCATCGCCTTCGAGAAGTCTTTGGTGGCGCCGCCCGGCCAGCCGCTGGCCGCCTTCGTCTGCCCGGGCCATCCGCTGCTCGACGCGGTCATCGATCTCACGCTGGAACGTCACCGCGACCTGCTCAAGCGCGGCGCCGTGCTGGTGGACGAGCGCGACCCCGGCACACAGCCGCATGTGGTCTTCTATCTCGAACACGCCATTCAGGATGCCAGCCTCGCGCGAGGTGGTGAGCGCGGCGGTGACCGCGGCATCATTTCCAAGCGCATGCTCTATGTCAAGCTCGACGCCGGCGGCGCGGCACGGCATATGCACTACGCACCCTATCTCGACTACCGGCCGCTGGCCGAGGGCGAGCCGGATGTGGATGCAATCCTTGACCGGCCTGAGTGCGCCTGGATCGCGCGCGAGCTGGAGCAGCGCGCGCGGGGCCACGCCGTGGCGCGCGTTGTCCCCGAGCACCTGGCCGAGGTGCGGGACGCCAGGCTGGCGCTGATCCTCAAAACCGAAGCGGCCGTCAAGGACCGGCTGGTCAAAGAGATCACCTATTGGGACCACCGCGCCGAGCAGCTCAAGCTGCAGGAGCAGGCCGGCAAGCCCAACCCCAGGCTCAACTCGGATGAGGCACGCAAGCGCGCCGACCGCCTGCAGGCGCGCCTGCAGAAGCGGCTGGAGGAGCTGAAGCTCGAAGCGCAGATCTCGCCGTTGCCGCCTGTGGTGCTCGGCGGCATATTGGTGGTCCCCCTCGGGCTGCTTGCCAGGATCATGGGGCAGACCGAGGCGCGCCAGATGCCGACGGCGCCGGTCGACACGCAGGCTGCCGCGGCGCGCGCCCGGGCCATCGTGATGGAGACCGAGCGCAAGCTCGGCTTCGAGCCCACGGACCGCGACATCGAGCAAGTCGGCTACGACATCGAGAGCCGCGTGCCGGGCACGGGCAAGCTCTGTTTCATCGAAGTGAAGGGGCGCATTAGCGGCGCCGAGACCGTCACGGTGACCAAGAATGAGATCCTCTATTCGCTCAACAAGCCGGATGATTATATTCTGGCGATTGTCGAGTTCCTGGGGGACGCTGGGCACTACGTCCGGTACCTGAGGCGACCGTTCCAGCGGGAGCCAGATTTCGGAGTGACCAGCGTGAACTACGACTTTGGGGAATTGCTTTCTCGAGCAGGAGAGCCCACGTGAGCGCGCTGCATGATCCAGCGCAGTTCAAGACGCCAGATGCCCCGCCACCGTTTCTGTGGTACGATGCTTGTTGAAGTACAGTAACTTACGCGCTCGCTCCTGAGACGATTCCAGGAGATCCTGTTGTGCCCGCAGGGCCAGATTGGAGGGGACATGCCAGATGCGACCTTTCTCACACGCGTGCTGCTCAAGAACTATAAGAGCATAGCGGCCTGCGATGTGAAGCTGGTCCGGCTTATGTTTGTGGTTGGGCCCAACGGATCAGGCAAGAGCAACTTTCTTGATGCGCTACGCTTTGTGACAGACGCTCTGAGGACTTCGCTCGACCACGCGTTGCGCGACCGGGGCGGCATCAACGAAGTTCGCAGGCGATCTAGTGGTCATCCAACTCACTTCGGCATGAGGCTCGAATTCGCGCTAAAGGCTGGTCCGACCGGTCACTACGCCTTCCGCATTGCCGCGCGCGAGCGGGGTGGCTACGAGGTCCAGCAGGAAGAGTGCGTCTTCTACGGTCCGCAAGTGCTCGGAAACGAGACATATTTTAGGGTGCAGGGCGGTCAGGTCCAATCAAACCTGCCGGTAGTCCTCCCGGCTGTTTCTCCAGACCGGCTGTACCTGGTGAATGCTTCGGGTCTACCCGAATTCCGTCCCATCTACGAAGCTTTGTCACGGATGGGCTTCTACAGCTTGAATCCGCAGCAGCTCCGGTCTCCGCAGTCCCCCGATGCCAGTAAGCTGCTGGCGCGCGATGGGAGCAACATCACTACAGTGCTGGCGCAATTGGCATCAGAACACGAACGCAGCAAACAGCGGATCGAGGAATACCTGAGCAAAATCGTGCCCGGAATACGGGGGGTTGACGTCAAGACGCTGGGACCGATGGAGACCCTCGAGTTCCGACAGATGGTCGCCGGCTCCTCCGATCCGTGGCGTTTTCTCGCCGCTAACATGTCTGACGGGACCCTGCGGGCACTCGGCATTCTGGTCGCGTTATTCCAGTCGGGCAACGGAGCCGGCACACGCGTGCCTTTGATTGGCATAGAGGAACCCGAAGTAGCGTTGCACCCAGCGGCGGCAGGCGTGCTGGTGGACGCGCTGCGCGAAGCCAGCCGCAATACGCAGATTCTCGTTACCAGCCACAGCCCGGACTTGCTCGATGACGAAAGGCTAGAGACTGAGTCGATTCTTGCTGTGGCGGCAGAAAGTGGGACCACCAAGATCGGACCGGTCGACGCAGCGGGCAGATCGGCGCTGCATGACCGCCTGTACACCGCAGGTGAGCTACTGCGCTTAGGGCACCTTATCCCAGATCCGAGCGCAACGCGTGATGCACTGGTGCGCCAACTACGCTTGTTTGACGACAGGGAAGGCTGATGGAAGTGCGTATCGCCTGCATCGTGGAAGGGCAAGGCGAGTTGGAGGCCGTCCCAATTCTTGTTCGTAGGCTCGGGCAGCGATTGGCTCCCGAACTGACGGTACACATCCCAAGACCGATCCGTATTCCGAAAAGCAAGCTGCTCAGGCAGGGCGAACTGGAACGTGCTGTCGAATTGGCTGCGCGCATGGGCAGCCCGGTCGATGGAATTCTAATCATCCTGGACAGCGATGACGACTGCCCGGCCGAACTTGGGCCTGCCCTACTCGCACGCGCAAGGCAAGCGCGTTCCGATGTCCCCATCGGGGTTGTGCTCGCGAAGCGTGAATTCGAGGGCTGGTTTTTGGCGGCTGCCCAGTCACTGGCAGGTTACCGTGGACTGGCCGTGAACCTGCGAGCGCCTGCGGACCCGGAAGCCGTCCGAGGAGCTAAGGAATGGCTCAGCGGGCATATGGACTCGCTACATCCATATGTTCCTACTCTTGATCAGCCAGCCTGCGCCGCTCACATGGATCTCGATCAGGCACTGCAAGCGGCCTCGTTCGGCAAGTGTTGGCGTGAGGTGCGGCGCTTGTTGACAGGGGCCAGTCGAACCAACACCTGGGACGCGGATCAAGGGAGTGCTGCTCAGGACCAACCCCTCTGATTTGGTCGTCCTTCAGTATTGTCTGGCTGCACTGACGTTCGGGCCCAAGGAAGAATCGTGACCTATCCCAAAAAACTCATCGAAGTGAAGGGCCGTATCAGCAGTGCGGAGACCGTCACCGTTACCGAGAATGAGATCCTCTATTCGCTCAACAAGCCGGATGATTATATTCTGGCAATTGTCGAGTTCCTGGACGATAATGATCAGCGGGTTCATTACCTGCGTAGCCCCTTCCAGCGCGAGCCGAATTTCGGGGTGACCAGCGTGAACTATAACTGGCGCGAACTCCGGGCACGTGGGGAGAGCATAACATGACAAGCAAGGCCGGCAAACCACTGCGTTTCACAGCGGTCCATCTGGAGAATTGGCGCAACTTCACGCAGGCCACGGTTGCGCTGCAGCAACGGGTTATCCTGGTAGGGCCAAACGCTTCGGGAAAATCAAACCTGCTGGATGTCTTTCGCTTTCTGCACGATCTTGTGGCCGTGGGC
>Ga0209538_1001334_pt1 | contig 13123 bp, 19 predicted proteins | sample BarGraNGADG00211_2_FD_184492 | JGI IMG/M metagenome (GOLD analysis project Ga0209538, IMG submission 184492) | Arctic peat soil microbial communities from Barrow, Alaska - Barrow Graham LP Ref core NGADG0004-211 (SPAdes) (version 2) | ecosystem: Environmental > Terrestrial > Soil > Wetlands >... | reverse complement strand
GTCCAGCTTGATCCGAGAGCCAGCGTGCTCAGGCCTCGGGCACTTCACCTTCGCTGCACTCATCCTCGGCATCGGCCAAGGGTCGCACCCCGACCGGACGGATCAGCCCAACGAGATGCGGGGGGCGGCCACGGCTGGCCCGTGCGCGACGTTGCCTGACAGTGATGCCGCCTCCTCGGGCCGGCCACCCCTCTTCCCTGCTGCCCCCATCACGTCGGCGCCCGCGTGGCGCCGGGATCGGAGGTAAAGACCATGCAACACAGCTTGGTCTGAAGCGCTCGCCGGCGGCCCGTCACCGGGCGCCGGCATACACAAGGGGTAACGACATGAAATACGCATTCAGACAGGTTGAACCCTACGCCGAATGGCCGGTCGAAGCGCCGGTGTCACGCAACTTCGAGTGTGAGATCGTGGCGCCGAGCGGCGGCGTGGACGGAAGCCGACACAACTTCGATGCCAGGCTGAAGCTGAGAGCCAACACCAGGACGATCGACAGTCAGCGCGAGTGCTTCCTGACCATCGTGCTGCGGAGCGAGGACGATGAGCGGAGGCGGATGACTAACCTCGAGCGGTGGGCGCCCGTGAAGGCGCTCGTAGAGCAGTTCCCCGAGCTCTGCGTCTGGGCGCAAGCAGGCGCGCCCCGCTGCGGCACGTGGCGCCGCTACCTGCTCGAAGTCGAGAAGGCGCACACCGCGCTTGAGATCCTCGGCTGGGAGCTGACCGTAGAGGAGCAGGCTATCATGGACGCGGCCGACGACTACGCCCGGCAGGCGCCGGCGCGGTACGTGACGGCGGCCTGACACCCGGCGGGGCACAGCTCCCCGCCGCAGACAGGCCACAGGAGCCACAGGGAGCCCGCTGGAGCGTTCGGCGGGCTCCTTGTGCGTCCGTGGGACCGCCGCGCGCCCGTCCTGCGCCCCTACCTGCTACCCTTGCCCACCCCCGCCGAGGGCCTGTATGGGCCTCTGAGGCTTTCGGATTCGGCAAGACGCCGCCACAGGACGCAAACGACCCCGCCGGCGAGGACAGCAGCGGGGCCACCGGCAGAGTATCAGAGGCCGGGGACGGATGGGGGGGGCGGACTGTGGGCAGACGAGAGGCCCGGCATCGCGCCGGGCCCCTCTGCATTGTCCCCTCGCGGCGCCCAGGCGTGCCGGTCGGCACGTCATTGAGCATACAGTCTCTAGCTCCGCCGTGAGCGCACTGCGCTGGCAGGGCGAGCAGAAGCAGTCCTCTGGATGGTCGCTGGCCAGGAACGCCCCGCATGACTCGCAGCGTCTGCCCCCGCGTGCCTGCCCGTGTGGCTGTGCCACGAGCACGTAGAAGCCGCCGCGGTGTGAGCCGGGGGGTCTGACGTTGTGGAAGCCGTATCCGCGAGCCGCGAGCCGCTTGAGCGTCACCACGACGTAGCTGGGGCCGCCGCGATCGTCAGGGCCGTATCCGCAAGCGGAAGCCAGCTCGCGCATGGCCCGGGGGGCCTCGCCGAGTAGGTCGACGAGGATCTGCTGTCCGGAGGTGAGGACAGCGGCCCCGTACCTCTTTGCTGCCATCGGTGTCTCCCTTCATGGGGCGTGGCGGGCCCCTCTGCGTCTCAGCGCTTCCTCTTGTGGCCGTCCGGGAGGTAGGTCTTCGGGATGTCCTTCATAGCCGGATAGAGCTCCGCCTCTTCGGTCGTGAGCGGCTCGCCGGCTGCCTGCTTCCGCTCTACCTCTTCAACGAAAGCGTACGCCGCTTTCACCCCCGCCTGCCACGTCTCCCACGAATAGGGAAAGCCCTTGCTCATCGGTAAACGTCCTTCCCGAACGGAGTAGGCCGACACGGCCACCGTCACCGTAGTGGCCAACGCCGACCGCCGCAAGGGGAAGTCGGCGAGGACGTGTGGCGGTGCAGAAGAGCCGGCCTACTGCCTGAGCTGGTACACCGTGACACAACGGCAGCAGTCGCCGCCCTGACAGGCGCCGTTTGGGGTCCAGCCCTCGGCCTCGCCGAGGTCCGTGGTCTGCGTGCCGTCCATCGCCTCGCACTCATCGCACGTGTTGCCGTCGAGGATCGCGCTGTACACGGCGTCCTCTATCTCGTCCTGCCGGGCGCGAGCCTCGTCGGCACGGCCCAGGCTGACAAGCGGATGGACGCTGCCGCCTCGCGCATGGCTGCCGCGACGCCGGCTGAGATGCCCACCGCTACCGCCGCGACGGCTACCTCTTCGGTGGGGCCCGGGACCCGCTTCGGCTGCCGACGCTTCGCGGCCAGGCGCAGCGGCTCGGCGAGCTTGCCCGGGCTTGCAGCCGCGGCGGCCTGCCGCTGCAGCTCATCGGCTACCTGGCGGCGGCCATGCTGCACGTAGCGCCCCAGGCGCTCTGTGAGAGCCGCCTGCAGGTCTTCGAGGCCATAGGACCACGCGAAGACGCTCGTGGGCTTCCCGGCCTTCGCGGCCCTCAGTGCGACGCGGGCCAAGTCGCCGGCCATGATGAGACGCTCCGTCTTCGTGCCGTAGTCGAGAGAAGCTCCGGCGCTGTCGAACAGGGCGTGCATCTTCTCGACGTCCATGTGTATCTCGGCGCCGCGCGGCGCCCGGGTCGGCGTTCTCGGCTTGCGGCTCATGCGGCCTCCCTTCTCACGGTCGTCGTCACTGTCACTTGCTGTCGTGGTGTCTGTCGTTTTCGAGGCTAGCCGTCACCGGCTCACCTTTGAGTGCTGCCAGGTCCATCACTTCGCTTTCGTGCCCGGGGTCGCTGGCGCGAGCACGCTGTAGCCCACCGACGCCGCAATGGCCTGCCCCAAGAGCGTGGCGGCCTGCTCGAGCGGCCGGATCGTCGCTGTGAGCCCCGCGGCCACGGCCTTGTCCGTGGTGCGCTCGAGCTCGGCGCGGTATGCGTCCAGACAGTTCAATGCCTCCGCGCGGGCCGTCGCAAGAATGACGCTCGAGTTGGTCTCTGGCGCGGCCATCACTGCCGCCCCGTGAGGGACAGCTCGGCGGCCTCGCGCTCGCCGGGACGCATGAAACCGCCCTGCATCCCGCTTCGGGCCATGAGTATCTGCCGCGCGGTGAACGACCAGCGGGCGATCACGACGGTGGAAACGTCGAGCTTGCGGCCGAGGGCTTCCGCCTCGCGCGAAGCCTCGCGCCCCTCTGCCAGCACGTCGGCGAGCTTCTGGGCCATCTCGACTACCGTGGCGCCGGCGGCGTTGCACGTGCACTGCAGCTCGGCCAGGCGCTTCTCATCGGCCTGGCGCTGCTTCTCGGCCTCGGCGGCCACGTGCGCGGCCTCGCGCTTGTCGACCTCGGCGAGGGCGCTCTGCAGCGCCTCACCGTTGATCTGCAGGCGGGCCTGTTCGGCGTTTGCGGCGTCGAGTTCGGACTGAGCCGCGTTGCCCAGGGTCACGTCGAGCGCCAGGGCGCCGAGGCGGTCGCGCGTCTTCGTGAGTTCGGCGTCGTTCGTGGCGATCTTCCCGCGCAGGTCGGCGCGGGCGGCCTCGAAGTCTAGGGGCTTGGGGGTCATCGTAGGGTTCCTTTCGTTGGGTCAGATGCGCTCGAAGTAGCAGAACACGGCGTCTTTGAGCATCGGGTCTTCGGACAGCGCAAGGCTTACCGCCTTCGGCTGCGTGATGTGGTCACGGCCGCGGGCGGCGGCTTGGATCGTCTCGACGCGATAGCCGAGCTCGTCGATTGCCGAGTGTCCCGATGTGTAGTCCTGATACCGGGTCTGCAGCGCCGGATCCTCGGCGAGCACGAGGCTCATCGCCTCGGCGTAGATCACGCCGTCTTTCTCGGCGCGGGCCTTCGACCGCTCGGCGAGCTCCACGTCGGCGCGGCGCTCAATGACGCGGTGATCACGCGGGACGGGGAGCGGCGGCAGTTCGAGCCGTGCGCTGGAGTCGAAGCGGCGGGCGTAGGCGTCGGCGAGGGCGGAGTCTTCGGACAGCTCCAAGCGCATCGCGGCGCCGAAGTCGATGCCGTCTTTCTCCGCCCGCGCCTTCGCGCGCTCCGCCAGCTGGACGTCGGGACGTTCCGCCAGGGGCGTCGCGTCGGGCCGACCTAAGTTGTCCTCCCGGTAGCGCCTCGCCAGCTCGGGATCGTTCTCGGCGGCCCTCAGCATGGCGGCCCCGTAGTCGAGTCCCTCTGACAAGGCAAGGGCATCAGCGGCGGCGGCGAGCGCCTGATCGAGACGTAGGGCCTCGGACGCCTTGGCGCCCTCCTGAATAGCGGCGCTCGTCGTGCCCTTCGCCGCTGCCGACTTGGACGGCGGGGCTTGCGTCGACTTCGCGGCCGGCTTGGGGTCCGGCGCCGCGGCCTCGGCCTTCTGGACTTCGAGCACGAGTGTCTGTAGGGCGGTCACGAAGGCTTTCAGCTTGTCGACGAAGCTCGCGCCTTTGCCGGCCTGCAGCTCGGCCAGCTCGAAGAGCTCAGGCGGAAGGTTCGCGAGGTGGTCATGGCGCGTCTTGCCCTCGGCCAGGCTAAGACCGGCGCGCGGGAGGTTGAGCACTTGGTCACGGAACGAGCTCATGGGGCACACTCCTTTGTGGTGGTGGGCGTTGCGGATAGATCGGGGGCGAGGCGCAATCCGTGGCAGCGGCGCTCGGCGGACCTTGCCTCAGCCCGCTCGACGGCGATCACCATGAGGTTGTGGATGCAGTGAAGAATGGTCGTGTACTCGTCCGTGGCGCACATGTCTTCGGCGGCCTCGTAGTAGGACGCAGGGATGCGGCCGAAACCGGCCCGCCACGCGGCGGCCTCGGGACGGCTCCAGTGGCGCCGCTGCAGCTCCGCGAGAAAGCGTGTCTTCGCGTCGTCACTCATGCGGCGACACCGCGATACGCATCGGTTGTACGGCCACCGGGCGACGGGGCCTCTCCGAGGGTACCCCGCCGCGGGACAACTGCCGGCGCGGAGAAGTGAGCCGCGCCCAGCCGGTGGCCTTGTCCTTGTCCGATGGCAGTAGTGCGGCGGGAGTTGAGGACGCCGCACAAGGACGCGGCCAGCTCCGGGGCAGGGGGAGCCGGCCGCGCGCCTGTGTGGCGCTCACGCTGTACCGCGTTCGTCGTGGAGGGAGTGAGGGTGCCCACGTCTCTCAGAATCCCGTCGTGTTCCGTGTGTCGTACATGTTGTGCGAGATACTGTTGACCCCTGACGACATGGCCCGGGACCTGAGGGGAAGCAGGCCGTAGCGAAGGCTATCGAGCAGATGACAGGTGTCGCCGGGCGCGGAGTCCGAGTAGATGTCTTCCCTGCCCTTGTCGGGGGTGACCGTACTGAACGCCTTGACCAGCCCCTGACACGAGCGCGCCACCACGAGCGGGTAGTCGGGATCGGCGAGCAGGTTGAGCAGACGGACGCAGCCGTTGTGCTGGTTGTTGTCGCCGGCGACGGGCCTGAGGCTGTAGCGCCTCGCTACCTCGAACTCGGTGCTGGCCGTCTGAACTGAACGCCCGAGTCCCGCGGGATCGCAGTAGGAGACCTGCGGCGGCGAGGCCAGGGCGAAGGTGCTCTCGTGGTCGAGGATGGCCTGACAGAACTCCGGGGTCGGTTTGCCATGACAGACCAGCTCGCCGACGACGAAGACCTGCTTCGTCGAGGGGTTCACCTGCAGCCACAGGCACGCCGCGGTGGTGATACCCCAGTCGATGCAGCGCACCGTGCGCCACTCGGGCACCGGCTTCACGTCCTGCACGTGCCTCGCCGGATCCCAGAGCTCAAAGAACAGGCCGCTCGGCGCTGTCCAGCACTCGTCGACGATCTCGGGATACTCTCGCTTGGACAGGCGTGGCGTGATGCTGGTTGCGATCACGCGGTCGCGCCACTCCTGCGTGAGCCGTGGGTCGGCGTTCCACGGTAGGAAGACGGGCACGTACTCGGACTCGCCGGCCGCGGCCTTCGTCCACAGTCGGTAGGCGTAGTCGGTGGGCCCGTTGCCCGTCGAGATGATGAGCACGCGGGAGGCCGAAGGCGCGGCGGCGTTGAGCTGCTCCTCTTCCCAGTCCCAGAAACAGAATTCGTCACAGATGAGGATGTGCGCGGCATGTCCTCTTGCGACCTTCTCAGTAGCCGGGAGAGCCACGACCCTCGAGTGATTCTCGAAGAGAAGACGTGAGGCGTTCGCCTGCGTGATGCGCGGCGCCTGCATCTTCTCAGGCAGCGAGGCATGCATCAGCGCGACGCGCCGGATCGCGTCGTTCGCCTCCATCTGCGACGTGCGAATGATGAGTGCTTCGCGGTGCCCGACGTAGAGCACCGAGTGCAAGGCGAAGCCCAGAGCGCAGGCCGTCAGGCCCACCTGCCTGGCCTTGGCCACGAACACGTGGCTGTGACTCTTGAACGTCTTGAGGACTTCGCGTTGCAGCGGCCAGGGAGTGAAGGGCACGAGGTCGCCGGTGGTGCCGGCCTTGTCTTCGATGCGCAGACTGGCGATGAAGTCCAGCAGGGCCGGCGGCTTGGGCCGCTTCGCCGGCTTCTTCTCTTCGGCCTCCAGCGCCTCCAGCGCGGCCAGGCGCTTATCCATGCCGACGGTGTTCATGGCTGCACCTGCACGAGCGGATTATCAGTCCGTTGGCGGCCGGAATCCGTGCCTGAGAACAGCCCGTGCCAGCACGATGACAGCAGACGCGGACTCATCGGCGTGCCTTTGCGGCCGTCTCGAGCGCCTCGATGCGACGCTGCAGGTCGCGTGCGTCGATGGTGCGTAGGAAGACCTGCACGCCGTAGACGATGCCGTTCGCCGTCGCGCGGTCCACCTCGCCTTTGAGCAGCTTGTCGAGAGTCGAGGCGATGAGCGCCGCGGCGTTCTCGGCGGTCTCGAGCGTGAGCGTCTGTGCCGACGCGGCGATCACGCGGCGGTTGCGGCTCGCGGCGGCGCCCTTGCGGCCGGCGGCGACAACCTGCTCGTGGCAGTCAGGATCGTGGCAGAAACACAGCCCTGACGACGGCCGCGGCTGAGCGCGGCATGGTGAACCGTCGGCTTTCGTGGCTTTGCAGCCGCGGCTGAGCGGTACGGGTGAAGGTGAGCCCGACCCTTGTTTGGAGACCAAAAGATGGTTTTCCGGGGTCTCAGCGGTCATCGCTTCGTTCTCCTATCGGTTGCCGGCGTGCAGTTGTGCGGGGGGCGCACACCCACATACGACAGCAAACAACTGGCGACAACCGCAGATGGCTGTCCGACAGTCATTTCCTGTTGTCTGCTGTTGTGTCCAGATATATGTAATGTTGGGTTCACCCGCGCGCGCGAGGCCACTGTCAGAACGGGAAGCCATCGGGGTTATCCTCCTCATCTTCTCGCGGCGGCAGGCGCCAGCAGCCGATCGCCGGGAACCCCTGCCGCTTGCTCCCCGCGTGTAGGGCGTGCAGTGCGTCGTACACCGCGTTGCGGTCGACGCCGACCACGGCCGCCTTCTCGACCAGCGGCGTAGTCTCATGCCACTCGCCGTCGATGAGGTGCTGGTTGACGAATGCCTGGGCCCGCTCGGCGAGCTCGCTTGGCTGACGCTGTGCTCTGCCGCTGCGGAACATCTGGCGGCGGTCGATGTTGACCGGCTCGGCGTCCCACACGACCCGGCCGTCCGTCAGGTGGTAGCCCAGCGCCGGCGGCAGCAGGTCAAGGTTGAACTTCATCGTTACGAGGATGCGCCGGCGTAGATTCTCGTCATCCTCTTTGTCCTCGGGGTCGAAGGTCACGCCCATGACCGAGCGAGCCGCGGCCACGAAGTCCAGTGAGCCGCTGGCGCGGTACAGGGAGCTGAGGTTTTCGGCGTTCTTGTTGAGGTGGTGGATGAGCAGGACGGTGATGTGGGCGCGGTCAGCGAGGGCCTGCAACGGTGCCATGATCTGGCCGCGCACGTCGGAGCCGCGGTGGCTGTCGACGTGCGCGGAGAGGTAGGCGTGCAGCGGGTCTATCTCGACCATCACGGCGCCCGTCTCGCGCACCATCTCTTCAAGCGCGTGCAGGTCATCGGCGAGGTTGAAGGACTTGTTTCCGGTGTCGGTGTGAACGGCTTCCAGCACGAAGATGCGCGAGGGGTCGCCGCCCATGCGGTCGACGCGCGGGCGTACCGTCTCGGCCAGCGCGTCCTCAGCGGTGAGCAGGATCACGGCGCCGCCGGTGGCCTTGCCGCTGTTGTCGGGCCAGTCACCTCCGCGCGTCACGCGCGAGGCTATGTCGAGCTCAACGAAGCCCTTGCCCATGCCTGGGTCGCCGACGATGAGGTTGACGCCGCCGCGCACGAGGCGCCGGTGCCATTCGTAGTCGACCGGACGGGCAGGAACGTCGCCCAGACAGACGTACATGGCGCGGCGGCAGCTGCTGGTCGGCGGCGGGTCGGACTCAGCCTCCGGCTCTACGGGCGCGGTCGGGGTAACGACTACCTCTGCCGCAGGCTTCTGCTTCGCAGGCTTCGGCTTGTTGCCGCTGCCGCTGTACCCCTTGCCGCCGTTCTTCGTGATCGCCTTCTCGATGGTCGCCTGGCCGTAGGTGCGGCCGTCCGCGAAGTGCTTCTCGTCCCACTTCTCCCTCATGCGGCCAGAGCAGCGGAACACGCGGTCCATCTGCGCGGCGTCGCTGTTCGTCCACCACGCGAAGTGAATGCAGAGTGAGAGGTCGTCCCCTGAGCGGTCGCCGTTGCGGGCGGCGGGATCGCCACGCAGCAGAGCGTCGATCTCGGGGCCGCTCGCCGACTTGCTCATCATCTCGAGCAGCTCCAGGTCGTCGAGGCAGGCCGCGGGACGCTTCGCCGCCGGCGGCTGGGCCTGGTCCTCCTGCGGCGGCCACAGCGCCGCACACAGCGCCTCGAGCTCCGGCTGGCACTCTCGTATCTCCGTCATCCCCGCACCTCCGCCACGTCGCCGAGGACGCGCCCGGTCATCGTGAAGTAGCGGCCGTCCGGGTAGATCTCGACCTTCTGCCCGTGGAAGTGCTTGACGCGGCCGGCGCCGGCGGGCATCTCGCCGCGCAGGATGAGGTGCAGGCCGGTACCCGAGGGGCTCACCTCCGTATAGGTGGCGAAGCGCGCGACGATCTTCGCGGCGACGGGATGCAGCTCTCCCGTTTTGGCGTCGAGGCAGTTGTCGAGGTCTATACCGATGTGCGGACCAGAGGCGGCGAACACGAAGCCCACGCCATCAGCGCGTCCCTTCTCACAGGCGGCGGAGGCGGCGGCGAACGTCGACCAGGTCGTGGGGTCGTTGGACTTCGCGGGGCGCGTGGGGGCGGTGGCGCGCCGAGGCTCCTTGTCCGGCATGCGCCAAACGACCCACTGCTTCAGCTCGCGCAGCTCGGCGGGGATGTTCTGTAGGGCGACGGCGCTCACGACATGCTCAAAATCTCGTGGTGGATGAAGGGCTGCCGCGCGCGGACCCCCGGCCTGAGCTGAGTCACTTCCACCCAGGGGCACTCGTCTATCGGCCACCGGGGGTCTTCCGTCTCTACGGGACCGAACTCGCCGGAGACGCGCCGCCGCACGTAACTGTCCTCGTCGGGATGCTTCTCGAACCACAGGCGGTCGTACTCGGAGGCGACGTCGATCGGCGAGGCGTTCACAGCACGGCCTGAAGGTCGCGCGCCTGCAAGCACGCATAGGAAAGACGGTCTTGGCGCTCCCAGGCGCTCCAGATCGCGTCGGTCATCTCGGCAAACCTCGCGGCCTCGGCCGTGCCGCTGGACTCCAGCGTGACGCGCACCGCGACGGCAAGCAGCTTACGCAGCTTGAGGATCTCGGCGAATGTCAGGTCGGCGTTCATCTCAGAAGGTGATCTCGTCGCCGTCTTGCAGGTCGGCGGCGCCGCGCAGCCCGTATAGCTTGGGCGCGAAGCGCCGACCGCAGGTGTCACAGACCAGGCCGGGGTGATCGGGGCCCGTCCCGTAGAAGAGCTCCAGACCGGTGAGTGCGTCGGTGCGGCGCCCGCAGATCACGCACGGGTCGTTGCTGGCGCAGAAGTTCAAGCGCAGCGAGAAACCGAAGTCGTGAGGAGCGCTCACTTTGCGGCCACAGCAGGCGCAGGTGACAGGCTCGGCGTCGTCGTCCGCCTCGTTACATTCGAGCAGCTGCTGGACGATCGCCTCGTGCTCTTTCAGGACCGCGGCGAGCGCTGCGAAGCGCTTCCGCTGAGCCGGCTTGGCGGGGGGAATGGTGGTCTCTGCGTCGTGCTGTGCCTTCATGGTCTGCCCCTTTCGGACTGTGCTGTTCACCGGCTCAGTGGCCGGTCGTTGTCGGCGCAGCTGCAGTCATAGCCGCGCCCGTTGCCGGAGATGAAGCGCATGAGTGAGTCCAGGTCCGAGACGCCGAGCTGCTTGGCCAGCGTCCCGGCGTCGGTGTGCAGACCGGAGAGCACGATGGCCGGCCAGAACAGGCGCACAGAGCGACCCACGCGCACGACGCCCGGCACCTCGTTCCGTTGGATCGCGGAGATGAGCGAGTTCGTGCTCGTGTTAAGGCGACGCGCGGCCTCCTCCTCGGTGATGAACTGGTTCCTGGGTCCGGCCGGCTGCGTCACGACTCGAGCACCTCGCGCCGCAGCTCGTCGAGAAGCTCCGTGTACCGCTGGCGCAGCTCGCCCCGGGGGCGGCGTGACCATGACGCGCCGGTTGCTTCCCATCTCGCGATGGTCACGCGGTTGACGCCGAGGGCCGCAGCCATGCGGGCCTGCGAAACACCGGCAGCACGGCGGATCGCCGCGGCCATTGGAGGCGGCGGCAGTCGGCGGGCCTGGCGAATCTCAAGCGTGAGAGCGTTCACGTATCTGCTCCTATGTCCTCATTACCAGTCCATCATGCACGGTGGCGACAGGCGCGGCAACGCCTCCAATGTCTGCGGGGTTTCGGGAACACTTGCGCACACGGATACATTAGTGGTAACGTATCTAGTGGGATAACCCACGAGCGGGGGGCAGCGATGACAGACAAGAGGAGAATGCTCTACACGATCATCATGCCGAACCTAGTCGAGCCGGATGATGACCACTGGATCTATCTGCTCCCGGTCCGTCTTGCCAGCGATGCCCCTTACTCCACGCTGCCTTGCCCCGTAGCCGTCCTTCTCGCACGGTCAGAGAACGGACGTCTCGTTTGCGTGGGCATGAGGATCGGGGTCGAAGCGAACAAGTACCCCCCGGCGCGGGCGCACCACGAGATCAACGCCTCCATGCTGCGGGGCGTCAAGCTCGGGCAGATCGTGCAGGACCTGGCAGTGCGCCTGTCGGCCCACGATATCGACGAGCGCGCGGGGGCTTGCACAGGCGAGCGCCCTCACCCGGGGCGCAGGGGCTATCCCGACGCATTCTACGAGGGCATCAGAGATCTGTTCCACGAGGCGCAGATGGTGAGCCCGGAGAACGTGTACCGCCACATCGTCGAGAACGCCAAGGACGCCGAGGGGCGCCTTATGTACGCCGAGACGGACGACGAGACGCTGCAGCTCTCTCGGGAGGCCGTGGCGAGGAAGTGGGTCCACACCACACGCCACAAGAAGCACCTGCTCGGCGACGCCACACCGGGCAAGGCCGGCGAGCTTCGCGCCTCAGGCGGTATCACTCTCGGCGGCTCTGCCGCGCTGGGTGTCTCAAAGAAAGGAACCCCATGACCACCACGACCAAGACACCAGCGAGCAAGACGCAGGGCGGTATCAGGCGCCGCGGCGAGCACGGCACGTGGACCTACACCGTCGACCTCGGCCTGCAGCCGGCCCAGCGCTGCCCGGTCTGCAAGGCCGCGAAGAAGACGCCGTGCCGCTGGTGGGTCGCACGCCGGCCGCTGGCCGAGTGCCCGACCTGCGGCGGGACGCTGGTCTTCACCCGTGAGCGCCGCGGGCAGACGAAGGGCGGGTATGAGACGCAGAAGGAAGCCCGCAAGGCCCGGGACAAGGCCCGCAACGATCTCGGCCAGGGCACGCACGTGCGGCGTGACAGGATCACGCTCGGCGCTTGGCTCAAGGATGAGTGGCTGCCCTCGCTGGCCATCGGCAAGCTGCGCCCGTCCACGAGGGTGAGCTACACGACCCACGTGACGCACCATCTCGCCGCGACGAAGCTCGGCGCGGTGCCGCTGCAGGAGCTCAGCCGCGAGCGGATCGCCGCGCACTACGCCTGGCTTCTCAGCGACGGTCGCGCCAACGGCGGCAAGGACAAAGACGGCAACCTGCTGCCGCTCTCCCCGTCGACAGTGCGCCGCATCCACGCGACCCTGCACCGCGCTTTGCGTGACGCGGTGCGCTCGCACCTCATCCCTATCAACCCCTCGGCCAATATCGAACTCCCGGCGCTCGACGGCGCGAAGCGGCGCCTCATGGCGTGGGACTCCGCGCAGCTGCGCACCTTCCTCACGTCGGTCAAGGACGATCGCCTGAGTGCCCTGTGGCTGCTGTATGGGACCACCGGCGCCCGGCGCGGCGAGCTGCTGGGCCTGACGTGGGAGGATCTCGATCTCGAGGCGGGACGGCTCACCATCCGCCGTGCGCGCGTCGAGGTCGGACGCGAGGTCGTCGAGAACGCCCCGAAGACCGAGAGCGGCAGGCGCACCATCGAGCTGGACCCGGCCACTGTGGCGGTGCTCAAGCACCACGGCACGCGGCAGAAGGAAGAACGTCTCGCCGCCGGCCCAGGCTGGCAGGAGAGCGGCCACGTCTTCGTCGACGAGCTCGGTCAGCCATTGTGGCCGGGCGTCGTCTCGCGGGCCTTCAAGGCTCTCGTGAAGCAGACGGAGCTACCGTCCATCACCCTGCACGGCCTGCGCCACACCTACATCACCGTGGCCCTGCTGGAGCTGGGCCTGCCGACCAGCATGGTGTCCAAGCGCGTCGGCCATGCGAACGAAGCGATCACGCTGATGATGTACACCGAGTGGCTGCCCCGCCACGACCAGCAGGCCGCCGTGCAAGTCGCGGGACTCGTCGTCCCGCAGGGCTTCTAGGAAAGAGGAGTGAAGCGGTCTTGCTGGCAGATGCTGGCAGATGCTGGTCTGAGTCTGTGAGCCGGTGCCCTGCCGACGCTGGCAGAAACGCCGCTGAGCAGGTGATTCAGGTGCCGGAGCCGGGACTTGAACCCGGACGCCGCCGAGGCGGCAGAGGATTTTAAGTCCCCGGCGTCTACCAGTTCCGCCACTCCGGCACGGGATGAGTATACGACGGGGGGCGCCGGCGCGGGGCG
>Ga0209538_1001324_pt1 | contig 13184 bp, 18 predicted proteins | sample BarGraNGADG00211_2_FD_184492 | JGI IMG/M metagenome (GOLD analysis project Ga0209538, IMG submission 184492) | Arctic peat soil microbial communities from Barrow, Alaska - Barrow Graham LP Ref core NGADG0004-211 (SPAdes) (version 2) | ecosystem: Environmental > Terrestrial > Soil > Wetlands >... | reverse complement strand
CCGGTCCTACGGCTGGGACACGCAGAAGGGGGTCGCCGGACTACTGCTGGGCGAGGAGCCGACGCCGGCCTATCTGGCGCCGGTGCTGGAGTACTGAGGGCGGCTCTGCCGCGGGCTCGCCGGGCCGCCGTCATCCCTCGGGATAGTCGATTCGCTCGATGCTGAGTTCCCGGTCCCCGGCCGGCCGGCGCCAGAGCACGGTCGCCCCCACGCGCGCATCCAGCAAAGCGTCGGCGAGCGGCGATACGTAGCTGATCTTGCCCGCCTTGAGGTCGGCCTCGTCCTCGCCCACGATGGTGAAGCTGCGCCGTGCGCCGCCGCTTTCGCGGACGGTCACGGCGGCGCCGAACTTGACCATGCGTCGGGGCTGCCTGCGGAGGTCGACGGGGATGGCGGTGTCGAGTCGCCTGGTGAAATAGCGCAGGTCGCGGTCCACGTAGGCCAGCTCCTGGGCCAGCCCGTCGCCGGCATCCTTGGCGGCGATCAGATCCAGGCGTTGGCGCTCCAGCTCGCCCACGGTGCGTTCGAGCTGGCGTAGGCCTTCGGGGGTGACGTAGTTGGGGTGCTCGCTGACCTGCCGCTCGGGCAGGCCGTCCTCGGGCGTGCCTTCGTCGGGCTCCTTGACGAATGCTCGGCTCATCTTCTCTCGTGGGTGTCGGGTGTCGCCGCGGATCCGCGGCGCCGTGGCGGGGCGCCACCGGGCGCCGTCGCTTGCTCTCTCGGTTGTTCGACGTGCGGCGGTTTACTCCCCCCGGTGCCGGTGGGTAGATAGGGGTTCGACGTACGGCCGCGCCGCGGCCGCTTCCACACGAACCGAACGAGGGTGGGACCATGCTGGACAAGAAGATGCAGGACGCGATCAACGAACAGATCAACTGGGAGCTCTACTCAGGCTACCTGTACCTCTCGATGGCGGCGCAGTTCTCGGAGCTCGGCATGCCCGGCGGTCAGAACTGGATGACCGTGCAGTATCAGGAGGAGCTCGCACACGCGCAGAAGATGTTCGACTACGTGACCACGCGCGGCGCTCAGGTTACGCTCGAGGCCATCGCCAAGCCGCGGACCGAATGGGCCGCCGGACTCGACATGTTCAAGGAGGCGCTGGCCCACGAAGAGAAGGTCACCGGACGCATCCACGATCTCGCTTCTCTGGCGCTCGACCTCAAGGACCACGCCACGTACAACTTCCTGCAGTGGTTCATCGCCGAGCAGGTCGAAGAGGAGGAGACGGCGAGCGACATGGTGCAGAAGTTCACCATGGCCGGCGAGCACCCGGCCGGCCTCTACCAGCTCGACAAAGAACTCGCCGCGCGCGTGTTCACGCCGCCGGCGCCGGCCAAGTAAGGACCCGGACCATGATGAGGCAAGGGTTCTCCGGCCCCCACACCTGCGGCAGTTCCTCCAGCGGCACGAAGCCGGCGGCCGCGTAGAAGGCGCGCGTGGTCGCGTACGGGGGGTACGGGTCGCTCGGCGCGAGCGTCTTCACGTGGAGGAACGCGAATCCCTCTTCACGGGCGTACGCGGCCGCGCGCTCCACGAGAGCGCGGCCGACTCCGCGCCGTTGCCAGGCCGGAAGCACTCCCATGACGTGGAGTTCCGTGGCGAAAGCGCTCGTCGGCTTCAGGGTGACGAACGCGACGATACGAGCGCCCGCCTCGGCGACGAAGGTCGGCAGCTCGTCGACGGCGCGGGCGTAGTCCACGATGGCCGTCTCGATGCCGAACCAGTCGGGGAGCGCGCGCATGATGCCTTCGGCCGGCGCGCCCTCCCCGGTCAGCGGCCCGCGTACGACCACCTCGGCGTCGTGCATGCCGTCCTGCTCAGGTCACGTCGCGGCGCATCGAGATGAACACCGCTGCGACGCTGAACACGGCGATGTACGCGATGGCGACCAGGAACGCCTCGGGCCGGGTCAGTGACGGCAGCCCGCCGTCCTCTCCGACATGCAGGGCCCCACCCATCGTGAGCTGCTGGAAGGCGACGAACGGCAGGTACATGCCGATCTTGGGCTTGATCACGGTGATGATGCCCTCGATGGCCAGCGCCCAGATGAGGATGCCGGCGACGGTGGGTATCTGGGCGCGGAAGAGCGCCCCCAGACCCACGCCGAAGGCCGTCATGAGGCCCACGGTGAGAAGGAAGAGGCCGATGCTGCGCAGCGTCTCCAGATCGGAGATGGCCGATGCCTCCAGCCACGACGGGTGGATGCCGCGCAGGGCCGCGACGGCCGCGATGGCGGCGACCACGAGCAGCGCCGTGACCGCCATGATCACGGCGCCCACGAGGGCGTAGCAGACCAGCTTGATGACTATGACGAGGCCGCGGCGGGGAGTCGCCAGATACGTGTAGGTGATGGTGCCGTGGCGATACTCGTTGGTCATCCCCAGGATGCCGAAGACCACGGCGAGCATGGGGACGACGGTCAGGCCGGTCGCCGCCGCAGCCGCAGCCCCGCCTTCGCCGTCCAGGAGGTCGCGCGGGAGCAGCGACATCACGAGGAGAGCGGGGCCTACGCTGACGATCACGGCGGCGATGAACAGGCCAAGGGCGGTGCGCGTGCTGCTGAGCTTGAGGAACTCGGCGCGGATGAGGTCGATCACGACTCCCTCCTTGTGCCGGCGATCTGCAGAAAGAGGTCTTCGAGGCTGGGCTGCTCCGCGAGAAGCTCGTGGAGGACGATGTCGTTCGCGTGCGCCAGCTCACCGACCTCGGCGCTGCTCGGCCCGCGGATGGCCAGCGCGGTGTCCAGGCGGTTCACGCCGGCGCCCTTTTGGAGCAGCAGACCCTCGAGCTTCTGCGCCTGCGGACTCCGCACGCGCACCACGGCGGCCGCGCCGGCGGCGAGCTGCGAGATGGGCCCCCGGGCCAGCAGCTTGCCCTTGCTGATGATGAGGACGTGGTCGACGGTCTGTTCGATCTCGGCCAGCACGTGGCTCGAGATGAGCACGGTGCGGCCTTCCGCGGCTTGGGCGCGAAGGAAGCCGCGCAGCCACTTCATGCCCTCCGGGTCGAGGCCGTTGGCCGGCTCGTCGAGCAGCAGCACCTCGGGGTCGCCGAGAAGAGCGCAGGCCAGGGCGAGGCGCTGCTTCATGCCCGTCGAGTAGCCCTTGACGGCGCGCCCGGCGGCACCGGAGAGCTCCACCATCTCAAGCGCGGAGTCGACGCGGTTGTAGCCGATGCCGGCCGCTCGCGCGACGACGCGCAAGGCGTTGCGGCCGGAACGCCCGGGGTGGAAGCCGGAGGCGTCCAGAAGCGCGCCGACTCGCGTGGTGGGGTGAGTGAGGTCGCGGTACCTACCGTCGAGGACCGTCACCCGGCCGGACGTGGGCCGCACGAGGTCGACGAGCATGCGCATGATGGTGGTCTTGCCGGCGCCGTTCGGTCCCAGAAAGCCGGTGATGGTGCCGGCCGCGACGGAGAAACTCACGTCGTCGACGGCGAGCACTTTCCTGCCGAACCGCTTGCTGAGGTCCTCGACCTCGATGACGGGCATGATCGCTCCCGGTCGTGTCTCAGCAGCGAGTCTACCCGACGACCATGATGTCCGGATACCTGCGAGACGGTCGACTGTGGCGGCGGAGGCGGCGTCCAGAGCGAAAGCCGGCCCTTCTGCCAGCAGCTCCTGCAGGCGAGCCCGCACCCGCTCGAGCAAGGTGCGGCCGTCGTGCCTGAGCCAGCGGTCGTGGGTGTTGTGGTCGATCGGCGACGGCTGCCAGAAGTCGCGGTGGTGGGCGCGCGTCATCTTGCTGCCGAGATGGTCGCCGCCGGGGTCGGCGGCCGCGATCTCGGCGAGCGCGACGGCTTCGTCGTCCACCGGCACCGCGCCCAGCAGGGCGCGGGCGTAGCCGGCGACCTCGTCGCCCAACGCGATGCCCTTGAGGGCGCTCAGCAGCCCGGATTCCAGGTAGCCTACGTTGTGCGGCAGCGTGGCGCGGGAGACCTTGCCGAGGACATGGCGAGGCAGGCGAAGCTGCCGGCATCGCCGCAGGCCGCCGCCATGTCGCGCATCGTGTACGGCGACGCGCCGCCGAAGGGGCTGGAGACGACGAGCGGCTTGCGCGTGCCCTTGAGCATGGCCGCGAACCGCGCTACGTCGACGACGTCGTTCTCGACATCCTCAGGCAGCCCCATCGACATCGCGAAGTCCGGGTTGGGCAGGCGCTCGGTGACCGCGGCGGCGCGAGTCACGTCGGTGAGGCGCGCCCGGCGGCGCGCAGCTCGCGCGCCGGCTCATGCTTCATGTCCATGCCGGTGTCGGTGAGAAGCTCCGTGGACAGCCCGTGGATGCGCCGACAGGCGGCGTCATCCCGGACGGTGAGTGTGGCGTGATGCACAGGGGTCCCTTCGCAACGATCCTCCATGAGACAGGAGGCGATTCGCCGCCGGTCCGCGCGCTGCGTGCGGTCCACCGGCGGCCCGGCCGGCGAAGGTCGTCAGCAGGGTCCGGGTTCGCGGAAGATCTTGAACCAGAGGCCGCCGAAGTAGCGCTCGCAGTGGGAGCGCGCGAACAAGTGGCGAGAGGCGCAGGTGACGGCGCGGCGCAAGTCGACGCCGGCGTGCCGGCGGCGGCCGGAGTCACCGATGAGCATGTCTCCCAAGTAAGTGCATCTCCTCCCGGCCGCATCGAGTGGCCCGGACCGACGCCCATTGGACGCTCGGCTGGCAGGGGTGTCAAGGAACGGCGGCCGGCGGCTTGCGTCGCCGCCCATTGGGGTTGACGATAAGAGGACGTGATCGGTTTCTGTGAGAAGTGGTGGATGACCGCGGCCCGCGGCGTTCTCGCCTTCGTTTTCGGCCTCGTGGTGCTCCTCTGGCCCGGCCTCGACGCCAGTGTGCTCGCCATCGCCTTCGGCGTCTTCGCCCTGGTCGATGGGTTCGTCCTGGCCGCCGTCGCCGCCGTCGCGCATGACGTGCTCGAAGAGTGGTGGGTCGTGCTCGTCGAAGGTGCCGTGGGCGTCGTCGTGGGCATCGTGGCCTTGGCGTGGCCGGGCCTCGGCGGCCTCTGCCTGCTGTCGTTGCTGGCCGCCTGGGCAGTGGTCACCGGCGTCCTCCAGATCGAGGCCGGCGTGCGCCTGCGCCGCCTGGCTTCCGGCGAGGCCTCGCTGCTGTTCGCCGGCGGCCTCTCGCTGCTCGCGGGCCTCGTCCTGATCGCCCTGCCCAAGGACGACCCCGTCGAGGTCGCCTGGGCGATCGGCGTGTTCGGTCTGGTCTACGGCGGTCTCCTCGTGGCTGTCGGCGACCGGTTGCGCCGCCTGGCGCGTGCGGCGCGTCCGGGCGCGCCGCAGTGAGGATGGACGCGGCGCCGGCGACGAGCGTACGGCGCATGGCGGCGGCCGACGAGCCGGCCGTAGCAGGCCTCTTCCTTTCGTCGTTCTCCGGCAAGCTCGCGGCGATGCTGCGCGAGCACCGGGCCGCCGCCGCTGAGGTACTTGCCGCGGCGGCTCTCCGTTCCGGGGACGCCTGGGTGGCGGAGACGGATGAAGTCGTGGGGCTGGTCACCTTCCAGGACCAGAAGAGACCCTGGTACGCTCACGGCGAGTGGCGTCTGGCGCGTTGTCGCCTGCCCTGGTGGCGGGCGCTGCGCGTCACGCTGTTCGCGGTCGTCTTTCATGCCGTGGACTTCCCTCCGTCCGAGCTCTACCTCGAGACCATGGCCGTGTCCCCCGCGGAACGCGGGAAAGGCCACGGCGGCCGGCTGCTGGAGTTCGCCGACGGGGAGGCCCGCCGCCGCGGGCGCCGTAGCGTGTCGCTGTACTGTATCCGCGACAATCCGCGCGCCCGCGCGCTCTACGAACGCCACGGCTACGGCGTGGTGCGCAGCGTGGACCTCTGGTGGTGCAGCTTCCTTCTGGGCTTTCGCGTCACCGACATGATGCGCAAGGCGCTGCCGCGGGCGTGACCGTGGCCCCGGTATCAGCCGGCCGTCAGATCCTTCTCGAAGACCTGTTGCGCGCCGTGGACCGGTCGCATCCCGAGCGCTGTGTAGAGATTCATGGCGCCCGTCGGGTTGTCACTGTCCACCCCGAGGTAGGCGCGCGCCTGGCCGCGGCGGCGCAGCTCGGCGAACGCCTGCAGGAGCAGCGCACGGCCCAGCCCGCGGCCGCGCCACGACCGCCGCACGGCGAGGTCGGCGATGTAGCCGCCGAGCGGTGTCTCCATGGCCAGAGCGGCTCCCGCGACCTCATCGCCGGCCCAGGCGACCCACCAGAGACGGAGGTCGAGGTCAGGACGCTTGAAGCGGAACTCCAGCCACTCCTCCAGGCTCATGACTTCGGGGCGCCAGTGGTCGCGGAACGCCTCGTCCATGGCGGCGTGCACGGCCGCCTCGTCGCGGTGACGGCGGAAGCCGCGTGCCGCGATGCCCGCCGGCCAGTTCGGTGCCGCCGGGGGCTCGGCGAGGTCGAGGTCCAGGCGCAGGAAGGTGCGCACGTGCTGGTAGCCATGTCGCTCGAAGAGCGCGATCCGCCCGGCGTCGCCCTCGTGCGCCCAGACGCCGAGGTCGATCGGCTGGTCGGTCGGCCGAGGCCCCGCTGACTGCTTCGCTCGCATCTCCGCAAGCCGCAGCAGCAGCCGGCTCAGGCCGCGGCCACGGTGGTCCGGGTGCACGGTCTGTTCCGCCACGAACGCGCCTGGCGGGGCCTCCTGCCACACGAAGCCATAGCCCACGACATCGCCGCTCGTCGTTTCGACGATCCACAGGTCCTCGGTCATGGAGACGCGCGGCAGCGCCCACTCGTCGATCAGCTCGTCGATGGTGACGTCGCTTTCGCCCTGGCGCGCCATCTCCACGGCGCGCTTGAGCTCCGTCACCGTTTCGATGTCGGCGTGCGACGGCCGCAGCAGGCGGTAGCCTGCGGGTGGCGGGGGTGCTGCGAGCGGAGCGCTCATGAAGCTCCTCGATCGATTGTGCCGACGGGGCGATTGTATGCCTCCCGACGGTGAACCCGTCGCCGCCAGCGGACGTCTCTGGTTGTCAGACGACGGCAGGCGTCGACAGTGTTCGCGAGAGGAGCGCCGATGGGACACACGGGACGTGCACGTGCGGCTCTTGTCCTTCTCGCGGTACTGACGCTGGTCGTCGCCACCGGTTGCGGGGGCAGCGACGGCGGTGGCGCGGGCGGCGGCTCATCGCCGCCGCCCGCCGGCGCCGCCGACATCACCGGCGTCATCTCGCAGGTCAGCGCCGGGCCGGGGCGCGACCAAGGCTCCTTCCTGATCGTCGCCGACCCTGCCGTGACCGGCGCCGTGGACCGCGCCATGGTGCGGGTGACGGCCGACACGGTGATCTGGGCGTCCGTGGGCGAAGGCCGGCGCAGCCTCGCCTTTGGCGACCTGCGCGCCGGCGCTCGCGTCGCCGTCCGCTTCACCGGCCCGGTCGCCGAGTCCTACCCGGTGCAAGCCACGGCGGCCGAGGTCGAGGTGCTATCCGGCCCGTAGCGCTCCGAACTTGCCAGAACCCCACCTCCTCCCGACAGAATTGGTCAAGTTCTGACGAGATCGTGCCGATGAGTCCGGCCGCGCGCGGGGGGGACGACCGACAGCGCCGTACCGGCCGAGCGGGGGGCTGGATGCGCGTCGCCGAAGCTGCGCGCCTGCTCGGCGTGAGCCCGAACACGCTGCGCCGTGCCGGTTCGTTCAGCGGTCTGCGCTGCCATCGCAGCCCCGGCGGCTCGAGCTGGTGGCCGATCAGAGTCTCCAGCTCTCGGCCACGCTGGAGCTGGACGTCGTGATCGCCGCGACAGCGCGCAGCCTGCGCGAGAGTGGTGGTTTCACCGAGTGCGACGTGTTCATGATCGAAGGTAGCGAGCTCGTCTGCGCGGCCAGCTTGGTCGAAGGGGACGAGTACCCCGAGTGGATCGGGAAGCGCCTTCCGCTCGACGAGTGGCGCATGGTGTGGCAGGCCGTCCGCCTGAGCCGGGCCGAAGTCGACGCCATCACCGATGGGCTTACCGGGCCGTACAACCACCGCTATCTGCACGAACGGCTTGCCGAGGAACTGGATCGCGCGCTGCGGGAGGGCCTCTCCGCGTCGCTGCTCTGCTGCGACCTCGACTTCTTAAAGGACTGCAACGAGCGTCACGGGCACGCCGCCGGTGACGATGCGCTACGCAGTACGGCGCGCATCCTGGAGAAGTGCACGCGCCGCGCCGACCTGATCGCGAGGTACGGCGGCGAGGAGTTCATGGTGGTGGTGTTGGGGCCGACGAGGTCATGGCGGTGGAGATCGCGGAGCGTATCCGCACGGCGATCGCGGAGCGTCATCACAAACACGACGGACTCACGATCAGCATCGGGGTGGCGACGTTCCCTGCCGCGGCCGGCACCAAGGAGAGCTTGCTGGAGGCCGCCGACCGCGCGAAGTCCATGGCCAAACGGCTGGGTAGCGACCGCGTGGTGGCCGCGGGCTCCGTCGGCGCTTGACGGCTGCGGGGCGCCCGCCCCGTCTCAGCCGGTGTGCATGAAGTTGATCACGTCGCCGTCCTTGACGACGTACTCTTTGCCCTCGGTGCGCAGCAGCGCTTTCTCGCGAGCGGCGTGGAACGAGCCCAGCTCGATGAGGTCCTCGATGTTCACCACTTGGGCGCGCACGAAGCCGTGCTCGATGTCGCTGTGGATGCGGCCGGCGGCCTGCTTGGCGCTCCAGCCGCGCGGAAGCTGCCAGGCGCGCGACTCGCTGCTGCGGAAGTCGCCGGTGAAGAAGGTGACGTAGCCGAGGACCTCGTAGGCGGCCCGCAGGAAGACGTCGACGGCGCCGGCTTCGCCGGCGCCGAGCTCGGCGCGGAACTCGGCCGCCTCCTCGGGTTCCAGGTCGGCGAGCTCGGCTTCGAGGCGCGCGGCGACGGCGACCACCTGGTCGCCCCGGCCGCGCGCCCACTCGACGAAGTCGGCGTGCGCCGCCAGCGCCGCGTTCGCGGCTTCGTCGTCGTCGGTATTGAGGACGAACAGCACCGGGCGGTCGCTCACCAGGGCGAGCTCGCGGAACAGAGGTGCGTCCTCCGGCGCGCGCTCCACGCTGCGCGTGAGGCGGCCCTGCTCCAGGGCGACGGCGAGGCCTTCAAGCGTCGCCAGCTCACGCTGTGCCGCCTTGTCTCCGCTGCGCGCCGTCTTGCGCGCCTTCTCGATGCGCCGCTCGACGAGTTCGAGGTCGCCGAGCACTAGCTCGGTCTCCACGAGCTCCACGTCGGCCCGCGGGTCGACGGTGTCGCGCAGGTGAGCGACCTCCTGGTTCGCGAACGCGCGAATCACGTGCGCGACGGCGTCCACCCCGCGGATATCCGCGAGGAAGCGGTTGCCCAGCCCTTCGCCGTGGCTGGCGCCTTCCGCGAGGCCGGCGATGTCCACGATATCTATGGTGGCGTTGACCTTCTTGGGCGTCTCCAGCACCTCGTCCAGCCGGTCGAGACGAGGGTCGGGGACGGCGACGACGCCGTGGTTGGATTCGGCCGACGTGTACGCATAGGCCGTCGCCGCGGCGTTGCCGTGGGTCAGGGCGTTGAACAGAGTGGTCTTGCCCGCGTTGGGCAGGCCGACGATGCCGAGCTTCACGGGCGCTTCTCCAGTTTGCTGGTGAGCAGAGTCTCGAGCAGGCGAGAGAGGTCGGCGAGCTGCCGCGCCACCCGTCCCGGGTAGGTCTTCTCGATGTGGGCCACGGTGTCCACGCGCGTGTCCCACAGGCCGCCGTCTCCTGCGCCGCCGCTGGGCTCCCGGTCCGCGGACGAGAAGGCGGCCGTGGCCACGTCGGTGAGAGCGAACGGCAGATCGTCGCTCGGGGCGAGCGAGACACCGGCCGGCTGGCCGTCGATGGCCGCGCTCGTCCCCAGGGGGACGCCGAGATCCTGGGCGACGGCGAGGGCGTCGTCGCGCAACCAGGCGGGCCCTCCGAAGCGGCTGGTGACCTGGAGCTCGGCGTCGCCTTCGCTCTTCGGCGCGGAGTCGTAGTGCGCGCCGACGATGAGGCGCCTGGCGGATTCGCCTTCCTTGACGGCGATGATGTTGGCCGAGTGCAGGCGTGCGGCGCCGGACCCGGAGATGAACTCCTGGGTGAGCGAGAAGTAGCCGTACTGCTGGAAGGCGCCGGTGATGAACTCGCGCGCCCGGATGTCGCCCCAGGTGTCGGCGACACGTGGGTGCACGCTCTTTGCGAAAGTCTTGGCCGTGACATAGGCGACGGCGCCGTGCGCCGAGAACGACACGGCTGCCGATGGCCGGCCGCTCTTCTTGACGGGCTGGTCACAGCCGGCGAAGGCGCCGGCCGCCGCCAGCCCGATGGCCAACACGAGGGCGGCCGCGACGACGACCGCCAAGAGGCCTCCGCGTGAGGGAAGCGCCGGCATCTCAGACCGGCGCCGCGACGAGCAGGACCCAGCCGGCGCCGAAGAGCAGTCCGAACGCCAGCCCCCCGACCACGTCACCGAGGTAGTGCACGCCCAAGTAGACGCGGCTGAAACACAGCACCAAAGCCAGCATGGCCAGCGCCGGAACCGCCGCCGGGTACAGCGTCCCTGCCGTGATCGTGCCGACCACGGCCATGCTCGCGTGCGAGGATGGGAACGCCTTGCTGAACGGCAGCGGGATCTGCTTGGGCTGGGAGGGGTCGGCGATGGGCGGTCGCGGCCGGGCGACGAGGCATTTGATGACGAAACCGAGGGCTTCGACGGCGGTGACCGGCACGGCGATGTAGAGGGTCTTCGCCAGCGGCCGCGGCTCCCCGAACAGCCACGGAAGCCCGGCCACGACGTACCAGAGGATGCCGTAGTTCGCGGTCAGCGACAACGCGCCCAGCGGCAGCGTGAACCAGCGCGGATGTGGCCAGCCGATGGCGGCGCGACGCGAGACGTCGCGGTCGAGGCGTGCGAAGCGGCCGGAAGGCGGCGGCGCGGCATTGTCGGAGCCGGGGGCGGAGGGCATCGGAATCACCGTCCAGTATACTATCCGCCTGTCTCCGCCCACCCGCACCTGAGGGATCGCCCCATGCGCACCACGGTCATCGTCACCGCGCTCGGCCCCGACAGCCACGGCCTGCTGGCCCAGGTGGCGGTCACAGTCGCCGAGCAGAACGCCAACATCGACGACGTCAGTCAGACGGTGGCCAACGGCATGTTCACGATGATCATGTTCGTATCGTTCGACCAGACCGAGACCACCATGGCCCACCTCAAGGACGCCCTCGAGAAGACCGGCGAGCGCGTGGGCCTGCAGATCCACGTCCAGCACGAGAACATCTTCAAGTTCATGCATCGCATCTAGCGACGCCCGCCGCCTTCTCAGGAGCCGCCCTGTGGTCTTCATCACCGAGCAGGAGATCCTCGAGACCGTGAACATGATCCGGTTCGAGAACCTCGACGTCCGGGCCGTCACCATGGGCATCTCGCTCTACGACTGTTCGGAACGCGACGCGGGACGTACCGCGGAGCGCATCCACGCGAAGATCGTGCAGCGCGCCGGCCGTCTGGTGAGCGTCGCGCACGAGATCGAGGAGAAGTACGGCATCCCCATCGTCAATCGCAGGGTGTCGCTCACGCCCATCGCCCATGTGGTGGGCAGCGACGATCCCGCCGCCTACGTGGAGGTCGCGCAGGCGCTCGACGCCGCCGCCGAAGAGGTCGGCATCGATTTCGTCGGCGGCTTCAGCTGCATGGTCCAGAAGGGCATGACGCGCGGCGACACCGCGCTCATCGAGGCCATCCCCGAAGCCATCAGCAGCACGCGGCGCGTGTGCTCGTCGGTCAACGTTGCGTCCACCCGTGCGGGCATCAACATGGACGCCGTGGTGCGCATGGCCGACGTGCTGCTGGCCGTCTCCAAGATGACCGTCGCCGACGACTGCATCGGCGCCGCCAAGATCGTCACCTTCTGCAACGTGCCCGAGGACAATCCCTTCATGGCCGGCGCGCTCCACGGCAGCGGCGAGCCGGAGGTGAGCATCAACGTGGCCATCTCCGGGCCCGGCGTGGTGCGCAACGTCGTGGAGCACCACCCCGAGGCCTCGCTCATCGAGCTCGCCGACCTCATCAAGCGAACGACCTTCAAGATCACCCGCGTCGGCGAGCTCGTCGCCCGCGAGGCCTCGCAGATGCTCGATGCGCAGATGGGCATCATCGATCTCTCCCTGGCCCCCACACCGGTCGTCGGCGATTCCATCGCCGAGATCCTGCAGAGCATGGGGCTGGAGCAGGCGGGCGCGCCCGGCACCACGGCGGCGCTGGCGATGCTCAACGACGCCGTCAAGAAGGGCGGCACCATGGCCACCTCGTCCACCGGCGGGCTCTCCGGCGCCTTCATCCCGGTCAGCGAGGACGCGGCCATGGCGAAGGCCGCCGCCGACGGCGTGCTGAGCATCGAGAAGCTCGAGGCCATGACCGCGGTGTGCTCGTTGGGACTCGACATGATCGTGGTGCCCGGCGACATCCCGCGCAACGCGCTGGCGGGCATGATCGCCGACGTCATGGCGATCGGCATGATCAACTCCAAGACCACCGGCGCGCGCCTCATTCCGGCGTACGGCAGGAAGGTGGGCGAGTGGGTCACGCTGGGAGGGCTCTTCGGTGAGGCTCCGGTGATGAGCGTGAGCCGGGCCCGCAACGACGTCTTCGTGGAACGCGGGGGGCGGATCCCGGCCCCGCTTCAGAGCCTGACGAACTAGGGGCCGCTCACCAGGGCTGCGGCGATCGGTGCGGCGCCCTTGCAGTGCCTTGCGAACCAGCGGAGCCGCCGGCGCGTGGCGTCACATCTGCCCGCGCACGCCTTCCATCATGTCGCGGATCGCCTGCGCCGACTCCTGCATGCCCAGCGCGCGCGAGATCTTCTCGGCCTCGGTGAGCTGCAGGATGGCGTCGATGGTGTGTCCCTCGGAGCGGAACTGCGTCGCCTGGTCGATCTCGAACTTCACCAGGTCCGTGAGCATGCGCCTCACCTCCGGGTCCTGCAGGTCGACCATCTTGCTGCTGGTCGTGACGATGATGTCGGAGAGCGGTACCAGGCCGCCGCCGGCGCCGGACTTCGAGGCCGCCGGTTCATCGGCGGCGGACCCGCCCTCAGCGGGTCGCGCAGGCACCGGCGCGGCCGCCTGAGCGCCGCTCTCCGTGACAGGGCTTGGTGGTGACTCGGCCGCCGTTATGCCCGCGGCCGGCGTCTCGCCCGTGGTCTCGCGGTCGATGGGCGCCGGGAATGGCGGGGCGCCGGCG
>Ga0209538_1001321_pt1 | contig 13192 bp, 11 predicted proteins | sample BarGraNGADG00211_2_FD_184492 | JGI IMG/M metagenome (GOLD analysis project Ga0209538, IMG submission 184492) | Arctic peat soil microbial communities from Barrow, Alaska - Barrow Graham LP Ref core NGADG0004-211 (SPAdes) (version 2) | ecosystem: Environmental > Terrestrial > Soil > Wetlands >... | reverse complement strand
ATTTGAAAAATAAAATTGATTTACTCGTGAGCGGCGATCGTGACCAGTTCTGTGACGCGGAGGTATTAAGGAAGCAGGCAAAAATAATTGATTCCCTAATGGAGACAATTTGTGAGGCGGATCATTTTTATTCGGGAAAAGAAAAAGAATTAATTGATATTTTGCTCAAATGTATTGTCAAATATAATGAAACAAAATTGTTAAAAAAAGCTTGATTTTAAAAAAAATAATGTTAAAGTTTACACTAATATGAGCAAGTCGCATTTTTATTAGGAAAAACATAGGCGGCTTTTGTTAGGAAATAGTTAGTGTTGAGTTTTACAGAGAAAAAATTAACCGCTTTGAATTCTTCATTTAAGCAAAAGAATTCGTGCGGTTTTTTTAGTTTCTGAGGGGAAAATGCCCTAAAAAGAAACGAATATTTGAAAGGAGGGATTTTAACTGTGGCAGAAGGAAAAGTAAAGTGGTTCAACGAGAAGAAGGGGTTTGGATTTATTGAAAACGATGAGGGTGGTGATGTATTTGTTCATTATAGCGCTATTGCCGGAACAGGATTTAAGACTCTTTATGAGGGTCAAAAGATCCGTTTCGATATTGAACAGGGTAACAAAGGTCCCAGCGCGACAAATGTTCAACCGCTGTAATAATTCCAATTAATTTGAAGTCAACTTAAAGTAAAAATGCCCCTTTCGAAAGGGGCATTTTTTATTTATTATTCCAATTCTAAATCAAAGCGCAATCTTTGTTGGCAGCGTCGTCGGCTTCCTCAACGTATGTAAAATACGCCTCGTCGCCCCCTCCTTCCGCCTCGATATCATCTTTGATTTAGAAATGGAATTAGTTGTTTCCAAATCGTCGCAATTCTCTATTTGCCCAAAAAAGAACTAAAAAGAAAGCTATAAAATTGGCTATGGGCAGCGCGAACCAGGCACCCGTTAAGCCTTTCCATGAAGATAGCACAATCAATAAAGGCATAAGTAAAACAGTATCACGGAAGAAAAGTAAAAACATGGCTAAATTGCCCTTACCCAGTCCCATAAACATATTTATAAAAATTATCGTTGGCGCGGTGAAAACGAGCGCCAAGGCATTAATACGCAATGCAGGTGTGGCAATTGCGAGCAACTCAGGATCTTTAGTAAAATGAGCAACTATCGTTTGGGCAAATATAAATAAGAAAATCGAAGAAACCACGGCAAATAAACTTGCCACTTTCAATGCAACCAATACTGATTCACGAAGGCGTTGATAAAGTTTAGCGCCATCGCTAAATCCGACAATCGGCATTAAACCGAAGCCAATACCGAATAAAACCATAGTTACCAGCGCATTTACACGGAAAAAAATACCTAATGCCGCAATTGCCAAAGAGCCGAATTGCGACAACACATGATTGTAAATGATTAAAAGAAAGCTCACAATTAAATTTATGACAATAGAGGGAAAGCCAGTTGCATAAATTGAATTAATTGTGGATATATTGGGGGAAAGATATTGCCATTTAAGTTCATATTTTGATGATTTCAGCTGCAGAAAATATATGGAAAACAGGCAGGCTAAAAATTGGGCGATAACAGCAGCCAGCGCTGCTCCTTTTATGCCAAGATGCGGGAAGGGTCCAACTCCGAAGATTAAAAGAGGATCGAGAATCGCGCTACCAATAGAAGAAATCAGAACAACATACATTGATAAAAGAGGCCGTCCTTCAACACGGAGCAGATTATTAGACATCATTGAAAAGAAGAGAAAGGGTGAACTAAATACAATAATAGTGAGATAATCCCGGCACAGAGGTAGAATATCGTGGCTGGCGCCAAAAGAAATAAGAATGGCATCATGAAAAAAGAAAACGCAAATGATTATGATAAAACTAAAAAAGAGAGAAAGGAAAAATATCTGACCGGCGGTTTGTTTTGCTTGAAGGATTTTACCTGAGCCAAACATCCGCGCGGAGAAGGAGCCTGCGCCAACTCCCGTACCAACACCAATTGCGGCAAATATCAGTTGAATAGGGAAGCAGATAGTGAGCGCTGCTAAGGATTGTGAACTTAATCTGGCCAGCCAGAAAGTATCAATCAAATTATACACAGACATGGCTATCATCGCAACAATCGACGGCCAGCTCATTTTTAAAATTAGAGGAAAGATGGGTTCTTTTCTTAAATCAATACTTTTAATCATTTTTTAATAGCCATTATTGGCAAAATATTATTAAATGTTATCATAAGGCGCAAATGACTACACTCAAAGATAGATAATTTCAAGGGTATAATAAAAAATATGGCAAAGAATCTGGTTGTAATTCTTGGTCCGACAGCATCCGGCAAAACTGAGGTGGCGGCAAGACTTGCGTGGGATTTACACGGAGAAATAATCTCAGCGGACTCCCGGCAAGTCTATCGAGGCATGGATATCGGCACTGGCAAGGATTTAAATCAGTATATTATCAATGCGAAGAAGATACCTTATCACATGATAGATATAATAGATCCCCGGTGCGAATTTAATTTATTCGAATTCCAGAAAATGTTTTATAAAATATTCAGTCAGATACGGAATAAGGGTAATTTGCCTGTACTTGTGGGCGGTACCGGCCTTTATCTGCAGGCGGTATTATCAGGCTATAAAATGCCTCCGGCTCCACCTGAGCCGGAATTAAGAAAAGACCTTGATCAAAAATCAATAGAAGAGTTGAAAGAAATATTCTTTGCCTTCAAATCTCATTTGCATAATAAAACTGACTTAGAAGATAAACAGAGACTAATAAGGGCAATAGAAATTGAACGGGCACGAAATGTAAAAAACTCAGAGCAAGAAGAAAGCCCGGAAATTGATGCGGCGATATTCGGTATCAGCTGGGAAAGATCAGTATTGCGGCAGCGTATTACGTCGCGGTTGGAAGAAAGACTAAAACATGGAATGATCGAAGAAGTAAAGAGACTCCATGCCGCAGGTTTATCCTGGAGACGATTGGATAGTTTTGGTCTTGAGTATCGTTATATTTCACAATATTTGCAAAACCTGATTTCATTTGATGAAATGAAAAATAAACTTAATACTGCTATCCATCAATTCGCTAAAAGGCAGGAAACATGGTTTCGAAGAATGGAAAGAAAAGGCATAGGAATAAAATGGATACAGGCCAATGAATATGATCTACTAAAAGAAAGCGTAATTAAACTGTTTCCATGAATAAACCTTCCTTACTTGAAGATTATCTGGAGAAATACTCAGCAGGTAAAAACTGGAATTTAGTAGCCGGGAATATTGAAAATGTTTCGCAAGTAGTTGTCATACCCGCTTATGCAGAAAAAGAAATGCTTTTTTCTACTTTAGTTTCTCTAGCGCAGAATCCTTCGTCATCGCTGGAATATTCTCTTATATTGTGTGTGATTAATAATAAAAGCGAGACACCTCCCGCTCAAGTCAGCAATAATCAAACTACAATAGAATATCTTGATGCCCTGGTAAGAAAAAAGGTTCTAAAGAAATTCAATTCAGATCAGAGGATATATCCACAATTACTTAAAATCGCGGATACAAAATTGAAACTTGGTTACATTGATGCCTCATCAAAAGGTTGTGAAATACCAAAGAGAGATGGCGGTGTGGGGATGGCCCGAAAAATCGGTATGGATATGGCTTTGCGTCTGCTAAAAAAAAGTTCTTCTGAGAAAAAGTTAATCATAAGTCTCGATGCCGATACTTTGGTTCAAACAAATTATCTTTCTACAATTAAGAATTACTTTACCCCAAAAATAAAAACGGCAATCGTTGCTTATGAACATCAAATGCCGGTAGATTATGAGGGGCAGGCGGCGATTTGCTGCTATGAAATATTTCTGCGCTATTGGGTATTAGGACTTAAATACGCGAAATCCCCATGGGCATTTCATTTCATCGGATCAACTATAGTCACCTCAACCGATTCTTACCTGAAAGTAAGGGGTATGAACAAGCGCGAAGCAGGTGAAGATTTCTATTTTCTCAACAAGCTGGCAAAAATAGGCAGCATCGATTATATCAGGGATACATGCGTTTTTCCGTCCGCCCGCTCTTCTTCCCGCGTTCCTTTTGGAACTGGTAAAAGAATAGAGAGATTTCTTTCGGGCCAGAAGCAAGAGTATCTGCTGTACAATCCCAAAATATTCATCGTTATCTCGCAGTGGCTGGAATTTATGAATAATGCACTTCTAATACATGAAGACGAAATTTTAGCCCAGGCTCACAGAATAAATCCGGCGTTAAATTCTTTTTTGGTCAATAGTCGTTTTGCGGATACGTGGTCAAAGATACGCCGCAATGCAAAAGAAGAAAAGACACTTCGACATCAGTTTAATGATTGGTTTGATGGATTTAAAACTTTTAAATTGATTAATTATCTTACAAAGAGTGTATATCCTCCAATTGACATGTTTGATGCTCTGGCAGAGATTCTTTCCCTGCTGGGAATGCCGGGATTAAAAATTAATGCACAGACAAAAATTCCCAAACTGGAAGAACAGATTGAGCTTCTTCAATATCTGCGCAAAATAACATAATAATAAATATATCCAATAAATGCCATTTCTAAATCAAAGATGATATTGAGGCGGCAAGGAGGAGGCGACGAGGCGTATTTTATATACGTTGAGGAAGCCGACGACGCTGCCAACAAAGATAGCGCTTTGATTTAGAATTGGAATAAGTGGATCGGGATTATCTTCTTGACGTATATATGCATTTTGCATATAGGGTTTCGTGATGGAAAAGTCATAGCCAATTATTATCGGGAGGAATTTAATGAAAATCAAAAATAGAAAAAAGTGGATGGCAGTGTATGTTATATTTGTTGTCGTTGTCATATTGGGTTGCGGCAATAAAGAAGAAAAGAATAAAGACGCTGCCAACCAGGCACAGCCAACATCTCCCGATTCCATTGCCAAACCGGCGACTGAACCAAGTGAAGCAAATTCTAAGGATATTCTGGTAAGTGTTGACGGGAAATATTTTAAAAAGTCACAACTGGAAAAAGAAATTAAAGAGCTCATGAATGTCTATAAGGATAAGATTCCCAAAGATAAAACAAAAGATATTCAGGCTAATATGAAAAAACAAGTGGTAGAAAATTTCATAATTCGCACAGTCCTGGAAAATGAAATCGAAAAGAGAAAAATTCAAGCCAGTGAGAAGGAAATCAATGAATCAATAGAACAAATAAAGGCAAGTCTGCCACCAGGCAAGAAATTTGCCGATTTTCTCAAACAAAGCAGATTAACCAAGGGAAAATTTAACGAAGATATCGCCTTCACCATTAAAGTAAAACAACTTGTGCAAATTGATCTCGGCAATAAGGCCAAGCCTTCAGCAAAAGAAATAAGCAAATTTTACAACGAAAATAAAGATAAGTTTGTTGTACCGGAAAGTGTGCATGTTCGTCATATTCTTGTAGCCATTGATCAGGGTGATGACGAAAAAATCAAAGCTGAAAAGAAAGAAAAAATTGAAAATTTGCACAAGCAACTCTCAGATGGTGCAGACTTTGCTGAAGTAGCCCGTACAAATTCCGATTGTCCCAGTAAAGAAAATGGCGGCGATTTAGGCATCATCAAAAAAGGAGAAACAGTAAAACAATTTGAAGACGCAGCTTTTTCACAGGAAAAGAATGTTATTGGTCCGGTAGTAACCACGGAATATGGCCATCATATAATTCAAGTAATAGATCACAACAAGGCAAAGACAATTACAATGGCCGAGACTAAAAGCAAAATATCAAATTACCTTGAACAACAAAAACAGATGGAAGCTTTTAGCTCTCTTGTCAAAAAATTACGGGAAAATGCAAAAATATTGATTTACGAAAATTAATGAGAATTAGAAAAGCAGGAAAAGTTACTGACCATCTTTGGCGCCTGGGCACAGAAGAATCTTGCGTATATCTCGTGGAGGGCACTGAATCATCAGCTATAATCAGTGGTGGAATGAGTTATATTCTGCCGGTATTTTTACGGCAACTTCAGGAATATGGCATCTCGGAAAAAAAAATAAGCCACCTCATCATTCTTCATACTCATTTCGATCATGTCGGCATCATTCCCTTTCTGAAAAGATTATGGCCGCAATTAAACGTGTATGCATCCTCGCGTGGTTGGGAAATGCTTTCTAACCCCAAAGCAATTTCTGTGATTAATGAGTTCACCCTAAAAGTAACGCAGAGAGTTTTAGGTAAAACAGATGAATTATCAAAGTATGATTGGCAATGGCGCGATGATGTTGCGGGTTATTCTTTAGCGGAAGGAAATACACTTGATTTGGGTGATATACAAATTGAATTTTGCGAAACACCCGGTCATTCTTCCTGCTCAATCTCCGCCTATATTCCAAAATTGAAAGCGATCTTTCCTTCCGATGCGGTGGCGATTCCCTTCAAAGATGAATTCATCATTGCCGCAAACTCTAATCTTACAAAGTATCAGCAAAGTTTAGAAAAACTTGGCAATTTTGAAATTGAATTTTTATGTGCTGATCATTATGGATACATTATTGATGAAGAGGCACGTAGTTATATCAACGAATCAAAAATTGCGTTAACTAATATGAAGAATATGTTGAGACAAGCCTTGCAAAAAGAAGGCAGCATTGATAGGGCAGCGAAAACATTGGTTGACAAACACTTCCAGTTAAGACCTGATTATTTTATTGCGCCGGAAATACTTCTTAATACCTATGGGCAAATGTTAAAGCATGTTGCCGAACAAGGATCTGGCTGATCAATAGCTTTTATTTAAAGCTATGTTCCGTGTCAGGAAAAGATCCTTCTTTCACTTCAGCTATATATTTTTTGACCGCGGTTTTAATCTCTAAATTCAAATTTGCATATTTTTTTACGTGCTTTGGCGTGAATTTTTCAAACATGCCCAGCATATCATTCACTACCAGAACCTGTCCGTCGCAATGAACGCCGGCGCCAATACCAATTGTCGGAATAGAAAGAGATCTGCTTATTTCCTGTGCGAGCATTTCTGGAATACACTCCAGGACCAGGGAAAAAGCGCCTGCTTCTTCTAAAATTTTAGCATCTTCGATAATTTTATGAGCTGAGTCTTCTTTTTTCCCCTGAACTTTATATCCGCCCATTTGATGAATGGATTGAGGCGTTAAACCCAGGTGCGCCATAACAGGAATTCCCGCCGTAGTAATTTTTTGCACAGTTTCCGCGTACTGTCTGCCACCTTCCAGTTTTACTGCCTGCGCATCAGCTTCCTGCAAAAAACGTCCGGCATTAACCAGTGCGATCTGCGGGGAGATTTGATAGGATAAAAACGGCATATCGGCAATGATTAAAGCTTTCTTGGCGGCACGGGCCACAGCTTTGGTATGGTGAAGCATATTTTCCATAGTAACCGGCAGAGTTGTATCATAACCTAAGACAACCATTCCCAATGAATCGCCAACCAAAATCATATCAATATTGCACTCATCCAGGATAGAGGATATTTCATAGTCATAAGCCGTGAGCACTGTAATTTTTTCTCCCAGCGTTTTCATTTTTTTTATGTCTAATATTGTTTTGCGGCTGTCCTTATTTTGCGTGCTCATGATTTATAACTCCTTTCAAAATGTCAGATATTTTTTTTGCCTGTCGCAAATTCAAAGTGCCTTTTTTCCTGGCAAGATTAACTGTTACAAGTCCTAAAGACGAGTATAAAGAAGCGTACTGAGGAAGATTGGCATTGATTGCATCAACATGTTTTTGAATAGTGCCGGAATCGCCGCGAACGATTGGGCCGGTTAGCGCTTGAATAGATCCGGAAAACTCAATATTTTTCAAGCTACCATAGATAAGAGGCAAGTATGCTTTTTTTGCATCTTTTTCACTTATACCGATAGATTGATAAATGGATTCCACTACGTTCAGCAAAGAAACCAAATAATTGGAGGCAACACATGCCGCGGCATGGTAGAGAGATTTCTGTTTGGAGGAAATATAAATGGGTTTACCTCCTAAAGCCAGGACTATGGTTTCCGCCCGCGTTTTGGCTTTTGCATCCGCTGTAATTCCGAAATAACTTGAGGGGATATTTTGTATAGCATTATCAATGGAAGAGAAACTCTGCAGGGGATGAATGCTGGCAACCGCCGCGCCGGCTTTTTTTGCCGGCCCAAGAAGATCCAGCCCACCTGCGCCACTCATATGGAAAATATATTTACCTTTTATTAACGGAGAAAGCGCAATATCCTTGCATACGGATAAAATAATATCGTCAGGAGTAGTAATTAAGATACAGTCGGCTTCACGTAAAACTTCTTGCGGTTTGCGGTAAGCTTTCCCGCCGATATAAGACTGTGCCCTTCGCAAAGCGGCGGCGGATTTATCGGCAATAGACACAATTTCGTAGCCGGCTTTTTTTAATAAATAGCCTATGGCTGTTCCCACCATGCCGGCGCCAACTATGGCAAAATTATTCAAATGTCTTTTCTTCATATTCAAGCCACGGGTATATATTATACCCTCCGCCTACGCGTGCCCTTTAGGGTATGGCGGGATTGTTCGACTTACAAATATTACTGCACGGTATTTGTAATATTTGAGTCTCACGAATAAAAAAGGCCTTCCGCGATGAGGAAGACCTTTGTCCGACAGTTAATTAATAAACAATACCGTCTCAGTCGATATAAGGGATCCAAGCGGTTGATGAATGCAAACTAACACAGCTTATGATGGTAGTCAAACTATATTTAATACCAATTCTAAATCAAAGCGCTATCTTTGTTGGCAGCGTCGTCGACTTCCTCAACGGATTTGTAAGGAACGGTCGCGACCGTTCCTTACGCGCCTCCTCCTTGCCGCCTCGATATCATCTTTGATTTAGAAATGGTATAAGGGACGCGGTATCGAAAGCGGCAAATTATAAATAAACAATCTTGTGTTTAACGAGTCAGTTCGCTATATGTATCCAAGGTGAAATAATGAGAAAAGTAGATTTGATCATCTTTGATTTCGATGGCACCCTTGTTGAAACAGGCACTGATTTAGTACACGCTGTCAATTTTATGTTAAAAACTTTACTTCTTCAAGAACGGACGGAAAGGGAAATTATCAGTTTCGTCGGAGATGGAATTAATAACCTCATCGAGAAAGCATTGGGGCAGGATAATGCTGAGTATCATGAAGAAGCGCTCAATATTTTTACTCAATATTACAGTACTCATCTATTGGACAATACAAAACTGTGTCAGCATGCTCAAGATGTATTAATGAATTATACCGGTAAGACGAAGATAATCCTGACGAACAAGCGGTATAAGTTTACATTAGCGATAGCGCAAGGATTAAATATTCAAAAATATTTTGTAGAAATTATTGGTGCTGATTCCACACCCTATAAAAAACCGGATCACCGCGTAGTTGACTATATATTGAATAAATATGGCACAGCTAAAGAAAAAACCGTCATTATTGGTGATGGTGTAAACGATATTGTTGTGGCAAAAAAATCAGGAATATTAAGCTGCGCTTATCTGAATGGCCTGGGCGGAAGACAGGACTTGTTAAGCTTAAAGGCTGATTATTACATTGAAAACCTTTTGGAAGTAAATGCTTTGTTTTGTTAGATATGATAAAAAAAGTTATAAAAACCATAGAAAGATATAAGCTGCTCAATAAAGAAGATCGGGTCGTTGCAGCGGTATCCGGAGGGCCTGACTCCACTGCACTTTTGGTAGCTCTTGCTCAAATAGTTTCGCTACTGGATTTTAGTATTATTGTTGCCCATTTCAATCACGGATTGCGGGGAGCTAAGTCAGATGAGGACGAAAAATATTCTCAAGAATTAGCAAAAAAAATGGGATTGATTTTCGTATCAGGAAAAATGGATCAAAAGCCGCGGCAAAAAGGCGAATCACCGGAGGATTTTTACAGGCAACAGAGATACCAATTTTTAAATAAAGTTGCCGAAGATTACAATGCGCAAAAAATTGCGCTGGGACACAATATTCAGGATCAAGCCGAAACGGTTTTGTTAAATCTATTGCGGGGCAGCGGTTTAGAGGGTTTAAAGGGTATTCTACCCATGCGTGAGGGGAAGTTCATCCGTCCTCTAATTGAAGTATCCAGAGGTGAAATTATTGCCTTCTTAAGTGAAGCAGGAATATCATACTGTCAGGATAGCTCTAACGAAAGCAAGATTTATCTGCGCAATAAAATACGCGGAGAACTAATTCCATATTTGAAAGAAAAATTTAATCCGAGAATTGAAGAAAATCTGGCGCAAATGGCTGAAATACTGCGTCAGGATGATGACTACATTGGGAATTCTGTCCAAGAAGCTATGAAATCAACATATATTCAAAATCAGTCTAATAGAATATCTTTAAATATTGAGTATGTAAAAGGATTGGCACCAACTATACGTTCGCGGTTGTTTAAAAAAATATTAGAAAGCCTGAATCCGGAAAAGAATGGTTTTTCGTTTAGCAATATCAAAACTCTGGAGAGATTGGCGCAAATTACAGAGTCGGGGAAAAGATTTTCCCTCCCTCTCGGAATAGAAGCGAAACGAGAGTATGATAATTTAATCCTTAAGCGGGATAAAGCTTGTTTGAAACAAGTTGACTATGAATATCCTGTTAATATTCCCGGTATAATTCATGTTAAAGAAACAAACCGGACGATCAGCATAGAAAAGACATCAAGAGATAAAATGGGTCGACACAGTAAAAATAAAGTTTATTTAGATTTAGATAAAATTCAACAACCTGTTATATTACGCAACAGAAGAGATGGAGACAGGTTTCAACCACTGGGCATGAAAGGACGGCAAAAAATAAAATCGTTATTTATTAATCAGAAGATTCCACGGGATAAGCGCAATGAAGTCATGCTGCTTGTAGATCAGGACTCTGTGATCTGGATAGAAAATATGCATTTGAGTGACCGAGTTAAAATCTCTCCACAAACAATAAATATTCTTGCCTTGGAAATTATAAATTCATAAAAAATATGAAATATTGACGAAATGAACCTTGTCGGATGGTGTCAGAAATTATTTGAGTTATGTTAGATATTATTATAAAGGTCATACCGTAGAACTAATTTTAAGGAGAAAAATCTTGAATCCGTTTCAAAAGAATATTGCTCTGGTACTTACTATGCTGCTTGTATTTTTACTTGTTTGGCAGCTCTTTAATCAACCGAAAACAGTCACCAAAGAGTTAATTTATAGTGAGATGATAGCCTTTCTGGATAAAGGCGAGATCAGTGAAGTTACTATTCAAGGTGAGAATATCAATGGGAAGCTGGCCAATGGTAATGTTTTTAAGACATACACTCCCAAGGATGATAAGTTGGTCACACAATTTAGAGAGAAAGGTGTGAAAATTACCGCTAAACCACAGGAAGATTCTCCCTGGTATATGACCCTTTTAGTCTCCTGGTTTCCCATGATTCTTCTCATCGGTGTCTGGATCTTCTTTATGCGCCAGATGCAGTCCGGTGGCGGCAAAGCAATGGCTTTCGGCAAAAGCAGAGCTCGCTTGATTACCGATAAATCCAAGAAGGTAACTTTTGCCGATGTTGCCGGAATTGATGAAGCAAAGGCCGAATTGGAAGAAGTGATTGACTTCTTGAAAGATCCCAAGAAATATACAAAATTGGGAGGCAGAATCCCCAAAGGTTTATTGCTTATTGGAGCTCCGGGAACAGGTAAGACGCTTTTGGCACGAGCAATTGCCGGAGAAGCTGATGTTCCTTTCTTAAGCATCAGCGGTTCTGATTTTGTGGAAATGTTCGTAGGTGTGGGAGCTTCGCGTGTTCGTGATTTGTTCAGCCAGGCAAAAAAGAATGCCCCGTGCATAATATTTATTGATGAAATCGATGCGGTCGGCCGGCATCGAGGCGCAGGTCTTGGGGGAGGGCACGATGAAAGAGAGCAAACGCTAAACCAACTTCTCGTAGAGATGGATGGTTTCGAATCAAATGAGGGAGTCATACTCGTATCTGCCACCAACCGTCCTGATGTTCTTGATCCGGCATTATTACGCCCCGGACGTTTTGACAGGCAAGTAATAGTACCTCTACCTGATGTCAAAGGGCGGGAAAAGATATTTGAAGTTCACGCTCGTAAGGCACCTATAGCCGAAGACGTCAATTTTGCTATTTTAGCTCGGGGAACCCCCGGAACATCCGGAGCAGATATAGAAAATCTTGTCAACGAAGCAGTGCTTAATGCCGCACGGGCAAATAAAGAAAAAGTCAACATGAGCGATTTTGAATTTGCCAAAGATAAGGTTTTAATGGGCACGGAAAGAAGGAGCATGGTGATTAGCGATCAGGAAAAACGTAACACGGCTTATCATGAAGCCGGCCATACAATGGTTGCGCGGCTGATTCCCGGAACTGATCCTATTCATAAAGTAACAATTATCCCCAGAGGCAGCGCACTGGGGTTAACGCAACAACTGCCAATTGATGAAAAGCATACCTATCCGCGCGAATATTTGGAAAATAATATAGCCATTCTCTTAGGTGGACGAGCTGCCGAAGAAATAGTTCTGCATGACTTTACTACCGGTGCCGGCAATGATATCGAAAGGGCGACCAATCTGGCCAGAAAAATGGTCTGTGAATGGGGCATGAGTGAAAAAATGGGGCCATTGAGTTACGGTAAAAAAGAAGAGCAGATATTTTTAGGCCGGGAATTTGCCACTCACAAGGATTACAGTGAAGAGACGGCTAAGCAAATTGACGCCGAGGTTGTTTCTATTGTTAAGCACAATTATGAAAAGGCAAAAGATCTTCTTAATAATCATATTGAAATACTGCACAAGATGGTTGCGGAACTTTTGGAAAAGGAAGTTTTAAACACTGCGGAAATAGATGTCATAATTGGCAGCGCTTTGCCCAATGATCAACCGGCCGATTCAAAAAGTATATCTTAATATTTCTTCTGGAACTTATCTGAAGAGACTGTGTCGGAATCCTAATTTGTCAATGGAGTTCACGACAGTGAACAGCCTGCCCGGCGCATAAGACTGTGGAGCGACACGATGATGCCCGCGCTTTACGCGTAATGTCCCCCGCTGGCGGGGGTAGGGGGTGGATGGTACAAACTGGTAAGATAGTTTACAAAACAAACCGGGGACATGGTTTACACTTTACGGCAAGGAGGATACTCTATGTCGTGGAAAGTGATAAACCAGATGGACATAAAGA
>Ga0209538_1001320_pt1 | contig 13196 bp, 11 predicted proteins | sample BarGraNGADG00211_2_FD_184492 | JGI IMG/M metagenome (GOLD analysis project Ga0209538, IMG submission 184492) | Arctic peat soil microbial communities from Barrow, Alaska - Barrow Graham LP Ref core NGADG0004-211 (SPAdes) (version 2) | ecosystem: Environmental > Terrestrial > Soil > Wetlands >... | reverse complement strand
ATAATTTGGACAGCTTGTTCTGTCATCTGAGAGTTCCTCCTTTTTTGTTTTGCCAAACTCAATTATGGCAGGAACTCTCTCTTTTTTGTCCCTTTCTTTGCATCTAACGACTTTTGAAACTGTAACAATCGCCAGGTTTATCTTGACAAACCCCCTCCTTCCATGTTATCCTATGCTTTCGCGTTTGACGAAATGCAAGCGTGCCCAATTGCGAATTAAGAAGGAAATTTGAGATGAACGACCTCGAGACTATCAAATCAATTGAAGCAGAAAAGAACCCCAATGTCCCAGACATTTTCCCTGGCGATTCCGTTTCCGTTCACTATAAAATTAAAGAAGGTGACCGCGAGAGAATCCAGGAATTCAAGGGTGTCATCCTCTACGTTCGCGGTAGCGGCAACAGCGCCAGCTTCACCGTCCGCCGGGTTGCCAGCAATGGCATCGGCGTGGAACGTACCTTCCTGACCAACTCCCCCCGCATTGCCAAGCTGGTGGTTGAACGTCACAACAAAGTGCGCCGGGCCCGCCTGTACTTCCTGCGCGAACGCACCGGCAAGAGCGCCCGACTTAAGCAACGCTTCTAAAATCCAAACCATAAACCTTAACTTCCCTTAACTATCGGGGAAGTTTTTTTATATTCATGGAGTTTTCCATCTCCCTCACCTTGAGGGTTAAGGTTGGGTTACTGGAATAGCGCTTGAAAACGCGGAATCAGCTACAATAGGCAAAACATGCTGAAGAGGACCCTTATGCCCAAACCTGTAATCATCGTAGCCGGCCACCTGGAAACGCACTCCAAATCTTCCCCCATTTATGGCGCGAAACAAGCTTACCTCCAGTCCATTCTTCTGGCAGGTGGGCTGCCCCTGGTAGTTGCTCCCCACCTGCCAACCGAAGACTTGCAAGCCTTGATCGGGCTGGGGGACGGTTTCCTGCTTTGCGGCGGGGGAGATGTGGAGCCTTTTCGCTATGGGGGCGAGCGTTGCGCGCGCCTGGCAGGTTTGGAACCGCAGAGGGATGAGTTTGAACTTCGGTTGCTTCCATTAATTCTGGAAGCTGATAAGCCCCTGCTGGCCATTTGCCGGGGGGTGCAGGTACTGAACGTTGCCCTGGGTGGTACGCTCATTTGCGATATCGCCAACGACCTGCCGCAGGCCTCCAAGCATGATTATTTTCCGGGTTTCAAACGCGACCTGGTAGTGCATGACGTCAACATCGAGCCCAACACCCTGCTGGCAGAAGTGCTGGGTGTGAATAAAGTGGGCACCAACAGTCTGCATCATCAAGCCCTCAGCAAGGTTGGAGAAGGCCTGGTGGTGAGCGCTCAAACTGATGACAAGGTTATTGAAGGCGTTGAAATGCCCTCAAAACACTTCGTCCTGGGGGTGCAATGGCACCCGGAATGCATGCCGGAATCTGCGCTGATGCGGCACTTATTTGAAGCGTTCATCGCTACCTGCCAAGGCGAAGCTTGACTTCCGGGTAGCCATTACAGGTGCTGGAAAAAATCAGCCAAGTGCTAAAATTGAGCCATGCCTAAACACTCTGAACCGATTGGGATCTACGATTCCGGCGTCGGCGGGCTTTCCGTCCTGCGGGAAGTACAAGCCCAGTTGCCGCATGAAAACCTGATTTACTTTGGCGACCAGATCAATTGCCCCTACGGCTCACGCAGCAAATTGGAGTTGCAAGGCCTGGCCGAAGCGGTCATCCGCTTCCTACTGGAAAGGCAGATCAAGTTATTGGTGATTGCCTGTAACACAGCTTCGGCGGCTGCCCTCAAGGAGATGCGCCTGCGTTTCCCGGATCTGCCGATTGTGGGCATGGAGCCCGCGGTCAAGCCGGCTGCCAGCCAAACCCATTCCGGCAAAGTTGGAGTTTTGGCCACGCCCTCCACCTTTTCCGGGGAACTGTACGCCTCCGTCATCGAACGCTTTGCCCAGGACGTGGAGATTTTTGAGAGCACCTGCCCTGGCCTGGTTGCCCAAATCGAAAAAGGCGCCCTTGACAACCCTGAAACCATTGCCATTCTTAAGGATGCCATCTACCCCATGGTTCGTCAGGGAGCCGATACCCTGGTGATGGGCTGCACCCATTACCCATTTGTCATTCCCCAAATCAAGCAGATTGCTGGTGCGGATGTGGCTGTAATTGACCCTGCACCTGCAGTTGCACGGCAGGTGGAACGGGTGCTAAACAGCAAAGATTTGTTGAATACTGGCAGAGGCAAAGGGCAGACCGTGTATTACACCAGCGCCAACCCCCTGGTATTTGACCGCGTCTCGAAGCTACTCACCGGCAATAACACAAGTTCCCAACAGCTGAACTGGAGCGACGGCAAGCTGCACGAAGGAAATGCCCTGAGCCTTGAGAGTATTCAAGCGGCTTTAGCCGCACGAGCAAACCCTGATAATGCCAAACCCATGAAAGCCTACATGCGCAACCAGTTCGAGTATTTCGGCCTGAAATCGCCCAAGATGCGCGACGCGCAGAAGCCATTCCTGGCAGCAGTCCGCCAGAAAGTATCCATCGACTGGGAGCTCGTGCAAGCTCTCTGGGATGCGCCACAAAGAGAGATGCAGTATTTTGCCATCTCATACCTCTTCACCCTGAAGCAACGATTGCAAAGCAGTGACCTGCCCAAAATTAAAGCCTTGATTCAACAGAAATCCTGGTGGGATACGGTAGACAGCTTGGACGCGCTGGTTGGGCACCTGGTCAGGCAGGATGAAACCCTCAAATCGGTGATGCTTACCTGGAGCCAGGATCCGGATTTCTGGGTGCGCCGGGCAGCTATCGACCACCAATTGGGGTTCAAACAAGCGACGGATAAAGAGTTGCTTAAAACCATTATCCTTAATAATCTCGGCAGCCGCGAGTTCTTTATCAACAAAGCCATTGGCTGGAGCCTGCGTAATTACGCCTGGACAGACCCCGGGTGGGTAAGCGCGTTTCTGCGCGAACATCGGGAGAAACTTGCACCGCTCAGTTACCGCGAAGCAGCCAAACACCTCAAACTGGAAGCCTAAATTTCCGGCAGATTCTCAAAATCTGCAGGGCTAAACGCCACTCCCTTGAAGTTTTCAAAAGTCAGGTCGCGTACTGCCAGATTCTTGGTGGTTTTAAAGTGATCAAACAGCACCATATAGGAAAGCACAATGCGCTTGTTGAAGTCCAGGCTCAGCTTGCGCGCCAGTGCCTTGACGGATTGGGTTGAAGGTCCTTCCAGCTCAATAAAGCTGCCGTAGGGCATTTCATCCAGCATCACATCTACACCCTCAAAATTGAGGGTTTCACGGTATTTTTCGTAGAGGGAATACACCTGGTAACCCAGGCTTTCCAGGATTTGGCGGGTCTGAGTGAAGTCGCTTACTTCCACTTCAAATTCTGGGCGCACAAGCACCGAGTCCTGCAGGTATCCGGGACCCTTGAAGGTAAGGCGCACTCTTTCGTCCTGGCGCAGGCGCAGTACTTTCTTTTCAGCGCTTAAGGCCATTCCGAGGGTGTCAAAACGCAAGTTTTGCTCAAACACCCGCGCTTGTTTCACGCTGGCACCCATGGCCATCAGCCTGGCTCGCAGGGCGGGCTGGTTAGTTACATAAAATTTGGCTTCGATTTCTTCGGGCATCTCAGTTCCTATCTTTGGTTTTCAGGTCCAGGGTAAAAAGCAGCATCAGGGCCAAATAGACCCCAAAAAGGATAATCATGAACCACAGGTTGCCCTGCAAATTCTGGTCGGATGACCAAACCAGCAGGCGTTCCGACCAATAGCTGAGCAGATTGACAACAAAGACAACCCAGGCAATCATCAAGTATCCGCGATAACGCTGCCAGAGGAAAAGCCAGCTCAAGAAATTGATGACGATAAGAATAATTGGGCTGATGATGAGCCAATTGATTTTCCAGGCGGCTACACCGTAGGATACCAGCAGTGGCCGATCTTGAAATGCACCGTATAGCCTCAAAAAAGCACTTATGACAGTTGCCAGCAAAATAATTCCGACCGGAGAACCCCAGGGGGAGGCCTGGAAGGATTTTTCCTTTCCCAGGCGTAGGTCAGTCTTCATGGATTTTGATCTCAAAATCAGTAAGCAAACCTAGGCGGGCCAAGGCAATCTGAACGCGCTTTTCAGAGCCAGGTCTGACCACCACGGTAGTTGGCCCAAGCACTTCACCCAAGACTGCGCCAGCCGGGGAGGCTTTGAGCGCCTGCAAAGTTTCGCTGTTGGGCAAGTGCAAGACCAGGGGTTGATCAATCCAGCTTTCACGGCCTTTTTCTTCCCAGCGTTTCAACAGTTGTATCAAGGTTGGCGAGGGCTGTTGCCGTCCGTATTGGCGCAGGAGTTTGAGCAGGTGGCTGACCTTGAGGCCCTGTTTGGAGGCAATTTTTAGCGATTGGGGGGTCACTTGGAAGTCAAAACTTTCCGGGCCGTTCCTGAGGACCTCCCCAAAACGCGAAGTCTGGTAGCGGGCCAGGCGTGGGGTGAGGGGGGTCATCTCCAATTTACCGGATGGGTTAACCAGAATGGGGCCATTTTCAACTGGAAAGCCTGGTGTCTTGGTTTCCTGGAGGCCGGTGAAGTAGCCAAAAGCAGAAGAGACGCGGAAGCTTTGAGGATTGGCGCTGCTATCCAGCTCAACCAAACCGAGTTGAAAACAGGTGGATGTTAGAAATTCCCACAGCAATTTAGCTTCCAGAGCATCCCAGCTTTCGACACCGCGCAGCAATTGATGGGTCTGGTTTGATACCACCAGCCAGGTGTCGTACTCAGCACCGATGCGCAAAAAATCAGGAATGTGTGCCCGAACCTGGCGGACGAAGTCCGCGATGGTGTACCAGCGGCCCCCTAACCCTGTGAGCAATTTGAGCAGCATCAAGCGCGTTTTGCGGGGGTCGTGCTGCCAGGTACCTTCCAGGTGCCAATCCGGGTGGAACTTCAACTCATCGTGCACGGTGGAGACCATCCAGGATTGGACCAGCCAGCGCAGGGCTTCATCCCGGGGAAGTTCCAGAAAATTACGGGCAATTTCGGTCGGAATCTGGCCGCTGATTAACCCAATGGATTGAGCCAGGCCATCCAGGAATTGCCAATGCAGTTCTGACGGGTTGGCCGCGAGCAAGGCACGTTCCTTATCCGGCCGGCGCAGGCTGGCCAGCAAGGTGCAGAGGTCATCGAGTATTCGGCTGCCGTAGGAAACCGCAGCCGTGGGGTTGTTTTCCAATGGTCGCAGTTGGAGACCGGGCTTTTCTTCGACCAGGCTGCCGGGCAGTTCCTGAGCTATCTCCTCTGGCATAAAAGCAAATTCCGTGAGGGTTTCATCTTCTTTAAGGAAAATGCGTCCAATTAAGCCGCGATACCAAAGGTATTCCGTTGTTGATGTTGGGAACATACCCGGTTTTTCACGTTTGCGCTTGCCTGGGCCCATTGGGCGCAAAGGGCCGTAATCGCGCGTCCAGACCGTCCAAGGGGTTTTACAGCCCTGGTTTTTCAAATCCTTTAATGCCGCTTCTACGTGCGGAGGCAGGGAAGCCAATTGCTCACGAATTAACAGGGGATTTTCCAAAGCCAGCGCAAGCGTTTCAGCTTTGGCACGCACATCCTTTCCGCGGACTGAAAGGCTCCAGAAATCCTCCAGCGTCTCAAGAAAATTCAGGTCCTGATCGTAAAGGACATTCAAAAAAGTTGACATTAAAAAGAGTATACCCCAAGCTTTGGGGCCAGTTTACTCGATGTGCAGGGCCCGAACGCCTTTGACAGCCGAGAGGCTAGCGGCAAAAGCTTCCATGGTATCGTCTTTACCTGTCATGGCAGTAATTCGGATGCGGATATGACCCTCTTTAAGGCTTTTGCGCAAATCGAAAGTGCGGGTTTTATTGGTCATCTGGTTCAATTCAGCGCGGATGGCCTCAACAACCCCGGGTTTGTCAACCGCATCGATGGTAATCATATGCAGGGTTCTTGCCGGCATAAATTTCTTTTCAATTGCGTTCACCAGGGTCAGGGCAATAAATATTAGGGCCGTGGTCACCACGCTGATCCAAATCTGACCATAACCGACCGCCAGACCCACGATAGCCATCGACCAGATAGTTGAGGCAGAAGTTAAGCCTCTGACGTTGAGCCCGTAACGCAGGATTGTGCCTGCACCCAGAAAACCAATGCCGGTAATCACCTGGGCAGCCAATCGGGCCGGGTCAGAATTGGCAGCTACGCCCATGTTGACAGAAAGAATCATGGCTAGGCATGCCCCGCCAACCAGAATCATATGCGTGCGCAAACCTGCCGGCTGGGAATCCAATTCACGGTTGTAGCCGATAACCCCACCAAGGAGCATGGCAATGACCAAGCGGATGACAGCCTGCAATATTGTGATTTCAGTGACATTGACGCTCATAAAGACCTCTTAATTCCATCTGTCGATGGAATGCCATTTTAGCACACCTGGAAATTGTCAGTAATAATAAAAACGGCCTCCGCTTTCGTCAGAGGTCGTTTGCTTTTGATTAAGGAAGGGAGGGCAATTGGTCTTTCGCGGCAATGATGACGCCGGTAAGGCCGCGGCCGGTATGGGCGCCCAGGGCAGTCCCGAGGTGAACATCCGGAAGCCATTCCATCTTGAACACCTTGTCAAGGGCCTCCTTCAACATCCTGGCACCATCCGGGAAGGAAGCGTGGCAGATTTGGGCTTGAAGCACGGTTCCTGCAGGATGATCTTTGAGAACAAGATTGGGAATTTCTTCAATGGCTTTAATGAAAGTGCGCTTTTTGGCGACATCATAGTATTTGCCATCTACGTTGCTGACCCAGATCACCGGGAGAATTCCCAGCAGCGAAGCCAACAGTCCTTTGAGGTGACCGATTCGGCCGCCCGCAATCAGGTATTTAAGGGTGGGTAGGCTGAAATAGGTCTTGGTGACAGCCTGGATTTGACTGAGTTTTTCGAGAATATCAGGCAACTTTGCGCCTGCATCGCGCATTTTTGCTGCGGCCAGCACTTGCCATCCCGTCCCAGCAGAAAGTGTAAGCGTGTCTAAGACAGTGATTTTGGCTTCTGGTACCAGTTTGGCGGCCTGGACTGCAGTATTGCTGGTGGCGCTGAGACCACTGGAAATATGGATGGAAAGAATTTCTGGATCGGTCTTGGCTAATTCCCGGTAAAGTTCTTGAAATTCGCCGACGGAAGGCGTGGAGGTAACGGGCATCCCACTGGCATGATCCATGAGGTCAAAAAACTCATCCGGGCTGATGTCCACCCCAGCCTTGTAAGATTTACCATCGAGGTCGATCTTCAGAGGGAGCATGTGGATATTGAATATTTTTGCATCTTTTATGGTTATGTCTGAACCGCTGTCAGTAACTATTTGCATTTTTCTCCTAAATGGCTTAATTTTGCGCTATTTCAAGCGAGAGTCGATATTAAAGTGATGGGCGTTTCTACATAGGTGTGGAATTTTCCATCGTAGTGCATCATCACAAATCAGACACAAATTATAACATTTATCCCTTCGGAAAAGACGGTTGGCAATAGCAGATATCTTCCGCGCAAGGCTGATCAGCCTTTATAAAAAAAGGGCAAGCACTGCTTGCAAAGCGTCGTACCATTTACCAATAACTTTACGGTTTCGCTTTTCCAAAGTAAATGTCATCTGTTGAATCTTTCTGAGGATATCCGCCAGATCCCAGTCTTTTTCTTTAATTAAACCTTGTACAACACCAAGGATAGCCGGTGTCAGTGATGTCTGGCAGAGCATATCCACCAAATGCCAGGGCGATCTGGCTCTCTTCAGGCAATCCATGGTCAGTAGTTCAAGCCGCTTTAAAGCCTCGTTCATCATGCGGATTCCGGTCTCATGGTCGGCTGATTCAATGTAAATGCGGTTGATCGGCTCAGTGCCGGATGCGCGTGTTCTGAGATAGTAATGGTTGTCGCCTGCTGCGTCGCTCAGTTGCATTTCCACCAACTCGTAGCGAATGCCGCCGAGGTATTCAATCTTGAGACCGGCTACCTTGAGTTCCTCCGGTTTGGCATTCAAGGCCAGATCGAGGTAATAGTCTATGAAAGCCTCTTTGGCCTCCAGGGGAGCGTCGACGTCGGAGCGCCCCGCGTTGGAGGTCGGGTCCTTGGTCGTCCCATATGTTGGCCAGAGGCCTGGTTCCTTCACCATGTCTTCCCAAATGGCGGTGAAAGTAGTCAGGGGATGATCCTTACGTGTTCCGTAATAAGCCAACATGTCCAAAATCAGTAGATTTGCCCACGGTCCATCTTTATCGGTGACGTGGCCGCGGGTAGTCAGGCCGGAAGACTCCTCCCCACCGATCAAGATTTGGTCGCGCCAATTTTTAGGAAGCTTTTTCAGCATGTTATAGGAAGCATCCATACGCCGAATTTCTTCAATGTACTTGATGCCCACTGGCACCGCAAAAGCATATTCCAAAGCCCGTGTGGAAATATCGCCAACACGTGGTTTGTAAATGCGCTGCCCGATATAACCCGGCAAGACGCCTTTAGCAGGTTTATAAGCTTCATTACCCTTGATCATGCCCGCAATCGGTTCAATCAGCGGCGACCCCGTCTGGGTGGCGATTACGCGGCCGGTCAGCCCGCGTTCAACGCCCAAATAGTAGATCAGCATCGGCAGAATCTGATTGGGGCGCATATAGATACCGCCTTTGTCCACGATCCCAAAGCGATCCGCATCCGTATCCATCCCCATGCCGCACCAGGCGCCAGATTCTGCAACCGTTTGCTTGAGCAGGTTGATAAAGGGCTCTTCAGGATTGGCATAGTCCTGACCGCCGAGGTCAGGGTCAACATTGGCATGGATGACGGTATGGCGTACACCGGCCTCACCGAGCAAGCGCGTCAGGTAGCCGCGAGAAGCCCCGTGCATTTCATCAATGACGATGTGTTTATCAGCAAAGAAAGCCCGGATGTGGTCAAAATCTACCGGAATTCGGGCGTTGCCCTTGCCGTTGTTCTGGATCCAGCGCACGTATTGGTCAAGCGGATCGAATCCGGTTAACAAGCCGCGGGAGCGGGCATTTTCCAGCTCAGCACTGCGCCCGTCTTCATCCAATAATTGCAATTCGTTGATACGGAAGGCAATAAAATCAGTGACGTTGGTCGGCGCGGGATAACCCAGACGCGGGTTGAATTTGATGCCTTGCCATTCAGGCGGGTTGTGGCTGGCGGTGCAAATGATTAACCCAGCCACTTCTTCGAGCGGGAGGGCATCCGTTTCGTAGAAAACCAGCGCTGGTGTGGGCACGTCGCGGTCTGCCATCTCCACTGTAAAACCGTTGGCCAGGCAGGTTTCGGCTACCCAGTTGGTTACCAGGTCGGAATAGCGGCGTGTATCATGCCCACAGATGACTTTGCGTCCTGAAAGGTCTTCAGCCCCCACAAAGGCAGGCACGTCATCGTTATTCAAAAAGTCGCAAATTGCCTGAACAACCTGGCGGGAACGCCTTTCCGTAAAGTCGTTTCCCCAGCGGCCACGCACGCCGGACGTACCAAAGCGCAGGTATTTGCGGTCGTAGATTTCACGCAGCAGTCCCCGTTTACCGGCCAGTCCAAGCAGTACAGGGTCCTCAGTGCGCAACCGTAAGCCGTAGAGACGCTCGTAGATATTCCCAATCTGGATGATGCGGTAAGCCATGAAACGGTCAGGATCTTTATGGTCATCCAGGGATTCCAGCAGGGGCAGAATTTCATACTGGATCGGTTCGCGTAAGGACTTGAAAGCCCTGGCAGTCAGGTACTCACGGGCAATTTCAATGGCTTTCCGGCGCATATCCCCCGACTTGGGCAAGTAGTCCTCATCAATCTGCCTGCGCATTTCCTGACCGATTTCACCCTTTGGCTGCATCAGTTCCAGGCGACCCTGTGTACCCGTGGCTGCCAGGGTGAGCAGGAGGCTGATCACCCGCGATGAAGTGACCAGATCTATTCCGATGGCCTCAGGGTTGCCCGCAACCCAAGAGTGTACCTGCTCCAGAAAGGTGTTCATCTTGCTGATGGCCGGCTGCCAGAGTTCAGGTGTATCAGCCGCCAGGATAGCCCGGTTGAGCCGATTGAAATCCTTGGCCAGCATCGTTGAAAATATAGGTTTGGAAGTGTTCAAAGTTACCTCGCTAATTATCGAAGGGTAGGTCTCTGCATAAGGCCCCCATCAGAAACATTCAGGATTTCGACCTTTGAGCCGGGCGTTGTGCCGGTTTCCTTCTGCACCAGGTCGCAGATTTGCCAGGCTATGGCAGCAATTTCACCCGGATTGTGGCGGTTATCGGTTTCAAGCATCAGGCGGAATTTGGGTTCAGTGCCGGAGTAGCGCGCGTTCATGCGTACCAGGCCGGGCAGATCATGGTCAAGCTTTTTCAGGGCAATGGCCACAGAGGGTATCGTTTTCAGGTCCGGTTTATTGGCTACGTATGCCGAGGCGATTAATTGCGGGTACTTGCGGATCTTGCCAGTGAGTTCTGAAAGCTTCTGACCGGGCTTTTCAAGTAGAACTTTGAGCATCCATAAGGCGGTGCGAAGCCCATCACCCGTGCGATGCATTTCGTCCAGGATGATGATGTGACCCGACTGTTCACCACCGATGCCCACCTGTGCCTGGTTTCCTGGCACAGCAAAGAGGGCCATCAATTTCTCGGTGACGTATTTATCCCCAACCGGGGTTTCCACAAAAGTAAAGCCGTGCTCCTCTGCATATTTGCTGAGAGCGCCATTGGCCATATTGGTCGTGACCAGGGCATTGCCAAGCAATCTACCCTGCTGATGCAAATAATCCGCTAAAACGGCCAGAATTTGGTCGCCATCCACCATATTGCCGCCATCGTCAAACAGGATAACGCGGTCGGCATCCCCATCAAAGGCAATCCCAAGATCGGCGTGAAATTCCTCGATAATTCTGCCAAAGTCACCGGGCCGCGAACGCACGTACTCTGAGCCAGCATGGGCGTTGATGTTTTCGCCATCCGGCTGGTCGTTAAGAACAATCGGATTAGCACCAAGCTGCCGGAGTATTTGAGGTGCCAACTCGTAGTTGGCCCCGTTTGCGCAATCCAGAAGAATGCGCAGGTCTCCAAGCGCAAGCGCACCTGGGTCAAGCAACAAATCTTGTTCGTAAATTGCCTTTAGTTTTGAGTCAGGGTCATCAAGTTTTGTCAATGCGTCAGGGATTGCGGGGGCGGAATCCAGCAAAGCCTCAATGGCAAGCTCAGTCGTTTCGCTTAATTTCATGCCATCATGGCTGATGAATTTGATGCCGTTCTCTGCTGCTGGGTTATGCGAGGCGGAAATGACCACACCGGCAATGGCCTCGGAGGCATGCGTGACAAAAGCCACCCCAGGCGTGGGGAATACGCCAAGATTGACCACTTGAACGCCGCTGCTTTCCAAGCCCGCTTGTAGGGCTTCCTGCAGCCAGGGTCCCGAGAGGCGCGTATCCCGACCGATCAGTATAAGAGGGTGATTTTTGCCCTGGCTCAACACGGTGCCAGCAGCCCAGCCCAGGCTAAAGGCAAATTCTTTAGTCATGGGGTGTGTACCCGCCGAACCACGGATGCCGTCCGTCCCAAAATACTTAGGCAAGTTCATAGAAAATTTCTACCTTTAGAGAATTATTCAAATTCAATGTCCGCAACCACTGGCAGGTGGTCCGATACCTGGCGCGCCAGGCCGGTGTCCACAACCTCACAGGTGTAGCTTTTCAGTCGGGATTTCGGTGAAAAGAAGATGTGATCCACAATGCCCGCATTTTCATGGGTGGTAACATCTTGTTTGGGTACCAGGCGAACAAATCCATTTTCAGTAACCAACATTTCCTTGAGAGTGTATTCCTCCGGGGCGGCGTTAAAATCGCCCAAAAGAATAATTGGTTCACCTTTTTCCAATATATGGGATTCGATGAGGTTGACCACACGGGTGATTTGCTGCGCGCGTGTCAGGCGGGCGGCGTCAATGGTGTCTTTCCAGGCTTTCGGACCGCGCTCGCCCACAAGGGTGGTGAGGTGCAGATTCAAGATGAAAGGATATGGCGGCTTCATTAGGCGGGTCAGGATGACATAGCGTGGGTCAGTATTGCGGGTGCCTTCATAAGCCAGCGGCTGGAATATGGGTAAGTTGCGAGGGGCTCCCTCAACCTGTGGATTGCTGAGACGGCTGAAGGGATAGCGCGAGAGCAAGGCATTACCCTTTGACCAATCGTACCAGTCGGAAAAAAGTGCGTTGATCATCAAATCTTTGGCAATCATCATGTGCCGGGTCATCGAAAGGGTCTCACCGTAATAACGGTGCTCCAGTCGGCTGCCCTCCTGTACCTGGCGCAACATACTGTGCATCTTGCCATCCGCGTCCAGGTATTGCGAGACTTCCTGGAGGCCGATTAGGTCCGGGCGAATTTCATCGATCAGCTTGGTCAGCAATTGGGATTTGGTCAGCGGGGTATCTAGGCTGTTATCAAAATTTTTGACACCACCACCCAGGTTTAAGGTCATCACCCGCAAGGTTTTTAGTTTTGATTGCGATTGGGATAGCCCAAGTAAATCTAGCATAACAAGATTATACCAATCCTTGGACAAGCATGCATCGGCTGAAACGTCTCGTTATACAGGCTTGATTTTGGGTTCTTTTTCCCTGGAAATCAGCCAATATGGTAACGCCACAAAGCCAATCCCACCTATCCAGTTGCCAAAAAAAACAAACCTGCCAGGCGAGCAGCAGGTCTTTCAATTTGAACTTTTTCTCCAGGAAGCCAATGCTCATCGTCAGGTTATTTCCCGTGAAGAGTTCCGCGCCAGCAATAACCACCAGGCTGAGTGCAGCCGTGAAGACTACGCCCTGTAATAGTTTAAGAACTGGGTTTCCCTGAAAATATACCCCAACGGCATTGAGACAAATGACCCCAAAGCCTACAAACATGCCTGCCAACATGGGGGAAACCAGGTATGATGGAAGATTCGTCTTCAGTAAGTGTAAACGGGATTGGGCAGAGCTGGCAAGTGCATCGATGTCGGTTTTGATTATATGACAGGCTTTACTTTTTTGTTGAATCTGAAGTCCTATCGTTACAGTTTCAAAAGTCGTTAGATGCAAAGAAAGGGACAAAAAAGAGAGAGTTCCTGCCATAATTGAGTTTGGCAAAACAAAAAAGGAGGAACTCTCAGATGACAGAACAAGCTGTCCAAATT
>Ga0209538_1001319_pt1 | contig 13200 bp, 10 predicted proteins | sample BarGraNGADG00211_2_FD_184492 | JGI IMG/M metagenome (GOLD analysis project Ga0209538, IMG submission 184492) | Arctic peat soil microbial communities from Barrow, Alaska - Barrow Graham LP Ref core NGADG0004-211 (SPAdes) (version 2) | ecosystem: Environmental > Terrestrial > Soil > Wetlands >... | reverse complement strand
TGGCAATGTCGAGCAAAGTCACGCCATACTTGTCGTAGCCCTTTGCACTCAGAACCGTTTCGTGCATGACAGGCCTGTCGTAGGCAGGCGGGAAATACGGGCTCAGTAATGCCTTGACATAGTTCGCGTTGATGACTGCCGCCCGGCTTGTCGCCAGAAGACCGTCCCGACCCATCATTTTGATGTACACGTAGGCACGGGCCAGCACGGCGGTATTGCCATAGAATCCCGACATACGGCCGATCGTATGCGGCCTGTTCTCATCCAGGGTGTACTGACCGTCTCTGCACACAACCACGGGGATCGGAAGGTAGTCAGCCAGCAGTTTCTTGACGCCCACAGGGGCAGCGCCCGGACCTCCACCACCATGTGGGGTGGCGAATGTCTTGTGGAGGTTCAGATGAACCACATCGAACCCAAGATCCCCTGGACGAATGAGTCCCATGAGAGCATTAAGGTTTGCCCCATCGTAGTACAGCAGACCTCCGCGAGCATGCACGAGTTCGGCAATCTGCGTGATGTTCTCTTCGAACAGTCCCACGGTGTTCGGGTTGGTCAGCATGATAGCCGCCACCGTATCGTCCATGAGCTTGTCCAGCGCATCCATGTCGACTCCGCCTCGCTCGTTGGAGGGAACGGTCACGACCTGGAATCCCGCCATCGTTGCCGACGCAGGATTTGTCCCGTGGGCAGAATCGGGGATCAGCACTTTCGTGCGCTTGGCATCGTGGTCACGCATGTAGGCATGGATAATGAGCATGCCAGCGAGCTCTCCATGGGCGCCGCATGCGGGCTGCAGTGTGAAGTCGTCCATACCGGTGATCTCCTGCAGACACTCCTTCAGCTCGAACTCCATTTGCAGGATGCCCTGGTTGTCTGTGGCATTATCCAGTGGGTGACGCACAGTCAGCCTTGGATCAGCGGCCATTCGCTCGTTGATCTTGGGGTTGTACTTCATCGTGCACGACCCCAGCGGGTAGAAGCCGGTGTCAACCCCGTAGTTCATCGTGGCCAGATTCGTGAAATGGCGCACCAGGTCAAGTTCAGCGACCTGTGGCAGCGGTTTCACCGCAGCGCGCGCAAACTCAGGAACATACCTTTCAGCTACAGCCCTGTCCTCCTCGAACCCAAACGAGAATGCTGACCGACCTGCCACGCTCTTCTCAAATAGAGTCATCTTCCGCCACCTCAGCTCAATGCGCCGAGAACCTGCCCAAGGATACTGTCCTTGAGCATCTCGGTCGCGCAGACCAGATACGTATGAGGCATCCCCTGGACTTCCGGGACAACGCCACGAGCGAGAGCGAGCGGTGGAAACACCGGCACACCCGCCAGTCGGGAGCGCATGTCTTCGGGAGCGATCGAACTGGCAAGGACTGCTTCATTGAACACCGGACTCTGCTTGAAAACACGGGTGAAATGCCCGGTCGCCTCAAGTCCACTGACCAGCTTCTGCAGCTTCGCAACGTTCTCACAGGCAAGTGCTCTAAATCCCGACTCGCCTACGCTGCCAAGGTACACGGCTGCCGTCAGCGCATTGAGCGCATGGTTCGAGCAGATATTGGACGTCGCCTTCTCACGTCGAATGTCCTGTTCGCGAGCTCTCAACGTCATGACAAATGCCTGGCGACCCTTTGTGTCGATGGACTCACCGACGATTCGACCAGGGAACTCACGGTTGTACTTCTTCAGGGTGGCAAAGACGCCAAGATGCGGCCCACCAAATGACATCGAGAGACCAAGCGACTGCCCCTCGCCGACGACAACGTCCGCTCCGGTGCCAACACCATACTTGAGCAGTCCCAAAGCCATAGCTTCCGTAAAGGATTCGACAAACAGGGCATCGTGCCCGTGGACGATTGTCCCGATGGCACCGAGGTCTTCGATAATGCCCAGGTAGTTTGGGCTCTGGACAAGAACTGCGCTGCACGCAGAGGCAGACAGTTTTAGCTCCAGGTCTTCCATGGATACGCGCCCGTCGCCATCTATCCTGACGACATCGACGGCAATCCCGCGTGGTTTCAGGTAGGTCCGGACCGTTGCCAGGTAGTTCGGGTTCACCGTTGCAGCTACGAGCACCCGGTCCGCCTTCTTGACGCGATGAGCCATCAGCATGGCTTCAGCGGTCGACGAGGCCCCATCGTACATCGAGCAGTTGGCCAATTCCATGCCGGTGAGTTCCACCATGAACGACTGAAACTCGAACAGGGACTGCAGCGTCCCCTGGCTTATCTCCGGCTGATATGGCGTATATGCTGTGACGAAACCCGGGAGAGATGCAAGGTGTGGGACGACGGCTGGAATGAAATGCATGTATGCCCCGGCGCCCAGAAGAGAAGCCTTTCTGGGACCCGAGTTCCGGGACATCATGGTGTCCCAGTACTCGACCATCTGATCCTCCGTCAATCCGTCGGGGAGTTGGAGACCGCCTTCCACGCAGGAATTGCCAGCAAAACACTTGACAATATCGTCAAACTGCAGGCCGATCTTCTGGAGCATCGCCTGCTGCTCATCACCTGTCGCCGGGATGAACGAGAACCTATTCCTTTCTATATTCTGCATAGTCAGCAGCGCTCATCAAGCCATTCAGCTCATCCGGATTCGAAAGCTCGATCTTGGCCAGCCAGCCGGCTCCAAACGCATCACTGTTGAGGAGTTCAGGCTTCGCCGTGACTTCGTGGTTGACTTCGAGAACCTTACCCGACACAGGCGTATAAACGTCTGAGGCAGCCTTGACGGATTCGACAGAGGTCAGGAGGTCTCCTGCCTTTAAGGTCGAGCCGACGGAGATGTCGCCAACGAACACGACATCCCCCAGCTTGCCCTGGGCGTAGTCAGAAACTCCAACGAACGCAACGCCACCCTCGACGCGCACCCACTCGTCCGACTTCGCATAACGTGCATCGTTTTGAATCTTCATAATCGCATACCTCCCGAAATGAGATGACTTGGTTTACCGTAAGATTTTACTCCCGATGAGGGAAAAGGCAACACGGCGGGCGCTCTGGACACGCTCCATCAGACGCGAGTCACCTGGGAGACCGCCCGAAATAAGTCGATGAACTCCGAGGGCGTGAGGACCTCCGGGCGAAGCTGAGACGTCTCGGCGAACTCACCCGTAAACGGGACACCAAGTCGGCGAAAGAAGTCAGCCAATTTCTTGCGCCTGTGCAGGAACGACTGCTGAACAAATCTCATGAATGGCGCGACTTCGGCGTCTTCCAATCCGCTTGGACGTCTGAGAAACCCCAGAAGGGTCGAGCTGACCTCTGGACGCGGGAAAAACACGTCAGGCGAAAGCTCGAGCAGCCGCTTGATATCGAAGAACGTCTGGGCCACGACAGACAGCGAACTGTAGTCACCGTTCCCGGAATGAGCGGCAAGACGGGTTGCGAACTCCCGCTGGAACAACAGGCAGGCCTGCCCGATACAATCCGTTCGAATGAGCTTCAGGACAGTCTCAGATGACCGAAGATACGGGAGATTCCCCATAAGCACCAGGGTCTCTCCCTCATGTCCCAGGGCACACCAGTCCGCCTCCAGGGCGTCCTCATACCTCAATTCGATGCGTGTTCGGAGAGGGTCATCGGCCAGACGGGCCTCATGGACCTTGCGAAGACGCTCGTCAATTTCGTAGGCAACCACGCGTTTACCACGCTCAGCGAGAATCCCGGTGAGAGCAAGCGCCCCGGCACCTACTTCGACGAACACCACGTTCTCATCTGAAGGGAACAGTGAAGCCATGGAGGCAAGAACGTTGCCATCGACCAGGAAGTTCTGCCCGAGACGTTTGGAGAGGACAACACCCGTCCGGCTCAGCAAGTCGCGAAGCGCAGTTGGGGTGAGCGTGTTCATGCTGTGGACTTCCTCACCGTCACGGTAGAACGAACACACGAGCCCAGCGCCTTCCCCATCTCGCTGTCTCGTCAGACGAATAGAAGAACACGTCGATGCGGTCGCCCTTGATGGCGCCGCCCGTGTCACCGGCTATGGCGTACCCGTAGCCTTCCACATAGAGCTTGGTGCCGAGCGGTATTACCCTCGGGTCGACGGCCACTACACCACGTCCAGACTTCATCCCCGAGGCCGTCATCCACGGATTGCCGTCTGTCTCCTGAACCGTCGGTGAATAGGCGGTAGCCTCCATGTAGAACTCGTTCGTCGCTCCACCACGATAGACGGACTTCCCGACAGCCAATGCGTCCCCAGCGGGTGGCTTGAGCAAGGAGTCGGAAACCAGGATCCGCGATACCAGCGTGCCGTTCACGTAGAGGAGGCGGAATATACGTTCGCGGACGCCACCTGTACCGGGTTTCCACACGACCACCTGCCCTCTTGCTGCCGACTGCTCAGGCACGTACCGGATGTCATACGGGACGCTTTCGCGCACCGCTATCGTCCTCTCGCATGTCTGAACAAGTCTCACTGGACCGACGGCTCGCGGCATTTCCCACGACGACCCATCCCGCAACACTCGAATCATCTGCTGATCGGGCGTCACCAATTCGATGCCGCTATCCATACGCTTCAGCTCTACGGCTGCTCCCGAAGCGAGAACAATATCTGCGTCGCTGGCGATCTGCACGGCATCCAGAGACACCGCGTGAACCACCCGAAGCCCCAGGGGGTCCATCGACGAGGGCAATCGAGCCGACAGGAGCAAAGCTCCAGAGATGATGGCAGTCACAGCGACGGTCAGGTGCCGCGCGCGACCGATATTCACTTTGATGAGGTCTTCTCCAGCAGTTCGCGTATGCGAGTCAGGTTTCGATTGATCTCGCTCAGAACGGCAATCACGGCACCGTCGCCCGCAAAATCGAACTGGTCGAACGAGGTTGTCGGTACCGCTGCAGAGGCGGGCGAGTCCTGCGCTGCCTGCGTATCTGGCTGGCCAAGCTGAACGACGGCATCGACGAAGTACTCTTTGCGTGTGTCCTCATCGGCTTCGGTACTGTTGACCTGGGAGATAAGAGACGCGCGTTGCAGGGCAGCCCGTTCGTCCGTGTCGCGCTCGCTGCCAAACACTGGGCTCAGGATGATTGTCGGAAACGCATACCAGCTGTTGCCGCGGCCGGTCGTGAGCCCCATGTATTCACAGAACCCCATCAACGTCGCAGGGCCGATCTGGAGGAACCGTCCATGTTCGTCCACAAACACCAGAATGCTCGACGCCGTGCCGTGTATCGGTAGCTTCCGCGTAGCGCCGATAGCGGCAGAAAGGCCCTGTCTGGCAAGTCTTACCCCTCGTGTCCAGCCAATCTGCTTCGCCAGCTCGGGGAAAAGGCCCCCGAAGTCGACGTAATCGTCCTCACGGAGCAGACGCGTGATGTACCACGCCTTGTCCGTTGCAAGCAGCCCATAGGTCTTGTCGAGTTCACTGGAGTACGTCACCGTCTCCCCATGACCTGCGACTATCCTGCGCTGCACAGCGCGCAGCGCTCCACGTACAGTTCTGATCTTCATCTGATAGGTTGTCTCCAGGGCCGACAGTATATAATATCAGCCTTACGATGTCAATCGGCCGGTTACACGAAGTATACATTAACAACCCGTCCTGGCCAAGTTCCTGCTGTCCCACGAGGCCTATTGCCTCCCAATCCTTGAAACACGTTTATGACCCAAGTATACTGGACAAGAGTCCACAAGCATGAACGAGTACGTGAGAAGGAGTTGCCAATGAAGATTGGAATAATCGGTCTGCCTCAGACGGGCAAGACCACGCTGTTCGGAGCACTGACCAGAGGAACCACGCAGGTATCACAGTCCAAGACGAACCTTGCGGCCGTCGGGGTCGCCGACGCTGACCTCGACTATCTGTCCAATGTCTTCAAGCCCAAGAAGACCACGCCGGCCAGCGTCGAGTTCGCTGATGTTCCCGGTATACCGTCCGGTCAGGAAAACGCCTCCCGACGCAACGAGTTGCTGAAGGACGTGAAGAATGTCGAGGCGCTGGTCGAGGTATTTGACGCATTCACGCAGGCACCTTCCGCCACAAGCCTCAGGGATCAGATAGAGAATTTCGAACTGGACCTTGCCCTGGTAGATCTGGAAATCGTGGAACACCGGCTCGAGCGCATGAAGAAGGAGAAGATGACGCCTGCGCTCGAACGCGAACGGGGCCTCCTCTCAAGTTCCCAGTCATGCCTTTCGGGAGGAAAGGGGCTGCGCAGCCTCGGTCTCTCTGATGAAGACAAGAGCCTTCTCACTTCCTACGCGTTCATCACGCTGAAGCCGGTAATGTATGTCATCAACATCACGATGACGGACGAAACCGCGGCCAGAAACCTCGAGGCGACCCTCACAGCTGCTGACGACCAGGTGGACGCAACGGTCATGGTGCTGGATGCAAAACTGGAGCGCGAGATCGCCGAACTACCTGCTGCCGAACAGCTCGAGTTCCTCCAGGAATTTGGTCTGTCTGGATCGGTCATCGACACGTTCATCGGCAGAGCATATCAGCTGCTCAAGCTTGAGACCTTCTATACGGCCGGAGAAGATGAATGCAAGGCCTGGGTCATCGAGGCGGGCACCCATGCCCGGGGTGCTGCAGGCAAGATCCACACGGATATCGCCCGCGGATTCATCGCGGCCGAAGTCATCTCACTGGCTGACTTCCGCAAAGCCGACAACTCCTTCAAGGTTGCCAAGGAGAAGGGCCTGCTCCGGATAGAAGGTGAGAACTACATCGTGAAAAACAAGGAGATCGCCCACTTCCGGTTCAACGTTTCTCGCTAGCGTGGGCTAGTCGCCATCAGCCCCGGCCCAAATGGCCGGGGCTCTTGCTGTCCTCAGATGAATGCCTCGCCCACCAGGTTGTTCAGTTCGAGGCCCTTCTGCGTGCATACAGCCCTGTCTTCCAGAACGCTGATGAGCCTATCGTCCACGAGCCGGGCAAGAGCGTTGCGAAAGATCACGCGCGCATCTTCCTGAAACAGGTCACCGAAGGTCGTGAAGTCGAGGCCGACCACCGGTAAGCGCATGCGCAGCATGGCATACTCGCCTTCCCGGAGACGACCCTCGAGCCGTTCCTCGCTGGCGACAGGCAACCTGCCGTCCAGAACGGCAGCGAGGTACACTGCCATGTCACTGACGTTCGTCCATCTTCTGCCTGACACGAATCCAGACGCTCCCAGGCCGAGACCGACGTAGTCGGTAAACAGCCAGTAGCCGAGATTGTGGTACGACACGAAACCGGGGCGGGCGAAATTGGAGATCTCGTAGTGCTCGAATCCGCTTGCCGAAAGCAGGCTCCATCCTTCCCGCATCGTTGCCAGAACCGTGTCGTCGTCTGGCACGACTTCACGACCTTCAGCAATGGACTTGGCCAACGGGGTGCCGGCAGCCAGCGTCAGGTTGTACCAGGAGATGTGCTCCGGAGAAAGCTCGATGGCGTGTCTCAACGAGGCAACCTCTTCACCAGGCAGAGAGCCGGGAAGTCCATACATGAGATCCAGAGACAGGTTGCCAATCCCCGCCTCCCGCGCCTGCCGAAGTGCGCGTTCGGCCCCGGCCGAATCGTGCAGACGCCCCAGTCTCTCCAGCGCACAGTCGCTGAAGCTCTGGACTCCAACACTCAAGCGGTTGATGCCTGCGCCGACGTAGCCTCGGATTCTCTCAGCATCAAGGCTGTCCGGATTGCTTTCCATGGTGATCTCGCAATCCGGCATTGCCGGCAGAGCAGACATCACCGCGTCGATCAGCCGCCGAAGCTGAAGAGGCTCCAGCAGGGAAGGTGTACCGCCGCCCACGTAGATGGACCGCACACTAAAGTCCTGTCGGCGCAATGTCTCAGCCCACAGGCTCCACTCGGAAAACAACGTGTCCACATACTCGCTGGGAACACCCGTTGCGCTTCCGGTCGACAGGAAGTCACAGTAGTTACATCTTCTGCGACAGAAGGGGATGTGGATATAGACACCGACCGGTCTAGTCGTCCGACTCACGCTTGAGAATGGAGAGAAACGCCTCCTGGGGGATGCTCACCTTGCCAATCTGCTTCATCTTCTTTTTGCCTTCTTTCTGTTTCTCCAGAAGCTTCCGTTTTCGGGTGACATCTCCGCCATAACACTTGGCCAGGACGTCCTTGCGCAGCTGGACAATGTTCTCACGTGCCACAATCTTTCCACCGATGGCAGCTTGCAACGCAACTTCGTACATCTGCCGGGGAACGTACTTGCGCAGCCGCCGCAGCATCGACCTTGCAATGTGCTGGACTTCATCTTCGTGGGCGATGAATGAGAGTGCGTCAACGGGCGTTCCGTTGACCAGCACATCGACCTTGGCGAGCCGTTCCTTGCGGTACCCTGCCAGCTCGTAGTCGAGCGTTCCATACCCCTTCGTGATTGACTTGAGCCGATCGAAGAAATCCGTGATGATTTCCGACAACGGGAGTTCATATTCCAGAACCGCCCGGCGGCTCTCAGGGTAGGACATGTTGATATAGATGCCCCTGCGCTTGTTGGTGAGTTCCATGACGTCTCCGATAGCTTCATGCGGTACCACGATCTCGGCTTTGACGAAGGGCTCCTCGATGCGTTCGATTTCTCCCAGTGGGGGAAACTTTGAAGGACTGTCAGCAAGGACTTCTTCCCCGGTATTGCGCTTGATGACACGATATCGCACATTCGGAACGGTGACGATAATATCCTGGTTGTACTCGCGGCGGAGGCGCTCCGTGATAACCTCAAGGTGCAGGAGTCCGGAGAACCCGCACCGGAACCCAAAACCAAGGGCCCCCGACGATTCAGGTTCAAACGTGAGAGAAGCATCGTTCAGCTGCAGCCGCTGCAGTGATGACTTGAGCCCCTCGTAATCGTTGGCATCAATAGGGTAGAGTCCCGCAAAAACCATTGGGAGCACCGGCCTGTACCCCGGCACGGGCTCATCAGTCGGCCGGGCTGCGCTCGTCACGGTGTCCCCGATATGAACCTCAGCTGGAACCCGGATCACTGCGGCGAAGTAGCCGACATCCCCGGCTGTCAGGGCATCCGTCACGACAGGCGTCAGTTCGAAGTACCCTACTTCGACAACATCGAACTCGGTGCCAGTGGCCATGAACCGGATACGGTCTCCCTTCTGGATGGTCCCTTCGAAAACCCTGATGTGAACAACGACGCCCTTGTAGGTATCAAAGTGTGAGTCAAACACGAGACACTTGAGAGGAGCGCCGGCGTCGCCGGAAGGGCCTGGAACCTTATCCTCGATGACACGAAGCAGCTCGTCCACTCCGAGCCCCGTTTTTGCGCTGACAAGTGATGCGTCCGACGCATCGAGTCCGATAATCTCCTCGATCTCCCGTTTCGTCTCGTCCACGTCGGCGTTTGGCAAATCGATCTTATTGACAGCCGTGATGATCGTGAGGTTGTGATTCAGCGCGAGGTAGGTATTGGCAACGGTCTGCGCCTCGACACCCTGTGTCGCGTCCACGACAAGCACAGCTCCTTCACAGGCGGCTATGCTGCGCGAGACTTCGTACGTGAAGTCGACATGACCGGGCGTATCAATCAGATTAAACACCACGGGCGAACCGTCTCGTCCGCTATAGGTCAGGCGGATGGGATGCGCCTTGATCGTGATCCCACGTTCCTTTTCGAGGTCCATTTGATCCAGGACCTGATCACCCTTGTTTTTCAGGATGAAGCCGGCTCGCTCAAGAAAACGGTCGGCAAGAGTGGACTTGCCGTGATCGATATGAGCAATGATACAGAAATTCCGTATGCTTTTCGGGTTCATGACTCCAGCCTATTGGGCTGGCACAAGCTCTTTCCGTGCCGCCTCGAAGACCACCTTCTGCCCGTCACTCGTCACGACGATGGTATCGCCATGCTTGAACTCACCCTCCAGGATCCGATAGGACAGCTCGTTTTCCACCTCATGCTGGATCAACCTCAGCAGAGGTCTGGCACCATACTCGGGGTTGAAGCCCTTTCGTGCGAGGTACGACACGAGTTCGGGGCTGAACTGGAGGTGCATGCCCTCTTCCTCGATCTCCTTCGTCACTCTCTTCAGCAGGATCGCTACGATCTTCTCGATGTCCTCGACCGACAATTGGTTGAACACGACAATCTCGTCGACCCGGTTCAGGAATTCCGGCTTGAAGCTGTGCTTGAGCTCATCCATCATGGATGCAGTATGGGCTTCTGCCTCACCACCCTCGCCGGGTAGCTTGAACCCAAGGCCACCCATCCGATTGAACCCGCCCCCGATGTTGCTCGTCATGATAATGACGGCGTTCCGGAAATCGACAGTCCTTCCACTCGAGTCGGTCAGACGTCCATCGTCCATGATCTGAAGCAGAATGTCGAAGACGTCCGGATGGGCTTTCTCGATCTCGTCGAACAGGACGATGCTGAATGGGCGACGTCTCACGGCCTCGGTCAACTGTCCGCCCTCTTCGTATCCTACATAGCCAGGAGGAGCGCCAACCAGGCGAGACACAGCGAACTTCTCCATGTACTCGCTCATGTCGAGGCGAATGAGAGACGACTCTGTCCCAAACAGCTCCTCGGCCAGGACGCGTGCCAGCTCGGTTTTTCCCACACCTGTCGGGCCAAGGAACAGGAACGACCCGATGGGTTTTGTAGGATGCTTGAGCCCCGCACGAGATCGCCGCAGAGCCTCTGCCATGAGCGCCACAGCCGGGTCCTGCCCAACAACTCTGGTTCGGAGAGCGTCCTCCAGGTGAAGGAGCTTTGCTCGTTCATCCTCAGCAAGTCGTGCGGCTGGAATGTTGGTCCAAAGAGCCACAACGGCACGAATGTCATCCGGACTCACAACTGCTTCCCGTGCAGCCGATGCCACAAACGAGCTTCCTTTCATCGCCTCGATCTTGTCGTGAACCTCCCGCTCCTGGTCTCGCAGACCCGCCGCCTTCTCGAACTCCTGGTTGCGAATGGCGTCGTCCTTTTCTCGCTCGATCTTGTCGAGTTCGTCCTGCAGTTGACGGTATTCGTCGCTCGGAACGGTAGAAGCAAGCCTTACCTTGGCGCTGGCTTCATCCATGAGGTCGACTGCCTTGTCCGGCAGGAACCGGCTCGTGATGTACTTCACAGAAAGCCTGACGGCAGCCTCGATGGCTGCGTCCGTAATAGTTACCTGATGGTGAGCCTCGTATCTGTCGCGCAGTCCCTTCAGGATCTCGATCGACTCGGGTACGGTGGATTCGCTGACGACGATCGGCTGGAATCGGCGCTCGAGCGCCGGGTCTTTTTCGATGTACTTGTGGTACTCTCCAAGCGTGGTGGCTCCAATGGTCTGAAGCTCGCCTCTCGACAACGCCGGCTTGAGGATGTTGGCCGCATCGATAGAACTTCCTTCAGCAGACCCGGCCCCCACAACATTGTGCAGTTCGTCGATGAACAGAATGACCGTGTTGCCGGCAGTCTTCATCTCGGCCAGAAACTTCTTCATCCGGTCCTCGAATTCGCCACGGTATTTGGTCCCCGCCACAAGGCTTGGAATATCGAGCGAGATGACACGCTTGTTCTTGAGAAGTTCAGGCACTTCACCCGCAACGATCTTCCGTGCCAGCCCTTCCACGATGGCGGTCTTACCTACACCGGGGTCACCGATGAGAACGGGATTGTTCTTGGTCCGTCGCAACAATATCTGCAGCAGCCTCTCAGTCTCCTTATCACGGCCGATGACGGGGTCGAGCTTGCCCTGACGAGCCATTTCTGTCAGATCGCGACTGTACTGGTCAAGCGTCGGCGTCTTGGTGCGCTGCCGCGGCTGGTGGCCGGGACGCTGGGACTCCGTCGTGTGCTCGGTACCACGCAGTGACAGGACTGTGTTCACAAGTTTCGAAACATCGACACCTTCATCCTCCAAGCTCCGAACACCCACGCCACCGCCCTCATGAACGATCGCCAGCAGGATGTGTTCAGTGGAGATATACCCATCTCCGAGATTGATAGCCTCGCGTTCAGCCAAGTCAAGGACCTTCTTGGCCCTGGGCGTGAGGATAATCTCATCATTCCTTCCGAGGAAGTTGTTGTGCTTGACCCCTCGCACCTGATCGGAAACATAGTCGACCAGTTTGTGAAGATCGATGCCACTGGCGACCATAGCCTCATACGCTATGCCTTCTTCCAGCTTGGCAAGACCAATCAGGAGATGGTCGGTGTCGAGGAAGTCGTTGCCCAGCGAGCTGGCCGACTCCTGTGCCATCCATACGGCCTTTTGAGCACGTTCTGTCAAGTTTGCCCAGTTCATGGAATAATGCCTCCGTTCCCGGCATTGCCTGTGACACAAAGGGGGCCGGACCCCCGCATATCTGTTTCTAAGATAGTTTACCGCACCCATGGCTTTCGTCAAACAGCCGACTGTGGCGAGAGCGGGCCGGCATCGTGGTTTGACTTGTTCTACCACCACATGTAGAATCGATAGAGTAGACTCTTGGAGGCAAAGGGGGATGCTATGGATGACAAGATCGCCGCAGAAAGTAAGCCGCGTGACTGGTTTGCAGAACTGACGACTCGCATCCCGAATTTTATGGGTTATCAGGCCAAAGACCAGCGCCGCACTGCCGACAAGACGGTACGAGATGCTATGGTGTTCAAGCTGGACGATCTGAGAGAAATCCTTTCCGACGTCATCGAGAAGGCAAACGACGCAGAAACGTCGGTCGTCGATGACATCTCCAAGATCCTTCGAACAATGAACGAACTGCGTGACAAGGTAGAGTTTCTCGGATATGGCGATACGGCGTTCTTCACCGATGAACAACTCAGCCCCGATTTCCTGTCGAGGGTCTATCAACTGGAAACGCAGATATATGATAATCTCGATGAACTCGAGACTGCCTTCGAGTCGCCCAAGGACCTTGGCCGGCGAGACACACTGAAAGACATTCGCAAGCGTCTCGAGGTCATCTCGCAGGACTTTGCCGCTCGCAAGGAGAAGCTTAAGTCATCACGGTAGCACTGTACACGTTCCAGATCGAAGGCAGGTATCCACGTCTGCTCTTCGCGGAACCCTGCGTACCGTCACTCCGTGTCGACAACCAGGAGGCACCACTTGACCATGGAACACGCCAACTCACCGGTGGAACACGCCAACTCACCCAGACATCGTGCTCGTCCGCGGGTTAAGGCAGTCCTTGGATGGCTTCTTGTCGCGATCCTGACAGTCGGAATTGCCGCGACTGCCTTTGTCGCTCTCGTTTTTGCACACTACTCCACCCAGGTACCGCCCGTCGGT
>Ga0209538_1001314_pt1 | contig 13236 bp, 15 predicted proteins | sample BarGraNGADG00211_2_FD_184492 | JGI IMG/M metagenome (GOLD analysis project Ga0209538, IMG submission 184492) | Arctic peat soil microbial communities from Barrow, Alaska - Barrow Graham LP Ref core NGADG0004-211 (SPAdes) (version 2) | ecosystem: Environmental > Terrestrial > Soil > Wetlands >... | reverse complement strand
AGCTAAAGAGAAAGAGGTCCTGGGACTATATATTTCCGGACATCCGCTTGAAGAATATAAAAAATCAATTGCCTATTCCACAAATACGGATAGTTCCGCATTTGTGATGGCATCAGGGGAAGAGGGCGCAGTTGCAGAACGCATCCTTTTGGATCAGGATCTGGTCATCATGGCGGGACTGCTCCTTTCACGAACGACAAAGACAACAAAAAAACAGGAAATGATGGCGTTTCTTCAGATGGAGGATCTTCTAGGGGCATATGAAGTCATTGTTTTTCCGAAAGTATTTCAGACATATGCCCAGCTATTACAGGAAAACCGTGTGCTTCTGATCAGAGGAAGGGTGAGCATTCGTGAGGATGAACAGCCAAAGCTGATTGCAGAAAGTTTTTCTGAACTCTCCAAGACGGCGACGGATAGAAAAGCAGAGCCGGTCAGCAGTAAACGGGACAGTTGGTCCAACCATACATACGGAAAAGCTTCTGCCTGGGAAGCTGCTGCCCCGGCCCAGGATCAGAATGAAAGCCCTGCCCCGGATCAGAATGAAGGTCCGGATACGGGATTGCGAAATGATCCGGAACAGGAACGATATGGGAATTCCGTTTCATCGCCGGCTGTACAGCGTCTCGGAATTCGCTATGACGGAAATCAAAACGATGCCGGATACATGAGACTTCTCGCTGCTCTTGCTTATTTTCACGGTCCGATGCAGGTTGTTGTCTTTTTATCCGGCTCGAAAATGAATATTAAACTTCCCGCAGAATACTGGGTGGATCCGTCAAACGAAATTCTTAAGGAGATTTCAAAAATAAACGGTAAAGATAATATGGCAATTTTCTGATGACTCTTTCGATTTTTTCCAAGTGCCTGTATAATATTAATAACTTTGAAACGATGGGATAATTTTGATAAATTGTGAAGCAGGAGTGTGGTAGTTATGATTGAAGAATACAGTGCGACAAATATGCCGAACATCAAGGAACTGGTAGCTCCCAACTATGACAATATTCCTAAGTCTGATCTGCCTGTAATACGTGGAATCGGTGTTCTTACAAGCGGCGGGGATGCACCCGGAATGAATGCTACAATCAGGGCAGTAGTACGTGCCGGGCTGCATACAGGCCATAAAGTTTTTGGCGTAATGCGTGGATACCACGGATTATGGAAGGGCGAGATTGAAGAACTAAATGGAAGGGACGTCTCTGAGAAACTTCAACGAGGAGGTACCTTTCTGATGACGGCCAGGTCCAAGACTTTTGAGACGCCTGAAGGCGTCGTTAAGGGAGCTACGATGTGCAAGGTCTTTGGAATCGACTGCCTTGTAGTAATCGGCGGAGACGGCTCATATAGGGGTGCCCGCGATCTGGCACGCATCGGCATCCCGGTGATCGGTCTGCCGGGCACGATTGACAATGACATTGCCTCCACAGAGTACACAATTGGATATGATACTGCTATGAATACGGCAATGGAAGCTATTGATAAACTAAGGGATACCGCATCTTCCCATGAACGCTGCAGCGTAATTGAAGTAATGGGAAGAAAGGCAGGATATATTGCACTGAATGTAGGAATAGCAACAGGAGCCGAGGTGGTGCTCATACCGGAACAGGCATATGACTTTAACAAGGACGTCGTTAAAGTCATACTGGACGGCAGAAACGCCGGGAAGCACCATTACATTGTTATCGTGGCCGAGGGTGCCGGAACGGCAATGGATATTGCCAAGCGGATAGAAGAATCGACGGGAATTGAAGCCAGGGCTACTATATTAGGACACTTGCAGCGCGGCGGTAGCCCGACGGTAAGGGATCGTTCCATGGCCAGTCTGATGGGTGTGCATGCAATCGAATGCATCAATGAAGGAAGACTCAACCGTCTCGTAATTTTCAAGGACGGAAAAATTACTGATATTGACGTTGAAGAAGGACTCAAATTAACAAAAACCATCTCAGAAGAAGACCTCTCCAGAGCGAAACTCCTGTCTTGAGGATATTATGAGAGTAAAAATACAATGGACGATACCCAATATTCTGACGACTGTCCGGTTACTTGCGATTCCGTTTATGGCGGTCTTCATCCATGCAAGCGGACACCCGGGAGAAGAAGGGCATTCATACAGTATAATTGCTTTTTGTTTCTTTGTCGGTATCTGGCTCACGGATGCCGCTGATGGTTTTATAGCGCGCCATTTCAATCAGGTCTCCGATTTCGGGAAGATTTATGATCCTTTTGTTGACAAGCTCTTTCAATTCACAACAGCATTCATGATGTTCCTGATTGGCAGACTGCCGCTCTGGGTTGTGATTTTTATCCTTGTCAAAGAAGCGGTGATGATTCTTGGCGGTGCATACATTTTACAGAAGCATAGAATCGTATCCCATTCCAGGTGGTATGGGAAACTCTCGACTGTCTTATTTGTCATTGCCCTGGCAACGGTATTCTTTGTTCCGCACGATTTGCGATACATTACTAATTTCATTTTTATACCACCAGTACTCATGTCATCCTTCGCTACAATTTGCTATGGAGTTACCTTGTTAAGGGACACATCAAAGCTTGGTGATGATGACTTGACAAAAAAAACCGAAACCGACGAGACGAGAGTCTGATAGGAATATTTATGTATACAACATTTGAAGAAGAGGACAGGAAGAAGCTCCTTGAGGGCCGCTCTCTAACAACTCTTGAATTTGACAAAATTCGAACGATGCTTTCCGCTCATGCAAGAAGTATATATGGAAAAGAGCTCTGTGAGGAGCTTTTACCTTGCTCAGACCTTCATACGGTTGAAACATGGCATATGGAAACAGACAGCACCGTAACGTATATTTTACGTGAAGGTCAGCTTCCTTTGTCCGGATTAACGGATATCCGCGAATCCCTTTACCTTGTTGGAGCACAGGGTACACTTTCCATGAAAAGTCTTCTCGGGGTTGCGTGCTTTCTGAGAGCTGTTGATCGTATTTATGCCGTGTATCCCAAAAACAAAGATGTCGATGAAGGGAACGGACTGTTCTCCCGAATCCGTATGCTTATGCCGGCCCCGACACTGGAGAAGGAGATCTCTTTTAGTATTGCTTCGGAAGATGAAATGAACGACCGCGCAAGCGAAACCCTGTACCAGATACGCCGTCACATCAAAGATGCACAGGCAAGCGTCAGGGATATTCTGGAGCGTATTATCCGACAGCACCCCACTGCACTCCAGGAGCAACTGGTAACTTTGCGCGGAGAACGGTATGTAGTGCCTGTCAAATCTGAAAAACGCAGCGAAATTCCCGGTATTATCCATGACACATCCTCATCCGGGCAGACGATTTTTGTTGAGCCGATGGCGGTTGTAGAAGCAAATAACAAGATCCGTGAATGGCTGTCAGAAGAAAAAGAAGAAATAGAACGTATACTACAAAATCTCTCCGGCCGTGTTTTTAACTTCAAAAGTGAATTGTTGGTTGATACAAATCTGGTAAGTGAAATTGACTTTCTAAGCGCAAAAGCTAATTTATCAATCACCATGAATGCGTCAAAGCCAATCTTCAACCGGGAAGGCCGCATTTTACTGAGGAAAGCCAGACATCCGCTGATTCCCAAAGATAGAGTCGTACCGATTGATTTTGCGATCGGTACCACATACAGGACACTTGTAATTACAGGTCCAAATACCGGCGGCAAAACAGTTTCACTTAAGACCTGCGGCCTTTTGTGTCTGATGGCGATGGCAGGCCTTCAGATTCCCTGCCAGGATCATTCCGAAGTTTCGGTATTTGAACAGATTCTTGCTGATATCGGCGATGAACAGAGTATTGAGCAGAGCCTGTCTACTTTTTCCTCCCACATGAAAAATCTGGTGTTGATTATTGAAAAAACAAGTCCTTCCACTCTTGTTCTTGTCGATGAGCTTGGCTCCGGCACGGATCCGTCCGAGGGCGCGGCTCTGGCCATCGCTATTTTGGATCATCTTCGTAAACAAGGTGCTGTCACGGTTGCAACAACGCACTATAAGGAATTAAAGGGATATGCCATTGAGACTGACGGTGTCGAAAATGCCTGCTGCGAATTTGACACGGAAACCCTTTCTCCGACTTATCGTCTGTTAATTGGCCTGCCTGGAGTCAGTAATGCTTTTCATATTTCAAGAAAATTGGGCCTCTCACAGGAAATTATTGACGCAGCTCAGATGCTCCTTTCGGATGAGGGAATACGATTCGAAGAACTTCTGTCGTCTGTAGAGAGGAATAATCTGGAAAGCGAAAAACTTAAGAAAGAAATCCGCCAGATGCGCGAACATGTGAAAGAGCAGCAGCTTTCCCTTCAGAAAGAACATGAAGAACTTGAGAAGAAAAAAGCTGCGATCCTTCAAAAAGCGCAGGAAGAAAAGAAAGAGCTGCTTTCTGATGCCCTTGAAGAGGCAGATCTAATACTCAAAGACTTGCGGCGCTCCATTCATGAGGACAACCAGCAGGCAGCCGAAGAGAAAGTACAGTTGATTCGCAGAAACCTTCGGGCCGGTCTTTCCGACCTGGATACCGAAGCGGAGAAAAACCGTGCAAAAATTCCGGTTCCAGGAGAAATACCCAATGTTATCCGTCTGGGCGGTCTGTACTATTCGCCGTCACTGGGTGCTTCCGGAACGATTGTGCAAGGACCGGACAGCCGCGGGAACTGTGTCCTTCAGTCAGGCTCACTTCGTATAAACGTGACAAAAGAATCCCTTCGATATCCGATTGAAGGGCAGGAATCACAAAAGGCCAAAGAAACCGGTAAAGCACGTTCACGTTCGGCCCCCAAACCTCGCAAGGAGAGCGGCGTAAGTGACATACGTATGCAGCGGGCAGCAAATACCATGCCGGAGATCCAACTTCTTGGAATGACCGTGGATGAAGCGATTTCAGCACTCGACAGGTATCTGGATGACTGCGTCCTGTCGAATATAGCAACGGTCCGCATAGTACACGGTAAAGGTACCGGAGCCCTGCGATCAGCAGTCTCCCAGCACCTGCGTCAGGACAAACGCGTCATGAGTTTTCGCCTTGGTACATATGGGGAAGGCGAAGACGGGGTTACTATAGCACAGCTATAAAAGAGAATATTGATACACTGATTTTGTGCGGTATTTTTACGCATGGATGTGTTGGCAGAACTGCTATTGATGCATATGAGAGAGATTTCCATGTCATCGTTGCGAGGGATGCATCTTTCAGCCATGTTAAAAACCAGGAAGAGGCAATGTTCGAAGTCATTGAAGACGAACAGGAGCAATTAATTCTGACAAATGAAGAAATAAAGGAAATTTTATCTGCTTACTGAGATCGCAATTCACTGTTGTAACCTATAAAGAAAAATTCCTCAGGTACCCAACGGGTCTTCGAAACGGACGGAATTTTAGTTAATAAATGCCTTGAACAGTGCCGGCCCGGACTCATATCGTACGCTTGTTTTTTCTGCTTCGGTTTCGCAATAATTGACAATGCCTGTTTTTGAATTGATACCGCTGCTGTAAAGAAGGAACGGCACAGGTGATTCGCTGTGCGTCCTAAGCGAAATAGGCGTCGGATGATCCGGAAGGATCATGATTCTGTAGTCTTCGCCGGTATTCATACGATTCTCTTCAAGATATTTCCATACGGGGCCGGCGATATATTCGTCGATTTTTTCGATTGAAAGTACTTTTCCCGGGGCGTCACCGTGATGTCCGCATTCGTCAGGAGCCTCAACATGAAGATAGATATAGTCAAGACCAGCCGAAAAGCCTTTGACTGCGGCGGCAGCCTTTCCCGCAAAATTTGTATCCAGTCGCCCGGTTGCACCGTCAACTTCAATTACTTCAAGTCCTGCACAGCGGCCTAATCCGAAAATAAGATCTACAGCTGAGATGACGGCACCTTTTCGGCCATACGTTTTTGTGAAATCGGCCATCGCCGGCTTAGTGCCCTGTCCCCAGAGCCAGATCGAATCGGCCGAGTTAAGGCCTCTTTTACGACGGCGAATATTAACCGGGTGGTCTTTCAGGATTGCACATGAGGCATGCATCAGAGACAGAATACGTTCGGAGCCATCGCCGGCCGGAAGAAATTCTTTGATTGTTTTGCTGGAAATGTCGTGCGGAGGGGTAAGGATCGTGCTGCCGGGCCCATTCTGCCAGACCATGCAGTGACGATAACTTTTGCCGGGGAAAAAATGCAGGTCGTCAGATGAAAGAGATTCTTCAATTGCTGCAATGAGCTCCGACGATTCTTCCGTTGAAATTTCCCCGGAAGAGTAGTCAAGCATAGTCATATCCTCATAGTCGATTGAAGCGGAGTTCGTTTGGGAAAGGCTTACCAGATTACAGCGGAATACCATGTCGGTCGGAGTCATTTCTATCCCGAGGCTAAGTGCCTCGAGGGGAGACCGCCCTGTATAGTAGACGTTTGGATCATATCCCATGACGGACATGTTGGCAGGTCCGCTTCCCGGTTCCATACCTTCCGGTATTGTCTGAACCATTCCGCAGACGGCACTTTGTGCCAGCAGGTCAATATTCGGTTTTGAGGCGTACTGAAGCGGTGTCATTCCGGATAGCTCCAAAATAGGAAGATCGGCCATCCCGTCACCTAATAGTATGAAATATTTCATGCACATTTATTAAAGAGCCATCATCAAATGAAGGCTTCTTCAATTCCCCTTATCTGCCGCCGTTATTCGGCCGCGTTTTATCAGGTGTAATTTAAATTCAAATCAAATTCGACGGACACGCCTTACAACAAATCCTGCTTCAGATCGCTGACTGCCGTCTTCTTCGCGAAAACGCGCAATTGCAGCGGAAATGACCGCGATCAGTGCGGTGTCAGTCTGCGTAATGATGTGTGCCGGTTTCCCGGACACATTACCTTTTGATTCCTTGTCGGAACGGCGAAAAAATGAAAACATAAACATCTGCCTCCTGTACGTTTGATGGCATGTTTGCTATGCTGATTACAAATGCATCAGTGAAAGCTTTTGCAGTAAGCAAAAAACCCTCTGACATCTATTAAATTACAAGGCGGCGGTTACGTCAATCAAAACAACGATGAAAAGGAAGTGCAATGTGCATGGAAATGATACAAAATGAAAATATTGGTGATACTTCCGAAGAATCTCCCAGGCTATTTGTTTTCGTAGGAGCCTATGGCAGCGGAAAATCAGAGGTCTCCGTACACTTTGCACGCAAACTTCGCAGGGATAATCCGGACAGAAAGGTGCTGCTTGCGGATCTTGATATTATTAATCCATTTTACCGGTCTGCAGATGCCCGCGAAATTCTCGAAAAAGAAAAAATACGTGTCATCGCACCGAATTATGCAAATACGAATGTAGATGTTCCTTCTGTGTCGGGAGAAATGTATTCAATATTTGATGACCCGGAGTATCTGGGCGTTTTTGATATAGGCGGAGAAGATATGGGTGCGAGAATTCTTTCCAGCATGCACAGCCGGTTTCAAAACATATCGTATCGTGTTTATATGGTGGTCAATACACTTCGGCCGTTTACTTCGGATGCCCAGGGCATTGCTGTGATGGCACAGGAGCTTGTTGCTGCTGCCCGTCTTCCTATCCATGGCTTCATCGATAATTCGAATCTGCTGATGGAGACATCATCCGATGAACTCGTTCATTCGTATTCGATTCTTGACGGTGCCTCAAAAATCACAGGAATTCCTATTGCATATGCCAGTGGCCTTGACGATTATCTTCCTAAAGATTGGACGGAATATACAATTAACGGAATACCTCTCTTGAGAATGGAGAGAACAGTGTTGTATAATGACTAATAAGTAATTTATTCGGCATTCAAGGAGCACTAAAGATGGATCCTCTTGTTGTAACTATAATTGTGATCGGAATTGTGCTTTTGGTTACCGGCATTTTGGTGGTAAATGTGCTCCGTGTTATTCGTTCTCTGCGCAGTGCCGCTAATTCGAAGGCCATACAGATTGTAAGTGAAATGGCCGAAGAGCTTTTGTCCGGTAACGCAGGGAACATCTCTGCTGATCTTCTGAATTCTCAGCAGCCGCGGTCTATTTCTGATATGACTTCCGTTTATGCTCCTGTGCTTGCCAGGGATTTTCCGGATCTGAATTTGAAGCAACTGATTTCATCTGCTGAAAACAAGATTTGTTCAGCGCTTTATGCTATTCAGGAAGGGTCGGCGGATGGTGTGGGCCTCCAGACCGGAACAAGTGAATATGCAACGGAAGAGGAATCCAATCCAGGTGATGAAGAGAAGGAGGACCACCTCTTTCTTGGTGCAACCCCTGATTATGCGGCTCAGATCCAAAGACAGATAGCAGCCCTTGCAGCAGAAGACAGGATAGAATACTTTGAGAAAGTTAAAATACACAGAACCGGTATAAACGCATATCAGAAGAATGCAGGAACTTGTGTGATTACTCTTCAGACAGCCATTGAATATTTGCATTACATCAAGCAAAATGGGATTGTGGTATCCGGCAGTCAGCAGACAATGAAACAAGACCGGTATAATCTTTCCATTATCTATGTTCATGATGTAAACAAACTGCCATCTTCCGCTACAAACGTTGTCGGCATTAACTGCCCGAACTGCGGAGCGCCGGTCAAAGGACTCGGGAACAAACACTGTGAATTTTGTGGATCCGCCCTTCAGGCAATTGATATCCGGATATGGAGAATCAACCAGTTTACCCTAAGTTGAAAAAACAAATAATATAATCAGTCGTAAATGCGAAAGCAGGAAATGGGAGGAAAGAAAATGGGACTTATCAAAGCATTGGGCAACGTAATAGCAGCCGGATCTCAGGCAGTAACTTCCGTTGTGGCAGATCAGTATCTCGAGTATTTTACATGCGATTCATTGGGAACAGATATTCTCGTGAAGCGCGGGGCCAAAAAAATCAAAAACGGCAGTAACAAGGGAGATTCGGATGTTATAACGAACGGATCCAAAATCGCTGTTCCGGAAGGGACAGCACTGATTCTGGTTGATAATGGAAAAGTTACGGATTTTACAACAGAATCCGGGCTTTATACCTGGGAATCATCTACCGCCCCTTCAATGTTTGGTGCAGAAGGTCTCAAGACAGGATTTGTTGATTCCTGCAAAGAGATTCTCAATCGTTTCAAAGCCGGCGGTGTCATTAATTCGGAGCAGAGAGTATATTTTGTCAATATGCTTGAAAATGTCGACAACAAGTTCGGAACATCTTCGCCTATGCCCTATGATGACCCGACATATATGGGCATCTATATTCGCCTGAACGGTACTTTCTCTTTCAAAGTAGAGAATCCCGTAGCATTTTTTCAGGCTATCGCAGGCAATGTAACTGACATTTATGATAAATCCACACTTATGACACAGGCCAAGACGGAATTCATATCCAAGTTCGTCGAAGCACTTAACAAATGCGGAGCCGGCGGAGACGGCATCAAGTATAATCGTCTTCCTTCCGAGCAGACACGCTTCACAAAATACATGAATGAAGTGCTGGATGAAGAATGGCTTCAGGGTCGTGGTATGGTGGTTGTTTCAGTCGCAATAGGCGGAATTACTCCCGATGACGAATCCAGAAAACGCATTCAGGAATTCGACCGTGACATCATGCTTTCAAGGAACCCGGATATGCTGGCCGCCCGTATGGGAGCAGCGTCCGCCGAAGCAATGGTTGGCGCTGCTAATAACACAGCGGGAGCAGCTACAGGATTTATGGGTATGGGCATGGTCGGTGGAATGGGCCAGATGGGCGGCGCTGCCGGTGCTCCTGCACTTGGTTATTTTGCCGGTCAACAGGCTCAGCAGGCCCAGCAGGCTCAGGCCGCCGGTGCCGGTGCAATTCCCCTAGCCGGAGCTGCCGTTGTTACATCAGCAGGATGGACCTGCACAAGCTGCGGTCATTCCGGAAATACCGGCAAGTTCTGCGCGGAATGCGGCAAGCCAAAGCCTGAGCCGGCAGCCGGCTGGGATTGTGCCTGTGGGAATAAAGGTAACACCGGAAGGTTCTGTTCAGAGTGCGGAAAGCCGCAGCCTGCTGCAGTAAAGGGTTGTTCCTCCTGTGGATGGACTCCGAAAAACGGTGAAAACACTCCGAAATTCTGTCCTGAGTGCGGGAAACCGATCGCATAATTCACAATCTGTATGAATGACTTATATGAGAGGCCGCTGCGAGAGCAGTGACCTCTCTTTTTAGTGCGCCGCATAATTGAATTTCAGATGCAAATAACAAGTGTCATGCCTATCTGAAAAAACAAAAGTTGACAATCTTCTAAAAAGGTTTACAATCAATAAAAAACAGGAGCGTGTCTATGGAATCCAAAACCGCAAATCTAAATTCGAAGACAACACCAACTTTTCATGAAAAAAGAAAGAATCAACTTCTTTCCCTAACACTTGTGCCGGTGTTTACAGTTCTTATGTGCGTGTCAGCCCAGATAACGATTCCTGTCCCGGTTATTCCCTTTACACTTCAGGTTACTGTTGCGATTGTATCGGGGCTTCTTCTGGGATCCCGCCTTGGATTTCTGTCACAAGCTCTCTATCTTTTTATGGGACTGATGGGCCTGCCTGTCTTTGCCGGCGGAGGAGGGGGGATCGGATATGTAATGCGCGGTTCTTTTGGATATCTGGTCGGATTTCTTTTTTGTGCACTTATCGGAGGTTTTTTTGCAGATTTGGCAGATAGGCGTACCAATGGAGTTAGCGTGTCCTACATACGTATTCTGCTCATCTCATTGACGGCACTCCTTGTCTGCTACGCTTTTGGTATTACATATCTATATTTTCTATCAAATTATTACACAGGATATGCAGGGACAAAATACAGCTTTGTGACAACTCTTGCTTATGGTGCGCTTCCCTTTATAGGAAAGGATGTTGTTCTTTGCTTTTTAGCCGCTGAACTGACACGGCGTCTTTGGCGTTTTCGTTATCGCAAAGGATACAGCACAAACATGGACAGAAGAAGTGATGAAAGCCCTGCAGCAATTTCCGGCAGCACAACTGATTCAATTGCGACCGATTCCATGGAGGATTAAGTCAATCAACTCCAGATATCTATTTTCAATGCGCTGATAGAGTTCTTCCGTCAAATCCATTTTTGACCAGCCACCTTCAGACTCGTACATTTCTGTTGCACGGCTCATGGAAGACAGGAAGGCAAGCGCAGTCTCACGGGATACGCCCTCCCGAAGCTCCAGTTTGTCGAGCAGAGGAATCCGTCAAATGCCGCAAGGACATCCTCGATACACTTTTCAACGGTGTATAAATACAGGTGTTTCTTGGATCCGTAATAATGGAAAAGTAGACCTTTGGATACTTCGGCGATTTCACAGATGTGATTCGTATTTGCTCGCTCGTAATCTACGGCGGCAAATTCCTCCAGTGAGGCCTGAAAAATATTATCGCGGCGATTATTTCCCACTGCTTTCTCCTTTACTCCTTATGATTTCAGATCTTTTTTCAGATATATGGAGTATGCACAGGCGATGGAGATCACCATGACGGCAAAACCCAAAAGTACAAATTTGGTCTGGAAACCATAGCGCAGGACATTAGCCGGTATCGCCATCGGGCTTCAACAGACTTAGCAGGAGTTTGATTGTTGTGGATTTGCCCGCACCGTTTGGTCCGATAAATCCGAAAATTTCTCCTTCTTCCACATCGAAAGTTACGCATTCCACACCGCGGCTTTTACCGTAGTATTTTTTGAGCTGATTTATTGAGATAACAGACATTTGCATACCTCCTTCAAAATTGACCCATGGGTCAACTTAATAAGTACTCCGGTTCAGCAATAATGTCAATAATGAATAAATAAGCGATTGGCACTTACGTTTGCATTTCCAAAAGGTCAAAGTTATAATCAATTCATGTTTTGATTTCATGGGAGGACAAATATGGCTAATGTATCTTTTAGACAGGAACGCTGCAAGGGCTGCGGCCTTTGTGTATCTGTGTGTCCGAAGAAAATTTTACAAGTAGATATCACCCGGTTAAACAGCAAAGGGTATCACCCAATTACCTGTATTGACCAGGCTTCATGCATTGGTTGTACATTCTGTGCGGTTCAGTGTCCTGATTCCGTTATTACAGTGGAGAAGTGAGGAGCAGATAAATGGCTAAGAGAGTCCTGATGAAGGGAAATGAAGTTATTGCTGAAGCGGCGGTCCGCGCAGGCTGCCGTCACTATTTTGGATACCCGATTACACCGCAGACAGAGGTCATGCATTACATGGCTAAGAGAATGGTGGAGATAGGCGGTTGTTTTCTCCAGGCCGAGAGTGAAGTTGCAGCGATTAATATGGTTTATGGCGCTGCTGCGGCAGGTGCGAGAGTTCTTACATCCTCCTCTTCTCCGGGAATCAGCCTGAAACAGGAAGGTATATCTTACATCGCCGGTGCTGAGCTACCGGCGGTTGTTGTTAATATTGTACGTGCAGGCCCCGGTCTTGGCGGCATTCTGCCGTCTCAGGGCGATTATTTTCAGGCTACCAAAGGCGGCGGACACGGTGATTACAGAAATATCGTTATCGCACCGGCCTCTATCCAGGAGCTCTATGAGATGACTGTTGAAGCATTCAACCTTGCAGACCGGTATCGCATGCTGGTTATGATTCTTGGTGACGGTACGCTTGGACAGATGATGGAACCGGTAAAATTCAGGGAAGTCGAACCGATAGCTGTGACGGATAAATCTTGGGCTACTATCGGCCGTCAAGGAAGAACGGAACATAATATTGTAACTTCTATCTATATTGACCCTGATGATCTTGAAAAGAAGAATCGTGAGCTTCAGGATAAATATGCAGTTGTTCAGAAAGAAGAGACTCGGTTTGAGTCCCTGAATATCGAAGACGCTGAAATTGTTTTCACAGCATTCGGAACATGCAGCCGTATCTGCCGCAATGTGATTCGTCAGGCTGCTGAAATGGGTATTAAGGTCGGAATGATCCGCCCGATAACACTTTGGCCTTTTCCGTCGGATGAGGTGGCCCGCGTTGCTTCACTTTGTCACGTAAAGGCTTTCCTTGACATTGAGTTGAATGCAGGACAAATGGTCGAAGACGTCCGACTTGCTGTTAACGGAGCAAAGCCCGTATATTTTTATGGACGCATGGGCGGCAATATGCCGACACAGAAGGAAATTCTGGATCAACTGGTGGCAATTCATAAGGGAGAGGTGAGATAGAATGGCAATCGTATTTGAAAAGACAAAAGGACTCACCGACAAGCCGTTTCACTAC
>Ga0209538_1001312_pt1 | contig 13246 bp, 15 predicted proteins | sample BarGraNGADG00211_2_FD_184492 | JGI IMG/M metagenome (GOLD analysis project Ga0209538, IMG submission 184492) | Arctic peat soil microbial communities from Barrow, Alaska - Barrow Graham LP Ref core NGADG0004-211 (SPAdes) (version 2) | ecosystem: Environmental > Terrestrial > Soil > Wetlands >... | reverse complement strand
CGATGGCCAGCTCGAAGTTGTTGCTGGCGGCGGTGAACGACAGGGTCGCGGTCTTGGAGTAGTCGGCGCCGATCTTGCGGCCCATGTAGAAGCTCACGAAGAACATGACGACGAAGTAGATGAGCAGTGGGATGGCGATGCGCACCACGTCGAGCGGCAGCTTGACGATGACGTCGCCCTTGAGGCTGAACATCACGAGGATGGTGAACAGCAGGGCGATGAGCGTGAGCGGGCTGATGCGCGGGATGAACTTGTGCTCGTACCACTCGTGGCCCTTCACCCTGATGCCCACGTAGCGCGTGATCATGCCGGCGACGAACGGGATGCCGAGGTAGATGGCCACGCTCTGGGCGATCTGCCCGATGCTCACGTTGACGACGCTGCCCTCGAGGCCGAAGAGCGGCGGCAGCTTGGTGACGAAGATCCAGGCGAAGAGGCTGTAGAAGAGCACCTGGAAGATGCTGTTGAAGGCCACCAGGCCGGCGGCGTACTCGGTGTCGCCCTTAGCGAGCTGGTTCCAGACGATGACCATGGCGATGCAGCGCGCCAGGCCGATCATGATGAGGCCGACCATGTACTCGGGGTAGTCGTGCAAGAAGATGATCGCCAGGAAGAACATGAGGAACGGCCCGATGAGCCAGTTCTGCACCAGCGACAGACTGAGGACCTTGTAGTCGCGGAACACGTCGCCGAGCTCCTCGTACTTCACCTTGGCGAGCGGCGGATACATCATGACGATGAGCCCGATGGCGATAGGGATGTTCGTGGTCCCAACGTTGAACTGGTTGATGAAGTCGGGCACGCCGGTGAAGGCCCAGCCCAGAAACACGCCGATCGCCATGGCCAGGAAGATCCAGCCGGTGAGGTAGCGGTCGAGGAACGAGAGTCGCTTGATCGTGGCTTGTGCCATTGCGGTCGTCTCCTTGGCGGCGCCGGCGTTGACGGACACCCAAGACAGTACATTGACATTCGTTTATGGTCAAGATACCTTGATATAAACAATACGGCATGGACTGTCGTGCGCTACCAGCGGCCGGTGCGCCGGCGCGGAGAGGCAAGCCAGCGTGAAGACAATGCAGCTCGAGCGGCCGTTCGCCGTGTTCTCCGACGTGCACGGCAACCTGCCGGCGTTCGAGGCGATCCTCGCCGACATCGAGCGCCGGGACATCCGTGGCACGCTCTGCCTTGGCGACCTCGTCGGTTATGGACCTTCACCCAACGAGGTCGCCTCGCTGGTCCGCGATTCCGGTATCCCCACACTCATGGGTAACTACGACCACGGCATCGGCTTCGAGACCGGCGACTGCGGCTGCGTGTACAAGACCGGCGAGCAGCGCGCCGAAGGCGCCGTGTCACTCGAATGGACTCAGGGTGTCGTCACCCCCGAGGTCAAGGCGTACCTCCGCACCCTCGAGGATCACTTCGTGCTCCAGACCCCCAGCGGCGACATCCTCGCCGTGCACGGCAGCCCTCGCCGCATCAACGAGTACCTGTTCGAGGATCGGCCTGCCTCCGCCATGGAGCGGATGGCGCGTGAGTACCCCTACCCGGCGATCCTCTTCGGGCACACGCACCTGCCGTACGCTCGGCAGGTCGGCGAGACCAACTTCGTGAACGTCGGTAGCGCGGGGCGCCCGAAGGATGGCGACTGGCGCGTCTGCTACGCGATCGTCGATCCGGCCCGGCTGGGCGATGGCGAAGCCTTCGTCGAGTTCGTGCGTGTGCCCTACGACTACGAGCGGCTGCTCGCCTACATGGCGACGACGCCGCTGATCACGAGCTTCGCTGCCCCGCCGGGAGCGCAGGAGGGGTGAACCGTTCATGAGCGAACAGATCGTCGCACCCGCACCAGCGACCACCATCGAGTCCGAATCGGAGGCCGTCCCGGAGCCTTCGGGCACGACGCGAGTGGTATTAACGTGCGAATGCGGTACTCCGCCCGCCGTCGTCATGGCGGCTGACCGGCCTTCGGGCGCTGGTCCTTCACCGTCCCGCGCGCCGCACAGGGTGTTCGCGCGCGTCTTCGCACGCCTGCCGCTTTGGGTGCGCGTGGCCAGCGGCGTGGCTTTGTGGGCGCTCGTCTATCACTACTGGCTGCCGGTAGCGACGTGGCTCACGCGCGATGTGCTCAAGCTCAACGAGGGCCGTCTTGCGAGCTCCCTCGAGTTCTTCATCTACGACACGGTCAAAGTGCTGTTGCTGCTCACGATCGTCGTGTTCGGGGTGGGGATGGTGCGCTCGTTCTTCAGCCCACAGCGCACGCGCGCTCTGCTGCACGGCCGTCGCGAGGCGACGGGTAACGTGATGGCCGCGAGCCTCGGCATCGTCACCCCGTTCTGCAGCTGCTCTGCCGTACCCCTGTTCATCGGCTTCGTCGAGACCGGCATCCCGCTGGGCGTGACCTTCTCGTTCCTCATCGCCGCGCCGATGGTCAACGAGGTCGCGCTCGTGCTGCTCTACGGCCTGTTCGGCTGGGCGGTGGCGACGCTCTATCTCGTCACGGGACTCGTCATCGCCATGGTCGCCGGCTGGGTGATCGGGCGCCTCAAGATGGAGCGCTTCATCGAAGACTGGGTACGTGACATCCGCATGGGCGACGCGGAGGCTACGGAAGAGCTCGGCTGGGGCGCGCGCGTAGCCTACGCGTGGCAGGCGGTCAAGGACATCGTCGGCAAGGTGTGGCCCTACGTGGTGGCGGGCATCGCCGTCGGCGCCGCCATCCACGGCTACGTGCCGCAGAACTTCATGGCCGGCATCATGGGCAAGGACGCCTGGTGGAGCGTGCCGGCCGCGGTGGTGCTCGGCATCCCCATGTACTCCAACGCCGCCGGCATCATCCCGATCGTCCAGGCCTTGCTGGAGAAGGGCGCTGCCCTGGGCACCGTGCTCGCCTTCATGATGGCCGTCATCGCGCTCTCGCTGCCCGAGACGATCATCCTGCGCAAGGTCCTGAAGTGGCCGCTGATCTTCACCTTCCTCGGCGTCGTGGGCGCCGGCATCATGTTCGTGGGCTATCTGTTCAACCTGGTCTTGTAGGCCGGTCCTGCGCGTGGACGCACTGACCACCTTCACCGACCGGCGCGAGTTCGAGCGCGCGGCGTCGCTGCTCGACGCGCTGCGCATCGAGCACACGCTGATCTCTCCTGAGCCGGCTTACGCTCGCGTCGGGTGCCCGGCCATAGCGCTCGCTGATGAAGCGAAGGCGTTGTTCCTCGAGAGTGCCGGCGCCGACATCGTGAGCGCGGGATGGGTCGACTATCGGCCGCCGGCGCAGGCTGTGCCCGGCGTGCCGCCACAGGAGTTCGCTGAGGACATCGTCGGTCGCGTCGCCATCGTGGTCCTGGCGCCCTGCGTGGCCGACCTCGATCGCCTGCGCCTGACGGCGCATCTATCGGGAGATGTGGCGGAGGTGTTGCCGTACCTGAACGCCGAACTCCCGCAGGGCTCCTACGTCGCCAAGTTGCCGGTCCTCACGTTCATGGACGGCCACCGCATGGTGTCGCTCTTTCGGGACCGCGTCGCGGTCGCCAAGGCGGACGACATCGTCGATGCGTGGGCGAGTCTGGAGCACGTGCGCTGCCTGCTGAATGACGTGTGGGCGCGCCGCGAGGCGATCACGCCGTCCTTCGAGCTGCGCCGGCGGTCGCCGGCTCTGGAGATCTACAAACGCCTGCCGGGCACGAACTGCAAGGCCTGCGGCGAACCCACCTGCACGGCCTTCGCCTGGGCTGTGTGGCGCAGTGAGGCCGATCCTCAGATGTGCCTGCCGGTGTTCGAGGGCGATCGCGGCGACCTCAGGGACGCACTGCTCTCCATCTGTTCCGGTCTTGGACTCGGCAGTACATGACGTGGAAGTGGCTGGAGAGCCGGCGCCGCCGCAAGCTTTCCGGCAATCGACGAGGCGGCAGATGAAGACGTTTGCCGCAGATTCGGCAACCCGTCGGGACACATAGGCCAGCGATCAGCGAGTGGAGGCTCATGAAGCATCAGCAGGCGCATGAGGCAGAGAGTAGCGAGGCGCCCGACTTGCGGATCCTCGCCGACGATATGGTGCAGGCCGTCGGGCTGGCGAGCGCGCCGGTGGCGGTGTTCCTGCTCGCGCCCGACGCCGACATGGCGCCGTTCGCCGGCTGGGCGCCGGTGGAGCGCCACCGGTACTGCCAGGCGCTCATGAAGGCGCGCCGCGGCGAGCGCGTCATCCTCGAGGCCGACGAGCTGGCGTGCCCGGCAGCGGCCAAGGCCTTCGGCTTCAAGCCGCTGCCGGAGGGCCTGCAGACCGGCAAGGGGCTGGTCGGCTTCGGCATCGTCGCCGAGCCCGAGAGCGGTGCGCGCATGTTCGCCGGCATGGCCTGCCTCGAGCCGGGGACGGTGGCGCGCCTCGCCCTGTGCCCGCTGGCTGAGGCGCCGGCGCTGCCGGACGTCGTGGTGGTCGAAGGACCGCCGGAGCAGCTCATGTGGCTGCTGCTCGCCGAGGTGAACCTGCGTGGCGGCGAGCGTCTGCTGGGCAGCAGCGCCGTGCTGCAGGCCACCTGCGTGGACGCCACCATCATCCCTTACCTCGAGCAGCGCCTGAACTTCACCATGGGCTGCTACGGCTGCCGCGTGGCGACCGACCTGGAGCCCGCCGAGACCGTCGTCGGCTTCCCCGGAGCGGGTCTCGCCCAGCTCGTCGACAGTCTCGCGTTCCTCACCGAAAAGGCCGTGCCGCGCTCGCGCGCCAAGCGCGCCCACGCGGCCTTGACCAGCGCTCGCTCGGCGACGACCGACGAGCCATCGCCCTTTGAATGAAAGGATGACCATTGATCGGTGTCATGCCCTGCTCCGGCGCCTGCAACGTCGGTCAGATGTCGACCACAGCGCTCGTCGACAGCGTCCTGGCGGCGGTCGACAGCGTGCGCGCCGCTCACCCGGCCTGAGAACATCGAGACAAGGAGCTCCCTATGCCCTGGTTCGCCGGCGCGACCCGCCAAGAGGTCGATTGGGGCCCCACCATCGACCCCAAGAAGTGCGTGTCCTGTGGCCTCTGCCTGAACTGCGGCAAAGAGGTGTTCGAGTGGGTCGACGGCAAGTCCATGGTAGCGCGCCGAGACGACTGCGTGGTGGGCTGCATGACCTGCGGCAACCTCTGCCAGGGCCACGCCATCAGCTTCCCGCCGCTCGATGAGCTGCGCACGTTCTATCGCGACCATCACGTGTGGAAGCAGGTCAAGGAGGCCATGATCGCGGCCGGCAAGATCCCCGCGGGCTCGTGAATGCCATGGATGCTCATGCAGACATCCAGGCCGGCATCTGCGGCTTTCGCACGCGGGTGACGGCGAGCGCCGAACGCGCTCGCCTGGTCCGCTTCGCTGTCGACACCGACTGCGAGACTGTGGCTTCTCTTGCAGCCGCGCTGGCCGAGCACGGCGACTTCGATGCGTTCGACGAGATCGACCCGCGCACGGACAGCGGCCTCCTGGCCGTCGTCCGTGCTCACCTTCGCGGTTGTTGCGCCGGTTGCGCCGTGCCGGTGGGCCTGTTCAAAGCCTTGCAGGTGGCCGCCGGGCTGGCGCTCCCCAAAGACGTCGAGATCGGGCTGTCCGTGGACCGCACGCCTCAGCCTGAACAGACACCACCACGCAACGAGACGACTCAACGAAAGGCGACGGAATGAGCGATGCAGCCAAGAGCCCCATGGACATCTTGCGCGCTACTGTACCTGAGGGAGCAAAGACCTAGCTGGAGCACAAGGCGTCGATTATGGAGAACCCCGAGCTCCAGGCGGTGCCGATAAAGTACAAGCTGCTCGTGGGTATCGGCGTGGCGGCGGCGCTGCAGTCGCGCACCTGCACGCTGATGTGGACGAAGCTCGCCAAGCAAGCCGGCGCAACGCAGGCGGAGATTGCCGAGGCGATCCTCGTGTCGCGCCTCATGAAGATGGCCACCGTCAACGACACCGCCGCGGACGCGCTGGCGTGGCTTGACGAGGCTGCTGACTGACGGAGTTCGCGTAGCCGCCGCCCACGGGCTCGCGGGCTGCAGCTCGGGGCGGCGGCGCCTGTCACCTCTGCTGGTTCGCCTCGTTGAGTTGGGCCTCCGGGATGCTCACATCGGCCGGCAGCAGGCGCTCAAGTAGGTAGGCGAGCAAGACGAACACCGGCAGCGTGACCGCCGTGCGCACCAGCGAGAACTGCCAGCCGAGAAAGGCGACCTCGAAGGTGAGCATGGGGATCTTGAGGGCCGAGAAGGCGCCGAGGTAGATGAAGACGTTGCGCGGCGCCGTGCCCTTGCGCCACAGCGCGACGGCGACGGGGAAGGCGCCGTAGAGAGGGCCGGCCTGCAAGGTCCCGAGGAGCACCATCCAGAGGATGGCGAGCGGCCCCGAGTCGCGGCCCACGTGCCGTTCCACGACGCTGCGCGGCACCCACACGTCGAAGAGGCCGACGAGGACGAACATCGCCGGCAGGAAGGCGGCCATCTCGAGCGAGAAGCTCCAGAGGCCGGCGCCGGCCTCGCGACCGAAGACGAACGGCGCCACGAGGCGGTCGTAGGCCCACAAGGCGATCACGAGTCCGGCGAGCACCCACGGAAACGAACTCTTGAGGGCCTTGTGCGCGCGAGTCGTGAGGGGAGCCATCGCTAGCGCAGGATCAGCGTCATCACGACGGCGACCACGACCGCGCCGGCGAACGCGAGCAGGTTGCGCCAGATGGCGATGCGGCGGCCGAAGAACCGCATCTCGATGGGCAGCGTGACGACGCCCACCATGAGCAGCGTCGTGATGAACGCGGCGAGCACCGCAGTGCTGGCCCCGTGGTCCTTGAGGAGCCCAGCCAGCGGAAAGGCGATGAAGCCGGGGATCAGGGCGATGCTGCCGACGAACAGGGCGGCGACAAACGGCAGTGGGCCGCCGCCGCCCAGCAGGCGCTCAAGGGTCGCCGGCCGCACGGCGGCCATCAGCAGGCTCACCGCCGCCAGGACCGCGACCAGCGTGGGCAGCAGCCCGATGAACATGCGCAGACCGCGGCGCACGCCCGCGAGGGTCTTGCGCCGATCCGCGACGAGCGACGCGATGACGGCGATGGCCGTGATGGCTAGGACCGCCTCCATCAGGCGTTCGCGGCCGGCGGATCCTCGCCCGCGCCTTTGCACAGCACCGCGAGGATCAGCGACGGCTCGAGGGCACGCAGCGACCGAGTCGTCGCGCCGCCGGGCACATACACGGCGCCCGGAGCCGCGACGAGCTCCTCGTCTGCCCCGGACGTGACCATCACCGAGCCGCGCAGCATGACGAACACGACGTCTTCGCTCATTTGGCACGGTGGAATCATGCCGCCGGCATCGAGCTCGATGCGTCGCACCTTGACCTGGCCTTGGTCGAGGAGCACGGCGGCGCGCGCGCCGGGGGCGGGGGAGGTCACCGAGACATGGGGGATGATCGTCAGGTCGAAGGCCTTCATTGACAGTGCGGCGACTCCTCGGCCGGCCGGGCGCTCGCTGCGGCCGCTGTGCCCCGCAATGCTTCACGGCGCTCAAGGAAGCCCTCGAGTCGTGCGAGCGCGGCGCGAATGTGGCCGGCCCAAGCGTCGAGCGCCTGCAGGCCATCAGCGGACAGGGTATACGTGTGCCGCGCCGCGCCGGCCTGTGGCACCTGCCACGTCGATGTCACCAGCCCCTGCTCTTCCAGCCGGCGGAGGGTGCGGTAGAGGTGGCCGCGGTCCGCGTTGGGGGCCTCCGGCAACGCCTTCAAGTGCTCCAGGAGTTCGTAGCCGTGCGCGGGGTTCTCGGCAAGCAGAAGCAACAACCAGGGCTCCAGTCTCGAGAGAGCACGGCCGGGTCCGGAAGCGCAAGGTCGGCCGCGGGCGTGGGTGGATTCGTCGAGCGATGAGCCGTGAGCGTTCATAGCTGCTAGACACGACTATATGCGCAGCGCATCTATTGATTCAAGCCTACTTCTCGCCCTCGGGGTGGGATCGACGGTCCGGGCTGAGCCGGTGCCGAGGCAATCGGCCCGGGCACGAAAGAACGCCGGCCTCGTGAGCGGGGAGGCCCGCGGCAAGTGGACTTTCTACGCCATCGACCGTGAGGCGGTTGCGGCCGCGCTGGTCGCGTTTCATTCCATCCTCCGCGCCTGAGCGGGGACCACCCCATCTCGGGGCCGGCACGCTGGTCGTTGGTGAGGCCGAGGCCCGAGAGGCCCTCGCAGATGGCGACGAGCTCGGCCTGGGTGTAGGGGTGCTCGACTGCCGTCTATCGCCAGGAAGTCGGTCGGCTGACGAAGCTGCCAGTCGGCAGCCGAACCTCGTCCGGCAGTTGAGCCTGCTCGAAATGCCAAGCGCGCGCTTCTATCAAGAGATCGACCTTGCTCCTGAAGACGCTGCCCCGATCGGTGCGCACGCGGACGACTCCCACGCGCTTGCCGAGTCGTTCGCGCACCACACGGACCGGCTCCAGGAGGTCAGAGTCGTCGCTGATGACGATCGCAGTCTCGTATGACCCCTCAAAGGCATCGAGAAGGAGGTAGGTGGCCAGGTTGACGTCGGAGCCCTTCTCCTTGGTGTCCCAGACGAGCGAGGTTTGTGGCCCTTCGGGCGGCGCATCGACCAGTGGGCGCCGCACCTTCCAGCGCGCAAAACTGCCCATGTGGACCGAAACCTCGGGGAAAGACGCGAGCGCACGCAGGTAGGCGCCTTGGCGGAGATGCTGGCTCGGGTCCCACTGCACAGGCTTGACGGCGGCTGTGAAGTAGCGCACCAGTCGGACATCGTGCCCCGGGAGCAGCAGGCGACTGAACTCGGCGATGTCGAGCCACTTCAGTCGCGGGGCTCGGGGACGCCTACCGCGAAACGCCGCGTAGTAGAAGTTGAACCCATCGATGTAGACGTTGGTGCGCGGAAGACCCGGCAAGCGTTAGCCCCAATTCGGTGAGCGGCCCCAGATGTGCAGAAACCGCCTTGCGGCGGTTTCGCGCCCCGGGCCGAAGCTCGAGGGAGGTGTCTCAAAGCATACCCCCGTCGGCGACTCTTGTCACTACCCCGAAGCAACGTGAACCTGCGGGGGCGACGATAGTTGCTCAACCCCCCGGCCACGGATAGGTGTCCGCCTTCACTCGCTCGTAGTTGACGTCGAGCGCCGGCTCGAGGAGCAGGATGGTGGCGATGCGCCGGGTCATCTCGGTGACGTAACGCGCCTCGTCGGGCTTGAGGTCACGCCCAAGCAGGGCGCGCTCGCGGTAGCTGAGCCGCTTCTTCATCACCTGGTAGCCGCCGATCGTGTACTTCCAGACGCGGGCGGGGACGCAGCGCCAGTAGGCGACGTCGTTGAGGGTAGACGTCGTAGCAGGGGCCGCCGAGGCAGGCGGTGAGCTGGTCGTAGGTGAGGCCGAGGCCTGAGAGGCCCTCGCGGAAGGCGGCAAGCTCGGCCTGGGTGTAGGGGCGCTCGACGGCGCGGCCGCGGCCGGGCATGGTGACGCAGTCCCTGCTGGCGTGCCCCCAGCCGGCGGTGATCGCAAGGTCGCCGGCGGAGGGGTCGAGCTGGCCTCAGGAGACCGAGGCGAGCACGCTGACCGGGCGCAGCTCGTGGCGGATGGAGCCGGTGGTGACTGCGTCGACCGGCTCCTCGACATCGAGCAGCGCCGCGACCGTGCGGCCGAGCTCGGCGGAGGCAAGGAGGGCGTCGCGGGTGGCGGGGAGAGGGATGCGGGGCCAGTCCAGGCGAAGGGCGCTTGCATTCTCTTGCAGATAGGCCGGCGAGTGGCCAATTGCCAGGACGTGCGACGCGAGGGGCTCTATCCCTGTGCTCGCGAGGTCAGCAATCCCGAGCAGTTGCGCGTATCCCTCAGCACGAGCGGTCCAATTGGGAGCAAGACCGTCATGCCTTGTCTCGGGCGTGAGGAGAGAGGCGTTCGCTGTAACCCTCAACGGGAAGCAGACCGCGGCGGGTCTTGAGTAGTGATGTTCGGGCAGGCCGCGCGTGATGAGGAACGGACTGCCTTCCCGGCTCCTTTCGCCCTTCGGCCGGCAGACAAGGAAAGTGCCCGTCTTGTGCCACGCATCTTTGAGGTCAGGCCGCGGCCGGTCAAGCAACGAGGCATGCCTGTTCCAGTACAGTGTGCGGTGGTCAAATGGGCGATAGGCGCACGCAAGGAACTCGCCGGACTCAATACCTAGCTTCGTCAGCTGGGCACGAGCGTCCGTTGGCCGAAAGCCACCTACTTCCGTCATGAGGTTAGGTGCCACCACTCGCACCTCGTGATCAGTAGTCGTCGGGTCGAAGTATGTGTTGATTCGGTTCCTAAGCACCTCGGCGTCAATCGCGACGAGGTCGAGGTCACGACTCGTTTTCACTGCCGGCAGGAAGCACTCCATGAGCTGAGAGAGAAGAGGCCACTGGAAGTAGTCGGCGGAGCCGTGTCCCGGCGAAAATGGCAAACCAAGCTCGCAGCTCGGAACCACTTCTTCATAGGCTGGCGATCCCGCGTCTCGGGAATGCAGCAGTTGGTCTCGTTTGGTTCCACCCCAGAGATTCCTAAAGCCGACATCAGCGCCTTCCTCAAGTGTGGACGACACCAGAAGCGAGACGGCTGTGCCTACCTGGATGCCCTCGCGGTTGTGCTCCGTCGAGAACACACTCGGATCGGGTAGCCCCTCCGGCGTCAGCTTCCCGGTCTTGTACTTGTCGCCGTTCATGGAGTCGATCCAGATGCGGTCGAAGACCTCGAGGTAGCGCTCGCGCATGCCCGTGAACGAGAGGCCGTCGAGCCAGGAGTAGTTGCTGATGAAGCAGACGACGCCGCGGCCTTCGGGGCCTTCAGTGATACGCCGCTCCGACATGCGGAAGAAGCGCACGTAGAGGTCGTTCAAACCGCGGCCCTGCGGCGCAGCCACACGCTGGGTAGTGCGGTACGCCTCAACCAGATCGCGCGTCTCCTCGACGGCGGCCCCGGCGAAAATGCTGTACGGCGGGTTGCCGAGGATCACCAAGATCGGCGCGTGCTGCTTCACGTGTTGCGCCTTGTCGCGCTCCTCCTCCATCTCGGTGAAGAGCAGGTGCTGCTTGGGCTCAGTGGGTGGCTCCCAGCCGGTGAGGGCGTTGGTGAGGTAGACGCCGGCGCGCTCGTCGGAGTCGTCCGCGAAGGGTGCGCCGAGTCGGTGCAGCAGCATGCCGATCTGCAGGTGACTGATGACGAACGGCGCCGGCAGGATCTCGAAACCGTAGACGCGACTCATCGCGGCTTGCTTGAGGTCGTGAGCGAGGAGGGCGTCGTCGCCTTTCGCGCGTAGGGTCGAGGCGATCTTGTTGAGGACGTCGGCGAGGTAGGCGCCGGTGCCGCAGCAGAGGTCGAGCACCACCACGCGCGGGTCGGCGAGGCCGTCGGGGATGTCGAGCTCCTCGCGCAGCACGGTGTCGACCCGAGCGACCATGTAGATCACGATCTCCGGCGGCGTGTACCAAACTCCGAGCTCTTTGCGCAGCTCGGGGTCGAACGCCTCGAGGAAGGGCTCGTAGAAGTACTGCACCGCGTGGCTCTGCTCGAAGGTGCTGAAGAACGAGGCGCGGTCGACGCGGTTGAGGGCCTCGGCGGCCCAGTCGAGGACCTCGTCGAGTTTGAGGGCACCGAGCTGCGCCGGGTTCGCGAAGTCGTAGAACAGCTTCTGCAGAATCGGGATGTGGAGGTAGCTCGCGGCCTCGCGCCAGCGAAAACGCGCCTTCACGTCGGTGTGTTCGTGATGCTCGGCCCAGAAGACCCAGGCGGCGAAGAGGCCGTAGAACAGGGTCTGGACGAGGGTGGACGGAAGAAGTGCTCGCCTTTCTCGCCCGAGAAGCTCATGCCGAGCGCCTCTTCGAGGGCTTTGCGCGTGCTCACCCAGTTGGGCAGGTCGCGCTCCTCGGCGCGAGCGCGCGCCTCGCGCGCGTAGCTGGCGAGGAACCAGGCGAGGTCCTTGGGCGCGGCGATCTGCGCCTGGCGCAGGAGCACGCGCCGCAGGAAGTCGGTGAGGCGCTCGCCGGCCTGCCGGGCAGCGTCGCTGCCCGGGTGCGCGGCGAGCGCCCAGAACTCCTGCTCTGAGGCGGCGAGGCTGAAGCTCTCCAGGCTCGCCGCCTCGCCGTCGGCATCGAAGCCGACGAGCACGAACTCGCGGTACGTCGTGACCAGCACCTGGCGGTACTTCTCGAGGTAGCGACGCACCTGCTCGCTCTCGGCGACGACGTGTACGTCGTCTGCCACCGGCTTCACTTCGAGAGCACCGCGCCCCGGCATCTGCCCCGCCAGCGGTTCCGCCCCGCCCTTCGGGAACTGGTTCGCTGTGAACAGCCCGTCGTCGGGGATGCCGGCGCCGGCGTTCTGTAGGTTGATGAGGCAGTGGACCTTGGGCTTGAGCTTGGCGCCGACCTCGTTCAGCAGGTTGGCCAAGGCGCCGTAGCCGGACGTCTCGGGCACGGCGGCGCCCGACGCGCGGATGTCGCGCAACTCAGCGAGGTAGGCCTCAGCAGGGTTCATCGCCCGACTATTCTAACCGTGGAGCCGGACGCCTGGCGACGGTTCGGATCATCGATGGTTCAGCGCGCTGGGCAGAGACGGCGTGATCCGGGCTGGGAAGCGCGTCGAGGTGGTGTCAATCGCGCCGTTCGAGAGCGCGCCGCAGCAGTTCGTCAGATGGGATGTTGCCGGACCCGGCGGGCGGGAAGTAGGAGCGTCAGCCGAGGCCGTAGTCGGTGCGTGCCTCGGCCTCGGGCTGCACGTCGCGGCCGCGCACGCGCACGGTGGGCGAGCCTACGAAGCGCAGGGTTACGGCGCGCACGCTACGCTCATCGTGATGCAAACGCCGGATCTGGGGCTCCCGGATCTCTCGCCCGACGCGGTCCCGCGGCCGGGCCGGCCGGGTCAGCGGCTCTGGCCCATCTCGTGCTCGAGCTCTTCCTTGGCGTTGACCATCGCGGTCTTGAACTGCATGGGCTTGCGGATCTGCCGCAGGTTGTTGATCCCGGCGCCGGCGGCGGCCGTGAGCACCACGATGTCGCCGTAGTCGAGCATGCGGCCGATGATGGACTGCTTGAGCACCACGTCGGTGAGCTTCTCGAGCGACGAGTCGGCCACGCGTTTGCTGAGCACCCCCGTGGACTCGACGACGCGCCGATTGGTGAGCACGTAGATGTTCATGCGCCACGAGAGAAAGCCCCAGGCGATGCGCACCGCCGGGACGAGGAAGACGAGCAGCAGCCACCACACCCAGCCGGCGTCGGGGATCAACCACACTTTGAGCAGGAT
>Ga0209538_1001309_pt1 | contig 13263 bp, 12 predicted proteins | sample BarGraNGADG00211_2_FD_184492 | JGI IMG/M metagenome (GOLD analysis project Ga0209538, IMG submission 184492) | Arctic peat soil microbial communities from Barrow, Alaska - Barrow Graham LP Ref core NGADG0004-211 (SPAdes) (version 2) | ecosystem: Environmental > Terrestrial > Soil > Wetlands >... | reverse complement strand
GGCCCGCGCCGAGCGCCGCGAGCGCGCGGAGGCGGTCCAGGCCATCGCCCGCCCAGCTCGAGCCGTCCACGGCCAGCCGGTCGGCCATCCCGATCAGGTCGCGGGCGAGGGGCGTGCCGAACAGCGGCTCGCCTGGCCACCAGAGCGTGACGGGGAGGTCATGGACCAGCAGCGGCGCCACGATCGCACCGAGGTGGCGCCCGGTCGCGCCGCCGGCCGTGGCGTAGATATGCTCGGCGCAGGTCTCGGGCGCGTCGGCGCGGGGAACCATGCAATACGCGCTGACCTGGGCGCGCAGCCAGCCCGGGCCGTCCGGATCGGTAGGGACAAGGATGAGCGTGCGCGAGGGATGGCGGCCGGTCAGCATGGAGATCGTCGAGGCGGCTCGCTGGCCGAGCTCAGGGCTCCGTGCGACGACCACGAGGTTGAGCACGCTGGTTCGCGCTGCGATGGTTCGCTCCGCGCGGTCACCCAGGGCCGCGTGCACCTGCGGGAGCGCCCAGAATCGCGCCAGCTCATGCTCGATCCCGGGGATCGTCGTGGCATGGCTGGACCAGCGCAGGGTCGGGCCTCCCGGCGGGACCGGGACTCCGAACGGCGTGGTGGCCTCGCCCGGCGGCCAGGCGGCGGGCCCGTTCAGATCCGGCGCCACCGTCGACCGTCCCGCGCGAGCAGCTCATCGGATGCGGCCGGGCCCCAGCTGCCCGCCGGGTAGTTCGGGAACTCCGGCGCCGGGGCGTCCGCCCACGCGTCGAGGATCGGGTTGACGATCTCCCAGGCCTTCTCCACCTCGTCGGCCCGGGTGAAGAGCGACGCGTCGCCGAGGAGCGCGTCGAGGATGAGCGTCTCGTAGGCGTCCGGGCTGTCGACGCTGAATGCCGAGCCGTAGGTGAAATCCATGTTCACGGCCCGGACGTCAACGCCCAGGCCGGGCACCTTGGCCGCGAACCGGAGGAGGATCCCCTCGTCTGGCTGGATCCGCAGGGCCAGCAGGTTCGCATCGGGATCGGCGCTCGAATCCTTGAACAGGGCGTGCGGCACCTGCTTGAACTGGATCGCGATCTCCGTCGCGCGCTTGGGCAGGCGCTTCCCGGCCCGCAGGTAGAAGGGCACGCCCGCCCAGCGCCAGTCGTCGACGACCAGGCGCGCCGCGACGTACGTCTCGGTCTCCGATTCGGGGTCGACCTTCGGCTCGCTCCGGTAGCCACCCGCCTGCCCGGCGGTCACCCAGCCGGGCCCGTACTGGCCGCGCACGACGTTCGCTGCCACCAGGTCCGGGCTCATCGGCTCGATCGCGCGGAGCACCTTGACCTTCTCGTCGCGGAGCGCCTCGGCATCGAAGGTCGCCGGCGGCTCCATGGCGACGAGCGAGAGGAGCTGCATGAGGTGGTTCTGGAGGAAGTCGCGAGAGGCGCCCGCCTCCTCGTAGAACGAGCCCCGGTTCTCGACCCCGATCGACTCGGCAACCGTGATCTGCACATGGTCCACATAGCGGCGGTGCCAGATGGGCTCGAAGATGCCGTTCCCGAAGCGGAAGACGAGGATGTTGCGGACCGTCTCCTTGCCCAGGTAGTGGTCGATTCGGTAGACCTGCGACTCGCGGAAGACCTTGCCGACCTCCCGGTTGAGCCGGATCGCCGAGGTGAGGTCGCGCCCGAACGGCTTCTCGATGACGATGCGCCGCCAGCCCCCGACATGCTGCTCGTGGTCGAGCCCGACGCGGCCGAGCCCGGCGATGATCTCGGCGAACGCGGACGGCTGGGTGGCGAGGTAGTAGAGCCGGTTGCCGGCGGTTCCGCGCTCCCGGTCCAGGTCGTCGAGGCGGACGACCAGCTGGTCATACAGGCCCGGCTCGTTGAAGTTCCCGACGTGGTAGCGGATCCGCCCGGCGAATTCCTCCCACACCGCCGCCTCGACGGGCAGCACGCGGCCGAACTGGTCGAGCGAGGTCCGGAGCTCGGCACGGAACGCCTCGTCCGTGTACGAACGCCGCCCGATCCCGACGATCGCGAACTCGTGCGGGAGCAGGTTTGTCCGCCAGAGCTGGAAGAGCGCCGGGACCACCTTCCGGTGGGCAAGATCGCCGGTGGCGCCGAAAAGGACGAACGTGGCCGGGTCCGGGACTCGCTCCAGGCGCAGGCCCTCGCGGAGCGGGTTGTCGGCGGCCTTCGGGGCGGGGCGCCGCTTCCCGGACCGGGCCAGCCGCAGCTCGCGCGCGGTCCGGGGGACGTCATCGGCCGCCCGGCCAGGGCGCACGGGTGCCTTCGCCGTCCCGGCGACCTCGGGGGCGCCGGTCGTCGTTGGCACGGCAGGGCCGTCGACCCGCGGGACCGGCGCGTCGTCCGTCATGTCGGGTGCGCCCATCCGGCCGAAACCGATGAACCGATCCGCATCGGGACTCTCCCTGTCTCGTCCGCCCAGGCTGATTGTGCGTGCTGGCTGACCGTCGCGGCGTGCTTACGCGAGCGCCTCGCCGAGTGCGCGTTCCAGCGCCGCGAGACCCGCATCGACGTCCGCGCCCAGGTGGACCCGGAGGACCGGCAGGTCATGTGCCTCGAGCGCCTCGAAGTCGCCGAGGGCCTGGGCGTCCACGAGCTGGCCGAAGCTGAATGGGCGGCCCGGAATCTCGACGTCGGTCGGATGGTCGGCGGTGAGCTGGAGGAACCAGCCGATGGGCGCGCCGCCCTTGTGGAGCTGGCCCGTGGAGTGGAGGAACCGCGGGCCGAAGCCGCTGGTCGTGGCCCGGCCGGTCGCGTCGCGGAGCAGCCCGCGCATTCGATCCAGTGCGTCGGCCCGGGCGGGGCTCGGGGCGACGAACGCCTGGAGCGCCAGGTAGGCGTTCGAGCGCGCCCGGGCAAGATGCCGCCGCAGCTCGCCGGCGAGCGTGCCGTCGCCCGCGCTGGCGCGGAGCTTCGCGTCGCCGACCAGGATGAGGCCGTCGCCCTGGGCGAGGACCACCGGGGCCGGAAACGCGCCGGTCCGCTCGAGTTCCGCAAGCACCCGCTTCGTGTTCTCCTTCGACTCCGTGACGTTCGGCTCGTCGAACGGGTTGACCTCCAGGACGACGCCGGCGATTGCCGTCGCGACCTCCCAGCGGATGAACTCGGCGGCGAGGTCGATGGGGTCCGCAAGGCGGATGCGCAGGACCGGGTGGCCCGACGCGGCGAGCGCGTCGAGCAGCTCGTCGGCCGGGGTGCCGTCGGGCGCCGGGGCCGGGGGGGTCGCGCCCTCGAGCGCCAGGCGGACGAAGACCCGGTCCGGACCGTACGACGCCGAGTTCCCCAGTGGCTCCCCGGCGATCGGGACGATGCCGACGCCGAGCTTGCCGGTGCTCTCGGCGACGAGCTGTTCCAGCCAGGCGCCGAAGCGGGCCACCGCCGGGTCGGCAACGAGCGTCAGCTTGTCCCGACCGGCGCGGCCGAGCACGCCGAGCGTGACGCCGAGCGCCGCGCCCGGGTTCGCGGCGGTCTGCGTCGTGTGGGTGCGGGCCAGCATCGCGAGCGCCGACGCGAGGAAGGCGTCGAGGTCGATGCCGAGCAGCGAGGCGGGCACGAGCCCGACGTAGGTGAGCGCCGAGTATCGGCCCCCGACGTCCTCCGGGTTCAGGAAGACCTCGCGGAGGCCGTCGTGGTGGGGGATCGCCTCGAGGCTACGGCCCGGGTCCGTGATCGCGACCATCAGGTCGGCGGGGGACTCGTGCCGCTCCCCGGCGGCGCGCAGCGCGGCGTGGATCCGGGCCCAGGCATCCGCCTGGAAGGCGAGGCTCTCCGTGGTCGTTCCCGACTTCGTGGCCACGATCACGAGCGTCGCAAGGGGGTCGAGGCCGTCCCAGGCCGCCTGGACGGCCGCGGGATCTGTCGAGTCAAGCACGCGGACGACCAGCCAGTCGGCGATGTCGCGGAAGGTGGCGGCGAGCACGTCCGGGGCCAGGCTGCTGCCGCCCATCCCGGCAACGAGCGCGGCGGTGAAGCCCGCCGCGCGGATGCCCTCCCCGAACGCCTCCAGGGCCGGGACCTGCTCCCCGAAATCGCGCGGGGCGTCGAGCCAGCCGAGGCGGTTCGCGATCTTCGCCCGGACTTCCGGGTCCGCCGACCACAGCGTGCCGTCGCGATCGTGCAGGCGCTCGATCCACTGCTCGTCGTCGGCGCGACGCAGCGCGGCCTCGACAGCCTGGGCCAGCGCGGGGTCGTGGATCCGCGCGTCGAGCGTGTCCGGGGCGAACATGGGGACCGTCTCTGCCATCGGCTGCCTCCTGATCGGTGCAGTGTAGCCGGGGCGCGCTCACCGGCAGCCGCGCGTTCGCCGCTCACTCGCTGTCCGACGTTCGCCTCCCCCGTGGGAGGGAAGGGCGCGATCAGCCCGCGCGGGACTCCTCGGCCTCGATCGCGAGCACCTTCGCGACGCGCCGCGCGTGGCGCTCGGCCCCGGAGAACGACGCCGCGAGAAACGCGCGGGCACACTCCACCGCGGGCTCCACGCCGATCACCCGGCCGCCCAGGCACAGCACGTTGAGGTCATCGTGCTCGACTCCCTGGTGCGCCGAGTACGTGTCGTGGGCGACCGCCGCGCGAACGCCGCGGACCTTGTTCGCCGCGACGGAGGCGCCGATCCCCGAGCCGCAGACCAGGATCCCGCGGTCGGCCGCGCCATCCCGGATGGCGTGGGCGAGCCGCCTCGCGAAGTCCGGGTAGTCGTCTGTCGGGTCGGCTCCGTCGCCGCCCAGGTCGATCAGCTCGTGCCCGGTGTCGGCCAGCCGGCGAAGAAGCTCGTCGCGGAGCTCGACGCCCCCGTGATCCGCTGCGAACGCGATCCGCATCAGGCGTGTCCTCCCGTGTGCGGCGAGGGGACGAGCGTCGGGACGCGACCGCGCAGCCCATCCCGGACCACGCCCCGGCCGACCTCGGCGACCCGCTCGATCGTGAAGCCGAACTGCTCGAAGATCGTGGCGGCGGGTGCCGACGCCCCGAAGTGGTCGAGCCCGACGATCGCGCCCTCGTCTCCGGTCCAGCGCTCCCAGCCGAGCGAGACCCCGATCTCCACGCTGACGCGCTTCCGGACCGCTGCCGGCAGGACCGCCTCGCGGTAGGCGGGATCCTGCGCCTCGAACGCCTCCCAGCAGGGCAGCGAGACGACGCGCGTCGCGATGCCGTCAGCCTCGAGCGCGTCCGCGGCACCCATGGCGAGCTGGAGCTCGGAGCCGGTCGCGATCAGGACCAGGTCCGGCGTCCCGCCGCTCGCCTCGGAGGACGCGGCGCGCAGGACGTAGCCGCCACGGCGGACGCCGTCGCGGGCCAGCTCGGCCGTGTCGGCGAACGTCGGCAGCTTCTGCCGGGTGAGGGCGAGGGCGGTCGGACCGTCCACGCGCTCGACGGCCAGCGCCCAGGCGGCCGCCGCCTCGTTCGCGTCGCCCGGCCGGACGAACCAGAGGTTCGGGATCGCCCGCAGGGCAGCGTAGTGCTCCACGGGCTGGTGCGTCGGGCCGTCCTCGCCCAGCCCCACGGAGTCGTGCGTCCAGACATAGACGACGTGCAGCCCGGCCAGCGCGGCCAGGCGGACCGACCCGCGCATGTAGTCGCTGAACGCGAGGAACGTGGCGCCGTAGGGGAGGAAGCCGCCGTGGTAGGCGATCCCGTTGACGATCCCGCCCATCCCGTGCTCACGGACGCCGAAGCGGAGATTCCGACCGGCCTCCTCGGCGGAGAAGTCGACCCCGCCCTTCACGTCCGTCAGGTTCGACTCGGAGAGATCCGCCGAGCCGCCGAACAGCTCCGGGAGGCCGGTTGCGAGGGCCTGGATCGCGGCCTGGCTCACCTGCCGGGTCGCGAAGTCCTCGCCCACGGCATACGCCGGGAGCGTCGCGTCCCAGCCCTCGGGCAGCTCGCCCGCGAGCCGTCGACGCAGCTCCGTCGCCTGGGCCGGGAAGGCCACGGCGTATCGCCGCATGCGGTCCTCCCAGCCGTTGACCAGGTGCTCGCCGTACGGGATCGCGCGGCTGAACAGCCCCTCGGCGTCGTCCGGCACGTAGAACGTTCGGTCGGGATCCCATCCATACGCCTCCTTGGTGAGGCGGACCTCGTCGGGGCCGAGGGGTGCACCGTGGGCCTTGTGGGTGTCCTGCTTGTGGGGCGACCCGAACCCGATGTGGGTCCGGACGGCCATGATCGACGGGCGCCCGTCGGAGCGCGCGGCGCGGATGGCCGCGTCGATCGCCGCGAGATCGTTGCCGTCCTCCACCTGCTGGGTGTGCCATCCATAGGCGTCGAACCGCTCGAGGACGTCCTCGGAGAAGGCCATCGAGGTGGGCCCATCCAGCTGGATGTGGTTGTCGTCGTAGAGGAGGACCAGCTTGCCGAGCCGCAGGTGGCCGGCCAGCGAGGCCGCCTCCGACGCGATCCCCTCCTGGAGGTCGCCGTCGGAGCAGATGGCATACGTCCAGTGGTCGATCACGGCGTGGCCGGGGCGGTTGAACTCCGCGGCGAGGCGTCGCTCCGCGATGGCCATCCCCACGGCGTTCGCAATGCCCTGGCCGAGGGGGCCAGTGGTGGCTTCCACGCCCGCGGTCATGCCGAGCTCCGGGTGGCCTGGCGTCCGCGAGCCCCACTGGCGGAAGTGCTCGAGGTCCTGGAGCGTGACGTCGTACCCCGTCAAGTGGAGGAGCGAGTAGAGGAGCATCGAGGCATGCCCGGCGGACAGCACGAAGCGGTCGCGATTGGGCCAGTCCGGGTGCGTCGGCGCGTGATGGAGGAAGCGCGTCCACAGCGCGTAGGCCATCGGGGCCATCCCCATCGGGGCGCCCGGATGGCCGGAGTTCGCCTGCTGGACGCCGTCGATCGCGAGCGTCCGGATGGTGTCGACCGCCAATCGGTCAAGCTGCTCGGAGTTGAGGGTCATGCGAACGTGCTCCTGGGCGGAGAGGCGGGGCGCGGGGTGGATGACCCAATTGTAGGCGGGACCCCGACATACGCCGCGGCGTAGGTCGACCGCGGCGTAGGTCGACCGCGGCGTATCCTCCGGCTCGATGCCGCTCCTGCCGTCTCGCCCGCGAACCATCCGCGTCCTGGTCCTGGGAGACCTTGCGCTCGACGTGACGCTGGCGCCGGCGCGTCCCCTTCAGCGAGGGACGGATGTCCCGGGCTCGGTCCGGCTGCACCAGGGGGGCTCCGCCGCGAACGCCGCTCGCTGGCTGGCCCGGCTCGACGTGCGGGCCACGCTCGTCTGCGCGGTCGGGCGCGACGGCCCCGGGCGCGCGCTCGTGGCGGCGCTCCGGGCGGAGGGCGTCCTGGTCCGGGCGGTGCGGCCGACGGGCGTGCGGACTGCCCGGATCGGGATGCTGGTGGATCCCGCCACCGGCGACCGGTCGTTCGTCGCGGAGCGCGGCGCGGCGGATCTCCTGCGTCGCGGAGACCTCGAGGCGCGCTGGTTCCGCGGGGTGGCCGCGCTCCACCTGCCGGCCTACTCGCTCCTCGGCGCGCCACTGGGCGAGGCCGGCCGCGCCGCCGCCGTGCTGGCGCGTGCGGCCGGGGCCCGCGTCAGCGTGGATCTCGCCTCGGCCGGGCCGCTTCTTGCCGGCGGTCGCGCCGCCGCGCAGGCGCTGGTCCGGGGGATCGCGCCCGACCTGCTCTTCACGAACCAGCACGAGGCGGCCGCGTTCCTCGGCGAGCACGATCCGTCGCGCCTCCTCGGGTTCGCGCCCGTCGCGATCATCAAGCGTGGGGCGGCCGGTGCGACGTTGCTAGTCCGCGGGCCCAGCGGAGCGGCGGCACCCGGCGTCCGGCTCGAGGTGGCCACGCGCCCCTTCCCCGCCGCGGACACGACCGGGGCCGGCGACGCGTTCGACGCCGGTTTCCTCGCGTCATGGCTGGCCGCCGGGGCCGCCACGACACCCGCGGCCCTCCGACGGGCCGTGGTGGCGGGCCACCGGGCTGCGGCACGCCAGGTGGGCACGCCCCGGCCCGAGCTGGCGCTGGGATAGGGACGTCATCGCGGGCGTCCCGTTGGAACGGAGCCGGTTCCGCCGGGACGGGAGCCGGTTCCGCCGCGACGTGCGGGTCCGCCCGACGGTACCCTCTGGAGATGCACCAACCTGTCGCCAGCGGTCTCCGCGATCGACTCGTGGTTGCCCCGGAGGTCGCCGACGCGCTCCGAGCCGGCCGCCCGGTCGTGGCCCTCGAATCCACGCTGATCAGCCACGGCCTCCCGTTTCCGCGGAACCTGGAGGTCGCCGGCGCCGCGGAGGCGGCCGTCCGCGAGTCCGGCGCCGTGCCGGCGACCGTCGCGATCCGGGATGGCCGGCTCGTGGTCGGGCTCGACGCGGGTGGCCTCGTGGAGCTGGCCACGGCCGCCGACGTCCGGAAGGTGGCGCGGCCGACGCTGGCGGGCGCGCTCACGGCCGGCGTGCTCGGCGCGACCACCGTCTCCGCGACCATGCTCGCCTGTGCGGCAGCCGGCATCCGCGTCTTCGCGACCGGCGGGATCGGCGGCGTCCACCCCGGAGCGTTCGAACCGATCTCGGCGCCGGACGGGACACGGCGGCCGCCGAGCCTCGACGTCTCGGTCGACCTCGAGGAGCTGGCCCGGACGCCGGTCGTCGTCGTCTGCGCCGGCCCGAAGGCGATCCTCGACGTGCCTGGCACGCTCGAAGTGCTCGAGTCGCGGGGTGTGCCGGTGGTTGCCGTGGGGACGGATGAGCTGCCCGGCTTCTTCTCCCGCGCGTCGGGGATCCACGCACCCCAGCACGTCGCGGACCTCGCGGCGGCGGCCGACCTCGCTCGGACCCACCTTGCGCTCGGGCTCGGGTCGGGCGTGCTGCTCTGCGTGCCCGTTCCCGCAGACGACGAGCTGCCCCGGTCAGAGGCCGTGGCCGCGATCCACCGCGCGACGGCGGACGCGGAGGAGGCCGGGATCCACGGCCCGGCCCTCACGCCATGGGTCCTTCAGCGGGTCGCGGAGTTGACGGATGGCAGGTCCATCCGTGCCAACACGGCGCTCATCATCAACGACGCGAGGTTCGCCGGCCTGCTTGCCGCCGCGATCTGACCCGCACGTGACCAGCTGACCCGCGTCCGACCAGGAGGACCATTCCCGTGCGAACGCCAGCCTGCCGTCGCCCGCCTGCCGTGCTCGGCCTCGTCGCGCTGGTCGTGGCCTTCGTCGTCGGCGGGTGCGCCGGCGGGGTCGGGGAGACGACGGCCCGCGAGAGCCGCGACCTGTCGCTCGCCGGGTTCTCCGCCCACCTTGTCCATGTCGAGGTGTTCAACGGCGAGATCAGCGTCCGGCCGGGACCGGATGGGCGGGTCTCCGCCACCGTGACGGTGACCGGGGCCGGCGCTACCAAGGCGGATGCCGAGGCAGATCGCGCGCGGATCGTGACGACGCTCCAGGAGACAACCGGCGCCGTCATGCTGCGCGCGGTCTATCAGCCGGATCCGACGAGCCCCCGGAACCGAGGCGCGTCCGCGGTGGTCACGGTGCCGGCCGGCTCCGCACTGGAGCTCGACACGTCGAACGGGAAGGTGAGCGTCGCGGGGGTCACGGGCGCCATCCGGATTCGGACCTCGAACGCGGAGGTCACCGTCGACCGGGCCACCGCCGGCCTGGATGTCGAGACATCGAACGGCGCGATCGCCGTGACCGGGTCGCGGGGCCAGCTTGGCCTCGCGACGTCGAACGCCAGGATCGGGATCGCCGCGACCGACGCGGCCGTCCGGGCGAGCACCTCGAACGGCGAGGTCGCCTTCGCCGGCACGCTGGCCGCGGGAGCGCAGTCATTCGAGACCTCGAACGCGGCGATCTCGCTGCGGCTGGGGGCCGACGCGACATTCGGCCTGGACCTCGAGACGTCGAATGCGAAGGTGACCGTCGGGTACCCGGTCACGACCAGCGAGGCCGCCTCGGAGACCCGGCTCGTGGGGCGCGTCGGCGCTGCGCCTGCGATCGCCATCTCGGCGCGGACCAGCAACGGCGGGATCACGATCCTGCCGGCGAAGTAGGGGCTGGAGGGCGCCCGGCGGGCCATCCTCCGAGCGCCGACAGGCGGGCGGATGGCGAGCCTCACCGACTTCGGATGTCGCGCCTGCCTTGCCCGCGACCACCGCCGTGCGTACACTCGCCCGGTGGGCGGCTTCCGCTTCGTCGAGCGGCGCGCGAGGGAGCGCGGCCTCCCGGACCAGATGACGCGCGGCTGACCAGCCGCGGAGATGTCGGTGTCGCGGCGACGAGGAGGGACGATGCGGATCTATGAGGGGAGCCCGCGCCAGGACTTCGAGGAGGTGCTCCGCTCCATCGGCGCGTTCCTCGACCAGCGAGGGATGCACGACGTCCTGCTCGTGGAGGCGCCCGACGGATTCATCCTGCAGGGCCTCGCCGTGGATGACAAGACCGGCACCTGGTCCGAGAGCGCCGGCTACCAGGTCAAGGAGACCCTGACCTTCCTCGATGACGACATCGCCCGCTTCATGGAGGAAGCCCTGGCGCGCCGCAACGCCGGCAACCCAGCGCCCGACCCGACCACCGCGGGCTACTATGAGAACTCGTTCCGGGTCCTCGGGCGGTGGATCGACGAGCAGAAGCCGCACGACATCTTCTTCTTCGAGCAGGACGGCGCGTTCGTCGTCCGCCTTCACCGCGTCGGGCCGATGGGCGGCCACCACACGCTCGCGGAGTTCACGAAGGACGACATCGAGGTGATGATCGCGCAGGCACCCCAGGCCCGCAGGGCCTAGCGGAGCCGGCGTCACAGCGAAGGAGGTACTGCCGATGAAGGCCCTCAAGATCGTGGCGACGGCCCTCGGGGTCACGCTCGCGGCACTCGTCGTCATCCCCCTCGTGGTCCTCGCCGGCCTCTTCATCTGGCTGAAGCTGACCGAGGAGAGCGACGAGGAGACCCTCGAGCTCGAGCAGGAAGGCGTCTAGCCCATCCCGTCGCTCCAGCCCCGTGCGGCCCCGCCGGCGAGCGCCGACGGGGCCGTCGCCGTTTCACTGGGCTCGCGCACGGCAGCCGCGGCGGCGTCACGCGCCCGCCGGCTGGCGGAGCTTGCGGCGTTAGCGGTCATGGTGGCCTGGTCCTTCAACTTCGTCACGGTCAAGGCCGCGATCGTGGCCGTGCCGCCGGTCGGCTTCGCGTTCGTCCGGTTCCTCCTCGCCGGCCTGTTGCTCCTCGCGATCACCCGCTGGCGCGAGGGCTCGGTGGGGCTGCCGCGCCGCGTCGCCATCCGCGTCGCGCTCCTGGGTGGACTCGGGTTCGGGCTGTATCAGCTCCTCTGGGCGAGCGCGCTCGCGCTGACGACCGCGGGGACGAGCGCGCTCCTCGTCGCCACGACCCCGATCTTCACGCTCCTCGCGGCGGTGGCGACGCGCGCTGAGCGCGGCCACCGCCTCCGGTACCTGGGCGCCGCGGTCGCGTTCGCGGGTGTTGCGCTTGTCGCGGGCGGCAACGGCCTGCGGCTCGACGGCGCCGGGCGCGGCGACCTCATGACGATTGGCGCGGCCGCCTGCTGGGGCTGGTACCTCGCGCTCTCGGCGCCCCTGCTCGCGACGTACTCTCCGCTCCGGCTCACGACGTGGGCGATCCTCGCCGGGTCGACCGTGCTGGCCGGCCCGGGGCTCCTCCAGCTGGCGTCCGCCGATCTCTCGGCCGTCGGCCCGCCACACGTGCTCGCGATCCTCTACTCGGGGATCGTGGCGGGCGGGCTCGCGAACGTCGTGCTCTTCCGGGCGATCGCGCTCCTCGGGCCAAGTCGCATCGCGAACCTGCAGTTCCTGGTCCCGGCCCTCACGATCGTGCTCGCCGCGTTCCTGCTCGGCGAACCCGTCCTTGCCGTCCAGGCGGCCGGCTTCGGGGTGATCGTGGCCGGGATCGTCGTGGCGCGACGCGCCCCGGCGGGCGCGGCCGCCGGCCGGGTGGGCCCCGAGCCTCCGCCGCTCATCGAGGCATAGGCGCACCACGGAGCGGTCGCGCGACGCGGGGCCGTGCTCGGGCGGCGTGAGCCGGGATCACCTATCCTCGCCGGCCATGACCCGCGCCCCGCACGTTCCCAGCCTGCCGTCCGCGGGCGCCCCGGTCAGCGTCCTCGTCGACTACGACGGGACGATCTCGCGCCAGGACGTGGGCGATGCCCTTCTGCTGGCGCATTCGCTCGCGGATGCCGCGACGGTGGCGGCGAAGGACCTCGCGTTCGACGCCGGCCTGGTCGGGTCGCGGGAGCTGATTCAGTGGGACCTCGAGGTCCTGCCGCGCGACGCGGAGCTTCTCCGACGGACGGCGGCCGGGATCCCCGACGACGCGACGTTCCCTTCGTTTGCCGCGGCCGTACGCGCCGCCGGCGCAGCCCTCGAGATCGTGAGCGATGGGCTGGGCTTCTACGTGGCCTCGAACCTTGCCCGTCTCGATCCCGGGCTCGCCGACCTGCCGATCGCCACCAACGAGAACTCCCTTGACGGCCCGGGCGGGCTGATCTTCCCGTACGGGCACCCGCGCTGTTTCGTGTGCGGCACGTGCAAGCGCGAGCGGGTTCGGGCCCACGGGGTGGGCGGCCGGGTGGTGGTTTTCGTGGGCGACGGCACGAGCGACCGCTACGCGGCGCACCACGCGGACATCGTCTTCGCGAAGAGAAGCCTGCTGGCCTGGGGCCGGGAGACCGGTCGCGCCTTCTTCGAGTGGGATCGTTTCTCGGAGATCGAAGGGTGGTTCCGGGCCGCCCTCGCGGATGGACGCCTCCCGGCCACCTCCGCCAGCCTCCCCGCGTGGCGGGCGGCCCATCGGCCCGACGTCCCTGGGTTCATCTGCGGCCCCGAGGCCTGGGGCGAGGGGCGGACGGTCCCCGGTCCGGCGCCGGACGTCGCGGGCGAGGGCTGACGGGCGTCGACTCGGCGGCGACATCGACCCGCCCGGCGACCGAACCGGAAGCACATCCCTCCCCCTGTGTGGGTCTCTCGGGCACCCGGGGGACCCGGACCGACGAATGGGACCGGCGACCCGGACCGGCGATCCCGTGACCGGCGACACCGGCGGCCCGGGTCTCCCCGACCGGTGGCCCGCGATCGGGTGGCACGATCAGAATCGTTGTCGCGGAGCGTGGAAACGCGACGAATCCCGAGGTTGGCCGCGCTTCCACGCACGCCACGGCTCCGGACGATCGGCCCAGCCGATAATCCGAAGCCTGCTGGCCCTCGTTCCCCCGGCGGAAGGCGGGCGTCGTTTTCCGGGCGCGTCGACGCTGGCGCGGCGGCGCCGGATCCGGTAGCATCGGAAAAACCCCGGAGGAG
>Ga0209538_1001302_pt1 | contig 13305 bp, 10 predicted proteins | sample BarGraNGADG00211_2_FD_184492 | JGI IMG/M metagenome (GOLD analysis project Ga0209538, IMG submission 184492) | Arctic peat soil microbial communities from Barrow, Alaska - Barrow Graham LP Ref core NGADG0004-211 (SPAdes) (version 2) | ecosystem: Environmental > Terrestrial > Soil > Wetlands >... | reverse complement strand
GTGTGGTCACGTCCACCGAACTGTTGACCGATCTTCGGGAGCGAGAGGTCCGTCAACTCACGGCACAGGTACATCGCGATCTGCCGGGCGGTCACCAGGACGCGGGAGCGGGACGAACCGCACAGGTCGTCGATCGTCAGTCCGAAGTACGAGGCCGTTTGCCCGATCACCATCGCCGCGGTGATCTCGGTCGTGTCGTCGCCGGTGATGAGGTCCTTGAGCACTATCTCCGTCAGCGACCGGTCGACCTGTTGCCGGTTCAGGTTGGCGAAGGCGGTGACCCGGATCAGGGCACCCTCGAGCTCGCGGATGTTCGTCGAGATCCGTGACGCGATGTACTCGAGGACGTCGTCAGGAGCCTGGAGGTTCTCGCTGCCGGCCTTGCGACGGAGGATTGCGATGCGGGTCTCGAGGTCGGGCGGTTGAACGTCGGTGATGAGTCCCCACTCGAACCGCGACCGCATCCGGTCCTCGAACCCGTTCAGCTGCTTGGGCGGCAGGTCGGAGGTGATGACCACCTGCTTGTTCGCGTTGTGCAGCGTGTTGAACGTGTGGAAGAACTCCTCCATCGTCTGTTCCTTGCCCTGCAGGAACTGGATGTCATCGACGAGCAGGACATCAACCTCGCGGTAGCGGCGCTGGAAAGCGCCAGCCTTGTCATCGCGGATGGAGTTGATGAAGTCGTTCGTGAACTCCTCGGAGTTCACGTACCGCACCCGGACGTGCGGGTAGAGGTTCTGGGCATAGTGCCCGATGGCGTGCAGCAGGTGGGTCTTGCCCAGGCCGGAGTCGCCATAGATGAAGAGTGGGTTGTACGCCTTGGCCGGCGCCTCGGCGACGGCGACGGCTGCCGCGTGCGCGAAGCGGTTCGAGGAACCGATGACAAAGGTCTCGAACTGGTACTTCGGGTTCAACCGGGCAGGCTCGACCGGAGCCCGCTTGGCGGTTGCCGCCCGGTGCGCCGAGTAGTCGGTCAGGCGCGAGTCGTCGTCGCTCTGTTCCTCGCTCGCCCGGGTGCCCGCCGGGATCGGAGGAACGTCCATCGCAGCCGACTCGAGGGACGGATCGACGGTGACCGCGATCCGGGTGTCCGCCCCGATGGCGTCGGACAGGGCGCGGCTGACTTCGGCGCGCACGCGGGTCTCGAGGAAGTCCTTGGTGAAATCGTTGCCAACGGCGAGCAGGACGTTGCCGTCGATCAGCCCGAGCGGGCGAGCGAGCCGGACGAAGGCGAGCTGCTGAGCACTGACGGCTCCACTGGTGGCAAGAGCGGTCACCGTCCGCCCCCAAACCTCGGCGATATCGGGGTCCTGTCGTGACAACCTGATCCTCGCTGCCTCTCGTGGTTGGTGCGGAAAAGTGTGGCACGGCTGCCACTATCCACATAGTTATCCACATGCTGTGAGGATAGGACGGGACAAAGTTTACCCAGACGACGCCTCGCATCGAGGTGCGGGCCTTCTGGACCCGCCGCTTGGACAGCCTAGAGCGCCCCGCGCGCCGCTGCATGCCGAAGTGCCATCCATTTGACCCACGTCGCGACGCCGCGTAACTTTGGACAGCCGTTGTGCGCGGTTCCTGTTGTGCTGCCCGAGGAGCAAGTGACTGCTCCGGAGTGGGACAACGACCGCATGACGCCACCAGAGACCTGCATCACCGGGCGACCGGAGATGACCTTCCCCACCGTTGGAGAATGACGTGACCAAGCGGACCTTCCAGCCGAACAACCGGCGTCGGGCCAAGACCCACGGCTTCCGTCTGCGCATGCGCACCCGCGCAGGGCGCGCGATCCTCGCTGCACGCCGCGGCAAGGGACGCACCGAGCTCTCAGCCTGATCCCTGCGGTGCTGCCCGTTGCGCACCGCCTCCGCCGGTCGGCTGACTTCGAGCGAGCGGTCCACCGCGGTGTGCGAGGCGGTCGGCAGACCCTGGTGGTGCACCTGATCTTGGAACCCACCGCGCCAGGTCCGGCGTCGGTGGGTTTCGTTGTGTCGAAGGCGGTGGGCAACGCCGTGACGCGCAACCTGGTGAAGCGTAGGCTCCGGTCGATCGTCGCCACGCGGATCGGGCAGCTCGCACCGGGCACCATCGCGGTCCTTCGGGCGTTGCCCGCGGCGGCGGCGACGGACTTCGCCGGCTTGGCGGCCGACGTCGACGCCGGGCTGGCAGCGGCGTCGCGCCGCTGGGCGAAGCGACAGGCGGATTCGAACGTGGGAGGTCAGTTGTGAGAGGTCGCTCGAGGGCGGTGACGCTGACGCGCACGATCGCGCGCGCCCCGGGCCGGGTCCTCCAGCCGGCCGTGCTCCTCCTGCTCCGTGGCTACCGGACCCTCATCTCGCCGATGACGGCACCCACCTGCCGGTACTACCCGAGCTGCTCGAGCTACGCGATGACCGCCGTCCGACGACACGGTGCGGTGCGCGGCACCTGGCTCGCGGTCCGGCGGGTGCTGCGCTGCCACCCGTGGAGTGCCGGAGGGGTGGACGACGTTCCACCGGCGCGAGCGACGCTGGCCCGGCTCGGGCACCAACACTAAGGACCCCGGACGCACTGACGTCCGTTCGTAGAGAAGCTGGGAGCAGCACCGATGGGCGTGTTCGATACGATCCTCAGGCCACTCGAGTACGTGGTGGCGTGGATCATGGTCCAGTTCCACGCGTTGTTGACGCTGCTCGGCATGAACCCCAGCGGCGGCCTGACCTGGATCCTGTCCATCGTCGGCCTGGTGCTCGTCATGCGGGTCCTGCTTATCCCGCTGTTCGTCAAACAGATCCACGCCACGCGGGGCATGCAGGCGCTCTCTCCGGAGCTCCAGGTGATCCAGAAGAAGTACAAGGGCAAGTCGGACCCGGCCTCCCGTGAGGCGATGAGCCGCGAGACGATGGAGCTGTACCGCAAGCACGGAACGAACCCGTTCGCGTCGTGCCTACCGATCCTGGCCCAGGCGCCGATCTTCTTCGCACTCTTTCGAGTGCTGAACAATGGGATCCGCACCGGCACTGGCATGGGGGCTCTCACCACAGATCTTGCCCTGCAGGCGAAGCAGGCGACCTTCTTCAGTGCGCCGCTATCCGGGACCTTCCTGACTTCGAGCCTGACCAGCGTCAAGATTGTCACTGCCCTGCTCATCGTGGCGATGTCGGTCACGACGTTCACCACCCAGAAGCAGCTCACCCAGAAGAACATGCCGGCGAGCGCGCTGCAAGGTTCGATGGCGCAGAACCAGAAGATCATGCTGTACGCGATGCCACTGATGTTCGCGTTCAGCGGCGTCAACTTCCCGATCGGTGTCCTGGTCTACTGGACGACGACAAACCTGTGGTCGATGGGACAGCAGTTCTACACGATCCGCAGGATGCCGACGGCAGGTTCCGCGGCGGAGAAGGCGATGCAGGAGCGAAAGGCCCGCAAGGGCCTCCAAGACGGCGCCGCCGCGGCATCCGGCCCGGCGCCGGCGGAGCCGCCGAAACCGACCGGCCAACGGGTGCAGCCAAAGCGAAAGGATCGCGCCAAGGGGAAGCCGGCGAGCGCCGACTCGCCGCCCGGCCCCGAGACCTCAGCGGGTAACGACGGGACGCCGGGTTCTGACGCGTCGGCCGGCGCCGACCCTGCCTGAGACGCGTGCCCGCACCAATCCGACCTTGATTCACCGCTGATGACTCAGCCCGGCGAAGGAGCAGACATGACGGACGTAGCAAAAGACGACGCCACCCTGGTGGAGGAACCCCGCGTCGAGGGTGACGAGCCGGAACCCGCCTCGCAGACTCGGCGGCTCGAAGAGGAGGGAGACGTCGCCGCGGACTACCTCGAGGAGTTGCTCGACATCGCAGACCTCGACGGCGACATTGACATTGACGTCGACCACGGCCGGGCCGCGCTCGCGATTGTCGGCGAGGACGGTTCGGAGCGTTGGCTGCGCAGGCTGGTGGGCACCGACGGCGAGGTGCTCGACGCGCTGCAGGAGCTCACGCGGCTCGCGGTACAGGCGAAGACCGGCGAACGGAGCCGCCTGATGCTGGACATCGCAGGCTTCCGCGCGGCCCGGCGGGTGGAGCTGACCGCGCTCGCGGAGGTAACGATCGCCGAGGTTCGCGAGAAGGGCACCCCGGTCGCCCTCGAGCCAATGAACCCGTTCGAGCGCAAGGTTGTGCACGACGCGGTGGCAGCGGCGGGACTTTCGAGCGATTCGGAGGGCGTGGAGCCCACGCGTCGCGTCGTGATCCGCCCGGTCTGACCGGTGGTGCGCGAGCAGGACGAGGGTTCCCTGCGTCGCTCCGGCGGACGGGTGGCTTCCGGTCGCGAGGCCGGGGCGGCCGGGCGCCCGAAGGCTCGCGACGCCACCGAGGCCGAGGCCGGAGATGCCAGGGCGTCCGTCGAGGCAGTTCCACGTGAAACATCGGCCTCTGATCCCCTCGAGGGATCGGCTGCCGTCCGGGACTTCTTCGGCCCCGCCTTCCCGGCGGTGTCGACCTTCGTCGCGATGCTTGCGACCGAGGGCATCGAGCGCGGGCTGGTCGGGCCACGGGAGCTGGGCAAGCTCTGGGAGCGCCATGCCCTGAACTCAGCCGCCATCGTCCCGTTCATGCCGACCGAAGGCCGGCTGATCGACGTCGGTTCGGGGGCAGGGCTGCCGGGAATCGTGCTGGCCGCGATGCGGCCGGGGCAAGAAGTGGTCCTGGTCGAGCCGATGGAGCGCCGGACACAATGGTTGACCGAGGTCGTGGAGGCCTGCGGTCTTGCGAACGTCGTCGTCACTCGCGCCCGCGCCGAGGATCTGGTCGGGGCGCTCTCCGGCCGGGGAGTGACGGCACGGGCGGTCGCACCGCTCGACCGGCTGGCATGCTGGACGCTGCCGCTGCTCGAACCGGGTGGCGTGCTGGTGGCGCTCAAGGGGCAGCGGGCTGCCGAGGAGCTGGCCGAGGCGCGGCACGTCTTGCGCAAGCTCGGCGTGGTGTCGTCAGAGGTTCTCGAGGCGCGCACGATCCACGGCGTGGACAGCACCACGGTGGTCCGGATCGTGCTTCACACTGGACAGCGGTAGCCGCATGACGCGCGCAGCGGTACCTCGGTCGTTCTGGACCGTGGGACCCGGAGCGAGCGGAAGAGCAGGACGGGTGGCAGGAGACGTGGTGGAGGAGTCGGTGGGCGAGCGCGAGGCGGCGTCGATGGCAGTCGTTTCACGTGAAACAGCCGCCGCCCGGGCAACCGCGTGGGTCGACGACGAACGCCGCGCCGCCCTGGTCTCGAGTCTGCCGGATGTCGACGAGAGCACCCCGCTGGCTGCCGAGCTCGCCATGGATGCGCGGCGCCGGATCGAGTTGCGCGGGCGACGGTTCCCGCGCCCGCCCAAGACCAGGATCATCACCGTCGCGAACCAGAAGGGCGGCGTCGGGAAGACCACGACGACCGTCAACCTCGCCGCGGCCCTCGCACAGTCGGGACTGCGCGTCCTGGTGCTGGACAACGACCCGCAGGGCAACGCTTCCACGGCGCTCGGGATCGACCACCGCGCCGGCACGCCCTCGATCTACGAGGTCATGATCGACGGCGAGTCGATCGAGAACGTGACCAAGCCGTCGCCCGACGTGCCGAACCTGTTCTGCGTGCCCGCGACGCTCGACCTCTCCGGCGCCGAGATCGAGCTGGTCTCGATGGTGGCGCGCGAGTCACGACTCCGGAACGCCGTGGACGCCTACCTTGCCGATCAGCACGCCCGCGGCGAGGAGCCGCTCGACTACGTGCTGGTCGACTGCCCGCCCAGCCTCGGACTGCTCACCGTGAACGCCTTCGTGGTGGCCCGAGAGGTGCTCATCCCGATCCAGTGCGAGTACTACGCGCTGGAGGGACTGAGCCAGCTGCTCAAGAACATCCAGCTGATCCAGGCTCACCTGAACCCGGGTCTGCACGTCTCGACGATCCTGCTGACGATGTTCGACCCGCGCACCAACCTCTCGCATGAGGTCGCGGAGGAGGTGCGCGAGCACTTCCCCGCGCAGACCGTGCGCACCGTAGTGCCGCGCTCCGTCCGGGTCTCGGAGGCGCCGTCGTACGGGCAGACCGTGATGACCTACGATCCCGGCTCGAGCGGCGCTCTCGCCTACCTCGAGGCCGCCCGCGAGATCGCCGAGCGGGGCGCGGCACCGCAACCGGACCAGGCCTCCGAGCAGGCATGACGCAGAAGAAGGAGACCTCATGAGCCAGAAGCGGCGCGGCCTTGGCCGCGGCCTCGGCGCCCTGATCCCGACCGGCCCGAGCGAGGGCGTTCGCCCGGTCGACGTGTTCTTCCCGGGGTCACGCCCGGTCCGGGCAGAGGGCGACGCCGACGCCGCCCCGTCGCACGGCGACGGCGGCGGAACGCTGCTGGAGGGTCTCGTGCCGGTCCCGGGCGCGTACTTCGCGGAGCTCCCGGTCGACGAGATCGCGCCGAACCCGCGGCAGCCGCGCCAGGCCTTCGACGAGGATGCCCTCGCCGAGCTCGTCGCCTCCATCAAGGAGATCGGCGTCCTGCAGCCGATCGTGGTGCGACCGGTCTCCGACGGCGGTGGACCGGCCCGCTACGAGCTGATCATGGGCGCACGCCGGTTGCGTGCCACCCAGGCGGCCGGCTTGTCGACGATCCCGGCGATCATCCGGGACACCGAGGACGGCGACCTGCTCCGTGACGCGCTGCTGGAGAACCTGCACCGCAGCGAGCTCAACCCGCTCGAGGAGGCGGCCGCTTACCAGCAGCTGCTGGACGACTTCGGCTGCACCCACGAGGAGCTCGCGGCGCGCATCGCTCGGTCACGTCCGCAGATAACCAACACGCTGCGGCTGCTGAAGCTGCCGCCGCCCGTGCAACGGCGACTGGTGGCCGGGGTGCTGTCGGCCGGGCACGCCCGAGCCCTGCTGGGACTGCCCGACTCCTCCGCGATGGAGCGCCTGGCGCAGCGGATCGTGGCGGAGGGCCTCTCGGTGCGTTCGACCGAGGAGATCGTCTCGCTCGGCGGCGACGAGGAGCCGCGGGCGCGGCGTGCCCAGCCTCGACCGGGGGACAAGAACCCGATGCTCGACGACATCGCTGCCCGGCTCGCGGACCGCCTCGATACCAGGGTCAAGATCTCACTCGGAAAGAGTAAAGGCAGGGTCACGGTGGAGTTTGCCAGCCTTCAAGACCTGCAGCGGATCCTCGGCATCATCACCCCGGAGGACTCAGGGGCGCGCGGGCGCTAGCGCCGCGCTGGGGCGACCCGCGCAGGCTCAGTTCCGCAGCGCGTTCTCGACAATCGCCCGGTACAGCGTGCCGAGCTCGGCGCCCTCGGCGATGATCGCCTGCGGGAGCAACGAGGTCTCGGTCATGCCCGGTGCGACGTTCACCTCGAGGAAGTGCGGCGTGCCTGCGTCGTCGACGATCAGGTCGGTGCGCGACACGTGCCGCAACCCGAGCACCTCGTGCACCGTCAGCGCCGTGCGGGCCACCGCCGCGGCCGCGGCCGGGTCGAGCCGCGCCGGCGCGAAGTACTCGGTCCGGCCGGCGTTGTAGCGCGCGTCGTAGTCGTAGGAGCCCTCGGTGACGATCTCGACGGCGGGCAGCACGCGCGGCCCGTCACCGGCGTCGACGATGCTCACCGCGACCTCTGTCCCGAGCACCGCACGCTCGACCAGGGCGACGTCCCCGTAGGAGAAGCACCCGACCATCGCGCGCGGGAGGTCCTCGGGCCTGGTGACGAGCGAGACGCCCAGGGCCGAGCCGCCGCGGGCGGGCTTGACCACGAGCGGCAGGCCGAGGCGGCGGACCAACGCATCCATCACCCGCGTCGCGCCGATCTCACGGAACAGGCTGTGCGGCAGCGCGACGAACTCGGGAGTCGCGATCCCGGCCCGCGCCACCATCGTCTTGGCGATCGGCTTGTCCCAGGCCAGGCGGCTGCCGCGCGGATCGGTGCCCACGTAGCGCACGCCGGCGAGCTCGAGCAGGTCGCGGACCGAGCCGTCTTCGCCGGTGGAGCCGTGCAGCAGCGGCCACACGAGGTCGGGGCGGACCTGGTCGAGCAGGGGGAGCAGGTCCGCGTCGAGGTCGTGCACAGCGACCTCCACGCCGACGCCGCGCAGCTCTTCGGCGACGCGGCGGCCCGAGCGCAAGGAGACGTCACGCTCGTGCGAGAGGCCGCCCGCGAGCACGACGACGCGCGGTGAGCCGAGGCCGGGGTTCGGCGACGCCTCGGGCGAGGCAGTGCGCGGCGCGGCCGGTGCGAGCGCGGGTGCGCCGTCCTGTTCTGTTGTCACGGGCTCGGGTTCCTCCGTCGGATCGCTGGGGATGACTCTGTGCGGACGCTCGGTCCGGCTGCCGGCTGCCGGCTCAGGCGAGGTCCGGGCTGGGCGACCCGATCGTCGAGTCCACCTCGCCGGCCGTCGTCCCGAAGATGCTCACCAGCTCGGACTCCGCCGCGACCACGCCGGCGAGGCGACGGACGCCCTCGCGGATCCGCTCCGGCGTCGGGTAGCAGAAGGAGAGCCGCAAGTGGTCCTGGCCCCCGCCGTTGGCGTAGAAGGCCGTCCCGGGAACGTAGGCGACCCGGGCGGTGACGGCGCGGGGCAGCATCGCCTTGGAGTCGAGACCCTCGGGCAGCCGGACCCAGGTGTAGAAGCCGCCGTTCGGGACCGTCCAGGATGCGTCCGGCAGGTGTTCGGCGAGCGCGCCGATCATCGCGTCGCGGCGCTCCCGGTACATCTCGCGGTAGGCCTTGATCTGGCCGAGCCAGTCACAGGTGGACAGGTAGATCGAGATGGCGACCTGTGAGGCGTTCGACGGGCAGAGGATCGCGGACTCGCTCGCGAGCACGAGCTTCTCGCGCACCGCGTGCGGGGCGACCGCCCAGCCCACCCGGTAGCCGGGGGCAAAGGTCTTCGAGAACGACCCGAGATAGATCACGCCCTCGTCGTCCATCGAGCGCAGAGCGGGGAGCGGCTCGGAGTCGAAGCCCAGCAGGCCGTAGGGGTTGTCCTCGATAACGAGCACGCCGAACCGCTTCGCGATCTCGAGGATGCGCGGCCGGCGCTCAGCGGACAGGGTCACGCCGGCGGGGTTGTGGTAGTTCGGCACGGTGTAGAGGAACTTCACCCGGCGACCCTCGGCCGCCAGCCGGATGAGCGCGGCCTCGAAGCTCTCCGGGACCAGGCCGTGCTCGTCGAGCGGGACGTGGACGACATCGGCCTGGTAGGCGCGGAACACGCCAAGGGCGCCGACGTAGCTGGGCGCCTCGGCTATGACGACGTCACCGGGGTTGATGAAGATGCGCGTCACAAGGTCAAGGGCTTGTTGCGAACCGGTCGTCACGACGACGTCATCCGGGTGCGCGGTGATGCCCTCGAGCCGCATCACGTCGAGGATCTGCTCCCGAAGCGTCGGGTCACCCTGTCCCGAGCCGTACTGCAGCGCCATCGCACCGTGCTGTGTGATGACGCGCTTCGCGACGTCCGCGATGACGTCCATCGGCAGGCCGTCGAGGAACGGCATCCCGCCGGCCAGCGAGACGACCTCAGGCCGCGAGGCGACCGCGAACAGGGCGCGGATCTCCGAGGCACGCATGCCATGGGCACGCTCGGCATAGGCGCCCAGCCACGGATCGAGCCGGGTGCCGGCCGTTTCCGTGGGCGCGGCCAGCAGAGGCTCGGCGCCGGTCGATGACGTCGTCACGGTTCGAGTGTCCCACGAGCGCGCCAGCGGTTTGTCGCTCGGCGCGGACGACGAGCCGTCGAGACCCGTCCGTGGGCGTCCGACCGGCGCCAGACGGCCATTCGACGGCGGTCCAGCCGCCGACGCGGGCCCCTCATCCGGTCAGGCGAGCACGGCCTCGATCTGCTCGATCAGCGCGGGCTTCGGACGCGCGCCGATCATCGACTTCACGACCTGGCCGCCCGAGTAGATGTTCATGGTCGGGATCGAGATGATCCCGTAGTTCGCGGCCGTGACGGGGTTCTCGTCCGTATTCAGCTTCGCGATCTTCACCTTGCCCGCGTAGTGGGCGGCGAGCTCCTCGAGCACCGGCGCGACCTGGCGGCATGGACCGCACCAGGGCGCCCAGAAGTCCACGACCACCGGGACGCTGGACCTCAGCACCTCGGCGTCGAAGGTCTCGTCGGTGACCGCGACGGTGGTGTGCACGATGTTCTCCTCGGTCTTCTCGTCTCCGGCCACGGTCGTGGGGAGGTGTTCCAGATCAGCCAGGTAGTTCTGGGCGTCCAGGGCTGCCGCGCAGCCGGTGCCGGCTGCCGTGACGGCCTGGCGGTAGCGGTGGTCCACCGCGTCACCGCAGGCGAAGACGCCCGGCAGGTTCGTCGCGGTGGTCCGGCCCTCGACCTCGATGTAGCCCTCGGTGTCCAGCGTGACCTGTCCCATGACGAGCTCGGTGCGCGGGTCGTGGCCGATGGCGACGAACAGGCCGGTGGCGGGGAGATCCCGCTCCTCGCCGGTGACGGTGTCGCGGAGGCGCACGCCGCTCACCTTGTCCTCGCCATGGATGGCGGCGACCTCGGAGCTCCAGGCGAACTCGATCTTCGGGTCGGCCATCGCCCGATCAGCCATGATCTTCGAGGCGCGCAACGCATCGCGGCGATGCACCACGGTCACCTTGGACGCGAACCGGGTGAGGAAGGTCGCCTCCTCCATCGCGGAGTCACCGCCGCCGACGACGACGACCTCCTGGTTGCGGAAGAAGAAGCCATCGCAGGTCGCGCACCACGAGACCCCACGGCCGGACAGCCGCTTCTCGTCCGGGAGGCCGAGCCCTCGGTAGGCCGAGCCGGTGGCGAGCACGACGGCGAGCGCGGTGTGCGTCGCGCCATTGCCGGTGACCACGGTCTTGACCGGGCCCTCGAGGGCGAGCGACGTGGCGTCGTCGAGCACGATCTCCGCGCCGAATCGTTCCGCCTGCTTCTGGAGCCTATCCATCAGCTCGGGGCCGACTATCCCGTCCGGGAAGCCAGGGAAGTTCTCGACCTCTGTGGTGTTCATCAGGGCACCGCCGGCGGTGACGGCCCCGGCGAGCACGAGCGGGTTGAGCCCGGCACGCGCGGCGTAGATCGCCGCGGTGTAGCCGGCCGGCCCAGAGCCGACGATGATCAGCTGGCGCGGGGTGGAGGTGTGCTCGCTCACGGGTTCCTCAGGGGTCGTGGTCCAGTGCTATGGCGCGGTAACCGATCGTAGGGCCGAAATGTTCCACCGGAGCATCGCGTCGGTGGCCGTTGGGGGAACAGCCACCGGGCGCGCGCCCGTCAGGAGACCTGGACCTCGGTCAGCTCGATCCGGTTGCTGCCGTCTGCCGTCTGCGGAAGCTCGGTGATCCAGAGCACGATCGACTTGGTCTGGACTGGTTGCGCGAAGGTGAACGTCACGTCCGGGCCGAAGGCACCCTCGGCCAGGACCGCTCCAGTCCTCGGCGAGCCGGGGTCCGTTGCTCGGATCTCGACGTGGCCGCCCGTGCCGTTGACGTGCAGGGTCACCGCACTGACCGTCGCAGGCTGCGCGAAGGACAGGGCGAAGCCGATCCCGGGCTTGCCGGGCATCTTGGCGTTCTTGTACGTGCGGGAGCGCCAGAACGTCGCCGGATCGCCGTCGACGGCGCGCTGCGCCTCGTCGGGGTGCTCGTTGTTGTCCCCGCCGGGTGGCGGATCGAGCGACTGGGCTCCGGAGATCGCGATGGGTCTACCCAGCGGGCCGGTCGATGAGGTCGAGCCGCTGGGAGTGCCCGACGGCGCCGCGGAATTCGACGGGGTCGCGTTCCCCGACGGCGAGGTGGAGCCCGTCTGCGTTTGCGCCACAGGGTTGAGTGATGTCGGCGGCGCGGTGATCGCCTTGATCGCGAGCACGAGGCCGAGGAGAACCGCTGCAGCCGCGATGAGCAGCACCATGCGCGTCGGGTCGAACCTCGTGGTGCGCAGCGACGGCGCCGGGCCGCCCGGGGTGCCTGTCGCTGGTTGCGGAGTGCGTGCGATCGGCTCGAACGCGGGTGGGTTCGGCGACGCGAAGGCGGCTGGGCTCGGCGGCCCGGAAGCGTCGATCCGCATCGTGTCGGCGCTCGCCGACTTCGACTCGAGACCACCCGAAGGCGCCGCCGCCGCACTGATCGGGCCGGTCGGGCCAGCGGCCGCGAGGCCGGGGGCACCTAGGACGGCGGCACCTAGGACGGCGGCACCGAGGACAGGGGCACCGAGGACAGGGGCACCGAGATCGGCCACCGGCGGCACTGGGGCCGGCGGGTGCGGGAGAACGGGTCGACGAGCGGGCGCCGCCGGCGGCGGGGTCCCTGGGCGGGCAGACCCCGGCGCGGGCGTGTCGAGCGTCGCGCGCACCGACTGTCGGGCGACCTTCCGCGGTTCGCCCGAGGCAGCGGCTGCCCCGCTGTGCACGGCCGGCGGAGCTGCCCCCGCGTCGTCGTCGTCGGCGAAGATCGCCGCAACGTCCATCATCGCGGTGGATTCCGCGAGCTCGGACTCGCCGGGCCCGCCAGGTACCCCGGGGCTGAGCGGATCCGCGAGGCTGATCGCGGGCCATGGCGCCAGGTCGCGGACGAGCTCACCCGGGCTGTGCGGTCCGTCGTCGTGCGGCCCGAGGGTCACCGCACACAGGGTGTCGAGGTCGTTGGGGACGCCGGGTACGAGGTCAGAGGGCGGGACGGGTGCGCCGTTGACGTGGGGAGCCGCCGGCAGGCCGGGCAGCTTGACGCCCGGCCAGCGCCCGGTCAGCGCGAAGTACAGCAGGGCGACCAGCCCGACGGCGTCGGCGCGCGATGTCGACCTGGCGTCACCGGGCGTCGTGTCGGTGAGGGTTCCGTCGATCGCGGCGCCGGTCAGCAGGACGCGGCCGTCCAGGGTGCGGTGCAGCACCGACGGGCGCAGGGCGAGGTGGTGCACGCCGCGGCGTCGGGCCGTTTCGAGGGCGGCGGCGGCCTCACCGACCAGGGCACGGGCCTGGCTCGCGACGATCGGACCGGGCGCGACGAGATCCTGCAGGCTCGGGCCGTGAACGGCTTCCGAGATGACGTAGCCGACGCCGTCGGACTCGCCGACGTCCTGGATGCGGACCAAGCGAGGATCGACAACCAGCGCCGCCCGTTTGGCGGCGTCCAGCACCTTGGCGACGGGACCGGCGCTGATGATCGTGACCCGGACTTCGCGGTCGAGAACCTCGTCCCGGGCCTCCCAGACCCGCGCCCCGGGGAGGTCACCGCTGACGGGTCGGGTGAGCCGGTACCTCCCGGCGAGCAGGGTGCCCCGTCCCACGACGTCGTCCAGTGGTCCACCTCCTAGTGCCCACGCGTTGCCGCG
>Ga0209538_1001301_pt1 | contig 13305 bp, 14 predicted proteins | sample BarGraNGADG00211_2_FD_184492 | JGI IMG/M metagenome (GOLD analysis project Ga0209538, IMG submission 184492) | Arctic peat soil microbial communities from Barrow, Alaska - Barrow Graham LP Ref core NGADG0004-211 (SPAdes) (version 2) | ecosystem: Environmental > Terrestrial > Soil > Wetlands >... | reverse complement strand
CCTCGAACCGACCGCGTCCGGCACCCGGCTCACCGTCACCGAGAGCGGCTTCGCTCAGATCCCGGACGAGTGGCTGGAGCCGAGCTACCAGTGCAACGTCGAGGGTTGGCGCTCGGAGCTCGACGAGCTCGTGGCGTACCTCGATGCCGCCTGATCCCGAGGAGGTGTCGGCCGGCGTCTTCGCGGCGTTGGCCGATCCCACCCGTCGAGCGATTCTCGCCGCGCTGGCCGAGCACGGACCGAGCACGGCAACGGATCTGGCCCGTCGCCTGTCGATCACCCGGCAGGGCATCACCAAGCACCTCGCCCTGCTGGCCGACGCGGGCTTGGTGGCCAGCAACGCCGGCGGCGGGCGGCGCGTGCTCTACCGGCACCGGTCGGAGCCGATCAAGGTCGCGCAGTCCTTCCTGGCCGCGCTCGCCGCCGACTGGGACGGCTCGCTCGACCGGTTGTCGGTCTTCCTGGCCGACCCGCGAGATCCACCTCACTGACGCCGGTCCAGGGCTCGACCATGACCCCGGCCCCAAGGCCGGGTACGGTTCCACCGTGAACCTGTCCGCCCCGCCGCCCCGCGGTCCCCGTATGGTGCTCGTCGGCCCCCCGGGGTCCGGCAAGAGCACGGTGGCTGCCGCGCTCGGCGCCCGGTGGCAGGTTCCGATCCGGGACACCGACGCCGACATCGAAACGCGGGCGGGCAAGCCCGTCCGGGAGATCTTCGTGGACGACGGCGAGCCGGCCTTCCGCGCCCTGGAACGCGAGGCGGTCCTGGACGCGCTCACCGAGCACGCAGGCGTGCTGGCGCTTGGTGGGGGCGCCGTCATGGACGCCCGGACGCAGGAGCTGCTCGCCCAGTACCGGGGGAGCGGCGGGTTCGTGGTCTTCCTGGACGTGAGCCTGACGCACGCCGCGCCGCGGGTGGGGTTCAACACGTCCCGGCCGTTGCTGATGGCGAACCCACGCGCGCAGTGGAAGGCCCTGATGGAGGCGCGGCGACGCGTCTACGAGCAGGTCAGCGACCTGCGCGTGCTGACCGACGCGCTCACACCTCAGGAGATCGCCGAGCAGATCGACGCGGCCGTCACCGAGCTGGGGCCTGCCGCGACGACAACCACGCGGGCCGACGAACCCGTTCACGAGCCAGTTCACGATGCACTGCAGATCGACGGGAGCCAGTCATGAGCGAGGACACCACGCGCGTGGTGCCGGTGCCGGGAGAAGCGCCGTACGACGTCGTCATCGGCAGGCACCTGCTCGGGGAACTACCTGTGATGCTCGGCCCGGCGGTCGCGAAGGTGCTCGTCATCCACCCGGCAGTGCTCGTAACATCGGCAACGGCGATCCGGGAGGACCTGCAGGGGCACGGGTACACGGTCTTCCTCGCCGAGATCCCGGATGCCGAGGCGGCGAAGTCAGCCGAGGTCGCCTCGTTCTGCTGGCAGGTGCTGGGCCAGGCCGATTTCACGCGGTCGGATGCCATCGTCTCGCTCGGCGGTGGCGCCACGACGGACCTGGCCGGGTTCGTCGCCTCCACCTGGCTGCGCGGCGTCCGGGTCGTCCACATCCCGACCACGCTGCTTGCGATGGTCGACGCGGCCATCGGCGGCAAGACCGGGTTCAACACCGCGGAGGGCAAGAACCTCGTCGGCACGTTCCACGCCCCGGCCGGCGTGCTCTGCGACCTGGTCTCCCTGGAGACGCTTCCCCGTTTCGACTTCGCCGCCGGCCTCGGGGAGGTCATCAAGTGCGGGTTCATCGCCGACCCGGCGATCCTGGAACTGGTCGAGCGTGACCCCCTGCCGCTCGCTGACCCGGCGACCGCCACGACGACCCACGCCGACGTCCTCCAGGAGCTGATCGAACGGTCGATCCGGGTGAAGGCGCGGGTGGTGGGGGAGGACCCGCGGGAGTCCGGCCTGCGCGAGATCCTCAACTACGGCCACACGTTCGCGCACGCGATCGAGCAGGTCGAGCGGTACTCCTGGCGGCACGGCGCCGCGGTCTCGGTCGGGATGGTCTTCGCGGCGGAGCTGGCCCGGCTGGCCGGGCGCCTGTCCGACGACGACGTGGTGCGGCACCGGAGCGTCCTCACGTCGGTCGGCCTGCCTGTGGCGTACCGCGGGGACCGCTGGGAGCAGCTGCTCGCGGCCATACGGCGCGACAAGAAGACTCGCGGCGACGTCTTGCGCTTCGTCGTTCTCGACGGGATCGGGCGCCCCAGTCGACTCGAGGGTCCGGACCCGGCGCTGCTCGCCGCGGCCTACGCCGAGATCAGCGCCGACGCCCGCGGCGGCGTCGAGCTCTGAACCGTCAGCGGCACGCCGTCTTCAACGCGCTACCACTTTGGGTGGCCCACAAGAGGGGTGCCGCGCCGATCGGGCCGCCGGCGAGGCAGAACGTCGTCGCGGTACCGCTGACGACATGGACATCGATCCCCGGCGCCGGCACGAACCCGTTGCTCAGGAGTGTCTGCTGGCTCGGGAGGTAGGTCCCGGTGTCGATCAGGTAGGTGCGCTCGACGACGGCGGCGGAAGTGAGGGCCGCGCGCACCTCGACCTGGGTGGCCCCGCTCTGCTGCTGCTTGAGTGCAGAGCCGCCCAGCGCGGCCAGGCCGCCGATCAGGAGCGCGATCACTGCGACCGCGACGCCGACGATGATCGCCACCGTCTTGCCGGTCGAGCCCCGGCGCGGCATCGCAGGGCTGCTCGGGTGTGTCACGGCGCGACCTCCAGCTACTTGACCCGGTTGCGAGGGTTCGATCATGTATCGGTCCTGCGGCGGGGGGACCTGAGCCCGGCGCCGAGATCCCCTAGGCTCGGCCCATGACGCGCGTCCTCGTCCTCAACGGTCCCAACCTCGGTCGCCTCGGAGTGCGAGAGCCGGAGGTGTACGGCACCGGCACCCTGGCCGAGCTCGAATCGGCGGTCCAGGCCTGGGGGAGCGAGCTCGGCCTGACCATCGAGGCGCGCCAGTCCGACGCGGAGTCGGAACTCGTCGGCTGGCTGCACGAGGCGGTCGACACTCGCACCCACGTCGCCCTCAACGCGGCGGCGTTGACGCACTACTCGTACGCGCTCCGCGACGCGGCGGCCGAGGTGACCAACGCTGGACTGGTTCTGGTCGAGGTGCACATCTCCAACCCGGCGGCACGGGAGCACTTCCGTCACACGAGCGTGCTCGGGGCGGTGGCGACGGGCACGATCGCGGGATTCGGCTTCGACTCGTACCGGCTCGGGCTGCTCGCGATCGCACACCGGACCGCCTCGAGCAGTGAACAAGGCGCATGACTTGTGGTGATCCGGACAAGCATCTAGGCTTGTCGCATGTTCGTACTGACGATCGACCAGGAGAGCAGCAGAACCGCGGGGGACCGCGTCGACGATTTCCTCGAGCTGCTGAGCGACGCCGTGGCCGCGCACGCCGATGTGCTCGTCCGCCCGTTCGAACGCACCGTCGGGGACGAGGCCCAGGGGGTCACGAGCAGCGCCGATCTTGCGGTGGAGCTGGCACTGGTGGCCCTGCGGACGGGGGACTGGCAGGTCGGGATCGGCGCCGGCCGCGTCGAGGAGCCGATTCCCGCCTCGACCCGCGCGGCGACCGGCGAGGCTTTCCTGCACGCGCGTGAGGCCGTCGAGCGGGCGAGGAGCCGCAGCCGCTTGGTCCCGCTGGCCGTGTCGGGTGCGGACCCGGCCGCAGCGCGAGACGCGGAGTCCGTCCTCCGCCTCATCGGAGCGGTCGCGCAGCGGCGCACGAGCGCCGGTTGGGCCGCGATCGACGCGCTCCGGGCGAGCCCGGAGAGCCCGCGCCAGGAGGACATCGCCGCAAGACTCGGCATCACCCAGCAGGCGGTCAGCCAACGGCTCAAGACCGCCCTGTGGGCCGAGGAGCTCGCGGCACGCCCGCTCGCCGCTGCACTGCTGATCCGCGCCGAGGGTGCAGGATCGTAGCCATGGCGATCTGGCTCTCGATCCTTGTCAGCGTGGCCAGTCTCGTGGTCGCGGTCCTCGGCGGTTGGCCGGTCACCGCCGCCGTCCTGGGGCTCGCCGGTCGGTCCCGTGACACCGATCCGCACCACGCGACCGGCGATGCGACCGCTGCGCTCCGCGGCGGGACGTGGATCGGTATCCTGGAACGTCTCGCGGTCTGTGGCGCGATCCTGCTCGGGTACCCGGCCGCGATCGCCATCGTCGTCGCGATCAAGGGCCTCGGCCGGTACCCGGAGCTGCGCTCCCACCCGGCCGCATCGGAGCGGTTCGTCATCGGCACCTTCGCGTCGATGATCTGGGCGGCGGCCGTCGGGGTGGCTGCTCGGGCCTTGCTCTCGCTCTGACCTCTCGCTCTGACCAGTGCGGGCCGACCGCGGCCGCTAAGGCGGCCGCAGCGCCATCCACGGTAGAGTTGACGGCGCTGAGCACCCGACTGCGGCGCTCGACGCTCCCCACCGACGCGACAGGATGACGTGTGGCTACCACCAACGACCTGAAGAACGGCCTCGTGCTCAACATCGACGGACAGCTCTGGGCCGTCGTCGAGTTCCAGCACGTCAAGCCCGGCAAGGGCGGCGCGTTCGTCCGCACCAAGCTCAAGAACGTGCTGTCCGGGAAGGTCGTCGACCGAACCCTCAATGCGGGCACCAAGGTCGAGACTGCGAGCGTCGACAAGCGCGACATGCAGTACCTGTACAAGGACGGCACCGACTTCGTCTTCATGGACACCTCGAGCTACGAGCAGCTGCACGTCTCCGAGGTGACCGTCGGCGACGCCTCGCACTACCTGCTGGAGAACCAGAGCGCCCTCGTCGCCACCCACGAAGGCGTCCCGCTGTACGTGGAGCTGCCGGCGTCCGTGGTCCTGGAGATCACCTACACCGAACCGGGCCTGCAGGGCGACCGGTCCACCGGTGGCACGAAGCCCGCGACCCTCGAGACCGGTTACGACATCCAGGTCCCGTTGTTCATCGAGACCGGCACCAAGGTCAAGGTGGACACCCGCAGCGGAGACTACCTCGGCCGGGTCAACGAGTAGCTTCCGGTGAGCGCACGCACCAAGGCCCGCAAGCGCGCCGTCGATGTCCTGTTCGAGGCCGAACAGCGCGAGGTCGACGTCATCGAGCTGTTGGCGGAGCGCATCAGGCAGCCCGGCACGGAGGCGGCGCTCCCCCAGTACTCGGTCGAGCTGGTCGAAGGCGTCCATGACCACGGAGACCGGATCGACGAGCTGATCTCGACCTACGCGCACGGCTGGACGATCGGCCGGCTCCCCGCGGTCGACCGCGCGGTGCTCCGGGTCGGCATCTGGGAGATCCTTTTCAACGACGACGTACCTGACGCCGTCGCGGTGGACGAGGCCGTCGCGCTGGCCGGCGCCTTGTCGACCGACGAGTCGCCGGCGTTCGTCAACGGCCTGCTCGGCCGGATCCTGGAGCTGAAGCCGACTCTCCTGGGATAGCTCCGCTCGGACATCGCCGTCGGCGCTACACTCACCGCGACAGACATCCTTTAAGACCCGTCCGGTGAGGCGGGGAAGGAGGTCGCCAGATGTCCTCTGGCCCTGGAGTGCCCACTGATGGCACCGGCGTCGGCGATGCCGATCGCACCTCTCGTTCCGACGGATCCACCCTCGTCCTCGGTGACGGCGACATCGCTCGCGCGCTGACCCGGATCGCGCACGAGATCCTCGAGCGCAACCGCGGCGCGGCGGACGTGGTGCTGCTCGGTATCCCGACCCGTGGCCTGCCCCTGGCGCGACGTCTCGGAGAGCGCCTGGCAGCCGCCGAGCCCGGGATCGACGCGGCGCGGATCATCGGGAGCCTCGATGTGACGATGCACCGGGACGACCTGCATCGACAGCCGACCCGCGCGATCGGCGCGACGGTCCTCCCGCCCGGCGGGATCGACGACAAGGTCGTCGTCCTTGTCGACGACGTCCTGTTCTCCGGGCGGACCATCCGAGCGGCGCTCGACGCCATCAGCGATCTCGGGCGACCGAGCGCGGTGCAGCTCGCCGTCCTGGTGGACCGCGGTCACCGCGAGCTGCCGATCAGGGCCGATTACGTCGGCAAGAACCTGCCCACCTCCGCCAACGAGAGGGTCCGGGTCCTGGTCAGCGAGATCGACGGCGAGGATGCCGTGACGATCCAGGGAGGTCACCGATGAGGCACTTGCTCTCGGCTGCGGACCTCGACCGGCCGACCGCGATCCAGGTGCTCGACACGGCGGCCCAGATGGCGGCCACCCAGGCCCGCGAGATCAAGAAGCTGCCCACCCTGCGCGGGAAGACCGTGGTGAACCTGTTCTTCGAGGACTCCACCCGGACCCGGATCTCGTTCGAGACGGCCGCCAAGCGGTTGTCCGCGGACGTGATCAACTTCGCCGCGAAAGGCTCGAGCGTCTCCAAGGGGGAGTCGCTCAAGGACACCGCCCAGACGCTCCAGGCGATGGGTGCCGACGCGGTCGTCATCCGGCACCCCGCCTCGGGTGCGCCGCACTCGCTGGCGTACTGCGGGTGGGTCGACACCTCGGTCATCAACGCGGGTGACGGAACCCACCAGCACCCCACGCAGGCCCTGCTCGATGCCTTCACCATCCGTCGGCACCTGTCCCCGGGCGGCGTCCGCCGGGTCGGCGCGGACGGTGACCAGGGGGTCGGCGGGGGACTCGACGGTCTCCGGGTCGCCATCATCGGCGACATCCTGCACTCCCGGGTGGCCCGGTCGAACGTCCAGCTCTTGTCCATGCTCGGCGCGGAGGTCACGCTCGTCGGGCCACCAACGCTCGTGCCGATCGGCGTGGAGGCGTGGCCGTGCCGGACCTCGTACGACCTCGACGGCGTCCTTGCTACCGGTCCCGACGCGGTGATGATGCTGCGCGTCCAGCGCGAACGGATGGGAGCGGGGGGCGGCGGTTTCTTCCCGAGCCCGGCCGAGTACATGCACTTCTACGGGCTCGACGCACGGCGGATCGCGCGACTTCCCGAACACTCGATCGTGATGCACCCCGGGCCGATGAACCGTGGCCTCGAGATCTCGGCCGACGCAGCGGACTCGCCGCGTTCCGTGATCGTCGAACAGGTCGCCAACGGGGTGGCGGTTCGGATGGCGGTCCTGTACCTCGTCCTTGCCGGGGTGCCCACGGGTGGCGCGGTGCCGGCTGCCGGCTCAGCCGACGCGAAGGGAGCGGCACGATGAGCTACCTGCTTCGAGGGGTGTCGCCGCTGGGAGGCGCGCCGACCGACCTGCTTCTGGCCAAGGGTGTGATCGTGGCCGTCGGTGCCGAGGCGACCGCAGCCGCGGGGGAGCGCGGCGTCACGGTAGTCGACGGCTCCGGTCTGGTGGCGCTGCCCGGCCTGGTCGATCTGCACACCCATCTGCGCGAACCGGGCCGCGAGGACGCCGAGACGATCGAGTCCGGCACTCTGGCTGCCGCACTCGGCGGCTTCACGGCCGTCCACGCGATGGCGAACACGACACCCGTCGCCGACACTGCCGGGGTCGTCGAGCAGGTCTGGCGACTCGGGCGGGCTGCGGGCTGGGCGGACGTCTTCCCGGTGGGCGCCGTGAGCGTCTCTCTGGCCGGCGAACAGCTGGCCGAGCTCGGCGCGATGGCGAGTTCCGCCGCCCGGGTCCGGGTCTTCTCGGACGACGGCCGGTGCGTGCACGACCCGGTGCTGATGCGCCGGGCGCTCGAGTACGTCAAGGCCTTCGACGGGGTGGTCGCGCAGCACGCTCAAGAGCCCCGGTTGACCGCGGGTGCCCAGATGCACGAGGGCATCGTCTCCGCCGAGGTAGGGCTCCAGGGTTGGCCGGCCGTGGCCGAAGAGGCGATCATCGCGCGCGACGTGCTGCTGGTCGCGCACGTCCGCTCGCGACTGCACGTCCAGCACGTCTCGACGGCCGGTGGGGTCGAGATCATCCGATGGGCCAAGTCGCGTGGGATCAACGTCACCGCCGAGGCGACGCCGCACCATCTGCTGCTGACCGACGAGCTCGCGCGGACGTATGACCCGGTGTACAAGGTGAACCCTCCGTTGCGTACACAGGAGGACGTCGACGCCGTCCGGGACGGTCTGGCCGACGGCACGATCGACATCGTCGCGACCGATCACGCACCGCACCCACGCGAGGACAAGGACTGCGAGTGGGCCGCGGCAGCGTTCGGGATGACCGGGCTCGAAACGGCGCTGAGCATCGTGCAACAGGTGATGGTGGACACCGGGCGGATGACCTGGGCCGACGTGGCCCGGGTCCTGTCTGTCACGCCCGCGCGGATCGGGCGGCTGGAGCAGCACGGCCGTCCGCTCGCCGTCGGCGAACCTGCGAACGTGACCCTGGTGGACGGCGCCGCGCGCTGGACGGTCGATCCCGACCGACTTGCCACGGGCAGCAGGAATACGCCGTTCGGGGGGCGCGAGCTGCCCGGACGAGTGGTGGCGACGTTCTTGCGGGGCAAGCCCACGGTGCTCGGCGGCGCGCCTGCTCGGGAAGCGGGAATGCACGCCTGATGCGCACCGCCGTCTCGATCACGCTCCTCTTGGCTGCCGCTGCTCTTGCGCTCCTCGCGATGCGACGGGGCTGGCTCCGCCGCACCGAGCGGTCCGCCCAGGTCCTGACCGCTCTGCCGGACCCGGACGCCGATCTCGGGATCGCCGTGACGCCCGCGTTCGAGGTGTCGTACGTCTCGACGACGAGAGCCGGTGACTGGCTCGATCGGGTCACGGTGCACGAGCTGGGCAACAGGTCCCAGGCGACCGCTCAGGTGTTCGCGGACGGAGTCCGGATCGAGCGCAGCCACGGCGAGCCGCTGGTGCTGAGCAGATCGGTCCTTCGGGATGTCACCCGGTTGCCCGGGATGGCCGGGAAGTTCGTCGGCCGGGACGGACTCGTGGTGCTGAGCTGGTCCGAGCGGGGCCAGGTCGCGGCGGCCTTCGACACCGGAATTCGGGCGCGGTACCGCGCCGACGGCGAGATCCTGGTGGACGCGGTGCGGAGCCTCCTCGCCGGCCGAGGATCGACGGAAGGACATCACGAGTGAGTCAGCAGTCCCACGCCGGTCCGGACCGGGCGGTCCTCGTCCTCGAGGACGGCCGGTCCTTCGTCGGCCGACCGTACGGCGCGAGCGGCCGGACGGTGGGTGAGATCGTCTTCAACACCGGGATGACCGGCTACCAGGAGACGCTGACCGATCCGTCCTACCACCGCCAGATCGTCGTCATGACCGCGCCGCACATCGGGAACACGGGCATGAACGACGAGGACCCGGAGTCGGGCCGGATCTGGGTGGCCGGCTACGTGGTGCGGGACCCGGCGCGCCGGCCGTCCAGCTGGCGCTCCAGGCGGTCGCTCGAAGAAGAGCTGAGGTCGCAGCAGATCGTCGGCATCTCGGGGATCGACACGCGAGCCCTCACCCGGCACCTACGGGACCGCGGAGTGATGCGAGCGGGCATCTACTCGGGTGACGCGCTCAGCAGCCCCGACGGTGTCGAGCTGACCATGGACGCGCTGCGGGCCGATGTCCTGGCCACGCCGATGATGGCCGGCGCCGCCCTGGCCGCGGAGGTCTCGACGGCCGAGGCATACGTGATCGAGCCGATCGGCGTGCACCGCGCAACGGTCGCCGCGATCGACCTGGGCATCAAGGCGATGACACCCCACCGGCTGGCCGAGCGGGGTGTCCGGGTGCACGTCCTGCCTGCCTCGTCGACCATCCAGGACGTGCTCGCCGTCGGCGGCGACGGGGTGTTCTTCTCCAACGGGCCGGGCGACCCGGGCGCGGCGACGCACGAGGTGGCACTCCTGCGCGAGGTGCTGGACCGGCGGCTCCCGTTCTTCGGGATCTGCTACGGCCACCAGATCCTTGGCCGCGCCCTAGGCTTCGGCACCTACAAGCTCGTCTACGGGCACCGCGGCATCAACCAGCCGGTGCTGGACCGCAGCACCGGCAAGGTCGAGGTGACCGCGCACAACCACGGGTTCGCGGTCGACGCCCCGTTGACCGGAGAGAGCGTCGCGCCCCACGACGACGGCCGGTACGGCCGGGTGGTGGTCTCGCACATCTGCCTGAACGACGACGTCGTCGAAGGCCTGACGTGCCTCGACCTGCCGGCGTTCTCGGTGCAGTACCACCCCGAGGCTGCCGCCGGCCCGCACGACGCCGCCTACCTCTTCGACCGCTTCCTGGACCTGATGCTCGATGCTCCGGTCATGCGCGCGGGAGGAGAGTCCTGATGCCGCGGCGCGCCGACCTGCACTCGATCCTGGTGATCGGATCCGGCCCGATCGTGATCGGCCAGGCCTGCGAGTTCGACTACTCGGGCACCCAGGCGTGCCGGGTGCTCAAGGCCGAGGGCTTCCGGGTCATCCTGGTGAACTCGAACCCCGCGACGATCATGACGGACCCCGAGTTCGCGGACGCGACCTACGTCGAGCCGATCACGACCGAGGTGATCGAGTCGATCATCGCCAAGGAGCGCCCGGACGCGCTGCTGCCCACCCTCGGTGGCCAGACCGCGCTGAACGCCGCGGTCGCCCTGCACGAGGCCGGCGTGCTCGAGAAGTACGGCGTCGAGCTGATCGGCGCGAACATCGCGGCGATCACGGCCGGGGAGGACCGGCAGGAGTTCAAGGGCGTGGTCGAGCGCTGCGGCGCCGAGGTGGCGCGCAGCCTCATCGCGCACTCGATGGACGACTGCCTGGCGGCCGCAGCCGAGCTCAGCTACCCGGTCGTCGTCCGCCCTTCCTTCACGATGGGCGGCCTGGGCAGCGGCATCGCGTACGACGAGGCCGACCTGCGTCGGATCGCCGGCGCGGGGATGCACTACTCGCCGACCACCGAGGTGCTCCTCGAGGAGTCGATCCTCGGCTGGAAGGAGTTCGAGCTCGAGCTGATGCGCGACAAGGCGGACAACGTCGTCGTCGTCTGCTCGATCGAGAACGTGGACCCGGTCGGGGTGCACACCGGGGACTCCGTGACGGTGGCACCCGCGCTCACCCTGACCGACCGGGAGTACCAGCGGCTGCGCGACATCGGGATCGCCGTGATCCGCGAGGTCGGGGTCGACACCGGCGGCTGCAACATCCAGTTCGGGGTGCACCCGGGCACGGGCCGCATCGTTGTCATCGAGATGAACCCGCGGGTCTCACGCTCGTCGGCCCTTGCCTCCAAGGCCACCGGCTTCCCGATCGCCAAGATCGCGGCGCGGCTCGCCATCGGCTACACCCTCGACGAGATCCCGAACGACATCACGGGCTCCACGCCGGCGTCGTTCGAGCCCACCCTCGACTACGTCGTAGTGAAGGTACCGAGGTTCGCGTTCGAGAAGTTCCCCGCGGCCGACACGACGCTGACGACGACGATGAAGTCGGTCGGCGAGGCGATGGCCCTGGGACGGAACTTCACCGAGGCCCTGCAGAAGGCGATGCGCTCGATCGACAAGAAGGGCTCCCTGTTCCACTGGGACGGCGAAGCGCCGAGCGGCGACCGCCTGGCCACCCTGCTCGGCTCGATCGGGCGTCCCACCGAGCGCCGGCTGATAGAGGTCCAGCAGGTCCTGCGGGCCGTTGGCTCACCTGGCTGCAGCGTCGACGAGGTGTACGCGGCGACCGGGATCGACCCGTGGTTCCTCGACCAGGTGGCTCTGATCAACGAGGTGGCCGAGAGCCTCCGGACGGTGGACCAGCTCGACCGTGAGCTGTTGCGCCATGCGAAGCAGCACGGCTTCTCCGACGGCCAGATCGCCCAGCTCCGCGGCAGCGACGAGGACGAGACCCGGGCGCTGCGGCACTCGTTCGGCATCCGCCCGGTCTTCAAGACGGTCGACACCTGCGCGGCCGAGTTCGAGGCACGCACGCCCTACCACTACTCGACCTACGACGACGAGACCGAGGTCGAGCCCCGGTCCAGGCCGGCGGTGATCATCCTCGGCTCCGGACCGAACCGGATCGGCCAGGGGATCGAGTTCGACTACTCGTGCGTGCACGCGGCTCTCGCGCTCCGCGACGAGTTCGAGACGATCATGGTGAACTGCAACCCGGAGACCGTGTCCACGGACTACGACACCTCCGACCGGCTGTACTTCGAACCGCTCACCTTCGAGGACGTGCTCGAGGTGTACCACGCGGAGCTCGCGGTCGGACCGGTCGAAGGCCTCATCGTCCAGCTGGGCGGACAGACGCCGCTGGGTCTCGCGCAACGCCTCGCCGATGCCGGGCTGCCCATCCTCGGGACGCCGCCGGCCGCGATCGACGCCGCCGAGGACCGAGGAGCGTTCGGCCGCGTGCTCGGCGCGGCAGGCCTGCCCGCACCGGCCTTCGGCACCGCGACGACGCTCGCGGAGGCGCAGCGGGTGGCCGACGGTATCGGCTACCCGGTCCTGGTGCGCCCCTCTTACGTCCTCGGTGGGCGTGGGATGGAGATCGTCTACAACCGCGCGCAGCTGAGCGAGTACGTGTCCCGCGCGCTGCTGGGCTCCAGCGAGACGGCGGCGGCGCTCAGCAGCAGCGCACCGTTGCTGATCGACCGGTTCCTGGACGACGCGATCGAGATCGATGTCGATGCGCTCTACGACGGTACCGACCTGTACATCGGCGGTGTCATGGAGCACATCGAGGAGGCCGGGATCCACTCGGGGGACTCCGCGTGCGTTCTGCCGCCGGTGACCATCTCACGTGCCGAGCTGAAGCGGATCCGGTCCTCGACCGAGGCGATCGCACGCGGCGTCGGCGTGCGCGGGCTGATCAACATCCAGTACGCCCTGGTCTCCGACGTCCTCTATGTGCTCGAGGCGAACCCTCGCGCGTCGCGCACGGTCCCGTTCGTGTCCAAGGCCACCGGCGTCGCGCTCGCCAAGGCGGCGGCACTGGTGATGACGGGTCACACGATTGCGGACCTTCGGCGCGCCAACGTCCTGCCGACCACCGGCGACGGGGGAGCGCTCGGCCTGGACGCGCCGATCGCGGTCAAGGAAGCGGTGCTGCCGTTCCAGCGGTTCCGCTCCCCGGAGGGCACCGTGGTGGACACCGTCCTCGGCCCGGAGATGCGCTCGACCGGAGAGGTGATGGGTATCGACGTGGACTTCCCGACCGCCTTCGCGAAGTCGCAGGCCGCGGCGTTCGGCGGTCTGCCGACCTCGGGCACGGTCTTCATCTCGGTCGCCGACCGGGACAAGCGGCAGATCGTCTTTCCGGTCAAACGACTCGTCGACCTCGGCTTCGAGATCCTCGCCACCGGCGGGACGGCCAGCGTGCTCAAACGCAACGGGATCGCGACGACGCGGGTCCGCAAGCAGTCGGAAGGGCGCGGTCCGCACGGTGAG
>Ga0209538_1001300_pt1 | contig 13307 bp, 9 predicted proteins | sample BarGraNGADG00211_2_FD_184492 | JGI IMG/M metagenome (GOLD analysis project Ga0209538, IMG submission 184492) | Arctic peat soil microbial communities from Barrow, Alaska - Barrow Graham LP Ref core NGADG0004-211 (SPAdes) (version 2) | ecosystem: Environmental > Terrestrial > Soil > Wetlands >... | reverse complement strand
CTGACCGGCGCTGACGGGACTGTGCAGTCCCATGCCGGCAGCCCTGTTGACAGGGAGATCCGGCGACGTGTAGACACAGATGCCGTCACCGATTGATTCTGTGGCGGCAGACGGTCTCAGGCCCATTTGTTTGAGCGTCTCGGCATAGTTGACCAGTTCCAGTGTCCACACACCTTCCAGCTGAGCGGCAATGTCTTGGTCGACGAACGGCATGATGACCTCCATCCTCTGATGCCCGGTCGGCGGGAACCGACGCTTCATCGCCCGGGCTGGCGGCGTTCACCCCTCGTCAGGGTTGGCGAGGGTCAGATGTCTCGTTGCTTCGCGTTCTTCTCCAAGTATAGATAGGTTGAGTCGTTCAGGAAAGGGTAATCAGGAAGGGTCTGTTTCGATGCCGTGGCGCAACAGGGCAACATACGTGTCTACCTCGCCAAATATGACACTCCGCACACTAGCGAGGTCAAGTGGCCGTTGTTTGAGGATGGTCACATACTGCTTCCCCAGACCGTCGAACGTCCAGGAGAGCAGGCGCATAGCTTGTTCGACGGTCACGCCTGGTCTGAAGGCGCTCGTGTCGATGTCCTGGAAGAGTCGCTGGTACGTCGAGGCGACGATCTCCGCGGTAGCTGCCTGCAGATCCGCCTGGAGTTCGGCAGGGGGGTTGGTCATCGCCTCCTGGAGGAATGCGAATATCGAGGGCTCCTCTTCGACCAGGGACCACTTGGCCAGCGTGTACTGCCTGAGACGCTCAAACACGTCGGTACTGGTCGGTCCCAGACGCTCGTCGAAGCGGCGTATCAGTTCGATGATACTCGTCTGAACAGCTTCTATGTACAGACCCTGCTTATCGCCGAAATAGTGAAACAGCAGCCCCTTGCTGACACCGGCTGCTTCGACGATGCGGTTCGTCGAGGCAGCCAGGTAGCCATTTGCGGCGAATTCACTGATCGCCGCAGTGATCAGAGCGGTCCGCCTGCCGTCGGGCGTGGAGGGGTGCGGTGATGCCGCCTGCATTACTCTCGCGCAGCCTTGAGGCTGACAGCCATCTGCACGCCCAGTACCTTGCGGCGCGCAGCTCTCAACGACACCAGGTACGTGGCCAGCATGATGATGGCACAGAACAGGATCGACAGTGGTGAGAGCCGTATGGGCAGGCTGAAGCTGATGCCACTCGTTGTCGTAGAAAGCAGTTTCCCGAGGGAGGTCAGCAGGAGGGGTATGCTGAGAACGAAGCCGGTTGCTACTGCGACGATCCCCGATCCAAGGACCATCCGGTTCAGCTCCTCTGCCCGGTAGCCGAGGACCTTGAGCAGCGAGATGGTGAAGCGCTCCTCCTCGACAGTCAGCGTCGTGACGATTGACAGAGCCAACAGTGCAATGAAGACTGCTATGACCGCTACTGATCCGAGTGTCATCCATAGTGGCATAACGGCAGAGTTGAAGGCAGCGCGGCTCTGAGCCATGGAGAGCGTCGTCAGCACGTCCTGGGCGGGGATCTGCAGGCTTGTCGCGCTGAGGACGGCGTTGAAACTGCCGAATGGTGCCCCGACGATGTTGTTCAACCGCTCCTGGGGCATGATGACAGTTGCTGTCGTATACATCTCAGCCACGGCGTCGACGGGCAGTGTGACCTCCTGTCCGGTGGCTGCCTGCTGCATCGTCAAGCTGTCGCCTATTTTCAAGTTGAGCTTCTGCGCAAGCGCACGCGTGATGATAATGCGGTCGATAGGGATGGCCTGACCTTTACTGTCATGAGGGACGAACAGTGTCGACGTGGCGGGCAGTCCAACCACCTGGAAGGTCAGCCGGCCATCAGTGGTCGTAAATGGCTCGGACGTCAATGCCTCTCCACCCCACGGGTTCTCGAGCCTCGGTGCTGTCAGCGCGTAGGTGTAGTTGTACTGCGTGTCCTGAAACGCGCTACGTACCAGCGTATTCATCGAGTCGCGCATGGCGCCGCCGAACAGGAACAGGTAGCCTGCGAGCATTGCCCCGAGCATCAGAAGTGTCAGCCGTGTCAGCCCCCGGATGGCCGCCCTCACGGCGAACCGGTTCTGGAACGAGCCGCGTTTGAGGTGAAGGGACCTCTCCAGGAGACCGGGACGAGTGCTGAGGGCGGTCGCCTGCATCAGCTTGATCGGTGCCTGACCCAGAAGACGCACTGCGACCACCGCAACAGCTGGAACAGTGAAGAATACGGGAGCCACGATGCCGACGATGGCAGCACTCCACGGGACGGTTGCCACGTAGAGTGGAACGCTGAAGTAGCTGGCCATAAAGTTCAGCAGGGGGCGCATCGTGAGAATCGATGAGAGGACCCCCAGCACCGACCCCGACAGCGCGATGAGCGCCGGGAGTGCCAGTTCCTGCAGAACGAGTTCCCACGTCGAGTAGCCCATCGCTTTGAGTGTCCCCAGCTGGGCGCGCTGCATGCGGACCATGCGGCCCTGTGCCGCAGCCAGCAGCAGGCACGTCAGCAGGAGGATGACCAGTGGCATGCTGGTCGACACTGACGCTGCTCCTTCAAGCTTGACGGTAGCCAGGGTATAGCGCGGGTTTGTCGTGATGTCCTGCCAGTACGTGAGGCCGACCGTCTCGTTCAGCGCCTGTCGTGCGGTGGCGGTTGTCCCGTCGACGGTCCTGATGTGCCAGGTCGCGAGGGCCTTGGGGGCACAGCTGTCCATTGCAGCAGGTGTGATGACGGCGATGCCGAATGCCTTGGGGTCCAGAATGATGCCGGCATCGTCCGTGGTGCGGATAGGGTACATGTAGTCCGGGACTGCTGCAAACCCAACAACGGTGAACGAATGTCCCAGCAGGGTCATCTTCGTCCCCAGCGGGATCTTGAGCGCGGTGGCGACCGTCTGACCGAGGAGCATCTCGTCGTCCGCCTGCACGTCACGGCCGGCAGTGATGGCGGGGATGTCCACACGTGTCGTTCGTTCGAACACCCGCAGCGTGAGGCCGCTGTCGACCGCAGCATCGACTTCCCGGCGGCGTTCGATTGTAAGGCCGTGGTCGTGTTCGAAGGTAGACAGGTTTGCAAAGGGCTTCTGCAGCAGGAACGTAGCCGATTCGATCTGGGACTCGCGTTCGAACCGCAATCTGCTCTCGTGGATATCGACTATCATCGCGTTGAGGCTGGCGTACAGCATGCAGGCAAGCATGACCAGGGTGATACTGCCATAGACGAGCCACTGGTTCGAGCGGATTGTGCGGGGAAGGCGTTTCAGCAGGGTGTTCACCAGGTCACTTCCTCTGCCTTGATGAGGCGACCGACCAGACGGTCCTCCTCGACCTCGCCACTGCGCAGCCGGATGAGACGGTCTGTCATGTCCGCGATGGCAGTATTGTGTGTGACCAGAACGATGGTGGTGTGGTAGGTCTCGTTGACCTGGACCAGGAGCCGGAGAATGTCCCGCGATGTGACAAAGTCGAGCGAACCGGTCGGCTCGTCGGCGAGAAGCAGGGCAGGGTTCTTGACGACCGCCCGGGCAAGCGACACGCGCTGCTGTTCGCCGCCGGAGAGCTCAGATGGGAACCGATCTGCCATGGGGAGAAGCCCGACGGCGTCGAGCACCTCATCGACGGGCAGGGGCTTCTTCGCGATGTCTGCTGTCACCTCGATGTTCTCGTGGACCGTCAGGTTGGGGATGAGGTTGAAGAACTGGAACACGAAACCCACGGTGTCGCGGCGAAATTGTGTGAGGTCGCCTTCCGATGCATGAGAGAGGTCGACCCCGGCGACGCGGACGGTGCCGGCATCGGCGCGGTCGATACCGCCCATGATGTTCAGCAGCGTCGATTTGCCAGAGCCGGACGGGCCCAGGATAGTCACCAGCTGGCCCTCCGGGATACTCAATGTGACATCCTTCAGCGCCCAGAATTCACCCTGTCCCATGCGGTACTTGCGTCCCGCCTTGTTCAATTCGATCACCATGTGATATCTCCTCGCTTTCTGTTGTTTGTGCCGTCTATCGATCACGTTGTCATTGACCAGGTGGTCAGTATTGTCGTCAGGCACGTGCCGCTGTCAAGTCCCATTGAGCTGGCATCCCGCAGAGCTGTTGCTACAATAGAAGTGTGCTGCCTGGAGCAACATCACCGTCGGGTCGATGGTCGCAGGATTGGCCGTGTTCGCGGGGGTGCTTGCCTTGTCGTGTACTGAGCAGGCACGAAGGGGGTTACCATGGCGAAGGTACTTGTCAGTATGAACGCGTTCAAAGGAAGCATTTCCACGAAGGTCGCCACCGATGCTGTGGCTCTAGCGTTCGAGGGTGCCGGGTTTCAGGTCGAGAAGGTCTACCTTGCCGACGGTGGCGACGGGACCATCGATGTTGCGGCGGCCCTGGGCGGACGCGTCGAATTCGTGAGCACCTTCGATCCCTTGATGCGCCCCATTGAGGCGCCCGTGGCGTGGCTTGGCCAGACGGCGGTCATCGAGATGGCAAAGGCGTCCGGATGGGTGCTGATTGCCACTGAGGAACGGAATCCCATGCTGACGACCACGTGGGGGACAGGCCTGCTTATCCGACATGCACTGGAGCACGGTGCGGACCGCATCATCCTGGGCGTTGGCGGATCTGCCACGGTGGACGGCGGGCTCGGCATGCTGGCCGCGTTGGGTTTCAGCATCACCGACGAGGGAGGGAATGCCTCATGGCGGGGCGGTGAGGGACTGTGCCGGCTGGCTCGTATCGTGGCAAACCCGTCGGTGAAGCAGACCAGGCTGGTGGTCGCCAGCGATGTGACCAATCCTCTGCTTGGCACGACAGGAGCAGCCGCGGTGTTCGGCCCGCAGAAGGGAGCCACGCCCGATATGGTGACACTGCTGGAAAAGGGCCTGGAACGGCTGGCTGACATCACGCTCCAGACGACGGGCGTGCGACTGCACGATATGCCTGGGGCGGGTGCCGCCGGCGGTGTCAGTGGTGCGGCCGTCGCATGGCTGGGCGGTCACCTGGAACCAGGCGCTGAACTCTTCATGGACCTGGAGAACTTCGACGCCCGAGCTGAGGGATGTGCCGTGCTCGTGACTGGGGAGGGAAGCATCGATGCTCAGACGGTGTATGGCAAGGCCCCGGTCCGTGTGGCGCAGCGTTTCCGCAAGGCTTCGCCAAAGGGGTTGACCGTGGCTATTGCCGGGGCCGTGCGCGATCGGGCACAGGTCCGCGAGGCCGGCATCGATGTTTTTGTCACGACCCTCGACCGCCCCATGAGTGAACGTGAAGCGATGGAAAACAGCCAAGTCCTGCTGACACAGGCGGCCGCCGAGCTGGCGCATCTCCTGTCACTGAAGACATGATGCATGATCGTTCTGCGACATACTAAGGACATTCTCGATCTGGAGGTACAGATGAAGACAGTCGGCGATACACTTCCATCCTTTGAACTGCAGGACCAGCATGGCGGGACGGTACGGGACGCCAACCTGCGAGGCCATTGGATCGTCCTCTACTGTTATCCCAAAGACATGACGCCGGGATGCTCGCAGGAGGCGATGGGCTTTCGGGACCAACAGGACGAGTTTCTTCGACTCGGCTTCCGCATTTTCGGAATCAGCGCGGATTCCGTCGTGTCACATACGCGGTTCGCTACCCGGGACAGTCTCACCTTCACACTGCTTTCGGACCCCCAGCATGTCCTGCTCGAAGCCCTTGGTGTGTGGAAGGGGAAGAAGCTTGCCGGCCACGAGTTCATGGGGACTGAACGGAGCACATTCCTGATCGACCCTGAGGGGAAGATCGTGCACGAGTGGCGCAAGGTGAAGGTTGCGGGACATATCGCCGCCGTCCTGGCCGCAGCGCGCGAGGCACATGGTGACTGAACTCGAGGAGTAGCAGAAAGCGAGGGATCGGGAACAGCGCTAGATCCAGCTTTACCTCGACACTGGCACACAGACCTTGAGGTGTGACCTGACGCGTCGCCCGCAAAACGCGTCTCGTTCGGTCATTCCCGCGCAGGTGGAAATCCATCCCTTGGTTCTTGTCTATAAGATGTCGATGGTCAGATCAGGTTGACCCGGCGTATGTCTCACCGGATGTGCAATTACCAGCTGACCTCATATCTGACGGGAGGTGACACGATGATTCGAAACCAGTGGTATGTCATCCTTGAATCGCGCGAGGTCAAGCAGAGAACGCTCCTCAGTGTTCGGCGCATGGGCAGGGACTTGGTCCTGTGGCGGGAAAGGAAGGGCACGGTGTCCTGTATGAGTGACCACTGTATCCACCGGGGGGTGGCACTCAGCGCAGGGAAGGTCAAGGGTGACTGCGTGGAATGCCCGTTCCACGGCTTGCAGTATGACGGGCGAGGTTGCGTCACAGTGATCCCTGCAAATGGCAAGGACGCCCCGGTGCCGGCCACCTTTCGGGGCGAAGTATTTGTCGTGCGCGAAGCCCACGGCTACATCTATCTGTGGTGGGGCGAGCCGCGCGAGGAATACCCTGAACTGCCATTTATCCCTGGACTGGATGATACGAGACTGACGTACGGCACCTGGCGCGATCCCTGGAACGCGTACTATACGCGTGCAATCGAGAACCAGCTGGACGTCGTGCATCTGCCCTTTGTTCACTACAACACGATCGGTGCAGGAAACCGGACGGTCGTCAATGGTCCTGTAGCGCGGCTGGACGGCAACATTCTGCGCATCTGGGTGGACAACGAGAAGGATCACGGCCAGACCCCTCGGCGGCCGGACGAAATGCAGGTGCCGAAACGGGATGCACAACTTACCTTCGTCTTCCCGAACCTCTGGCAGAACGACTTGGGTCCGAACGCTCGAATCACCGCCGCGTTCGTGTGCGTCGATGAACAGCACAGCATCCTGTATTTGCGTTTCTATCGCAGGTTTGGCAGACTGCCGGTGATCCGGCAACTGTTCGATTTGCTGACTGGGCTGGCGGACATTACCATCGCGCACCAGGACCGCCGTGTCGTGCAGACTCAGCGACCCTTCGTCAGCACTTTGAACGTCGGGGAGAAACTCATCCAGGGCGACCTGCCGATCGTGCTCTACCGAAGGCGCCGTGAGCAGCTCCAGAAGGAGTCACAGCTTCCCACAACCTGAGCATAAAAAAAGGCGATGTTCCCCTTGACACACGTATACATTTGTGCTAATATTATCTTGTAAGTAATTAAGGACGGTGTGTCATGGAAAAGTATAGCACGAAAGATTTTGAACGTGATTTCCCAAATGATGATGCCTGCTTAGAATGGCTCCTCCATAATCGCTGGCCGGATGGTATCAAGTGCGAGAAATGCGGTAAGGTAACTACCCACTATCGTATTAAAGGACGTGCTTGCTACTCGTGCGAGTTCTGTGGTAAGCATATCTATCCGATGGCTGGTACAATCTTTCAGGATACCAAATTTGACCATCTGAAACTGTGGTTTAAGGCCATAGCTTATATGGCCGTAACCCGCTGCGGTATATCCTCAAGGCAACTTAGTCGAGATTTAGGCGTTACAACCAAGACTGGCTATAGGATGTGGAAGCAAATCAGGTCAACGCTCTCAGACGATAAAAAGATAAAGTTCATTGGTAAGGTAGAGGTTGACGAAACTTATGTCGGTGGTAAGAAGCAAGGCAAACGTGGCCGTGGCTCTGAAAATAAAACTGTGGTTTTGGGGATGGTAGAACGGAATGGCAGGGCTAGAGCCATTGTAGTGCCTGACGTAAAGGCCAAAACATTAGTCCCTCATATCGAGGATAATGTTTACAAAGATGCCACTGTCTATACCGATGACCTAATGAGTTATGACAATCTCTCAAAACTTGGTTTCAACCATTAGACAGTAGCCCATTCAAAGCGGATTTATGTAACTGGAGATGATATTCATACTAATAGCATTGAAGGTTTCTGGAGCCAATTAAAACGGAGTATTGATGGCACTTACCATTATGTGACGCCACAGCATTTGTAGGAATACGCAGACGAATATAGCTTTAGATACAGCCACAGGAAAGACGAGCAACCGATGTTTACTACGATGTTAAAGCAGGTGGTACAGCACGCTTCGAGGGCTTAGTCTTTGGAGCGTTCGCTACCTTTTTGAGAGCATTAAAAACCTCAGAACGAGAAGCTCCGGGTTCACAATCTTCTAAATTCTGCTTTTTCGGCGGGTTTTCGGGAATCTTCCTCTCCATTATTCTCCTCCAAAACGAAAGGAATCAGCATTTAGCAGAGCGGCAAGGTGATCTTGGAAAGCAACCGATTTATCAATAGCAGTTTGACGATTTGCGCCCATAGGGATAGGGATAATAAGTTCTTGCTCCCATGATTCTTTCTTTAGTTCGGGCTGGCTAGCAGTCTGCGCCAAGTAGTACAGTTGCTTCCTTACCAGTTCGCCTCTTAACGAATACCACAATAGGTGCCCTTCTTCGTCCGTTCTTGGCGTAATAACCAAAAATCCAGACGTGCATATCGCACCATCAAACTCCTGTGGAACGAGCACAACTGTTCCTCGCGAACTATTATTTATCGCCATTAGAATGTCGCCCTTGCGTATCATGTAGTCACCGCGTGTTGGCAACTTATCAAGCGTGTCTTCAATGTGCTTGGTAATCAGACCGTAACGCGTAACATCGCCTATTTCGATGTACTTGAGCTTAGTACCAGACTTGACCAGAGCATCATGCTCTTTCGCAGTGATTTTACTCCGTAAGATGAAATCCTTGCCTGTCTTTGCCTCCACTTGCCCTAATGCTTTCATATTCGTTATCTGCGACCAAGCATTATGAAGGTCAGGTGCATAATAAAAGGCGTCTAAGCGGTTTGCATGAATATTCTTCGGGCTGACCAGCCACACTTGCTCAGGGCACTCCAGATTCTCTCTAGTATCTTGGTTTTCCTTTAGTGTGGCAACTATTTTGCCAGTTCGTCTCCACTCGGTATAGATGTTGTAAATGTCATTCAGGTTATTTCGAGCAGGTGTATCAGTTAATGCGTTGTCATGTCCTATATTGTTGCAGATAGACATAAACACGTGCCCTTGCGTGTCTTGCTCGTTCTTCTTTTTGCGAACGTGTATAACCGATGTCTTTATATTCGCTTTAGCCTTAAAGAAGGCATTAAATGGTAAAGAGTGAACGCCTAGGAGGACAAAACCCTTCAATAACCACTCACGCACGGATAACATATTCGAGCCGTTCAAAACGGTATCATCTAATACAATGAGCATTTGTCCGCCAGGCGAGAGGAGGTTGTAGTATCTTTGCAGGAACAAGATGCTAGATTTGGCAGATTGGGAATCATCGGCAATAACCAACTGACGGAGAATCCGTTCCTCGTCAGTATTATCGCTATTGTACGACATACTGAATGGCGGGTTTGTCAGAACCAGGTTAAATCCCTGCTCTTTAATTTTGTCGGCATGTTCTTTGACTTCCTTCTTGCGTTCATCCGACATATCATCTTGGACTTGAGGCTCGCTATCAAGCCCATCGCCATAAAAGATGTGGCTCCCCCCATCCCCGTGCAGGTACATATTAATTCGAGCAATTCTACTAACTCGTTCGTTCGCCTCGATACCAAATAGGCACTCATTGGTTATTTTGTTCTTGAGTTCCTGCTTTTCGAGAGCATTAAATGTTGTGTCGTTTTGCAGACGAGCTACTAGATAAGCCATTACTTCTATCAGGAATCCAGACGTGCCACAACAGGCATCTATAACCCTCGGTGGATTCTTAATATCCTGTTCAGTATAAAGGGCAATCCTAGTCATAAAGTCAACCAGTGGGCGAGGGGTAAAATACTGACCAAGGTCACGACCTCGGACAGCGGCATTAAGAAAGACCTCAAACATCCTGCCGTTCAGGTCTTCGTCGAGCGAACTAAGATTAATGGTTTCAAACCTTTTTATTAGTTCACGACAGGTATCGGCACTAAGCCTAAATGTTTCATTCGGCTCAAAAATACGCTTCTTACTATCTTTGTGTATTTGGCTTTCCAAATCATCGCGTAATTGCACAAACAAAATATCGCGAGTGGGATGGCTTGAAGTCGGCATTTGCGCTTTAAGCCACGCGGTAGTCATAGGCAACTCGTAAGGTTGGAGCTTCGCACCGGACTTCTCGCGTTTCTTATCCTCGCGGATTTTAAGGAATATGAACTTGCAGAATTCAAAAAAAGCATCGGTAGGGGCTAGTTTTTCTTTTTTCCAGATTAGCTGATGACATTGAGTAAAAAGAGCGTTAAGTTTATCAGGCGTTATGACTTGGAAAGGAATTGAGCCACTAACAACTTCAACTACCGTGGCGTATTTTATAAGCGTTTTCAATGATGCGTAGGGGGGTGAGCCACTTGCAAAATCGGATAGCTCAAGCGTTACAACGGGGAGTTCGCTGTCGTGGCTGTAAAGAGATGTGATGTGTCCATTGCTTATAAGTAACCAGCTTATATGTTCCGCTTTCGGTTTGTCTTTGTTATAGCTAAGAGCATAACTGGCAGCTTGCCCCCACGTTTTTTGGACAGGCTTGTGCGGGTCTTTTGCTTCTACTACAACCTTAGCAAATCCGTTACTACCAAACAAAAGGAAATCGGCCTCGACAGTAACCTTCTTTGAGCCAGACGATACAATAAGAGAGGGGAGTTGTTTCTTGGGTATGATGGCGGTAGCTGGATAATCCAAGTTGAGAAATAGGGGAGCGAGGACACGTGTTTCCACCTCCGCCTCGGAGTGTAGATCTGCTGTATGCAAATTGAATAGTGAACTAAACGCCATAATTACGGTATAATGAACTAGTTAGAGAAACACAAGCCTGTTTTAACAAATTGTCAAATACACATGCCTACGTGCCTCTAGGGGACTATCGCCTTAAAAAAACACGCCGGCCCTGGGAGAATATCCCAGGGCCGGCCCTCCTCGCGTTTCTCGCAAGAGGCAGGGCTCTACCAGCCGCCGCCTCCCCCTCCCCCGCCGCCACCACCACTGAACCCACCACCACCGCCGCCACCGAAGCCCGATTTGGTGCCAGGCGCCACTGCTGAAGCGCTGATGGCGTTGCTGAACCCGTTCCCGATGCTGCTGGCAAACGCTGCCGGGTTGACGGGGTTCCAGTAGGCTCCGTAGTACCAGATGGGCGCGTAGGGACGTCCCTCCGCTTCCATCCGCGCGAAGATGCTCGCGAACTGCTCGGACCAGCGCTGCTCCACGTCCAGCGCAAGGGCATAGGGCAGGAACTTCTCGAACATCTCGGGTGTGCGTTCCGGCGGGTTAAGGAGGTTCATGCGGTCCTTCTCGGTGACGGACAGGAACAGCTTGAACCCCTCGATCTCGTTCATCAGCTTGCGTCCCGCTGTAGTGTATGACTTGAGTGCGAGGCCGAACACCACGCCCATGACGGCCAGCGCTGCGATGACGACCACGGGCGCGACAAATTGTGCCGCCGTCCCGGAGAGGGACAGGAAGGCGGTGATCAGGGCTACGCCCACCGAGAGGAGAATGCCCATGACGAAGTACCCAATGTTGCTGACGAAGAACCTCGGCTGGTAGTCGGCTTCCAGGGGTCCCTTGCTGGCAAGGATCGCGCGCTGGATGTTCTCATTATTCGCCTGTTCGAAGTCTACACGTGCGCTGGTCCCGAGGAGAGTTCCGGCCAGAGCGAGCTCGTCGTCGGACAGGACGGTCTCGGGAGCCGTGTCCCGCTCGATCCAGTATTTCCTTCGTTCCTGGTGAATGCTGATGTACCGCTTGACTGCCATGTCGATCAGTGCAGCGGTGAACGTCTTGCTGTCGTGCCCCATGTGTGACAGATACCGGACGCCTCCGGGGGACATCCCTTCGGGCGGCGCAAAGTGTGCAAAGATCGTGCCGCGGTCGGGATCCTTGCCATAGCGGTACCACACGGTCATGTAGTAGAGGAACACGGCCAGCAGACCAAGGAAACCGACGATCAGAGCGCTGTTGTCGCGCAGGAACCAGCCCAGCCGAGTTGTAGCAGTCGGCGGAGTCACGTACCCCTTGGGCCACCCGACGACGATGGTCAGACCTTCGCCAGGATTGAGGACGGAGGTCGTGACGAACGTCGGAGTCCCGTCGGCGCTCTGTGTCGTTGTCGCGGCACTGGTCGTCGCGCCGGACGCCCCCGTGTAGGCGCTGAGGCCGGTGATCTTTGCAGCAGCACCTGCAGGCAGGGTCACTATCGCAGACGCGCGGTCGATGGGAAAGACCCAGCCGTTGCCAGTGACGTTCCAGTACAGCTCATCGTGGTCGGCGAAGTAGCCCAGCTCACGGTCCACGCTGAACCGCAGCACCCAGGTGTGTTCACCGGGCACAATGAGGGTATTGGCGCTTCCGATCTTCACACGCTTGCCGTTTCCCCAGTTCCCTACGGTGTATGGCTCGGTCCGCCCGTCCCGCTGCACTCCCAGGACGCGGAAGTCGACGACAAGACGACCACCCGTGCGTACGTTGGAGTAGATGGTTGGGAAGTCATAGTAGATGCCGTGCTGGATCTGATCGCCGGTCACGATGGCTCTGATGGTGTTTTCAACCCGCATCGACCCATCCTGGTTGACAGTGATTGCACTGTCGAAGCTGGTGATGCGCTCCTGTGCGGCCAGGGCCAGTCTCGGGACTGACAGGAGGAATGCGATCGCCACCAAGGTGGCCAGGGTCAGCAGCCTACGCTTTCTCATATGTACTCCTTTGGCTTCTCGATTCGACAGGCAACATAACGCAGTCGAGGACGGTACTCCAGCGCTACACGGCGGCAGCCTCCGCCCTGCCCACGGGGGGCAGAAGCATAAGGACTGCCGCCAGCATGAGAACAGGCAGGCGAGCTTTTTCATGGCCGGCGCCTGACGCATGAGCGGACTGCTACTTATTGTCGAATGAGACCTTCGGTGTTTCGCGCTCCTCGGCGCCATTCAGCTCAAAGAACTCAGCTTTCTGAAAGCCGAACATGTTTGCGACGAAGACGGATGGGAACGTCTCGCACATGATGTTGTAGTCCCGCACCGTGCCATTGTAATACCGGCGTGCCATCTGGATCTGGTCCTCCAGGTCCGCAAGCTTTGCTTGCAGGTCGAGGAAGTTGGTGTTGGACTTGAGTTCAGGGTAGGCTTCTGCGACAGCAAACAGGGTCTTCAGGGTCGCGTTGAGCTGGTTCTCAGCCGCAGCCTTGTCCGCGACGCCGGTTGCACCCATGGCGCGGGAGCGCATCTCGGTGACCTCGGTGAATACCTTCTCCTCGTGGCCGGCAAACCCCTTGACCGTCTCGACAAGGTTCGGGATGAGGTCATAGCGGCGCTTCAGCTGGACGTCCATGCCCGACCAGGCTTCGTCCTTCATGGTGCGCT
>Ga0209538_1001297_pt1 | contig 13311 bp, 10 predicted proteins | sample BarGraNGADG00211_2_FD_184492 | JGI IMG/M metagenome (GOLD analysis project Ga0209538, IMG submission 184492) | Arctic peat soil microbial communities from Barrow, Alaska - Barrow Graham LP Ref core NGADG0004-211 (SPAdes) (version 2) | ecosystem: Environmental > Terrestrial > Soil > Wetlands >... | reverse complement strand
CGAGGTGATATTCCTGAACTTGCCGCCCAATTTCTGCGCAATGCCTGTAAACGGCATGGCCGAGATATTAAAGGCTTCAGTCCCGAAGCCATGGATATTTTGGTAAGCAAGGATTATCCCGGCAACATCCGGGAACTATCCCAGATAGTGGAAAATGCCGTTATCCTTGCCGATACCTCTATCATTTTACCGTCTCATCTGGGAGAGATAACCCAGCCGTTATCTTCCCCCTCCGGACGTAAACTTTGCACTTTCAAAGAAAACTACGATCTCCATCTGGCCTTTGTTCTCAATCACACTAAAGGAGATCGCCGTGAGGCCGCCCGGATTCTCGGAATTACTCTGAGGCAGTTGCAGCGGAAATTGGCAGAAATGAAATAATACTAAGACCATTTCCATAATAATTATTTGATTTTAATAAATAATTGGCGTAAATAATCAAGCACTAAATCAATGGTGCTGTTTGAAAAACAGCACCATTATGTATCATGTATATTAATTAGTTATTCTGACAGGCATCTTATGGAACTATTTGGTCTGGTAATCGGAGTCATTAGTCTTATACCCGTTGCATATCTCGTATATTCCCGTGTAATTCGAAAAAGTCACAAGATTGATGTCAACGTTGGAAACGTGAGCCTGGCTAGAGTCATTTCACCGAATCCGAGCCACAACGAAAAGCTGGCTCTAGTCACTTACGGCGTGACACTTGTTAACTCAGGCCCTGATCCGGTGACTCCGAAGGACATTTTTCTTCGGTACCGATTCGGCCTGATACTAGAAGCAAGTTCGGACTCGGTCCCGACGGGAACGGTTCAGGGGAAGGAATCGGTTGTAATGGCGAATGCTTCAGATCGGATAATCATGGCTTGGAATAATCTTCGCGACGCTCTTCTGCAACGCCGTGTTCTGCAACAAGGAGAAACGATTACTGGGAGCGCTGTCTTCTTCCTCGATGCACCAGTTGACCAATATCGAGAAGTGTCTGGTTGCGTGTTGCACGTTCGCGATTATTCCGGACGGCAGAGCAAGCACAAGCTGCCAATGGGACCTGGTTGGCACAAGGGGATCGAAAAAGGAATTGCGCTCGTGGATGCACCAGTTCTTGAGGTTGGCGGCATTATCAGTTGGGAAGGCATCGCAATAGGCAAGCAATCAGCCTAACACTCGAATGCACCCGTCGGCGGCCGCATTACGATGGGGCTGGTTTGAGGCAATTGGGAGCGGCTGCCGCTGGTTAGCCGCGGTCGTTATGTGGTTTTAAGAAAGAAGAATAATTATGAACATAGTTTTACCAAATAAATTAAACTCAACAGGGCAAGTAACTGTTGATTCAAAAAGTATTATTGTCATCGGGGCAAATGGAGCAGGAAAAACTCGATTTGGGTCAGATATTGAAGCAAAATACAATAATAAAACACATCGGATTTCTGCTCAAAAGTCATTATCCATGCCTGAACAAGTCAGCCCAACCTCAAAAGAAAATGCCGAAAATGATTTTTTCTATGGCTACGCAGCTGGAGGACTACAACATAAAATTGGTCAACGTTGGGGCGGCAAGCCAAATACCTTTCTTCTAAACGATTATCAAAAATTGATGGTATTGCTTCATACAGAAGAATATGAAAAATCAATCAAATTCAAAGACGCCTACAACCCAGGTCAAACAGATGACAAACCGGTGACAAAGCTTGATAGAATCCAAAGCATTTGGGAAGAAGTATTGCCTCATAGAAAATTAATCAAGAAAGCAGGACAGATTGAAACTTATCCAATAGGAAGTCCCGATAAAAATTACAATGCTGCTGAAATGAGTGATGGCGAAAGAGTGATATTTTATTTGATTGGAGAGGTTGTTTCAGTTCCGCAAGATTCTATCCTGATTATTGACGAACCTGAAATGCACTTACATAAATCAATCACAAAAATACTGTGGGATAAAATTGAACAAGAAAGACCTGATTGTACTTTTATCTATCTAACTCATGATATTGACTTTGCATCCTCTCGGCAAGATTCAACAAAAATTTGGGCTAAAGGTTTCGATGGAACTTTATGGGATTATGAAATTTTGGAAGACAATTTAGAATTACCAGAACAATTATACTTTGAGATTTTGGGCAGTAGAAAACCAATACTATTTATTGAGGGTGATGATTCAAGTATTGATTACAAGTTATTTCAATTGGTGTTTTCCGAGCATACTATAAAACCTCTTGGAAGTTGTACTAAGGTTTTCGAAACAACAAAATCGTTTGGTGAACAGAACTCTTTCCACCACATTGATTCTTTTGGTTTAATTGATAGAGACAGAAGAACTGATGAAGAGATTAGTCATATTAATAATCCTAATATTTGGGTCGCTGAAGTCGCTGAAGTTGAAAACTTCCTTTTATTAGAAGAAATTATTAAGGTGGTAGCTTCGAACATGATGAAGAATCCAGAAGAAGTATGCGAATCGGTAAAGAACAACGTAATTGAATTCTTCAAAACACAGATAGACTATCAAGCTGTGCAGCATACCATTTCAAGAATTGAGCTAATTTTCAAAAACGCTACAAATTATAATAGTGTTAAAGAATTCAACGACTTAGAAGAAAATTTAAGCAACTTCTGGAATAGCCAAGATTTCAAAAAGATTCACGATGAGATAAAATCAAATTTCGAAAAACTAATTGAAACAAATGACTATAACGGGATAATCAACGTGTTTAATAATAAAGGCTTACTTGCAAATTCAAGTGTTGCTGGATTATGTGATTTAAATTCAAAAAACAACGCATACCTTACTTATATTTTATCAATTTTAAAGCAAAAATCTGACAGCAGCGATAGGATTAAAAAAGCGATAATCGAGAAAATAAAAAAGTAGAGCCACACAACCAGATCGTTTCACCTGACATTTTCCACTATACTTCAAAGCACAGGTGAACTCCACGTTAGATGGCGAATAAGAACCGGCATAGGGAGAATCAATGAACCATAACGGCAACAATATCGAATCACGACTTTGGGCAGCAGCGGATGAACTGCGGGCCAATTCCAAACTGAAGTCTTCGGAATACTCCGTACCGGTGTTGGGGTTGGTTTTTCTGCGCTATGCCGATCATAAGTTTCAGGCGGCGGCAAAAGAGTTAGAAGGCAAGGGTGGCGGAAGGCGCAAGATCGGCCCGGCGGACTATCAGGCAAAAGGCGTGCTCTACCTCCCTGAGGCGGCGCGTTTCTCGGCGCTGATCCAATTGCCGGAAGGTGCCAACATCGGCGCGGCCATTAATGACGCCATGCGCGCCATCGAGGTGGAGAACCCCGACCTCAAAGACGTGCTGCCCAAGACCTACAACCGCTTCGATAACTCCCTGCTCAAAGAACTGCTCAAAACCATGAACTCCGTCCCCATGGACATCGAGGGGGACGCCTTCGGTAAGATTTACGAATACTTCCTCGGCCACTTCGCCATGAGCGAGGGGCAGAAGGGCGGCGAGTTCTTCACCCCCACCGCCATCGTCAAGCTTCTTGTCAGCATCATTCAGCCATTCCATGGACGCATTTTTGACATTGCCTCCGGTTCCTGTGGCATGTTCGTGCAGAGTGCCCGCTTCGTCGCGGAACACCAGAAGAACCCCGGCGCCGAACTGAGTATCTATGGCCAGGAGAAGGTGGCCGAGACCGTCCGTCTGGGCAAGATGAATCTCGCCGTGCATGGCCTGGCCGGCGACATCCGCCAGGGCAATGCCTACTACGACGACCTGCACCGCTCCACCGGCAAGTTCGACTTCGTGATGGCCAATCCGCCCTTCAACGTGGACCGGGTGGACAAGGACCGGCTCAAGGACGACCCGCGCTTTCCCTTCGGCCTGCCCCGCGCCGACAACGCCAACTATCTATGGATTCAGCTCTTCTACAGCGCCCTGAATGACACGGGCCGCGCCGGGTTCGTCATGGCCAACTCCGCCTCCGACGCCCGCGGCTCGGAACTGGACATCCGCAAGCAGATCATCGAAGCCCGCGCTGTGGATGTGATGGTGGCGGTCGGCTCCAACTTTTTCTACACCGTGACCCTGCCCTGCACCCTCTGGTTCTTCGACCGCGGCAAGCGCGATACCGCTCGTGCCGATCAGGTGCTCTTTATCGATGCCCGCCATATTTATCGACAGATTGACCGCGCCCACCGCGACTGGACCCCGGCGCAGATAGAATTTCTGGCCAATATTGCCAGGCTCTACCGAGACGAGGCTGTCGAGAATCTGCACGACAGTGCCGATTTGTTGGCCGAACACTTCGGCAAGAAACCCAAGTATACCGACGTGGCTGGTCTGTGCAAGGTTGCGACGCTGGCCGAGATCGAAGCCCAGGGCTGGAGCCTCAACCCCGGTCGCTATGTGGGCGTAACTGCCCGCGAAGAGGATGACTTCGACTTCAAAGAAAGACTGGAGGAGCAAAACGAGGAACTGGAAACCCTCAACGCCGAGGCCCGGGAACTGGAAGAGCGGATTGCGGAGAATGTGGGCAAGTTGCTGGAGGCGGAGCGATGACGAGTAAAAAGCCTCTATCTGAGGTCACAACGTTTATATCTCGTGGAATCTCACCAAAGTATGACGAGAGCGGCTATGTTGTGATTAATCAGCGATGCATTCGGGATCAGCGTGTTGATTTTAGTAGTGCTCGATATTCTAGCCGTGAGAAAACATCGGTCATGCCTGAGAAGTTAGTTCGTCAATGGGATGGACTTGTCAACTCTACGGGTGTTGGAACTTTGGGAAGAGTGGCCCAAATTCTGCGGCCAGTCAATAGCACGATTATTGACTCTCACGTCACGATCGTAAGACCAAATCTTGAGCAAGTGGATGGTAGGTACTTTGGGTACGCATTATTCGATATTGAAAAGTACATTGAGACCCTGGGCATAGGAGCAACGGGGCAAACAGAATTATCACGAGGACGCCTTTCTGAGGTTGAAATCGCTGTTCCATCTCTTCCCACGCAGCGCAAAATCGCAGCGATTCTCTCGGCCTACGACGACCTGATTGAGAACAACCTGCGGCGGATCAAGATTCTGGAGGAGATGGCGCAGAGCCTCTACCGCGAGTGGTTCGTCAAGTTCCGCTTCCCCGGCCACCAGCACGCCCGCTTCACCGATTCCCCCCTCGGTCGGATTCCGGAGGGATGGGAGGTGAAGAGGCTTGGAGACGCTTTTTTGATTGTTCTTGGTGGAACTCCATCTCGCAATAGACCAGAATTCTGGCGTAATGGAACGGTTCCGTGGATTAACTCTGGCAAGGTAAATGACTTTCGAGTGACTGAGCCAAGCGAGCTAATCACTGAGCTTGCGCTGAAAAAATCTGCCGCCAAGCTAATGCCGCCAGGAACTACATTGATTGCGATTACTGGTGCCACATTGGGGCAGGTGAGCATCCTCGAAATTGAAGCGTCTGCAAATCAATCTGTGGTTGGGGTCATTAGCGAGGACGAAAATCTCATTGAATGGCTCCATCTGACGATTAGAGAAAGAATATCAAGCATCATTAACCATGCAAGCGGAGGCGCTCAGCAGCACATTAACAAGGGAATTGTTGATGACGTGGTTGTCGCAGTTCCACCTGGGAATATCGCTGAAAAGTTCCGAAATATCGTTCACCCCTTGTACCGCCAGATTGCGGGCCTGATTTTCAAGAACATCACCCTCCGCCGCACGCGCGACCTGCTGCTGCCCCGGCTCATCTCCGGCGAGGTGGATGTGTCGGAACTGGACATCGCTGTTACCGAGGAGGCCAGTGCATGAAAGCCGCCGATCTAGACATTCTGCTCCAGGAGGGTGAAGGCGTCATGCTGGAATACAAGGAGAGCCTTTCCTCTTCCTTTGCTCGCGAAATGGTGGCACTGGCCAACACCGCGGGAGGCAGAATTTTGCTGGGGGTTCGGGATGATGGTACAGTAAAGGGAATTGCCGACACCAATGAACTTCGCGCCCGTATTCAGGACATTGCCCGCAACTGCGATCCGCCAATAAAAATCCTGCTGCAGCGTATTGGAAAAGTAACAGCGGTGACGGTCCGCGAAAGCGATGCGAAGCCGGTGCAGTGCAGCGACGGTTATTTCTGGCGGCAGGGCGCCGTCACCCAGAAGCTCAGCCGCGATGAGATTCGGGATCTCTTCCGCAGTGAAGGGTCTATCCGTTTCGATATTTCTCTCTGTCCGAAGTTCCGCTACCCTCAGGACTTCGATCGGGAGAAGTACGACGCTTGGCTCCGGCTGAGCGGCATCACCGGTCGTCCTGGCGCTGAGGACGTCCTGGTCAACATCGAGGCGGCTGAGCGTTCCGGCGGCAAGCTCATTTTCCGAAATGCCGGGGTTCTCTTCTTCGCCAGGAATGTTCGACACTTCTTCAACCACGCCTACATCACCTGTCTCCTGGCGAAAGGAGTGGACAAGGTACACGTCCTAGACTGCAAGGATTTTACCGGCGGCATCGTTTCGGATATCGAGGATAGCCTGCGTTTCATCGAGCGCAACACCCGTACGGCATACCGGATCGAGAAGCTTCAGCGGGAGGAGATTCCGCAATATCCCGTTGCCGCCCTGCGCGAGGCCATCACCAATGCAGTCATGCACCGCGACTGGTTTATCGAGGGAGCCAATGTCTTTGTGGAGATTTACGAAGATCGCATTGAGGTTTCCAGTCCCGGCGGCCTACCCAAGGGGATGAAATTTTCCGACCTCGGTCGGAAGAGCATCCGCCGCAATGCCCTCATTGCCGACTTGCTCCACCGCATCACTTTCATCGAGAAGGCCGGAACCGGTATCAAGCGTATGCGCGAGGAGGCTCAAGATCAGCATTGCCCGGCGCCGATATTTGAGGAGAACGGTTTTTTCACCGCGATTTTCTATCCGAATCCGGAGGTGCGGGCACAGGCAGAAACCACTGAGGAGACAAAGAGCGCACAAGTCGGCACTAAGTTGGCACTAAGTTGGCACCAAGTTGAAATACTGCGTAAATGTAGTGAAGACAGTATGTTAGTGGAACTCATGTTACTAACAGGGCGTTCTGATCGCACCAAGTTCAGGAACCAAGTCTTGACGCCTCTCCTGGAGGCCGGATTTATCGAAATGACCATTCCTGAAAAACCCAACAGCTCGAAGCAGCGGTATCGCATCACGCCAGCCGGTCGCATAGTCCTTGAGAAACACGAAAAGGAGGCCAACGCATGACCCCTGCCGGCTACACCGAAGACGCCCTGGTCGAGCAACCGGCCATCGCCTTGCTTGCGGAATTAGGCTGGGAAACTTTCAATGCTTACAGCGAGTTCGATAGTGGAGTAAGCCCTCTTGGCCGGGAAACAAAGTCCGAGGTGATTCTAAAAACCCGCCTGCGCACGGCGCTATTGGCTCTCAACCCGGATGCCCCCGTCGAGGCTATTCATCAGGCCATTGAAGAATTAACACGGGACCGCTCGCGCATGAGTCCGGTGGCTGCCAACCGTGAAATCTATCACCTGCTCAAAAACGGTGTGCGTGTTCCCATGCCTGATCCCGAAGGCGACGGGGAGACGGTGGAAGTTGTGCGGGTAATTGACTGGGACGAACCGGCCAACAACGACTTTTTGCTGTGCTCGCAGTTTTGGGTCACAGGCGAGATGCACACACGCCGCGCCGACCTGGTGGGCTTTGTCAACGGCCTGCCGCTGGTATTCATTGAACTTAAGGCCGCCCATCGCCGCCTGGAGACAGCCTTTACCGGCAACCTACGCGACTATAAAGATACCGTACCGCAGCTTTTCTGGCCCAATGCCCTGATCATTGTTTCCAACGGCAGCCAGAGCCGTGTGGGGAGCGTCTCCGCAGGTTGGGAACACTTCGCCGAATGGAAGAAGGTGGGTAGCGAGGACGAGGCTGGCAGGGTGTCGCTGGAGACAATGCTGCGCGGTGTCTGCACACCTGCGCGACTGCTTGATCTGATAGAAAACTTTTGTTTGTTTCAGGAAGTGCCGGGGGGATTGATTAAGCTGACGGCAAAGAACCACCAATATCTGGGCGTCAACAACGCGCTGGCGGCACTGACGGACATTCGGCAGCGCGACGGCAAGCTGGGCGTCTTCTGGCATACCCAGGGCAGTGGCAAGAGCGTTTCAATGATTTTCTTCGCCCAGAAGGTGCTGCGCAAGATTCCGGGCAACTGGACTTTTGTAGTGGTTACCGACCGGCAGGAACTGGACGGGCAGATATACAAGAACTTCGCCTCGGCAGGGGTGGTGACCGAAGGCCGCGCTCAAGCGGAAAGCAGCAAGCACCTGCGGCAGTTGCTCACCGAAGATCACCGATACATATTTACCTTGATACATAAGTTCCGGATACCGGAGGAGGTCTCCACTCGTAACGACATCATCGTCATCACCGACGAAGCGCACCGCACCCAGTACGACACGCTGGCGATGAATATGCGAATGGCCCTCCCCAACGCCTCTTTTCTAGCATTTACCGGTACTCCTCTTATCGTGAGTGAGGAAAAAACCCGGCAGGTCTTTGGTGATTACATCAGCGTTTATGATTTCCAGCAGTCGGTGGACGACGGCTCGACGGTGCGGCTCTACTATGAGAACCGCATCCCGGAACTGCAACTGGTCAATGAGAACCTCAACGAGGACATGGAACGGTTATTGGAAGAAGCGGAACTGGATGAGACACAGGAGAAGAAACTGGAGCGGGAGTTCGCCCGTGAATACCACCTGATCACCCGCGAGGACCGTCTGGAGGCAGTGGCAAAAGATTTGGTGGCGCATTTTACCGGACGAGGCTTTCAGGGCAAGGCCATGATGATCTGCATCGACAAGGCCACGGCCATTCGTATGTATGACAAGGTGAAGAAGCACTGGGGAGAGAAGATCATTGCCTTGCAGGCAGAATGGGCTGGGGCAGACGACAACGTCCGGCGAGAAATCGAAGAAGGTATTGCCCGAATGAAAGAAACTGATATAGCGGTGGTCGTCTCTCAGGGGCAGAACGAAATTGCAGAAATGAGAGAGAAGGGACTGGATATCCGTCCGCACCGCAAGCGCATGGTCGAGGAAGATTTGGAGACAAAATTCAAGAATCCAGACGACCCCTTCCGGTTGGTGTTTGTCTGCGCCATGTGGATGACTGGTTTCGATGTTCCGAGTTGTTCGACTCTTTATCTTGATAAACCGATGCGCAATCATACTTTGATGCAAACCATTGCCCGGTGCAATCGCGTTTATCCCGGCAAGGTAAGCGGTCTGATAGTGGATTATGCCGGGGTATTCCGTAATCTGGAGAAGGCGCTGGCTATTTACGGCGCTGGTCGCGGTGGTGACAAGCCTGTAGAAGATAAGGCCGCTCTGGTGGCGGCGCTGAGACAGGCCCTGGGAGAAACAAAAAGTCTGTGTCAGGAACGAGGAGTGAACCTTACTGCTATTCAGACAGCGGAAGGATTTGCCCGTGTCGGTCTGCTTGATGATGCCGTGGAGGCACTGGTGGGGACTGAGGAGATTAAGCTCCGCTATCTTGATCTGGCCAACACTGTGCAGCGGCTCTATAAGGCCGTGCTTCCCGACCCGGCAGCAAGGGAATTTGCTGCCGAAGTGACACCCGTACACGTCATCGCCGATAAAATACGCGCACTGATACCACCGGCAGACATCTCTTTGGTCATGCAGCAGGTGGAAGGATTGCTCGACCGTTCAATTGCCACGGAAGGATACGTTATCCGACAATTAAGCCCACCTTATGGGGATGAACATTGGATAGACCTGAGCAATATTGACTTTGAGAAGCTCGCCGAGAAATTCAAGATAAGCCGCAAACGTACGATCAATGAGAAACTAAAGGGCCAGGTGGCACAAAAACTCCTGGCTATGGTGCGACTCAACCGCACGCGCATGGATTATATGGAGCGCTTCCAGGCGATGATCGACGCCTACAATGCTGGCAGTTTAAACGCCGAGGAGTTCTTCCAGCAATTAGTGGACTTTGCCCAAAGCCTGAATGCGGAAGAGAAGCGGGCAATGGGCGAACAATTAGATGAAGAAGAACTGGCGCTATTTGATCTGTTGACTAAGCCGCAGATTGAGATGAGTAAGTCGGACAGAGAAAAGGTGAAGGCAACGGCCAGGCAATTATTGGCCACGCTCAAGGCGGAGAAACTGGTGCTTGATTGGCGTAAGCGGCAGCAGGCACGTGCCGAGGTACGTGTTACCATCGAAAAAGTGCTGGACCATGGTTTGCCAAAAGCCTATACGCCGGAACTTTTTGAGAAAAAAACGACAGCGGTATTCCAGCATGTTTATGATGCCTACTATGGAGCAGGGCGCAGTGTGTATGCTGCGGCATGAGCGTGAGGAAGAACGGAGGGGATAAATAATGGCGAAGGAAATTGCGAAGACAAACGGCGGCGAGCATGCGTCGCCTTTCGAGCGGATCAAGCGCACGAATGATGCGGGGATGGAGTTTTGGTCAGGCCGTGAGTTTTCTGAAATGTTGGGTTACGGTGATTACCGCAATGTTGAGGGAGTAATCGAGAAGGCCAAGTTGTCCTGTTTCAACAGTGGACACCGCATCGAAGACCATTTCGTTGACGTCACCGAAATGATCGAGATAGGGAAAGGCGCTGCAGCGGACGACAATTCCGCCGCGCTTCATAGCCGCCGGTGAGGATAGCAATGACTGACAATAAATTAGCCGTTTTTGAGAAGTGAGTCGGTGACAAAATGTAACCGACTGAAAATGGAAGCCAGCGGACGGGAAAAAATACCTGACCGATGCTGCAGATGCGGAAACATTGTTGCGGCTTATTCAATCTATAAAAATAATCCACTATTGCCAAAGGGATTATTAAAAGCTATAATACATTACAAAGGGTGAGCTATTGCTATTATTTGAATGGGATAAGGAAAAAGCCGCTATAAACCAGAAAGTTCATGGTGTATCATTTGATGAGGCAAGCACGGCTTTTAAAGATACATTGTCGTTGACGATTTATGACCCCTTACATTCGGAAGATGAACACAGATTTATTTTGATTGGAAATTCTCACAAGAACAGATTACTCGTCATTGTTCATACCGAAAGAAGCGGCAGAGTAAGAATAATAAGCGCACGGAAAGCAAAAAAGAACGAGAGGAAACAATATGAGGAAAATGCAGAACGATCCGGATATGCTGGAAGAATATGATTTCAGCAAAGGCATAAAGGGTAAATATTCACAGAAATACAGTGAAGGAACTAACGTTATAGTTATTGAGCCAGATATAAAGAAATATTTTCCAGATCATGATTCTGTTAATCAAGCATTGAGATCATTAGTTGAGATTATAAAGAGACAAAAGAAAGTTGCATAACAAGACAATCCCGCCGACTCGTTACACTCGCGCTTTATTATTTGGTATGAGACGATAGGCGACATTCAGGTCGCCTCCCGCGACAAAAGCGTCGCCGGACTCAGTAGCCTGTATATACTCACTAAAGCAGCTATACCAAGGGATAGGTAAACTCAAAGGGGTGACATAAAGATCACCTTTTCCCGGTAATTCCGTCCGTACAATTTCTTATAAATCAATAAAAACAAGCACCGGCGATGATTTCAGAGGGTTGGCACATCTGTTGCTCTGAAAAGATTCAAAGAGATTCTGAGTTCAAAGCAGATCTGGATATTAAGTAGTGAGAGTATAATAAATAATTTGGCTGAAAGCCGGTCTTCTTTTTTAAGAAAAGGAGTGGCGTATGCTGGCATCATTAAAGTTACTCGATCTGATGGAAAACAGTTCGGCGTCTATTGCCAAACAATGGGCGAAGGACGTGGTTAAAAATCCCAAAACCCCTTATTATCATAACAGTGACCAGGATAAAATCATTCCTCAGGCTGTAGAATTTTATCAGAAATTAAGCCGCGTCTATACAGATAAAGACCCCTTCACAGCCATACAGAAATTTATGGGGAAATTCGCTGAGGCGAGATTTAAGGAGAAGGTTCCCCTCCATGAAGCACTTTATGCCATTGTTCTCATGCGCCGTCATATCTGGCTCTACGCTGAATTTCAGGTAATTTTTATCACTATCATTGAGCAGCATCAGGCTATGGATAGCCAAACACGCACTATTCTTATGTTTGATTATATCATGTATGCCTTTACCGAAAAATATTGGGAATTAATGAATCTGGAGTTTGCCAGAAAGAATAAAAAGTAGTTGGCGTTTGTGGTTTTAATCAAGGGCTGATTTTTTTTCTGCCCGGTACTATGAAAGGAAGGACATATGCAAGCTTACGCCGCAAAACTTATTGACCTTATAGAGCTCAAGGCCGAGAATATTGCCAAACAATGGGCAACAGATGTGATGAAGCATAACAGAACACCATCGTATAGCTCACTGCCGCAGGACAGGGTGATTGAGCGCGGGGTCAAGTTTTATAGACTATTTCGTCAGATGTCTTTAGCCGACAATTCCTATGAAGCGGCCAAGACTTTTTCCTTGAGATACGCACAGGAATGCCACCGGGACAAAATACCTCTTCATGAAGCCATTTATGCGCTGATACTCTTGAGAAGGAATCTCTGGCTTTATGCAGAGTTTCAGGGGGTTTTTGTTACGGCCTTAGAAAAGCAGCAGGCGGTGGAAAGTCTGAATCGAACGATTCTCATGTACGATTATGTGTCCTACCAGGTCATAGAAAAATACCAGGAGTTGATCAATGATGACGTTGATAAAAAACTTGGTTCTATCAAGACGATGATGATGAACACGCCTATTAGTGGTATGAAAAGTATCTATAAAAGCGGGCTTATGGGCATCCTGCTTTTAGGAGCCTGTATCCTCACCTATTATTATCATGCAACCCTTGGAACAGGGGTGATTTTCACTCACCTCTTGTATATTCCGATCATTTTGGCCTCGATCTGGTGGGGTAAAAAAGGCATCTTTGTAGCCATTTTTCTCGGTGTTCTGATTTTAACCAGCCACGCACTTTTCCTGAAAGCCGTGCCATTCGTAGATGATATTATCCGGGCTTTAATGTTTGTAGTAATAGGCGGTGTTGTGGGCTGGCTTATGGACGGCATTAAAAAAATAGAAGATCTGTATAAGGCCACTATTTAAATATAAGTTCAATAACAAGAGGAGATGAACGTGGAGCGTGAGCAAGTCAATACAGGAAAAGTTCTGTCCGTTCGCAGCAGTGTCGTTGATGTCCACTTTCCGGTGGCGCCTTCGATCCGTAATGTTCTTAAAGCTGGTGATAACGGGCAGGTGATCATCGAGGTTTTTACCCAGCTCGACAACAATACTGTCAGGTGCGTTGCCCTGACC
>Ga0209538_1001292_pt1 | contig 13335 bp, 17 predicted proteins | sample BarGraNGADG00211_2_FD_184492 | JGI IMG/M metagenome (GOLD analysis project Ga0209538, IMG submission 184492) | Arctic peat soil microbial communities from Barrow, Alaska - Barrow Graham LP Ref core NGADG0004-211 (SPAdes) (version 2) | ecosystem: Environmental > Terrestrial > Soil > Wetlands >... | reverse complement strand
CCGCTGCACCGGGTGGCGCCGGCAGAGCCCGGGGCGGAGGCGAGGACCCGCTCACGTCGATGGCGTCCTTTCGCTGCCGCACCTCGCCCGGCGCCGGCGGATCCAGCCGCAGGTACGCGCTGCCCAGGCGCCGTACTGGCTCGCGCCGGCTCAGCGCCAGACGCAGCGCGGCCCGGCGAAGCAGCGGCCGCGTCAGTCCCTCGGCGTCGCGAAGGTCCTGCACGACATACGCGCCGACCGCGACCAGCGCACGTGTCGCGGTGCGCCCGCCCAAGCTGCTCTCGCTGCCTCGGGCGTTGTCCTTGCGACGGCCGCGGCCCGGCCCGGTGCAGTCACATGCCGGCCTCCCGCGCCGCTGCCGGCGATACGTGGGCGTTCCGTTTCCGTTCATGGCTGCTCCATTCCTCGTCAGGTCCAATGACCGCTCACGGTGGGGGCCTCTGCCGCGGCCAGCTCGCCGCGCTTGAGAGCGGCGAGCGCGTCGCTCACGCTGATGCCGTTGCCCGCCTGGTAGATGGCGATGTTCGCGGCCGCGAGGACCTTGTGCGCGTTGGGACCGACATTGCCGGTGATGACCGCCTCGGCGCCTTGCGAAGCCACGGTGCTGCCTGCCTGGACGCCGGCGCCGCCGCTCGCGTCCACGTTGGCGGCGTTATCGTGTGCCTGCCACTTGCCGGTCTCCGTATCGGCGACGATGAACCAGCGAGCGCGGCCGAACCTTGGACCGACCAGGGAGTCGATATCGTTGCTCTGCGCACTGATGGCTACCTTCATGACCTCTCCTCTTCTCGAATCTCAAGGGTGGCGGGTGTCGCCACGTAGAACGATCGATCTTCGTGGGTGTACAGCTCTACGGCGCCTTCGGTGACGAGTTGACTGGCCGCCTTGAGCGCTTCGCCATGGTGGATCCCCAAGCCGGCGGCGATGTCGGCCACCGTGCACGGGCGGCGCGAGAGCAGTGCCAGGATGTCCGCGCGGGCTGCGACTCGGCCGCCGCCGGCGGGTACGGTGCCGGCGATCACCTCGGCGTGGGGCGTGAACAGACCGGCGAACTCCTGCAGCGAGTTGTCCGCGACCGGCGCCACGAACGACTCCGCCGGCGGGCGCACCGCCGTGTTCAATTGGATCCGGTCGGGGGCGATGCGCGCTGCCAGCTCCGCGAGCCGCTCCACCTCGGCCACCATCCCCCTGACGCCGGCGAGCAGCATGACCTCGAGCCACAGCTGCCCTCGGTAGCCGTTGCGGAACGCGGTCATCCCGCCGACCACGTTGGCAAAGTCCAGCGCCGTGTGTGGACGGTTGACGAGCCGGAACAGGCCGTCATCAGGAGCGTCGAGCGACGGCAGCACGATGTCGGCGGCCGCCAGTCCGCGGCGTACCGTCGGGCGACTGAGCAGCGACCCGTTGGTGATGACCGCCACCGGCACGTCCGTGAGCCGCTTGATGCCGGCGATCACGTCACCGATCCCCCCGTGCAGGGTTGGTTCGCCCGACCCGGCGTGAGCGATGACGTCGGGCTGCGACTCGAGCTTGGCGCGCACCTGAGCCACAACATCCGACGGATCGACGCAGCGCTGTCTGCGCACTGTCTTGCGCGTGGTCCGACCGAGCTGGCAGTAGACACAATCGTAGGTGCACGTCTTGAAAGGCACCAGATCCACGCCGAGGGAGCGCCCCAATCGGCGGGACGGCACCGGCCCGTAGACGAGCTGCTCCGCGCTGACGGCGGGTGACATCGTGTACCTCAGCCGTCCTCGGCTGCGGCAGTGGTCGCAGCTTCGGACTCGGTCGCCTTGCCAACAGCACCGGCGGCACTCGTGGACGGAGTGGCCCGACTGCGCGCAGGCCGCTCCGTCAGTGTGAGCAGCGGCTCGATCGCGGCCGAGAACGCCGCCGCCGTCGGCGATCCGGCGAACGCCTGCACGTGAGGCACGCCGCGCTCCCCGGCCAGTACGACCGCCGGATCCATCGGGATGCGGCCGAGGAACGGCACGCCGGCGTCAGCGGCCATGGTCTCGGCGCCGCCGCTCAAGAAGATATCGGTGGTCTCACCGCAGTGCGGGCAGACGAAGCCGCTCATGTTCTCGATCACGCCGAGCACCGGCAGGTCGAGCGCTTTGCAGAAGCCCAGCGCCTTGCGCACGTCGCTCACGGCGACGCGCTGCGGCGTGGAGACGACCACGGCTCCGGTGCCCGAACCCAGCAACTCGACCAGAGCGAGAGCCTCGTCCCCCGTACCGGGAGGAGCATCGACCACGAGGCAGTCGAGGTGGCCCCAGTCGACGTTGGCCAGCATCTCGCGGATTGCCGAGTACTTGCGCGGCCCGCGCCAGATGACGGCGGCGTCGTCCTCGGGCAGGAAGAACTGGATTGATATGGCCCACAGGTTCTCGCTCACCTTCGCCGGGGCAATGCCGCCGGCGCGCCCCGGCTGAGGCGCGTAGTCGAGCCCCAGGAGGCCCGGTACGCTGGGGCCGTGGAGATCGACGTCGAGCAGACCGACGCGCCGCCCGGCGTCCGCCAGCGCCGTGGCCAGGTTCACGGCCACGGTGCTCTTGCCCACCCCGCCTTTGCCCGACAGCACAAGCAGCTTGTGACGGATGAGCAGCATGCGGACCTCGAGCTCGTCCTGCTGCCGGCGGGGGTCGCCCTCCGCGTGGGCGCAACCTGGGTCATGCCCACCGTGCGCAGGTCCGCGGGTCACTTGGCCTTCATGCATCGAGCACCTCTCCTTCCAGGGACGGCGAGAGCGATGCGCTCACGTCTTCCCACAGCTCCGTGATCTCGGCCGCGGCGCGGCCGCCAAAGGCGATGACATCAGTGCCGGCCACTTGGGCGTGCGTCACCGCGGGGTCATAGTCGACGGTGGCGACGAACGCCGCGCCGGCGGCGGACGCCTCGGCGGCGATCTGCGCGCCGAGCTCCGGGTTGAGGTCCGCCCTGTTGATGCAGACGGCGAACGGCAGCCGGAACTGCCGCACGACCTGCAGCACGCGGTCGAGGTCGTGACGCCCCGAGACCGTCGGCTCGGTGACCGCGAGCACAAGGTCGGCGCCGGCGAGCGAGGCGATCACGGGGCAGCCGATGCCCGGCGAGCCGTCGACGATAACGAGGGGGAGTCCTCGCTTCTCGGCCACGCTCCGTGCCTCGTTGCGCACCAGCGTCACGAGCTTGCCCGAGTTGTCCTCGGCGACACCGAGACGCGCGTGCACCAGCGGTCCGAAGCGCGTCTCGGAGACCATCCAGGCGCCGTTGATGACCGGCTCCATGTGGATGGCGTCGGCGGGGCACACCCGCCCGCAGAGCTCGCAGCCTTCGCAGGCGATGGAGTCGATCGAGTAGTTGTCGTCGGCGGTGCCGAGCACGGCCGCGAAGCGGCAGACCTCGGGGCAGCGCCCGCAGGCCGTGCAGGCCTCGGCGTTGATGACCGCCTGCCGGCGGCCGCTGAACTCATGCTCGGTCCCGAGCTCGGGACGCAGGACGAGATGCAGGTCGGCGGCGTCGACGTCGCAATCGGCGAGCACGGCGCCGCCGGCCAGCGCCGCGAACGCGGCCACCACGCTCGTCTTGCCGGTGCCGCCCTTGCCGCTGATCAGGACCAGCTCACGCGGCGGCGTCATGACGCGGCCTCTTGCCTTTGCGCGGCGGCGCTGATGCGCTCCCACGCACCGCTCAGCTTCTGCTCCAGGCCATCGACCGCGTCAAGCAGCAGTTCGCCGCGCGCGTATGCCTCGGCGATCCGCCGGTCGTTGGGCAGCTCGAGCACGATCTCGATGCCCTCGGCGGTGCAGAAGGAATGCACGCGGTCGTCTCCCAGGTCGGCGCGATTGATGGCGACGACGCAGCGCAGACCGAGCGCGCACACCATCGCCACCGCGAGCTCGAGATCGTGGAGACCGAAGGGTGTCGGCTCCGTGACCAGCACCACGAGGTCGGAGCCACGCACCGCCTCGATCACCGGGCACGACGTGCCGGGCGGGGCGTCGACCAGGACGACGTTGACGCTGTCGTCGTCGGCAGCCGCCATCGTGGCCCGGGTCGTCGGTACGGCTTTGGCCTCGCCGACCGCGAGTACTCCGGTCACGAGCGGGAACGCGGGCCGGCCGGGAAGCGTCACCGTGCCGTGCTCGACCACTCCGGTGTCGCGGCCCTCCTCGTGGATGGCCTTCTCCGGACACAACAGCTCACAGGCCCCGCAGGAATGGCACAGCTCGGGGAACACGAGGACCGTCGAGCCGATGACGGTGATGGCCTTGAAGGCGCACACCTCGGCGCACACGCCGCAGGCGGTGCAGCGCGCGTCGTCGACCTCGGGCACCGGGACGCGCACCGGCTCGCGGCGCTCGATAGCGGGATGCAGAAAGAGGTGGCAGTCCGGCTCCTCGACGTCGGCGTCGAGGAGCCGGACTGCCACGCCGCGGCCGGCGAGCAGCGCCGCGAGGTTGGTCGCAAGCGTCGTCTTGCCGGTGCCGCCCTTGCCGCTGGCGATGGCGATACGCATCGCCTCAGACCTCCGAGAGCGCAAGCGCGCCATACGAGCAGTCGTCGACACACAAGCCGCAGCCGTTGCAGAGCTGCGCGTCGATCACCGCCGTCTCTTCGAGAGCGATCGCACCTCGTGGACACGTGTCGACGCACGAGCCGCAGGCGATGCAAGCTTCGGGCTTGGCGACGATAGCCACGGTGCGCGCTCGGGCAACAGTGGCCGGCGCGCTCGCGGGTACACCCACGACGGGCGCCGGCGCACTGACGGCGGCAGCCACACCGTTCATTATGTCGGCGCCGCTGCTGGGGCCAAGGCCCGCGCCGCGCCCGCTGCCGTCGCGGCGACGCCGGCGCATGCCTTGGCCGCTCCCTTGACTGCCGCCTCCTCCGCCGCCGCGACCTCCCCCGCCTGTTCCGCGTCCGCCCATGTCAGTCCCGCGTCGCCGACTCGAGGCGCTCCAGACGCTCAAGCACCTGGGTGAGCTTCTCGTCGAGGCGCGAGAACGGGTCCGTCTGATCGCCGATCGGGGCCGTCGTCTGAGCGTCGGCCTGCGCGCCCCGTTGCCAACCCGTGAGCCCGGTGGCATGGAACTGGTTCCTCCGGCCACGACCGCCGCCGCAGCCTTGCGATGGGGCCGCGTCGCCGCAGAAGCCTCGTCGGCCGCCTGTCATTGGGCCATAGCCCGCCGGTCCTGTGCCGTCTCTTCCTGGCATGTCTCCTCCTTTGGAGCAAGGTGGCATATGAGCCGGCGCCTGTTTGTTATGAGCATAGGCCCATATTACACCCGTGGCCGGGGATACAAGCGTTTCCTCCTGGACTACGATCAGCGCAACACGGAGGGCCTGCCGCTCAGAGCTGCACCGAAGACGGCCCCGACCATGACGACGGACAAGGATGGAAGGCCACGAGTGCTACCGAGGTCGACGATTGGACCCACGAGGTGAAGGCCCAGCCGGGGTCCACCGCGATCGGCATGATCCTTGCTCATCAAGGCATCGTGCGCGGTACCTCGAGATCCGGCGAGCCCGTACGAGGAATGCTGCTCCGCACCGACGGAGACCGGCTCGAGAGTGCGCTCGCCGAGGCGAGGACCTGGCCGGGCGTCTTCGCCGTACGCGGATGGGTGAACGAGGGGTCGCTCGCGGTCGGCGACGACATCATGAAAGTGCTTGTGGCCGGAGACGTCCGCGACAACGTTTCCGCGGCCCTTCAGAGGCTCGTGTCACTGGTGAAGACTGACGTGCTGTTGGAGTCGGAGTTGCGCTGATCAGACGGGCCTGCTCAGTTCGACAGGGCAGGTACTTGGGCGCCTATCGAGCGCCCGGCCGGCGTTCGCCGCGATGCAGAAACGTCTCGCGGCTCACCTGCTCCGTCCAGCCGCCGCGTGTGCCCAGCCGCAGGTCGAAGCCCTCGACGTAGGGCTTGATATCCAGAAGTGGGGTGCCGTCGAGCGCGTCGAGGTCCTCAACGAGCAGCTCGGCGCCGCGGCGCTCCACAAGCCGCACGATGCTGAGGCCGAGCGGATTGGGGCGTACCGGCGTTCGCGTGGCGAACACGCCCCGCGGCACGTCGTCGAGGAAGGGCACCACTTTGAGCTGCGACGGACCGGCAACGGAGCTCGCGACTTCGGCGGCGCGGTGGAGCCAGTAGATGAGATACAGATGGGAGAAGCCCTCGATGTCGTCCAGCGCCTCGGCGTACTGGGGGAAGACCTCCACGCGGCCGGGGCTGCCTCGGGCGCAGACCGGCTGAATGGGCGTCCGCTTCGGTTCGTGATGCTCGCTGTGCTGATGCCGACGGGATCCAGCGTGAGCCTCTCCATTGCCACCTCCGGCTTGACCTTGGTGAGACATCATCATATACATACACTCATGCAAATGAATGATAGAGCGACGGATCCGATCCCCGAGGAACTCTGGTCACTGTTCCGCATGCACGCCGAACTCTGTAAGGCGCTGGCCAATGAACATCGTTTGGCCATCTTGAACGCCCTGAGCCCCGGCGAGATGTGCGTCGGCGATCTGGCTGTCGCCTTGGGGCTGCCGATCCACAACGTCTCGCAGCACCTCCGGGTCCTCAAAGAGCGCATGCTCGTGCGCCCACGCAAGGACGGTAAGACCGTCTACTACTCGATCACAAACCCCAAGTTCATTGAAGGATGCACTGTGATCAGGCAGGCACTCATCGAGCAGCATCAGGCCGCCGGACGCTCGCTGCTTGCGGCTGAGCTGCTCGACGCTCTGCAGCACGCGTCGGTCAAGGCGCCTGCCGGCTAGCAGATTTGTCCTGTTTTGCGGGCTCTGCCCGCGTCATCGCCGGGCGTGTGAGTGAGGCGCCCCGAAAGGAGCAAGACATGGACATCGAGGAACTCGAAGACATCACTCCCGATGCCGTCGCCGATGCGCGCGGGAGCGCCTGTCCGGGCCCGCTGCTCGAGGCCAAGCAGAGCATCGGCTCTGTGAAAGTCGGCGAGATCGTCGAGATCCGCTCGAGCGATCCCGGCTCCCGCGACGATATCCCGGTCTGGACCGCGAGGGTGGGTCACGAGTACCTCGGCGTGCTTGTCGCGGAAGAGGGATACGACCGCATCTTCGTGCGCCGCGGCAAGTAGTCTGCGGCGGCTTGATCGCAGATGCACCGGGAGCCAGTCATTGAGTGAGAGCGTCACCCACAGCGGTCAGCCCAAGATCCTGATCTTGGCCACCGCAACGTGCGCGTACCCTGCTGCCGACGCCACGGGGCAGGCGCATCTGCACTACCCTGCGAACACGTACATCCTGCGGGTGCCGTCACCAGTGCTCTTCCCGGACGAGTTCTACTATCGTTGCTTCGACCAGGGCGTGGGGGGCATCCTCGTCATGTCGTGCGGGCACGAGTGCCCCTACATCGGCGCCTTCGAAAAGCTCTTGGCGCGTTTGGACCGGGTGAAGGTCGGGCTCAAAGAACGCGGCATCTCTCCGGACCGGCTGCGCCTCAGCGCCATCTGCACGGTCTGTACCAAGCCTTTCCTCAAGGAGATCGCCGAGATGAACGCGCTGCTCGAGCGCGAGTCCGAAGGGGCTGTAGCATGAAGACCCCTGAGCGCTTCGATGTGCTCGTGATCGGCGCCGGGATCGCCGGCCTGCAGTCCGCGCTCGACCTGGCCGACCAGGGCTTCTCTGTCGGCATCGTCGAGCGCGACCCGAGCATCGGCGGCGCCATGATCGGCCTGAGCAAGGTGTTCCCCACCCTGGACTGCGCGAGCTGCATCACCACCCCCAAGATGGCCGCCGCCGCCCATCACCCCAACATCACGACGCTCACCTACACCGAGGTGGAGCAGGTGCGGCGCGACGGCGAAGCCTATCGCGCCGTGCTACGCCGCAAGGCCCGCTACGTGGTCGAAGACGACTGCATCGGTTGCCGTCTGTGCGAGTACGCTTGCCCGGTCGAGGTACCCGACGCCTTCGAGGGCGGCATGGGCGCCCGCCGCGCCGCCTACATCCCTTTCACCAACGCCATCCCCCAAACGGCCCTCATCGACCCCGACGACTGCACCCTCTGCGGCCGCTGCGTGACCGCATGCCCGACGGACGCCGTCGTGCTCGACCAGCAGCCCGAGACCGTCGAGGTTGTGGCTCAGGCGGTCGTCGCCACCACGGGGTGGAAGCTCACGCCGCTCGACGCCAAGGAGGAGTACCACGGCGGCGAGATCGCCAACGTGCTCGCCCCCACGCAGATGGAGCGGCTGCTCGCGCCGCACGGGCCGTACGGCCGGGTGCTGCGGCCGTCCGACGGCAAGGTGCCGGAGTCGCTCGCCTACGTGCAGTGCGCGGGCTCTCGCGACCAGACCCTCGGAGTGCCGTACTGTTCGCGCGTCTGCTGCATGTACGCCATCAAGCAGGCCATGCTGCTGAGCGGCTCGCTGCCCTTCGCCGACATCACCATCTACTACATGGACATCCGCGCGTTCGGCAAGGGATACGAGGAGTTCTACCGGTCGGCAAAGGCCATGGGCATCGAGTTCGTGAAAGGCAAGGTCGCGCGGCTGTCCGAGCACGAGGACCAGGGCGTCATCGTGCGCTTCGAGCGCATCGACGAGTTCGGCCAGGTCGAGGAGCGCAAGCACGACCTCGTCGTGCTCTCGCTGGGCATGCGGCCGGCCGTCGATCTCTCGCGGCTTGCGGAGCTCGAGATCGGCGACGACGGCTTCGCCGAGGTACCGCGTCCCAAGGACGCGCCCTGCCGCACCGCTCGCGACGGCTTCTTCGTGGCCGGCACCGCCAGGGGGCCGATGGATATCGTCGACACCATCGTCGAGGCCGGAGCTGCCGCCACCGAGGCGTCGCTCTACCTGCGCGAGCGAGGCGTGACCGGCTCGTCCGGGCAGGAGAACGTCGCCGCCGAGCCGGCCCAACACGACGGGGTGGGGGTGCCTTCGTGAGACCGCCAGACGAGATCTCCGGCACGCCCGAGACGCCTCCCGCCGACACGTCGGCCGAGACCACACCCCAGACTGAAGTGTCGTGCGCGGAGGAGCCATCGCCGCGCATCGGCGTGTACGTCTGTCACTGCGGCGGCAACATCTCGGACGTCGTCGACGTCGAGAAAGTCATCGAGGCGGCGGGCGTTCTGCCCGGCGTGGTGGTCGCAAAGACCAACACGTTCATGTGCTCGGACCCGGGGCAGAACGCGATCCTCGAGGACGTCAAGAACGAAGGACTGGACCGCGTGATCGTGGCCGCCTGTTCGCCCAAGCTGCACGAGACGACCTTCAGGAGGGTGCTCGAGCGCGGCGGGCTGAACCCGTATCTGCTCGAGCAGGCCAACATCCGCGAGCAGGTGAGCTGGGCGAGTGACGACGCAGTGTCGGCGACGGACAAGGCGACGTCGCTGGTGGCCGCCGCCGTGGCGAAAGCGGCGCAGTTGCGGCCGCTCGAGCCTATCCGCGTCGACACTACGGCCCGCACGGTCGTCGTGGGGGCCGGCGTGGCCGGCCTGCGCGCCGCCTGCGACCTCGCCCGCGCCGGCATCGAGGTCGCGCTCGTGGAGCGCAGTGCGATGCTGGGCGGCAACGCCTCGGCCCTCGACCACCTCTTCCCCAGCGAGGAGCCGGCCGGCGACGTGGTCACCCGACTTGTCGACGATGTGCTCGCTCAGCCGCGCGTGACGATCTATTCGGAGGCTACCGTCGAGAGTGTGAGCGGCTACGTGGGCAATTTCACCGTCTCCGTGCGCCAGTCGCTCCGCGGCCTGGTGATCGACGACGCGGCCCGGCAGAGCGGCGCGGCGGCCGGCGGCTTCGTGCCCTTCGAGGGCTACGTCTTCAAGGCGGCGCGGGGCGGCGGCGACACGGCCGAGGCCGCCGATGCTGGGGCCGCGACGACGACGGTCCAGATCGAGGCAGGCGCCGTGATCGTGGCCTCCGGCTTCGATCACTACGTTCCGCGCAAGGGCGAGTACGGCTACGAGCGCATCCCTCAGGTGGTGACGCTCCCCGATTTCATCCGCTGGCTCAGTGCCGTGGAGCCGGGAGCAGGGCTGCCCGACCACGACGGCAGCCCTGTCGCCGGCGTGGCCTTCATCCACTGTGTCGGCAGCCGCCAAGCGGACGGCGTCAACAAGCCCCAGCCCGACGGTCGCATCAATGAGTACTGCTCACGCGTGTGTTGCACGGCCACGCTGCAGGCGCTCTGCGATCTGCAGCAGAAGCGCCCGGACGTGGCCACCTACGACTTCTACCAGGACATCCGCGCCTACGGCCGGGGCCACGAAGAGTATTACGAGCGTGCCTCCAGGGGCGGCACAGTGTTCGTGCGCTGGAACGACCAGGAGCCGCCGACGGTCGTCAAGGCGAAGCCTGGCGACGGCTCGGCAGCTCTCGTCAGCGCCCGGGACGGTCTCACCTGGGGCGAGGAGGTCGAGGCGGCCGTCGACCTCGTGGTGCTCGCCGTCGGCATGCAGCCGGCGGACGTCTCGGCGCTGATCGACAGCCTCAAGCTCCCGGTGGGCGCCGACCGCTTCCTGCAGGAGGTGCACCCCAAGCTGCGACCGGTGGAGCTCTCGGTCAACGGTGTGCTCGTCGCCGGGACGAGCCAGGGCCCCAAGGACGTCACGGAGGCCGTGGCGTCGGCGTCGGCGGCGTCCGCAAAGGCCATCGGGCTCCTGTCTGTCGGGCACGTCGAGCTCGACCCCTTTGTCGCGCACGTCGATGCGACGCTGTGCGAAGGCAATGGCGCCTGCGTGGCCGAGTGCCCGTACCCGGGCGCCGTAGAGATGCGCGAGTACTCCGAAGGCAGCAAGCGAGCCATCGTGAATCCGGCCCTATGTTCCGGCTGCGGCGCTTGCGTCGCGGTGTGTCCCACGCGGGCCATCGACCTGGCAGGCTGGACCCTGGATCAGTACGACGCGATGGTCGAGGCGATCCTCGCCGGATCGGAGGCATCCGCTCGATGAGCAAGTCGAAGGAGCAGCGCCACGCACTGAGGGCGACGCTGAAGAAGCTGCGCGACGAACGCGGCGCGGCCGTGGGCGAGGCCACCGAGCGGAACAAGCTGCGTCAGGCCGTGCGCAAGCAGGTGCGCGCCGCCTTGGCCGGTGGACCGAGCACGGTCCCTGCGCTGGCCGCGGCTACTGGCTTGCCCGCCCAAGACGTGTTGTGGCATGTTGGCGCGATGCGCAAGTACGGCGACCTCGTCGAGTCGGGGATGGACGGCGACTACTGCACGTACGGCCTCGTCACCGAGACCGGCGGGAGCGACGCCTGATGGCGATGCGCATCGATACTGCCGTCCTGCGCGACATGAAGACGTTCGGCGCCTTTGATATCAGCGCGTGCTTCAACTGCGGAAACTGCACCGCGGTGTGCCCGCTCTCGAAAGACTCTGTGGCCTTTCCCCGGCGCATGATCCGCTACGCGCAGCTTGGTCAGAAAGACAACGTAATCGCCAGCCGCGAACTGTGGCTGTGCTACTACTGCGCCGAGTGCTCCGACACGTGCCCGCGTCAGGCCGAGCCGGGCGAGTTCATGGCGTCGGCGCGGCGCTTCGCGATCGCGGGCTTCGACCCCACGACGATCGCCCGTCGGCTCTACGGCTCTGCGACCTTCACCTGGTCGTTGCTGGCCGTCGTCTTCGCCGCGTTGCTCGTGATCTTGGCGGCCGGCTCGCCCGGGTGGCCCGCCGGGCGGGTCACCAGCGAGGCGCTGCTGACGTTCGTGCCCTACGAGACCGTCCACTGGCTGGGCATCGGCGTGGGCGTTGCGGCCCTCGCCCTCACCATCGCCACGGCCGTGAACATGCTCTGGGCGATCTCGCGGGCGCCGACGCCGGGTGGCCTCGGGCTGCCGGTGGAGCGGGCGCAGGTCTTCCCGCTCGCGGCGGCGTTCCGCGCTCTCAAGACGATGCTCGCCGAGGTCTTCGGCCAGGCGCGCTACCGGGACTGCGATACCGAGAAGCCGGCGCCGCCGGCACCGCCGGCCCTGCGCCGCTGGTTCGTCCACTACTCCATCATGATGGGCATGATCGGGCTCGCCCTGGCGACGGCGTTCGACTACTTCTTCAAGACGCCGGGGTCGTACGTGCCGATCTGGTCGCCGGTGCGACTGCTCGGCACCGTCGCCGGCGCCTTCCTCGTATATGGCGCCACCGTCGCCGTCATCCAGCGCCTGCGCAAGTCCGACAAGTACAGCTCGCACAGCCTGTTCTCGGACTGGGTGTTCCTCGCCCTCCTGTGGGCGATCGGCGTCACGGGCTTCGTGCTCGAGCTCGCCGACTACGCGACCCTGTCGAGCTGGGTCGGCGTCGTCTTCCTGGTTCACATCGCCCTGGCCATGGAGCTCATCCTGCTCCTGCCTTTCACCAAGCTGGCCCACATCGTCTACCGTCCCTTCGCCATCTGGTTCACAGAGTTCCGGCGGTTGCGGGCGACAAGTGACTGACCCTCTAGAGAAGGAGATACCGATGGCAGACCCGACCACAGACAAAGTCGTCATCATGGCGACGCACGGCCCTGAGGATCCGGAGCGTGCGACGTTGCCGTTCGTCATGGCAACCGCCGCCCAAGTGATGGAGTGCGATGCGGTCGTGATCCTGCAGGGCACGGGCGTTCTGCTTGCTCAGAAGGGCGTCTATGACCACATCTTCGCCGGCGGGCTCCCGCCGCTCAAGGACCTCTTCGCCACGTTCATGGAGGCGGGCGGCAAGCTGCTCGTCTGCACGCCCTGCGTCCAGGAGCGGAAGCTCGATCCGTCGATGCTGGCCGAAGGGGCAGTGCTGATCGCCGGTGCGCGCGTGATCCAGGAGGTCACGACGGCGTCGGCGGTGCTGAACTACTGATGCGTCTGGGCGGCCGGCGGCGGTACGACACCGGCGTAGCCTTCAGGCCCGTCAAGACTCGGCCCCGTCGGCTAGTTGAACAGCTCGACCGACGAGAGCCGCAGCGAGTTGCCGCTGGTCACGACGCCGCCTCGGCCGCGGCGACCTTCTGCGCCCTCTCCGCTTCGGTCTCCGCCGCATGCACTTTCACGCGTGCGAAGTACAAGGCGAGCGGCCGATAGGCCAGGTGGGCCCACTTGCCAAACGGTACCTCGAGAACCAGCATCGGCACGACGCCCATGAGGTGGACGACGTAGACGACGTTGGCGGCCGTGTCGAGGCCGGAACGATGCAGGATGTGCTGGAGCACGCCGGTCACGGCGACGACCAGCAACAGGATGAGGAACATCCAGTCCGACTCGTGCGAGTGGGCGTGCTGGGGTGAGTCTTTCTTGATGCGGCCGCGCAGGTTGAGGACGACGGCGACGATCAGCCCGGCCGACGCCAGGTAGCCGAAGACGTGCACCCGCCAGTCGATCGAAGGCCCGCTCCCCC
>Ga0209538_1001290_pt1 | contig 13357 bp, 4 predicted proteins | sample BarGraNGADG00211_2_FD_184492 | JGI IMG/M metagenome (GOLD analysis project Ga0209538, IMG submission 184492) | Arctic peat soil microbial communities from Barrow, Alaska - Barrow Graham LP Ref core NGADG0004-211 (SPAdes) (version 2) | ecosystem: Environmental > Terrestrial > Soil > Wetlands >... | reverse complement strand
TCGACAGCATCGACGATTCGCTGCTGCCACCTCGCCTCAACGTATTCCAGTATCAGGTAGACCCCAAACAGGATTGGCACCATGTTGAGGGTATCCTTGAGAGCATCCAGAATAACTTTCACCACAGGCCAATCTCCTCTCTACATGCAAATGACTTGCAGCAAGACAATCTCAAGTATACTCGCGCGAGGACGACATCAACCCATGAACAGTGATTTCGACATCATCGGCCTTCAATTAGTGAGGAGGTAGTACCGAACGCTGTATTCCCATCCGTCATGTCCGTCGTCCCCCCCCCCGAGCATGTTAGTCCAATGCGAGGGGTGTCTCTGATGGGCGCTTTCGGCGAAGGCGGGAACCCATCTTGAATCCGTCGTTCCCGCGCAGGCGGAAACCCATTCCTTGTCTCTTGGCGGTTGACACAGTTCCCTCCGCGCTGACGTTGCTGGTGGTATCGTTAGAATTCGGGACGGCTTCCTAACCCTCTTCTGGCATCCTTCCACTCCGCATCGATTCGTCCGACGCAACTCGCCATTTGACACGAAGTTTGAATTACGTCAACTTGCTGAACCAAACTAGAGGACATGGGCGAACCGGAGCCAGGCACCATTCAGGGTGTCTGTACGACGAATTGGAACCTACAAGTCATCCTTGTCGTCGTCTGGCTGCGTGCCGTTCAGCAATTCGCCCCCTTCCTCTTTCGACGTTCGCAAGGCGACAAGAAGTGGCGAACAAGCAGTCCTCTGGTCCGTCCGCGGGGTTGCTGTTCAAGGTGGTCTTGGAGTCTATTCTTCCAGCACTAGTGATGGACGCTGGGTACTAGATGCCTATGGGGAACAGCTCCGGCGCAGTCAGTCAGAATCTGGTATTGACTGGCGACGATCGGCAAGTTGCCACTCAACGTGAGACGGGGTATTCCGTCACACGCTACTCCTCGTCGGTTTTCCCAGTGCCAGATAGAGCGTTCGATATGGCATTCAGGTGGATTCCACTTCGCAGGACGTTGGGCAACACACTTGGGAGCTACGTCTGAACGGCCGTCTTCTGTAAGAACAAAGGCTGCAGACGTCAAGGTCACAGAAGACCAGCACCTCGTTCATAGTCCTTGACCTGCAAGTCAAGTCGGTCGCCTTCTGCTTCCATCTGATCTCGGACACTCCTGGCCCAGCGTCTGACTTCCCGGCTTGGGCTTGTTTCGAGCTGTTTGTAGAGCTGTGCTGTTCGCCTGACCGAATTGCCTGGATTTCCCCAGCCTGATAGATCGTTCAGGCGGCCGGCAAGAGCGACCTGCACTTCGAGATCCTGTCCGTACTCGTCAACTATGTACCTCGCGACTTTATTCCAAGAGTAGTCCTTTGTCTCGGGGTCCCGCACAGCTACGGGGACAAGTTGTAGTAGGAGGGTCGGGGCATGCACGTGGTCAGCGGTGCACCACTCGCGAGCTTCCTGCATAGTGACCTGTGAGAAGCCGAGCTCGAAATCCTGATGATCCTCTCTTCGACCAGCGAAAGCGGACCTGGCTCTCTCAGTGCCAACAGATCCCTTCGCTATTGCTGTTGCGCGTACGTGCGTCCACAGCGGGCCCCAGTATTCTTGAAGAAGGACCGCGGCGACAGCGTCGACCTGATAGTCCCACGGCTCCAGATCGTCCGTGTCGAAGCCAGACAGGAGTTGTTGAACTACATCTGCAGCGAGTTCTTGGTCATCTTGCTCATGAAGCAACCAGACAGCAGCCTGGGTCCACCAGTACCAATCAAGAGACTGTCCATTTCGAAGGCACTTTGGCAGGCGGTGGTCCATGATCAGTGGCCTGAGAGCAAACCGCATCTCGATTGCCAGTTTTGAGCCGCTTGTCATGCACCGCATACAGATGAAGACCAGGCTGACCCTCAGTGCTTCATCCGTTCCAAGGGAGTGGAGCGACTCCGTGATGTGTGCAACGTCGCGAGGGTCCAGTCTCTCAAGAACATATGGATATGTCAATGGCGCCAGACTGGAGACTTCGATCTCATGGCGCATTGCCGAGTCTACGCAGCGCTGAACGGACACAAGCCCGGCATTTGAACAGGCAGTGAGGACCACGAGGAATGAAACCAGGGTGCGATCCTGACGGATTGTATCGAGGATTGCCTCGACACGGCCATTGTCATGTGTCCGAAGTTCGGCAAGGAGACCGCCTAGGACGCCAACGTCAATTCCACTTGCGGGCTGACTACCCGCTCTGATGGCTGTCAGTAGACTGTCTGCGGTGATCCAAGGATCACTCAGAGCAGAGCCAAGCTTCTGCCCGAATAGGATCCTTCGCCCAGCAGTTTCTGTCGCTTCGAGTAGAACTGGAATGGCATCGGCAAGTTCATTGACGTGGTCCTTGCAGTACGCCACCAAGTCAACTAGTCGAGCCTCCACTGCACTCTCTGAGTCTTTGCTCCTGCAGAATTGTGGAGCGTCCAAAACGTCCATGTGGATCCGTTCGATCAGCGACATCGGGGTCATGGCATCCAGCCAATCCTGCAACTTCGACTTGTCGAATTCACGTGGACTATCCAACAACTCTAGAACGTGGTTGTGCAGCGTGGGCAAGTACCTTCGAGCACCTCGTATGATCGCCCTGACCAGAGAATCGGCTACATCCTGGAATCCGTCTTCTACGAGTCCGGCCAATCTACCGATGAACCCCGTGGCCGCCGCCTCCTGGACAGCAGGTTCCGAGGACTTCAGGGATGTCTCCAGGCGCGTTGTGATCTGTTGCCAGTAGTCGAGAATCTCCTGCCTTGACTGCGGCCGATAGTCAAGCTGTGGCCGCCGACCCCCCTGACTCTGGATGTTTCCCCATCGCGTGCAAAACCCCGTCGTCAGGGCATTGCACAGCGCTCTCACTGCGAGTATCCTACACGCCTCGAAGTCACTGGAAAGAGCATCATCCAGGACCGGGAGGCGTTGTAGCAACGGCTTCTGGGTACCAGGTACTGCCAGTCGGAATAGGTCGAGATACTGTCTAGCTACGTATTCGTGATGGAGAGTTCTCTCACCTGCTGCGAAGAGAAGAAGAATTGGCGCAGCCTCATCGAAGCACTCCGACCACCAGCACAGTTTGCCCATGGCTTCAACCAATGCCTCTCCAGACTCCATGGCAGTCCGCGCTCGGTCGGGAGTGAACGATGCAAACGCGCGATGGAGTGAGTTGGCCGCTGCTGTCGGGTTGCACTCTGCAACCGCCGAGAGCAGGCGTGCCCCCGTAGTTGTCGCGAGGTAGTCGGCATTGGAAAGCGGACCACTCGGTCCACAGAGATTGCGAACTGCCTCCTTTGCCCTGTCAGAGAAAGAGAGTTGGCCGAGACGCTCACAGAAAGACACCAGGAGACTTGGCATGAGGGCTTGCATCAGCGGCGGCACTATGCTCGGATCTGTCCGTGACCACCAATCATATGCGATTCTCTGTGCCATTAGTCGTGGCCAGACGGCTACGTATGCATCCGCTTTCTTGAGGAAGCCGGACTCGATGAACTTCCCTGTCAGCTTGACGAGGTACTCCTGACCGGTATTCCGACAAAGGCAGTTGGCTAGAGATTGAAGTTCTGCACCGGGTCCTCCCTGGAAGCCAACCCGTGTGAACAGTGAAATGGCCGCCAGACAGTTGTATTCGCTATCAGGCATGGCCTTGGCACGCAGCCACATTGAGGCGATGGACGAGTCCTCGATAACCGCCGTGACACTGTAGTCTGTCTTCACGAGTTCCCGGGCTACGGCGAGCGCTACTCCCGGCAGACCCTGAGCCTGCCGAATCGCAAAATCCACATCGAGCGGCGACAGCTTGCGCCCACAGTCGGTGAGGATCTGCTTCATAACATCTTCCGGCATCTGATCGAGCATGAGTGCTGTGGGTCGAGGAAGGAAGTCACACGTTTCGCTGGACAGAGCTACCAGGGCCAATCCATGTGCATTGGTCGCTGCCCCTGGCGCTAGCCATGCGTAGTCGGCGGGGCTGCAGTTGCCGACGATGAACACACAGGGGACTTCCAAGCCCGCAATCCACGACCAAGAGTGGTGAAGCGACTCAGAACCAATGGAACTGGCGTCGACGTAGAGTGCAGTGCGCCCAGGCACAGATGACGAGTTTCGATCGTCGAGAGTACGAAAAGCCTCTACTGCGACACGTGTCTTCCCGATTCCTGCAGGGCCCACAATGTGCCAGACCTTCTCCTGCGTGACCTGACGTCGCAACATGTCGACCGCGTCCCGCTGTTGCGGCGATGGATGAAATGCGATGGCATACCGCGGATCTCTGGCCAGTGATTCCAAGTTCACGAGACCGAACGGTATATGCTTTCCGCGCCAAGAGAGGACCTGTACGATCGCAGCAGGGAACCGATTTGCCCAAGCAGTTATGTCTCCAGCGTCGTAGATCTCAACGTTTGTCTTGCCCGCCAGGGAAGCGTCATGGCTGGAAAGCTGACTAACCATGTTCTTCAGGCGCGAATCCCTTTGGGGAGGTGACCAGGATGGTGTCGCAACGAGTATGTATTTCCCACCTCTGGAGAGAACCTCGGCTATTGCAGGCTTGACCGGCCCTGTCTTCCCGGTAAGCAGCTCTTGCCCGCACTCTGTTTCACTGAAGTCTCTGCGGGCCTTGCACTGGAAGATAACGTCACTTCCAGGAAACCAAGCTGGAATGGGGACTTGCGGCTGAACGTCCCAGGCAATGGAACCGTCGATTCCTCCGTCTGGTGCCTTCGTACGCGCATTGACATGCCAACAGCCCAGAGGAACACCCATAAGTAAGGCAGAGCTATCCAACAGAATCTTGAGCAGCTGAGGCAGTTGCTCTTCTGTGAGTCCCTCAATGTCCGCAGCTTCCACGCGGATCAGGGCGCTGTCAGCTTGTGTGTTCCCCATTCTCCCCTCCCGACATGTTCTGGCCATCGTCCCGAGCCACCTATTGAAGTGTAGGCGGGACCGGCGAATGACGCAAGACGTCAAGCAGAACGTGAACGACGCGTTCAGCGGCTGTGTGCTCGAAGGTGTGTGTTTTTGCGGCGGTTCTCGCCTTAGTTCGTGTCCAAGGCGAGCCCACGTACTGGTGTCGCCTAGTGGGTTTCCACCGATGCCCCGTTCGTACGGTTCTTGCTGTTCGTCAGGGAAGTGATTGCGGCACACGCTCCGACACTCGACATGTGGTGCAGGTAGCCCAATCAAGTATCTGCCTCGGCGTGGCTTGGCCACTGCATCGATGACAGACTGTCGACTCGTATCCAGGTTTTGCCGCGCAGTGCTATACTCAAAACGGTTTCCAGAATATCGAGGGAGGCACGATGAATCACAACGGCAACAACATTGAATCCCGCCTGTGGGCAGCAGCCGATGAGCTTCGGGCCAACTCCAAGCTGAAGTCATCGGAATACGCTGTTCCAGTGTTGGGGCTGGTCTTTCTGCGCTATGCCGACCACAAGTTTCAGTTGGCGGCGCAGGAACTGGCCGGTCAAGGCGGAGGACGGCGGAAGGTCGGACCGGTGGACTATCAGGCAAAAGGCGTGCTGTATTTGCCCGATGCGGCTCGTTTCTCGGCGCTGATCCAATTGTCGGAAGGGACCAACATCGGCGCAGCCATCAACGACGCCATGCGCGCCATCGAGGCGGAGAACCCCGACCTCAAGGACGTGCTGCCAAAGACCTACAACCGCTTTGACAACGCCCTGCTCAAGGAATTGCTCAAGGCCATGAATTCCATCCCCACGGACATTGAGGGGGATGCCTTTGGCAAGATCTACGAATACTTCCTTGGCCAATTCGCCATGAGTGAAGGTCAGAAGGGCGGCGAGTTCTTCACTCCCACCCCTATCGTCCAGCTGATCGTCAGCATCATCGAACCATTCCATGGTCTCCTCTTCGACCCAGCGAGTGGCTCCGGCGGCATGTTTGTCCAGAGCGGGTGCTTCGTCGAGGAACGCAAAAAGAACCCTGGCGCCGAACTAAGCATCTATGGCCAGGAGAAGGTGGCCGAAACCGTTCGTTTGGCCAAGATGAACCTCGCCGTACATGGCCTGGCGGGTGACATCAGGGAAGGGAACACATACTACGAAGATCTGCACCGCTCCACCGGCAAGTTCGACTTCGTCATGGCCAATCCGCCCTTCAACGTGGACCGCGTGGACAAGGACCGGCTCAAGGACGACCCACGCTTTCCCTTCGGTCTGCCCCGCAGCGACAATGCCAATTACCTCTGGATCCAGCTCTTCTACAGCGCCCTCTGCAACACCGGCCGCGCCGGGTTCGTCATGGCCAACTCCGCCGCCGACGCTCACAACTCGGAACTGGACATCCGCAGGCAACTGATCGAAGCCCACGCCGTGGATGTGATGGTAGCGGTAGGCCCCAACTTCTTCTACACCGTGACTCTACCCTGCACCCTTTGGTTCTTCGACCGAGGCAAGCGCAAGACCACCCGCGCTAACAAGGTGTTGTTCATCGACGCACGTCACCTCTACCGACAGATCGACCGCGCCCATCGCGACTGGACCCCAGCACAGATCGAGTTCCTTGCCAACATCGCCCGACTCTACCGGGGCGAGGCCGTCGAAAACCTGCACGACAGTGCAGGATTGATGGTTGAACACTTCCCCGGTGGCGCATACGCGGACATAATGGGCCTATGCAGGGTCGCGACGCTCTCAGAGATCGAGGCCCAGGGTTGGAGTCTCAACCCCGGTCGCTACGTGGGCGTGACAGCACATCAAGAAGAGGACTTCGACTTCAAGGAACGACTGGGGGAACAAAACGAGGAACTGGAGACTCTCAACGGTCAGGCTCGGGAACTGGAAGAGCGGATTGCAGAGAACATCGCCAAGTTGATGGAGCAGGAGTCGTGAGTGCCGGTCCCGTTCTTCAACCCATAGGCGAACTGGAGAAGTCAGGAGCCGTCCTTGAGATACAGGATGGCAACCACGGAGAGAAGCACCCGGTCAGCTCCGACTACGTTGATTCCGGAATCCCGTTCATTATGGCCAACAATATCCTGGACGGGACTGTTGATCTTCGTGGCTGCAAGTATATCCGCAAGGAACAGGCAGACTCGTTGAGGGTTGGCTTTGCCAGGGCAGGCGATGTGCTGTTGACACACAAGGGAACAGTTGGCAATGTTGCTGTCGTTCCCCAAGTCGAAGACTACGTGATGCTCACCCCACAAGTCACTTACTATCGCCTGAATCCAGCAATGCTGGACAACAAGTACTTCGCGTATGCCCTGCGTGATCCAGACTTTCGTAGCCGCATGAACTCCATCTCCGGACAGTCAACTCGGCCCTATGTGGGCATCACAGCCCAACGATACCTATTAGTGATGGTGCACCCATTGCGCATGCAACACAAGATCGCAGCGATCCTATCGGCTTACGACGACCTCATCGAGAACAACCTGCGGCGGATCAAGATTCTGGAGGAGATGGCACAGAATCTCTACCGTGAGTGGTTCGTCAAGTACCGCTTCCCCGGCCACCAGCACGCCCGCCTCACCGATTCTCCCCTCGGCCGAATTCCGGAGGGGTGGGAGGTGAAGAGGCTCGGAGACGCTTTTTTGATTGTTCTTGGTGGAACTCCATCTCGTGATAGACCTGAATTCTGGCGTAATGGAACGGTTCCGTGGATTAACTCTGGTAAGGTAAATGACCTTCGAGTGACCGAGCCAAGCGAGCTAATCACTGAGCTTGCTCTGAAAAAATCTGCTGCCAAGCTAATGCCGCCAGGAACTACATTGATAGCGATTACTGGTGCCACATTGGGGCAGGTAAGTATCCTCGAAATTGAAGCGTCTGCAAATCAGTCTGTGGTTGGGGTCATTAGCGAGGACGAAAAGCTCATTGAATGGCTCCATCTGACGATTAGAGAAAGAATATCAAGCATCATTAACCATGCAAGTGGAGGTGCTCAGCAGCACATTAACAAGGGAATTGTTGATGACGTGGTTGTTGCAGTTCCACCTGGGAATATCCCTGAAAAGTTCCACAATATAGCTCAACCTTTGTACCGCCACATTGCAGGCCTGATTTTCAAGAATTCCACTCTGCGCTGCACCCGCGACCTACTATTGCCCCGGCTTATCTCCGGCGAGGTGGACGTGTCAGAACTGGACATTGCCGTTCCCGACGAGGCCGGAATATGAGAGCTACGGCACCCATGTTCCTGGACTCCGTCGAGCGGTCGCTGCCGCTTGCCATGTGAGGTTGCCAGGGTGCGTAAGCATAGACGGAGCAGCAGGTGAACATTAGCGGAGGTACATGAAGTGAAACCAGAGGAATGGCGGAAGATCGAGAGCATCGTGGAATATGGTTCTCGTAATGCTGGCGAGCTCGCCCAAGCACTGAAGGATGGAGGATTCCGTTTTTCAGCGAGTGACCTCGAAGCCTTCGGAGCTCTCATGGCTCGACGCGATGGACGCTATATCGATTTCTTCTCAGCTCCCGCCTGGCTGACTGAAGTATTCCTTGCTCTTGCCGATGGGCACGCATATGACACGATGTGCGATCCATGGGCGAGTATAGGCCTCTTGATTGGCGTGATGCAGGAGACCGTCCGGGCAAAGACCGTCATTGCTCTGGTGCCCAACACTTCGCAGGGTTCACTTGGTCAGGTTCTAGTGCCAGACGTTCAGTGGCACGTAGGGCCGCCCATTGAATTGCTCTCCTCCGAGGCCAAAGAGATCGACTTGGCTGTCAGTTTGCTGCCGTGGAACGCGCGAGTGCTGGACCCATTAACCATAAGATGCACGGGCGGTGACGATGTCACTGTGAAAGGCGACGTTGGAGAACAGGTTTTGGCTCTTGCATCGAAGAGACTAAGTGCGACAGGAATGGGCCTGTTCGTCGTAGCCCAATCTTTCTTTGCGTCCTCGAGCTCGGTCTTTCGGCAGTTTACTGCTCTTGGCCTTGGAGTGGAAGTGGCGCTGGCCCTACCCTCTGAAACGTTTTCACCCCACACAGACATGCCTTCGTACCTCATAATCGTCCGGAACCATGTCACTTCCGATGTGTTTGTCGCTCAACTCTCAAGTGACGTTACGTCAAACCGCGAGGTGCTTTCTAACCTTGCCACCCATGAGGAAGGCAGCTCTTTGGAGCTCGGACGATTCGTGGACTCGCTCTCGTTCAGAGGTCTGGACCCGATTCGCCAGCACGAGAGAATCAAGGAGGCAGAGCGTCTGTTCGGAGGGCCAGCGCTTTCTCTGAAGGAACTGGCATCTGCAATCAACTTGGGTCGCGGCCGCAACGACTTTCAGTTTGGGCGACAGGAAGACGCAGTGTATGTTCCGCTTATTGGCATGAGCGACGTCGTCGAATCGATCGACGAGTTGACGTTGAAGCCTCAGAACTATGCACAGATCGTCATGCGTTCTGGGGTTGCGGACGTTGAGTTCTTGGCCCGGTTCCTGAATTCGGAGTTTGGCAGAGAGATCCGGCGCCTGAGCAAGTCAGGAACCGTCATTCCCAAGCTTACCAAGAAGACTCTCATGGAACTCCCCATTATCCTGCCAAGCGTTCACGTACAGCAAGCTGTGGTTGATGTGGAGGAACGTATCGCCGCCCAGAGGAACACGCTTTTGGGCTTGCAGAACGAACTTGCCCATTTTGAGCGTGACCTTTGGGCGAACCCTCAGTCCGCTGGGGCAGTCGGTCAACGCGTGTCCGTTCTCTCGAAGAAACTCTCTGGGGGTCCTCTTGAATACGCGGTGGCAGGTCTCGATGAGTGGATAGAAACCGTTCCATTCCCGCTTGCTTCCATTTTGCGTGCGTGGCAGGCAACATCAACCACTAACTTTAAGACCAAGTGCGAGCACTTGCTGCACTTCTTCGAGGCAACCGCTGAGTTCGTCAGCATGATCCTCATGAGTGCGTTCAGTTCGAACGGACCTCTCTTTGAGCAGCACCTGCAGAAGCTGACTAGGGCGATGCGGGAGCAAGGCCTGGGCTTCAGGATGGCCACCTTCGGAACGTGGAAGTGCTCAGTAGAGTACTTTGGGGCACGGACTCGGGACCTTCTAGGGGGCGAAGGTCGCAACGGATCGTTGTTCACGGAGGTATTCTCGGACCTGCCAGTCTCGCTTCTTAAGGCTCTGAGCAACGTGGAGCTTGTACCCGTCCTGTCCAGAACAAACAAAATACGCAATGATTGGCGTCACGGTGGGGTCCTTGGACAGGAAGAGGCCAGACGGCTGCACGAGCAGCTCCTGGGTGACGTCCAGAAGCTCCGCAAATGCATGGCTGATGCATGGACTGGCACGCAGTTGATCCGATCGCTCAGTTGCGTGATGCGGAACGGGGTCTATGACAACGACGTAGCAGTTCTGATGGGCAGCAACAGCGAATTCCTGCAGGCCTCGAAGGCCACGTCAACTTGTCTGGACACCGAGCTCATCTACCTGGTCAGCGAGGGGTCGTCGCGAGCTTTGCAGTTGCTTCCGCTAATGCAGATTGGACCCTCTCCCGAGTCGGCGAAGAATGCGTGCTACTTCTACAACCGACTAGATAAAGACAAGCGAAATGCGAGGTTCGTCTCGTACCACTTCGTGGAGCAGCCGGAGCGAAGCACTCCAAGCAGTGGGCTAACAGCGCTAGACGACTTGTGGAAGGGAAACGGCGTAGACGCGGGAGCAGACACATGAGTCCCGCAGGCTACACAGAAGACGCGCTCGTGGAGCGGCCCGCAATCGGCCTGCTAGCAGAATTGGGGTGGGAGACGGTCAACGCCTATCATGAATTCGACCATGGGGCCAGCACGTTGGGCCGCGAAACCCGTTCCGACGTCATCCTCACCGCTCGACTAAGACCAGCTTTGCAGCGGCTTAACCCAGAGGCTCCGACCGAGGCCATTGACCAGGCTATCGAACAGCTGACTCATGACCGGTCCCGCATGAGCATGGCAGGCGCCAACCGCGAGATCTACAACCTTCTGAAGAATGGTGTGCGGGTCACTGTGCCCGATCCTGAGGGTGACGGAGAGATAGTCCAGGTTGTTCGGGTCGTGGATTGGGAGAGTTCGAGGAACAACGATTTCCTCTTCTGTTCACAGCTCTGGGTCACAGGCGACATGTACACTCGCCGAGCCGACCTGATCGGTTTCGTCAATGGTCTTCCTCTGGTATTCGTCGAACTGAAAGCCGCACACTGTCGCTTGGAGGCTGCTTTCACGGGCAATCTGCGCGACTACAAGGACACGATCCCGCAACTCTTCTGGCCCAACGCTCTGATTATCCTTTCCAACGGCAGCGAGAGCCGCCTAGGCAGTGTAACGGCTGGCTGGGAACACTTCGCCGAATGGAAGAAGATCGGCAGTGAGGATGAGCTGGGAAAAGTCTCGCTGGAGACCATATTGCGTGGCGTCTGCGAACCTACGCGGCTGCTGGACATAGTAGAGAACTTCACCCTGTTTCAGGAAGGTCAGGGCGGGTTGATCAAGCTGATCTCCAAGAATCACCAATACCTGGGAGTCAACAACGCACTAAAAGCGCTGACAAAGGTCCGTGAATGTCAGGGTAAACTCGGAGTCTTCTGGCACACGCAGGGTAGTGGCAAGAGTGTAGAGATGATCTTCTTTGCTCAGAAAGTGCTGCGCAAGATACCAGGGAACTGGACGTTCGTGGTTGTTACGGACCGACTAGAACTGGATGGGCAGATCTACAAGAACTTCGCCTCCGCCGGGGCAGTAACCGAGGACGAAGCACAAGCACGAAGCAGTAGACACCTACGGCAACTGCTCAGTGAAGACCACCGCTACGTATTCACCCTGATTCACAAGTTCCACACGGAGCAGGGTGAGCCGCACCCCGTACTCTCCGAGCGTCGTGACATCATCGTCATGGTTGACGAAGCTCATCGCAGCCAGTACGACACGATGGCGATGAATATGCGGAGAGCCTTGCCCAACGCTGCTTTCCTGGCATTCACTGGCACCCCGTTGATCGTGGGCGAAGAGAAGACCCGGGAGGTATTTGGCGACTACGTCAGCGTGTACAACTTCCACCAATCGGTCGTGGATCACACCACGGTCCCTCTGTACTACGAGAATCGCATTCCGGAACTCCAGCTGGTCAACGACAACCTCAATGAAGACATGGAGCAGTTGTTGGAAGAAGCGGAGCTCGATGACGCTCAGGAGAAGGCGGTGGAACGAGAGTTTGCCCGCGAGTACCACCTCATTACGCGCGATGACCGACTCGAGGCAGTAGCGAAGGACATCGTGAAGCATTTCACCGAGCGAGGCTGGCAGGGCAAGGCCATGGTTGTCTCAATCGACAAGGCCACGGCCATCCGCATGTACGACAAGGTCAAGAAGTACTGGGCAGCAAGAATCGTGGAATTGCAGGCACAGCGGGCCGTGGCGAACGAAGACGCCGTTCAAGAAATCGAGGAGCGCATTGCGCAGATGCAGGAGACTGACATGGCAGTGGTTGTCTCTCAAGGCCAGAACGAGATTGCCGACATGGCCGAGAAAGGGTTGGATATCCGTCTGCACCGCAGGCGCATGGTTAGCGAAGATCTCGAGACGAAATTCAAGGATCCGGACGATTCGTTCCGGCTGGTGTTTGTCTGCGCAATGTGGATGACCGGCTTTGATGTGCCGAACTGTTCGACCATCTACCTCGACAAGCCGATGCGGAACCATACGCTGATGCAGACGATCGCACGGGCAAACCGCGTCTACGGAGACAAAGAGAGCGGCCTTATCGTCGACTATGTCGGAGTCTTCCGCAACCTGGAGGCTGCTCTTGCGATTTATGGCGCGGGCAAAGGGGAGTATACCCCCGTGGAGGACAAGTCCGTGCTGGTGGCTGCCTTGCGAAACGCACTTACAGAGGCCCGTGACCTGTGCCAGGGGCACGGAGTGAGCCTCACGGCTATCCAAAGTGCTCAAGGCTTCCCGCGGGTCGGTCTGCTCGATGATGCTGTCGAAGCATTGGTCACCTCTGAGGAAATCAAGCGTCGTTATCTTGATGCTGCGAACAACGTCCATCGTCTTCTCCAGGCTGTCTTGCCCGATCCATCTGCACAGGAGTTCGCCATGGAGGCAAATCCGATAGAAGTCATTGCGTACAAGATCCGGGCCCTGACACCGCCAGCGGACATTTCGGAGGTCATGGGCGACGTGGAGGATCTGCTTGACCGGTCAATCGATGCCGAGGGTTACGTGGTCAAGCCAGCCACACAGGGTGTGAGCGAGAGGCCCGTCGACTTGAGCCAACTCGACTTCGAGAAGTTGGCGGAGCAGTTCAAGACCGGGCACAAGCGTACCGTCAACGAGAAGTTAAAAGGTGTAGTGGCGCAGAAACTCATGAGCATGGTGCGACTCAATCGCATGCGGATGGACTTCGTGA
>Ga0209538_1001287_pt1 | contig 13364 bp, 14 predicted proteins | sample BarGraNGADG00211_2_FD_184492 | JGI IMG/M metagenome (GOLD analysis project Ga0209538, IMG submission 184492) | Arctic peat soil microbial communities from Barrow, Alaska - Barrow Graham LP Ref core NGADG0004-211 (SPAdes) (version 2) | ecosystem: Environmental > Terrestrial > Soil > Wetlands >... | reverse complement strand
TTTCACTCGAAAGGTGCAACTGTTTTAGTCCCGCCAATCAGAGTCAAGGGGAAGGCGTCTAAAGCTGATCTCGAATCGTGCCAGAAGAAAGGAGCAGAAATAGCAACGCCATAGGGCAGATAGCTCGGCCTAAGCGGCTCCTAGTGTGCGATATGCTAACTTAGTATGAAATCAGTATATGCGATGGTCGACAAGAGACAAGAACGCACGACGCGTGAAGCAACTCTTCAAAGCGCAGATGCTATGCATCCAGAAGAGGAGTCGTGGCTATATCAGGGCAATTTCTTGGCCGTCAGCAAAAACTCGCGGTTTGCGAATTATAGCGTCAAGGTGCACGCCAGCGACAACGTTTCCACCAATAGTACTATTGTCGCCTAACGCAATGTGAGCCGTTCCCCTAACCTTCTCATCCTCCAAAACAACGCCGATTATTCGCGCTCGCGGATTTGTTCCAATTCCAAGCTCTGCAATATTCCTCGCTTCGTCCCCGAGCGGGTTAATAATCTTAAGAACCTCGTTCGCCCGGTCGCCTTGTACGTCAACAGCGACGCCTTGTTCAACCCGAATTTTCATTGGGTGTTTCAAAAGCTCGAGCCCAGCCATTGAGCCATCGATCACAACGGTACCTTTGCAGTTTTCCGGAGCCGTATAGATCTCCCCTGCTGGCAGATTGGTACTACACCCTTTTTCCTTACAACACCCTACATCAAGGTTCCACTTTGAGTCATTCACATCAAAACAGATGTCAGTTCCGAGCTCTGATGTGAGCCTGATCTGCGACGCGCCCTTGAAGGTTTCTGCAAGACGGCGGGTGTGCTCTATCACGTCTTGAGGATTGGCAGTCAACCCCCCCTCAATCATCATTCGCTCCGTAACGCCGGGCATGCTTGCAGTTCGCACACCAGCATCATTCGCCTGTTTTCGTGCGCTCGTATGCGTTAGTGACATAGTTGTAGGGGCAATGACAACGTCAACGCTGCGCATCGCTTCCGCGACAGCTCGTGGAGGCTCTTCCCCGTGGCGGGACCTAGGCGGCATTGTCATCATAATTGCATCGCAGTTCATCTCACGTGCCGTGTCGTATAACGACTTGGCAATTTTAAGCCGCAACGTATCTGTGACAATGAGCACGGTCTCGGTTTGTTTCAAACCGAGATACGTGTGCAAAATGGTCCACGAGCTTCGATATCCACTAATAGTGCCCACTTCCTTCGGAGTCCTTGAAGTGCTCTACCCTTATATAACTATTTTATTTCATTTAGTAAAACGAGGCCCAGCAAACGTTGACAGTTCGCGAGCACCCCATAGGTGATTTCGTTTACAAAACATTAAACTAGAAGCACTGCGATTACTACGTGTTTCCATGCGGCAAAGTGAGGTAGGAGCAGCCAACACGGTGCAGATTGAACGTATCAATGATCTGTGGGCGTATGTGCTTCCGGATGATAAGCTCGTGACGGGCAGCAGCTATGGAAACAAGAAATGCTTCGCAAATTCGAAGGCGACAGGGGCTATTGAGAACTTATTTTCGCTGGACCTCGGCAGAAACGTCATTGGCTCAACGCTCATCCGCTACTATGACGCAGAATCTGGCATTTTGCTCGAACAGACAGGGTCTGGAGATTTCATAATTCATCCTGCTTATCAAAAGCACAAGTTCAAACTCGCTCGCGGCCTGCGCATTTCAGAAATTTTTTATGTGCCTAATGCCCCGCAGGACAATCTCGATAAGTGTCCGGCAGCCTATTTGGGACTAAAGATAGTCAATAAAACGTCTGAAGTTCAGAAAATAGCGGTCGTTGCGTACTCTGACCTACGTCCAACATACCTCGCGACAACACCTGACGCGGAAGTTCGTTTTGCCTACAAGAACAAGGTTATTATAGCCAGCAATCGAAGCAATGAGCAGTGGACAAGGTTTTTTGGAACGACAGCCGAAAACGCTGTCTGCTCCTATACAACTGATATTTCGGCAGTTAACGACAACTTCAACGTCACTCCGCGTTTGGTTTCCTCCTGTGGGAAATACATCGGAATCGATTTTTCGGCAGAGCACTGTACAGTGCAATACGTTCCGCTAACAACCGAATCATCGACAACGGATTCAGCAGCACGAAGCACTGAAGATCGCACGATCATAGGAAGGATCCAAGTAGATATTGAGGTGCCTGTTGGCGGGGAAAAACAGTTCACCTTCATTGTCGGCTTCTCACCCACGAGCGGTGAAGATGCCCTGCAAACATTTGAACTATTAGAAGATTACGAACAGGCCTATAAACTGACTATCAACAATTTCGTTCACGAAACAAGCTATTCTGTAGTAACAACGCCGGATCAGGTCATAAATAGAGGGGTGCAGTGGGCTAAGGCAAATATGGCTCGTGTGAAAGCAGAGTACCCCCAAGGCTGGGGGTTTACCAATGATCCGAGCCTGTCGAGCAATATCGTCGCCCGGGACACCGCATGGTTCTCATTTGGGTGCGACTATGTAGCTCCCGAATTTTCCAAACAGGCTTTAAAAGTCTTCAAACGACTGCAGTCGGCAGACGGACTCATCGCCGAATACTATAATGGCGTAACGGGAGACGTGGACGACTATCAGCTTAACATTAACGACGATACGCCGCTTTATATCCTTGCCGTCGCTCATACGTTCCAGATAAGCGATGATCGTGTTTTTCTCGAAGAGATGTACCCTTCTGTCACAAAAGCTGCAGATTATATCATCTCTCAAAAGGACGAACGCGGGCTCATTTTTTGTCGATCGGATGGGGTGGGTGTTTATGGCATATGTGGCTGGCGCAACATCATTCCAAACTATGCGATTAACGGAGCGGTAACCGAAGTCAATGCTGAATGCTTCGCCGCTTTGCGAGCCGTTGCACTCTTAGCCGACTTCATGGGAGCTGATGAGAGAGCGGCTTATTTTAGAGCAGAAGCAACGAAACTAAAGAACGCGATCAACAAGCACTTGATTAACCCTAAGAGCGGCCTCTACTATCTTAACGTTGATTTAAATGGCAATGAGCACCCCGACGTCACATGCGATCAGATATTCCCAGTGATCTTTAATGTAGCCACACCGGCGACGTCGCACCTCATCATTGACCGGCTTAATCGTCCTGATTTCTTGACGACAGCAGGTCTGAGGACCGTGCCGCGAACGGCTCTGAACTACCATCCCGAACGCGGATGGGGTTTGACGGGCGGGATCTGGCCTGATGTCGCATTCATGTTTGCTTATTCGTGCTCGACGCATCAGCCCGATGTCATGATAAACATTATGCGTGGAACGTTTCGCCAGTACGAACTAGACCCGATGAACCAAAACACCGTTCCGGGACAGTTCTCGGAGTGGTATCACGGTGAGTCTCTCGTTAACAACGGAATGAAACTATCGCCGTGGTTTCCACCGAAATACTTGTGGACCGCCGTAGAAGGGGTGTGCGGCATAAGCCTGCACCGCGGGCTACATATCAACCCCAACCTTCCGCTCATATGGAAATGGGTGAGCCTCTCAAATATGCCATATCACGGGAGTGCAGTTACCTACTTTGCCTGCTGGGTCAAAGGGCGCTTAAACATATTCGCAAACTACCCGTTCAGCACAAGTTTAAAAAACGCTCAAACTGAACTCGATGATGACATTTCAGCGTTAATTCACGAGAGACTCGAAGAAATTCACCTCGTCGCGCTCGCGACACCGAGCCACGTCGTCATCTGTATTGGCAATATGACTGCTAGTTCTACTTCGTTCACCTTCAGCGTGAGCGAGATCACCGAAACCTATATGACGCCTGGTCGCTACCGAGTAAGGGTGTTCCACAGCGAGATTGACGACTGGTATGATCAGGGAGTGCGAGAGAACAGCAACATTCATGGTTTTTCCGTTGGACTCGAAGTCGGCGGTTTTAAGTTGATTGAGTTGACAAAACAAGTCACCTAGCGCCAACAGCTTCAATAGACTTTAGCCACTTTTGAAGTGTATCTCGTTCAGCAACCGCTGTACTATCCAGTGTGAGCGGAGTTACAGAAACAAATCCGTTGTTGAGCGCGTAGACATCGCTGTCAGTCTGGTGGCTCTTTTTTAAGTCGCTCCCGATCCAAAAATAAGCGTTACCGCGCGGGTCGAGTCGTTCTATAATCCTAATGTCAAACACGTTTCTTTGGAGTCTCGTTACTTTATATCGCGCGTCATACACATCCATCGGAACGTTTACGTTCAGCACATCTACTTTCTCAGGCATCCCATAGTTAAGGACGTGCGAGGCCAGTACCCTTGCAACATTGGCTGCTAAGTCAAAATCTACTTTTATCCGTGATTCAAAAACGTGGGCATGATGTGCCTGTAATGAGATAGCCAATGAAGGAATGTCCTGGCTTGCTCCGGTAAGCGCCGCACCTAAAGTCCCAGAGGTCATAACAGACTCTGTACTGAGGTTCTCCCCGACATTGATACCTGACACCAGTAAATCCGGTTTTTTCTTGAGGATTGCGTATTCAGCAATGAGTACCGCGTCTGTAGGGGTTCCCGCGACCGCATACGCTTCGTGCCCCTCAACTCTAGCGCCTGAAACCCGTATAGGCTCAAAAAGCGATAGTGATCGACCTACGCCACTTTTTTGAACTGAGGGCGCGACAATAACGAGTCTGCCCAGGTCTTTCAACGCGTTGGCTAACGCGATTAAGCCATAGGAACGTATGCCATCGTCGTTCGTTATCAGAATCGTTTTTTCTTGTGTCATAGAACTCCATAAGGGTTACGAACGTTTGTCGATCAAGTGCTAAGAATTGGCCAACAGTCCTCTTGCCTCAAAACGTCAGCTTATCGGTTTTTGTACCAAATGTTACAAGCGCCCTCTGCTGACACCATGCACGGCCCCACCGCTTTGTGAGGGACGCAGACCTTCGCAAAGAGCCTACAATCAGTTGGCACTTTGAGGCCCTGCAAGACAAGATTACAGATACACCCGGTTTTCACTTCTTTGCTTGTGTAATCGAGAGCGTAACGACGTTGAGCGTCGTGAAGCTCAAACTCATGCTTTATCGCGTAGCCTGAATTAGGGATAACCGGGAAACCCCGCCATTCGAGATCGACGACGTCGAATGTACGTCGCATCAGCGCTTGCGCTTTCACGTTTCCCTCGTAATGGACGACACGAGGATAGGCGTTTTCAACTTTGTGCTCGCCATTTGCAATCTGCTTCACGATAAGATAGAGCCCGTAGAGCACGTCATTGGGCTCAAATCCCGCAACGACCTGAGGAACAGGGAATTCTTCAAACGGCCGCAATCCGATAATGGTGCAAACGTGTCCTGGTAGCAAGAAACCGTCTATTTGCGCCTTGGACTCGCTCACGCGCTCCAGCAGCCAGCGCATCGCGGGAGGAATGAGTCGATGGGAGCACATTATTGAAAAATTACTCGGCAACTGCTGCAAGAGCGCCACTGACGTCGTAGGGGCCGTGGTTTCGAAGCCTACGCCGACAAAGACCACGTCATCGCTCGTCTTTTTTGCGAGCTCTATCGCGTGCGTAATGCTGCCGACGATGTGCACGTCGCCACCTGAATCCGAAAGCGAACCTTCGGTCCCAGGAACACGCATCAGATCTCCGTACGTTGCAACTGTTATTCCGTCCTTGGCTAAGTTGATAGCCGCGTCGATTTCGCCTTGGGGGGTGATACAAACGGGGCAACCCGGGCCCATCACCACTTTCAAGTTGTCAGGCAATAAAGATCGTACGCCAAACCGCGTGATCGATGCTTCATGCGTGCCGCAAACGTGCATTATTTTGATTTCTTGACCGTGTTTGCGGACGAGCTCAGCGATTTTTTTGGAAAGCGCAGTCGCTGTTTCGTGGCTCCGGTAATCAACGTTCAACGTCCCACCTCCGTAAATAAACGCCGCTGAGGTATTCGCTCAGAACGGCCTCATTACTTGATACTATCAAGTATAAACGTGAACCATATTAGAAATATTTAGCTACAAAAAAGCTCGTCGTGCTTGGAGATAGACACCAATGACTAAAAGCAGCAGCTGCAAACACGATTAGTGAGCGCTGGAGGCGCGAGCCGCCGTTTTTTACCTACATAAAGCTGGATTCCATACGTGTGCTTGGATGAGCGCAGCCGAGCTTAAGCTTTGATCTGCGCAGCAGAGAATCCTTTACCTGCAAGGATTTCTTTTACTCTGTCTTTGTGATTCCCCTGCAATTCAATGAGACCGTCTTTCACAGTCCCTCCACATGCAAGTCTTGCTTTGAGGTAGCTCGTGAGCTCGCCGAGATCTATTTCGTGGGGATCGATTCCCTCGATCAAGGTGACCTCCTTTCCGTAGCGTCTTCTGTTCACTTTTACTACAATCCTTTGTTGTTCCTTGGCTACTTCTTCACAGATGCACAACTCGCTAGGGAGTCCGCAAACGGTACACATTCCAGAGCTCATGCCTTTTTGGAAACCTCCGATTTCTCGGTATGTAGTTGTTTATGGCGCCTGATTATATAAACATTAGAGTTCTGTTACGGCTTTTTTCGGCTTCCTGCCACCGAAACTACGCGAATTGGGGTGCGTCATGAAAGAAAAGCAAAACAAAAGGCGCCCTCATGGGGTAATTCTTAACGCGCACTGCGGGATTAACTCGCCAGAGACCATTGAACCGTGAGGTGCAGCATCCGTTTCCACTTACAAATACTTTTTTCGCCTATCGCGCGTTATATAAATATTATGCACGAATTGCCCAAAGACCAGGCCATTGAGTTTATCAAAACGAAAAAATATGGGAACCTCGCTCTGTGCGGTAAAAACCAACCTTACTGCATTCCTATCGCTTACACCCACACCGACGCCGCGCTGCTCTTCTATCAGAGCTCGCGTGGACGTGCTCTGGAGTATCTTGAGGCGAACCAAAGGGCTTGCTTCGAGATTCACGATATTAAAGGCTTCAGAGACTGGAAATCGGTTATCATTGAGGGTTGGATCTGTAGAGTCACCGATCCTGCAGAGCTGAGAGACGCTTTACGGACGATTGAGCAGAACATCAATCTAATAGAAGGGTCATATGAGGACGCTGCGCGAGCAATAACAAGCGGAAAGGCAGGCGGCGTCTACAAGATCCTGATAGAAAAACTCAGTGCGGTTCAATCCTGATGATGATCGTCGCTACTTGCAGCAATCAACGTCGCTATTAGAATGGTAGGTGGTATGATGAACAACAGTCGACTCAACTGGAAAATTGGGGGAGAGGCAGGATACGGCATATTGACCGTCGGCGAGATCTTCTCGAAGGCATTCGTCAAAGGTGGTTACCACGTTGTTGCGTTCCCAGAATATCCTTCACTAATCCGCGGGGGGCACAACACGTTTCAAGTGAGGATCGATGCGCAACGTATTAGGGCTCCGATCCAGCCGGTAGATATCCTCGTCGCACTCAACGCCGAGACGATAGAACTGGATTTAAACGACCTCATCCCGGGGGGCGTGCTTCTCTACGATATGAAGAGCTCCAACGTCGCCCCGACGCGTGAAGATATTACCTTGTGCGATGTGCCGCTCACGCAGCTGGTGACTGACTTGCACCTGCCCAAGGTAGCGGTAAATATGGCCGCAATGGGGGCCTCAGTCGGCCTGATCGGGTACGAGCTTGCGCTGCTAAATGCTGCCATCCAAGATGCGTTTGAAGGAAAAGGCGAAAGTATCGTAGAGCAAAACGTGAGCGCGGCACGAGCGGGGTACGATTACGTGATGCGTGCGTATCCAGAACCGTACAAAGGCGGAATAGTGCCCACGGCAGACCCGCGCAGAATGACTTTAACCGGAAACGACGCTATCTGCATGGGCGCGTTCAAAGCCGGGATGAAGTTTATTGCAATTTACCCGATGACGCCGACACATAACGTCATGACATATATCGCCGCTCACGCACGAGAGTACGGCGTCGCGATGGTGCAACCTGAGGACGAAATCGCCGGGATCAACATGGCTATCGGAGCAAGCTTCGCCGGCGCTCGGTCTATGGTAGCAACGTCCGGGGGGGGCTTTTCGTTGATGGTCGAGGGTCTTGGACTCGCAGGGGCAACCGAGAACCCGCTTGTGGTCGTTGAAGGCCAGCGCCCTGGCCCTTCCACGGGACTTGCGACTCGCACGGCCCAGGCCGACTTGCGGTTTTGCCTCCACGCATCTCAGGGAGATTTCTTTAGGGTGGTGCTCGCCCCGGGGGACCCAGAAGAGTGTTTCTTCGAGACATTCAGGGCGTTCAATCTCGCTGATGCCCTCCAAACGCCGGTGCTCGTTCTCACTGACAAGCATCTGGGGACCTCATTTTTTACTTCAGAACCTTTTGAGACAGATGGGCTCAACGTCGATCGCGGCTTGCTGCTTGCAGCGGGAGAGGTACCTGCTGACTTTAGCCGATATAAAGCGACCCCTACCGGCGTGTCAGCGCGGACGGTCCCGGGAGTTGAGGGCGGTATATTCAACTCAAACAGCGACGAACACGACGAGCGCGGCTACTTTTCTGAAGATGCCCCAGTAGTCGCAAAGTTAGTCGACAAGCGCTGCAGGAAACTCTTCACGGCAGCCGCGCTCCTCGAGGGGATCAAGTACCACGGCAACGACTCGTCGGGCACGGTGCTGGTTGGCTGGGGGTCGACGAAAGGCGCGATCCTTGATGCTATGGATTACCTTCGAGCCAACGACGATGTTGATCTCGGGTTCTTGCAGGTGCTTTTTATGAGTCCTTTCCCCTCACAACTCGTCAAAGAGCGCCTTGAGGGGAGACGAGTCGTGCTGATCGAAAACAACCGGGGCGCGCAGCTCGGCAGTCTCATCAAAGAGCACGCGCAGATCAGGCCCGATCATACCATTTTGCGTTATGACGGGAGGGCGTTTAACGCCGATGAACTCTACGAGCGCATCAAGGAGGTGCTCTGACATGGGAGACGTGCATCGCTACGACGTGCCCAGTACGTGGCCGACCTGGTGTCCCGGGTGTGGGAACTTCGGCATTTGGAACGCAATGAAAAACGCCTACGCAAATATGGACCTTGCGCCGCACAAGACAGCGATAGTGTGCGGCATCGGGTGCTCGGGAAACCTCAGCTACTGGATCAACACGTACGTGCTTCACAGTCTGCACGGGAGGTCGATTCCCGTTGCACAGGGAGTAAAACTCGCTAACAGCGACTTGACGGTGATCGTGCACGCCGGAGATGGTGACACGTACGGTGAGGGGTTGGGGCACCTTTTGCACGCTGCTCGACGAAACATCGACATCACCGTGTTCGTCCACGACAACCAGGTGTACGGCCTCACGACCGGCCAGCCGTCACCGACGAGCTTCAGGGGCACCAAATGGAAGGTCGCCCCTGAAGGCATCTTCGCGTCCCCTGTCGCGCCCTTACCCCTTGCGCTTATTGCCGGAGCGACCTTTATCGGACGCGGATTCAGCGGCGAGAACAAGCACCTAATCGAACTGATGGCAAAAGCAATCAGACACAAGGGGTTCTCGCTCGTCGACATTGGCCAGCCGTGTGTCACGTTTAACCACGTCAACACGTGGAAGTGGTGGAACGACCACGTTTACACGCTTGACGAGACCGGGCACGATCGCTTCGATTACGAGCTTGCCCTAAAAAAGGCGCAGGAAGCGGGCGACAAAATACCCATCGGGGTGCTGTACGAGGCCGAAAAGCCAACGTTCGATGATGCGTACCGTTCCTTAAACGCTGAAACCCTTGCCCACGCCCCGATAGACAACGTCGACGTCAACAAGCTCATGGAGCGACACCTTTAGGGGCGCGCGTGGAACCAGCCGCCGGCTTGCGAAAGATCATGACATACTCGTGCTTGAAGATGTAAAAGCCGCCCACGAGCGCGCGATACTTCCACAGGTTACTGTTCTTGCCCTTACCCCGCTCGTTGTTGAGGATCTCCTTGACGTTAATCGCCTTGAGGACAAAGCCGACGTCGGAGCAGCGCTGCATGCACATAAACCCGAGCGGGACGAGCCGCGAATTAACGTACTTGTCGCCGATCACGAGCGCCATAAAGCCAGCGGGTTTGAGCAAGTCAAACGCGTGCCGCGCGACCAGACCGATCTTGTCCAGAAAGACCCCCTCTGATGTGACGAGCGATAGGTCACCGTCGCGCTCGCTGAACCTTATGATGTCGTGATAGGGCGGATGGAGGATGACGCAGTCGGCCACGACGGCACCCCATTCCGTAAGCGTGGCGCTCACGCGCTTGGCAGTAATTTCCAGTGTGGAATCACCTACAAGCACGTCGACGTGGACGTTGTACTGGTTTTCAGCACTATTTATGCGCTCCAGCGAGCGTTCGGCCACCACGGGGTCGATCTCAACGCCGAGTCCGCTGCGGCCGAGGCGCTTGCACTCGATGAGCGTGGTGCCCATGCCACTGAAGAGGTCGACCACAGTGTCGCCGCGCTTCGTAAAACGTGTCAAAACCTGGTGCGGGATCTGCGGGATAAAGTTGCCCCAATAGTCTCCAACGTGCGGTCCGGTCTTATCGCGTGGGCCGAGCAGCCACAATGAATCGAGGATGACGTCGTCGTAGTCCTTCCAGCGGCTCAGATCAATGTCGGAAAACTCGGTTGACTTGTGGTTGCCTTGCATGGACGCGTTCCACTCGGCAGATGTGCAGAAAACGGCTGTTCTCGCAGTTGCTTCAATAAATGGGAGAGGGACCGAACGATAAACTTATCTGTTTGGCTATCGACGTGAAAAATAGGGCCTGTGGTCTAGTTGGTTATGACGTCGCCTTCACACGGCGGAGGTCGGGCGTTCGAATCGCCCCGGGCCCATTTACCTTGGGCCTCTTTGTTGTTTTTGTGAAGGCAATCGCCTTCATTTAAAAGAAGAAATGATTTTAACTCGTTGATCTGTGATTCAAGCGCTTGTAAGCGTCGGTCATAGTCCGTTTCAGCATCCGGTTTTACAACTTTCTGACTGGGTTGTAAAACCATGTTATTGTCTAGCACATGATGATTGGTAACAAGCAGAAACGCTCGTTTCCCATCGCGTTCAGTTTCAAAGACGTCTGCTATCTCACCGATAGTATCAGCAAGATGTGGGGGTAGCCGAATTTGCGGATAAATCTTGCCTTTTTTAGCTGAAAGCCGACCTATTTTAGACTTTCCTACAAAACGCATTCGTTCACCAAAACGTGCTATAACATACCTTAATAATTAAGCATTATTACTCGATGCTGCAAACAGAGCAGGGTATACCTCTGGTCTGCGGTGACAAAGAATCGATTCAAAAGCAACTCGAACTCGTGAAGCTACGATTACCTGCGCCTAAGGTAGGTTTTTGGGCGCGACTTTTTGGCGGAGGGAGAAAGAAAGAGGAGTAATTACAGCTGCACGACTTATACGATTCAAGCATAAGTCGGTATTAACATTGTTGTGAACTCAAGGATGTTGTCCCACTGTGTGATGCTACTCCTCCCTGTAGTTGGAGTTTGGAACAATCCAAGGTTGTACCAATGCCGATAGGTCTGCGCATAATAACCTGTGGCATTATAATACTGACTTGCAAATGAGGCGCTTCTCGAATTGGTTTCATTAAGCAAGCGGTAATCGCTCTTATCAGCAGTGTTGAGGTAGTTCGTGGCGTCCGTTGTTGTCGGAAAGGCGATCCATGTAGTATTTTCGGGGAAGGTAGGATTATCCGAAAAGAAGGTTTCAAGGGTTACGCTATTTGCGTTATGCCAAATAACGTTAAACGTCGGAAGCGCACCTGATACAACCCTATGATTCTGAGCTTGTTTAAACTCATTAACGAGTTTTTCAAGCGCCGGATTATGTGCTGACGGTGTTGGCGACGTTGTGGGATAGTCTAATCTAATGTTTCCCACTAGAGGTATACCCAAATTGAGTAGACCGATTACCACACTAATGACACAGAAGATGCCAAACGCGACAAGAACTACGATTCCCGCACGCCGTATCCATAGTTCTTGGATTTCTTTGCTCATTTTTCGCCTTATTCAATGTGAGAAAAATAAATCAAAAACGTAACACAACGGTGATAGCTTAAGTGTTATCGTTTTGGTTGCGAGATTTTGATTATTATTCGGAGGAGCGTCTTGTGCAAGGCACTTTTCATGCTGTAACTCCATGAAGTTTAGTGATAATTCTCAACGGAAGCCGTCAATCAAATGAAATCGAAAAAAGAAATAAAGAGGGAGGAGATAAGGAATAGGTTATAGGAACACTCTATGCAATTATCCCAAAACAACCTCGCGGTTAAATCTTAGGTTAGATACAAATAAAAAATATACGCTATGCTTAAAGCTGCGATAATTGCCATTATGATTACAAGATCCCTGTCTGTCTTCTTGTCCTGCGGCGTTGGTATCCCCTTTTGTCTTAAAAGTGGGAAATAACCTTTAGGTTCAGTATAAACCAGCTTAATCGGCTTTCCACAGTTCTCGCAGAATTTACTTTCAGGAGTAAGGTGCGCACCACAGTTTTTACAATAGTTAGTAGCCATTGTTTAACAATCCACGTTAATTAATCACGTATGCAAGAGGCGAATGGAGGCTTCACGCTTCCTATTATTTTTTACCCTTTCACACGCACTGCGGTCGCGCTCAGGCTTTGCGACTGTCCACCCCAATTTGCCTATCGATAATCGTGCCGAGCACAAGGCGCTTACGTAACGGGTTAAAATGTGCGTGAAGCTTTTCTTTTTCGTGTCCACCATTCCTAGCACTCATGAAACCCGAAACGAGCGCATTTAGCGCCTGTGTATCATCTAACTGAGTCTCGGATTCTTCATAGGCTTTTGTTTTCACTTCTGAAAGTGCACGGCTCAATAACTCCGCATCGCTGCCTGTTATGATTAATCCTTTCTCAATCATTTTTGCCTCCTCCTTGTACTTTTTACATAAACAAGCTCGACTTTTAGCATTATCGGTTTTTTCTGTTGACGATAATTATGGCAATATGGACTTTGTTTTACAATGCGGCTCTTATGCTCTAAGTTCCGAAGTAAAATAAGTCGTATGTTTCTACGCGTGGCCGGCGGTATAACTCGCAATAAAACGGAACGCGATCATATTCACCGCGTCGCTGGCACGTTACATAAAGCTCGCAGCTTACGCAGTAGGTCATAATCAATAAAGGGTAACGAAGCGCTACTTACCTAACCGACGAGCATAGTGAAAGTAATAGCTAGCTGTGGCAAACAATCAAAGGAAATCGAAAAAAGAAATAATTAGCTAGGAGATGAGGATAGGTTATAGGAACCCGTTATACCCCCTAACTTTTCGACTAATTCGGTTGTTTTCCAGAAAGATAGAAGTATGACAGAGCCACCTGCTACCGAGGCTTTTATGCCGGC